>Ga0209337_1001101_pt1 | contig 20849 bp, 15 predicted proteins | sample LinPmetageLP53_FD_184044 | JGI IMG/M metagenome (GOLD analysis project Ga0209337, IMG submission 184044) | Marine viral communities from the Pacific Ocean - LP-53 (SPAdes) (version 2) | ecosystem: Environmental > Aquatic > Marine > Oceanic | place: Pacific Ocean | collected 2010-02-08 | reverse complement strand
CGGGGCTTTGTGGGGGGCGGAGTGTAGGGAATTGTTTATTGCTCCTCCCGGCTGTGTTCTTGTGGGCGTAGATATGAAGGGGCTGGAGCTTAGATGCTTGGCTCACTACACTCATAGATTTGATAACGGTAAGTATGTTAAAGAGATACTTGAAGGAGACATCCATGAAGCTAATAAAGAAGCGGCAGGTCTAGAAGACCGCAGCGACGCTAAGACGTTTATATATGCTTTCCTTTACGGTGCTGGTGATGCAAAGCTAGGATCAATTGTTGATGGAGGTCGGGTCGAAGGGTCTCGCATGAGAAGCAAGTTCCTTAAGAAGATGCCAGCTATTGAGAGGCTCCAGAGCGGCATCAAGCTGTCTCTTCAGAGCCGCGATTACCTTAGAGCTATTGATGGCCGACACCTGCGTATCAGGTCACAGCATTCGGCTTTAAATACCCTGCTACAATCAGCAGGTGCTATTGCAATGAAATTAGCTACTTGTATCCTTCACAGGAAACTTAAGTCTCATGGATGGGACAAAGACGTTCTTCAAGTAGCTCATATTCATGATGAAATCCAGCTTCAAGTACGCACGGAGATAGCGGAAGATGTCGGAAGGCTTGCAGTACAGTCAATGTGTGAGGCCGGTGAAGAACTTAAGTTCCGATGCCCCCTCGACGGAGACTATAAAATCGGAAGAAACTGGGCAGAAACCCACTGATCTGGCTTATGTTGCAGGGATCTTAGATGGTGAAGGGTGTTTCAGGTGGAACAGCTCTCCAACTATTGGGGTAGACACTACCTCTAAAGAAACTGCTCAGACTCTTTATGACCTGTGTGGGGGAACCTGCTCAGTGCTAAAGAGAAAGACCAACGCTGACCGGACAGTGTTTAGGTGGGCTATATATGGAGTCAACGCAGTCAAGCTGTGTCGGCTCCTAGCCCCTTACCTGACAGAGAAACAACAACAAGCCCTGTTGCTTGTGTCAGTGGTAAGATACCCCCCTAACTCAGCGATGAGAGAGTCCATAAAACAACGCCTTATCCGGCTTAAGAGGAGATAAATATGACTGATTTGACATACGTTCAATCTGATGAGATGATTAAAGAACTTCAATCTCGGTTTGATGAGATGGTTTTCTTGGGCTGTGCGAAGAGGACAGAAGAGACTGAAGATATAACAGTATGTTTTACTGGCTCATATCACTCCTGTGTAGGACTTATTGAGCTTGGCCGAATAGCTGTGCAAGCGGGGGGGACTCCTGATGACAACGATTCTGATTGACGGAGATATTGTTCTATACGAAATCTGTGTTGGCTGCGAGCGAGCTACAGATTGGGGGGATGATATTTGGACATACCACTGCGACTTGAAAGAAGCCAAACAGAAATATGACTGTTGGGTTGACCGGGTTAAAGAAGAAGTAGGAGCATCTAAAGTAATCATTGCCATGTCAGGCAGCGAGAACTGGAGGAAGGAAGTACTTCCTAGCTACAAGCTCCACCGAAAGAAGCATCGGAAACCGATGACATTTAAAGCTCTTAAGGAGTATTCAAATGAAACGTATCGCACATTTCAGTTCCACAACTTGGAAGCGGATGACGTTCTGGGGTTGCTGGCTGGCGAACCGGGTATTGCGAAAATAGAAGGGGAGCGAATAATTGTCACAATCGACAAAGATTTGAAGACAATACCGGGACTCCACTATAACCCCCGCAAACCTTACGAAGGGGTCTGTGAAGTGAGCCCTGATCAGGCTGATTACAACCACCTGTTTCAGGCCCTCACAGGAGATCCTGTAGACGGATACAGCGGATGCCCCGGTATTGGCCCTAAAAGGGCTGAGAGAGTCTTGAGCTACCCCTGCTGGGGGGCTGTCCTTGAAGCATATGATGGAGCTGGCCTAAGCGAAGAAGAGGCTCTTGTTCAGGCCAGAGTAGCTAGGATCCTTAGATACGGCGAGTACAACACAAATACAAAAGAGGTAACCCTATGGGATCCATGAATAGAGAAGATTTGCTTGCAATGCACGGGAAGCTCTGCCAAGAAGCTAGGGCTTTGATGGAGGCTAAGAACCACGACTACAGCGGAGGAAAGGACTCTAGTGACCCTTTCCTGAACTTCACAAGAGTCGAGAGGCTGGGGATTACGGATACCAAGACCGGGTTCATGGTTCGGATGACGGACAAGCTGTCTCGTCTGATTACCTTTGTCCACAACGGGTCATTCAAGACTAAGGATGAGGCTCTTAAAGACACTATTCTTGATTTGATTAACTACTGCATTTTATTGTATTCATATTCGGATTCAGAAAAGGGTGACTACAAGGGATGAAAACGAAACCATTCCCACTCATTCCAGAGGATCTTCTGGAAGCTGTGAACGAAAAGTGGCCTGAGCGGTGTGCTGAATTGGATTGGGATATGGCTCAGATAATGTTTTATGCAGGGCAGCGATCAGTTGTCCGGTATTTAAAAGAAGAATTTAAAGACCAGAGAGAGAACAGTTTAGGGGGCAGCTAATATGTGCATGGCTCAAAAAGGACCTCAGAGGCCCTCAAAAACCGTGAAGCCCGGTGGGTGGACCCGTTCCAGCTACTATGGCTATGACGCTGAACGAGAGGCTGATTATGCTTCCCGCCCTGACCTCGTTGCAATGGGTCGATCGGGTATCTCAGGATCGGCGATCACAGCAGTTGGTATGAACTACTTACTAGGAATGAAGGCGAGAGAGCGGGCGAGAGGGTACGAATATGGAACCTTTGGAAAGACTACAGGACCTCTTAAAGATGCTGCTGGAAACATCATCACACCGAACGCTGCGGATGCTGCGGCTGCGGCGGGGTCTATGCCAGCATTCAGCACAGCTCCTGCTGCTGCCCCCGTCAACCCCTTTGAAGGTTTGAATATCAACATTCCTGACCCTCCACCGCCTGCCAAGGCATATCAAGACCGATCTTCTCCTTCCTCAAAAAAGCAACGCCGAGCAAAGACTAGAAAGTCAAGTGCTAAGGGTAAATCTGGATTGACTATTGAACGGATAAACTACTGATGGCATACGGAACTGGAAGCATCGCAAGTGAATACTCAAAGTGTGAGACCCAGCGGTCTCCCTACCTTGAAAGAGGCAGAGAAGCGTCTCGTATTACGGTTCCCACTATCATGCCGGACGACGGCCATAGTGCTTCCCGCAAATTCCCAACCCCCTATCAATCCACAGGCGCACGAGGAGTCAACAACCTCGCTTCAGCCCTGCTGCTATCCTTGTTGCCGCCCAACGCTCCCTTCTTCCGTCTAGTAATAGATGAAGAAGAGAAACGCAAGATGGACCAACTAGATCCCTCTATTCTTACAGAGGTTGAAAAGTCGCTGGCAGAAATTGAAAGATCCGTGGCACGGGAGATTGAACTGAATAGCATCCGCGTGGGGACCTTTGAGGCCCTGCGGCATCTCGTCGTGACTGGAAATGTCCTCCTATATCTGCCTGATAAAGGCCCCATGCGGGTTATTCACCTTGATCGCTATGTAATCAAACGCGATCCAATGGGCAATGCCCGAATGATCATTCTGAAAGAAACGGTATCTCCTGAGATGCTGCCAGAGGATCTGAAAGAATATGCTCAACACAAGTCAGGGGATCCTTCTCAGACTTGCGATATCTATACCGCTCAGACAATGAAAGAAGACGGTAAGGTTGAGGTTGTTCAAGAGATATATGGGAAGATAATCGAAGAGACCAGAGCCACCTATTCCAAGGACCAGTCTCCATTCATTGCTCTCAGAATGCTGAGGGTAGATGGAGAGTCTTATGGTCGTGGATATGTAGAGCAGTATCTGGGCGACCTTATCAGCCTTGAAGGGCTGACTAAAGCTATTGTGGAGGGTGCTGCGGCATCTTCCAAAGTGTTGTTCTTGGTCAACCCAAATGGAACCACCAGAGCAAAGACTCTTGCAGAAAGCCCTAATGGGGCAATTAGAGAGGGAAGTGCCGCCGATGTTAGTGTACTGCAAACTCAGAAGGCCCAAGATTTCTCTGTGTCTCTCAGTGCGATGCAGCAAATTGGGGAGCGTCTTTCGTATGCGTTCCTCCTCACCGAGTCAACTATTCGTAATGCGGATCGAGTCACAGCCGAAGAAGTAAGGCTGGTTACTCAATCTATCGAGCGGCAGCTTGGCGGTATTTACTCCGTGCTTAGTCAGGAGTTCCAGCTCCCTCTGGTAAATCGAATAATGCAACGAATGGAGAAGCAGAAGAAGCTGCCTAAGATCCCTAAGGATAAGGTGACTCCTGCTATTGTTACTGGTATTGAAGCTCTTGGACGAGGCAACGATCTCAACCGTCTGGACATATACCTTCAAGGTATTGCTCAGATGCTTGGACCGGAGGGTCTGTCTCAGTACGTCAATATGAGTGAATATATGTCTCGAAGAGCGGCTGCCCTTGGTATTGATACTGACGGCCTTATTCGTTCCGAGGAAGAAGTGGCTGGTATGATGCAGCAACAACAGCAAGCAGAGGCCATGAAGGTCGCTACCCAGTCTTTGGGTCCTAATGCTGTTAATGCGATGTCACAACAAGCCCAGATGGAGTAGCTAAATGGCTGATTATCAGAAAGTTGAAGTAGTTAAAGACCAACCCACGGAAGCATTTTCCGAGGAGGACTTGGCAAACCTTGAACAATCGGAAGAAACTCAACAGATTGAAGAGCCGGTTCAGGAACGACCCGAGTGGCTGCCTGAGAAATTCAACAGTGCCGAGGACTTTGCACAAGCCTATTCCGAATTGGAATCTGCCTACACACAGTCCCGACAGGGTGAAGAAGGCGGAGAAGAAGGTGTTGAAGAAACTAATGATGTTTCTGGCACAATTTCAACCGAGTCTTTGAGCGAGTATTCCACCGAGTTCTTTGAAACAGGAGATATCTCTGAGGAATCCCGTGACGCGATTACTGACATGGGAATTCCCCGTGACTATGTAGACGCTTATATTTCAGGTCAACAAGCGGTTCTTAAGAATCACTTTGATGGCATCTACAACGAAGTAGGCGGTGAAGAGTCATATAACAAGATGACTAGTTGGGCTGCTGAGAATCTGCCTGAGGGCGAGCAAGAAGCGTTTAATAACGCGGTATCCAAAGGTAATCCTGACGAGATGATGTTTGCTATCCGCAGCCTTCACAGCCGTTGGACGGCTGGCGGAGCGGGTCCCCGAGATCTACTTCAAGGAAGCACTAGTTCTGAGTTCTCAGGAAGCGGCTTCCGCTCTCTTGCAGAATTGACAGAAGCGATGAGAGATCCACGGTATGCGAAAGACGCAGCGTATCGTCAAGATATTGAAACGCGATTGAGTAATTCCAACATTTTGTGAGGGACATTATGCGAGAGTGGATTAACGAAAACAAAAACGGCTTGATGGTCGGCGGCATTACAGCAGCTATTGCTGTGGGCCTTCTACTCGCCTCTGGATGCTCTCTAGGGGATATGGTGAAGGTGGATGTGCCTACAGGTGTCCGCCAGTCTCTTGCAGTCCCCTCCCAAATTAGCCTGAATGAATCGGTATATACTTGGGATTCGTGGGTCCACTATGTGGAATCTAATACCGCTCAATTCCAAGCCAGCATTGATGAATCTAATTTCATCTGGGGGATGCTTTCCTCAGCTGTCAATGTTGGAGCAGAATCGGCCCAAGGACCCCTGTCGGCACTGCCCGGCGGGGCCTTCCTTCTTACAGGACTCAGTCTTGTTACAGGGCTGTTCTTGAACAAGCCGGGAGCCACTAAAGCTCTGGCTAAAGAGAAAGAAAAATCGTACAACGCTGGTATGGATGCTGCTGTTAAAGTCAGCAACACAACAGCTACAAGTACGAGTTAAATGATTGTTATCCCATCCTCTTAGGGAGGAGTGTGGGATTTGGTGACGTTAAGAATCAGTAGATTCTTGGCCCTCTGCTGAGGACAACCTTGAAGTCTGAGCTTCTAACCGTCCCGACTTTGTATCCCTAGTAAATCAAAGTCAAAATACGGAGAAACCAAAATGACTTATTACGGCGCAGATCCATCACGACTCGGACAAGCAAACCTTGCCGGAGACGTTGATGCTCTCTTTTTGAAGGTTTTCTCAGGCGAGGTTCTTACCACGTTTGAAGAGAACAACGTAATGCTTCCACTTAGTCGTGTCCGCACGATCACCAGTGGTAAAACTGCACAGTTCCCAGTATCTGGCGTAGCAGAAGCTAAGTATCACACCCCCGGCGACAGCTTGTTTGCTGATGAGCAGGCAGATGGAAACACCTATCTGTCGAACGTCAAGCACGCAGAGCGGACCATCTCTATTGATGGTGTTCTCACAGCTTCCGCATTCCTTGCTGATATTGATGAAGCAAAGAATCACTATGAGGTTCGCAGCATCTACAGCACTGAAATTGGGCGGCAGTTGGCCTACACGGCTGACAAGAACCTGATTCGTACTGTTATTGCTGCTGCAAGAGCTTTGACAGATCGGTTCGGAACCACAGTCAACGGTGGCGATGACACCTATGGCGGTGCGCGTATTAACTTGGGTGACAACACTTCTGCGACTGCAAATGAAATTGCCATTTCAACCGGCAACATTACGGACAACGGCTCGACTCCAGCGGCTGCGACAGGTGCAGCTCTGGTTCAGGCTATGTTCTTGGCAGCAGAGCTGTTCGATTCAAAGAACGTGCCATCAGAAGGTCGATACTGTCTCCTTCCACCGAGCCAGTATTACAAGCTGATCAAAGAAAATACGGACGCAATCAACCGTGATTACGGTAATGAAGGCAACGGCTCAACAGCAATGGGTAACATCGTTTCCGTCGCTGGTATCCGCGTTCTCAAGAGCAACCATCTTCCTAGTGGTGCAGCAACTGATGCTGACATCCATGCATCCACAAGCGTCAACAACGATGTCTTTGGAACGGGTGGTATTGGTTACGGTAATGCTGACTTCCAACAGCTGTGTGGCATCTGCTTCCAGACTGAAGGTGTCGGCACTGTCAAGCTGATGGATCTTTCTATGGAGTCTGAGTACTACATGGATAGGCTTGGTACTCTGCTCATGGCTAAGTACGCTATGGGCCACGGTGTCCTCCGCGAAGAGGCTTGCTGTGAGTTCATCCTTGACGCAGGTTGATGGATGAGTTTGATAACACTTGATCTCCCTCTGAGATTTGTGTTATACTGAGCGAGTTGAGTCTCCCAGTGTCGGGGGCGGTCCTTAAACTCTAAGGGCCGTCCCCTTTTTCTTTAGGAGTAAAGAACAATGGCAGGAACAAGAACAAACGAGTTGGAGGCTGTCAACACCATGTTGTCGGCTGTCGGAGAGCCTCCTATTACATCTCTTGAAGAGCAAAAAAATGCTGATGCTGCTATTGCAAACAACATTCTGACTGAGATAAGCCGAGAAGTGCAGACTATGGGCTGGCACTTTAATACTCAGCTGGATGTTAAATTTACTCCTGATTCGACAACTAAAGAAATCACGTTGCCGGAAAGTATTGTCAGGATTGATATCAAACCTACAACATTGACTGGTAGCACAGACAGCCGAGATGTCACTCAACGTGGCGACAAGCTGTTTAACAAGACCGACAACACTTATGAGTTTACGAAGGCAGTGAAAGCCTGTGTCATCTATGTATTGGACTGGAGCGAGCTTCCAGAGCCTGTACGTCGCTATGTGACGATCAAGGCAGCTAGAGTGTTCCAAGACCGTATGGTCGGCTCAGAGAAGCACCACGCATTCTCTCGTGAGGACGAGGTCCGTGCCTTTGCTCTGCTTAAAGAGTTCCAGATGGACACCGCAGATTCTTCAATTTTCCAGAACTATGATGTTTACCGAATTGTCAACAGAACTGATTCTCTTGGCACAGGGAGGCTCTACTGATGCCGCTGATTACTACCACCATGCCTAGTTTGACTGGTGGGGTTTCTCAGCAGCCGTCTTCCCAGAGGTTAATGAATCAATGCGAGGCTCAAGAGAATGCTGTCCCACTTCTTATTGGCGGGTTGATTAAGAGACCACCAACAGAGCATGTGGCTGAGATTAAATCAGCGACCAACTCTGTTAATCTAAGCAGCTCTTTTAGTCACATTGTTACTAGAGACACCGAAGAAGAGTTCATGGTGTTCTTGGACGGCTCTGGGTCTGTAAACATTGTGGATACAGCGGGCCAGAATAAGACAGTATTTCTGGACGTAGACGACAGTACATATCTACAGAGCAGCACTCCTCAGTCTTCCTTTAAAGCTGTCTCGATTGCTGATGTCACCTTTTTAGTAAACACTGACGTTGATGTAGCAATGGATACTGCCAAGTCTGTCTACAGCCGTGGGGCAACTGCTGCAAAGCACGAGGCTCTTCTCTGGATTAAAACTGCTGGGTACGGCACTGAGTTTAAAGTTTATTCAGGATCTGATACGCCCATCGCTAGTGTTACAGGGACAAGTACGGCTTCTAATCCTCAGCCCGGCAGCAACGATATAGCTAGACTTCTAGTAGATGAGGACGACGGCCTACCGACCGGCACGACCGCATCAGAGTTTGCTACAGGCACTTATAACGCTACTAATAAAGGCAGTGTGGTCCATATTGAGCGAGACACTCCAGCTGCTTTTGAGATGACTGTAGAAGACTCCTTGGGAGATGCGGCTCACTCTCTTATTAAGAGCAACGCTGATGGAATCATGGTTACTACTAGCTTTGCAGAGCTTCCGGGCATTGCAATGAAAGACATGATCGTCAAAATTGAAGGCGATCCTGATAAGGCCATAGATGATTACTATGTGAAGTTTGTTCCGAATGATGGGACTTCCACCACGCTTGCTAAAGGTGTGTGGGAAGAAACTGTTGCTCCTAATGTGGAGTATAAATATAACTACAACACTCTTCCCCACCTTCTAATTAGACAATCTGACGGCACGTTTCTGGTTAAACGGGCTAATGGTGGAACCTCCCCAGCGTCTTCAGATTCAGCAGCAGCCTCAACTGTGATGGACTTTAAGTCTCGTGCCGCTTCTTGGAGCAAGCATACATATAAGTATCACAGCGGGACTTACTTTGCTGACGCTCTGGCAGTCACTTTAAAGTCTACCGATGGAACAGAAAAAACATATGCCTTTACAAACTACAACAGGGATGGAGACAGTGTCACAACTGGAGAGTTGGATACTGAGGACAGTCTAGAAAGTTATAGCAGTGGAGACAAAGTTCTAGTTAGGTGCATGCCGTCTCCTGCTAATCAAGCTGAACAATTTGCCTATGCTGTTAATTCGCCTAATGGCCACCAAGGGAAAATTTCAGCTGTCTGTGATGGGACTAAAGTAACTCTTACTCAAGTTGTCGCAGGCGACACCGGCAACACTGAGATTGTTTACACAGACATGTTAAGCCCTGACCGTACTAACTACTACTGGCAGCCTCCGGGTCAAACGTCGTACTACAGTTTCTATGGTGATACGGACCCAAATAGAAGATCTTATGGAAACGGTGTTGGCGACTTCGTTCAAGGTGAGGCATATATCAACGGCTCTTATCAAGACATCTTTGCTCCTGTTTATGGCAATGCCATAGGAAATGTGTTTACAACTACACATTCTACTAAACACTATTGGTATTTTGATGAAACCAACTCCTCCACGGGCGTGTATATCAGATATTACCAACAGGGCTATCTAGACCCCACCACAGTAGATTCCGACAGGCTTTCTGATTACGTCATACACCACCCTGAAAGCTCTAGCGGTTCTGGTGAATACTTTAAGCCAGTAGACGAGTTCGGCAGAGGCCAGTGGACTACAACGGTTGGCGAGGGGTTTTTAAACATCTTAAAATCCACTCCTTCAGAATTTACAGGCGGCATTTCTTCTGAAGAAGACGGATCGCCTAGCTATATTCCCGCAGGAGCGGATTACACTGGATTCAAGTGGCAAGAGCGAGCAGCAGGAGACGACGAAACTAACCCACTGCCTTCTTTTGTTTCTAAGAAAATCAATGACATTTCCTTCTTCAAGAATCGACTTGTAGTCCTCGCTGGAGAGAATTCGATCATGAGCGAAGTAGGAGGGTATTTCAACTTCTTCAGAAACACTGTGACTTCTCTCCTAGATACCGCAGTAATTGATGTTGGAGTTGGGGGAACGGAAGTAAACGAGCTGTTCCAAGCAGCACCCTTTAGTGATCGTTTGATCTTGTTCTCTACAAGGACGCAGTTTGCTCTTCAAGGAGAGACGATCCTATCTCCTGCTACAGCTTCCATATCTCAGGTTACTAACTTTGATATAGACACCAGTGTTGAACCATTTACTGTAGGCCCTTCTCTTTTCTTTGCCTTTAATAGAGGCACACACAGCGGTCTTAGAGAGTTCTACAGAACGGGCAACTCTGATATTCAATTTGATGCTGTTGAGGCTTCTGCACAGGTTCCTCGATATGTGAAGGGACCTATTAAGAAGATCAGTGCTTCTTCTCACGAGGATATCGTAGTCATGATGGGGAGCGAGACGGACACCATGTACGTCTATAAATACTTCAAAGCTGCTGAGGGGAGCCTACAATCAGCGTGGTGTAAGTTTGTATTTAATAATGCTGAACTTGTTGATATGAGATTCATCAAACAGGCGTTATATATAGTTCTTGTTAGAGATGGGAAGACGTATCTAGAAAAAATGAACCTTCAAACAGGGCTTCTAGATGCTGGAAAAGACTTTGTCACCCACCTAGACAGGCGTACAGAAGTAACAACATCAGACAGTCCGGGGTTTACTATTACGCTTCCTTCAGATTATCTGATCGCTGACGGGGACACAATGCAGGTTGTGGACGACGACGGGGAGTTGATGACTGTTGACTCATACACTGTAGGAACAAATACCATCACACTTAAAGAAGAGATGGACTCCTATAAGAAGTATTACATTGGTATTCCTTACACAATGCGATATGAAATCAGTAAGCCTGTTCTTAAACGACCTAAGCAGGGCGGAGGCTGGGAGATTATTGCGGTAGGACGACATCAAATCCGTTATGTAACAGTGGTTTATGATGACACTGCGTGCTTTGTGGTTCGGGTGACTCCTGAAATTGGAAGCAGCGATGGCACTCCTATTGAATATGATTTCAGTGGGAATTTCCTGTCTGCTGGAAACCTTCTAGGATCTCGTCCGAACGAAACAGGAGATTTTAGATTTCCAGTGTTTGCAGAATCTGACTCTGTTAAGATTGAGATCCTGAATGACACACCGTTGCCGAGTAACCTACAAGCCGTCACATTTGAAGCCAGCTATAGTTCAAGGTCCACCGCATCTAATCTATGATTTGTAATGTAATTGAATCTAAAGAAGATCACATTCCTCACGTTGCTGACAATATGAGGAAAGCGGATCTAGACGAGCTGGCCGCGACAGGCACTAGAGACCCCTACAAAGCTCTGACAACGGGCTTGGAGATGTCTAAGCCAAGCAGCTACACGTTTGTAATGGATGATCTTCCTGTAAGCATGTTTGGCGTAGCCCCTCTTGAGGGATATCCTGCTTGGGGGTCGATATGGATGCTAGGGACTGATGACGTAACTGATAAATGCTCTTTCCACTTTCTGAGATGGAGCAAACGATTCTTACCAAACCTTTTGGAGCCTTATGACATGGTGTGCAACATCGTAGATGCCCGGAACACTGTCCACATTAAGTGGATTCAGTGGTTGGGCTTCAAGTTTCTAAGGCCAATTACGTTTGGCCCAGAGAACAGAACATTTTGGGAATTTGCGGAGGTGAGCAATGTGCGGAGTTACTGAAGCCCTACTGATTACCAGCATTATTGGAACAACAGCTTCTGTCGGCATGGGCGTAGCTTCTGCTGGTGCTGCTGGAGATGCCGCTCAATCTCAATACGAAGGTCAGGTAGCCCGAGCGGAGCAAGAACGACGGCAGCTAGAGCTACAACAGGCATACTACGACTCTTTGGGAATCCATAGAGCAACCGTATACGCTCAAGATGTTGCGTACCGGGGGCAGATGGAGCAGTGGCAGAACGAACAGTTTTCTGCTTTGGTGGGGTCGGCACAGGAAGATGCTCAAGACCAGTTTGCTGCGGTTCATCAGCAGATGGATACTAGGTATATGCAGGCTATGGACGTTATGGCAAATGCTGACCGAGAAGCCGCAAGCAACGCTTCGTTTGTCGCTGCCTCAGCAGCAGAAACAGGAACTGTAGGTAACTCTGTCCGACTGGCACAGCAGTCACACCATTTGAAGTCAGCAAGAGTTGCAGAGATCGAATACGCCAACCTTAAGAGTGCGACACTCCAAGGCGAGCGTAGAATGAAGGGCATCCAAGCACAGATGCAAAACATGATCAATCAAGCCTATCCGACACCGCTGGCTCCTATTCAGCTTCCTGAACCAGTGCCATATGTACTGTCTGAGGTAGCGATGCCGAACGCTCCAAGCATGGCTCCTTATTATCTCCAAATGGGTCAAGCGGTTGCTGGAGGTCTGACGGCTCTCGGAGGAATCGGATTGAATGCTTATCAAGCTGGAGTCTTTAACACAACAACTACTACAACCACCGCACCTTGGTGGTATATGCCGGGACAATAAACAATGGCTAAAAGACCACAACGACCGCCAAACGAAGTAGCTGGGGGAACCCGTACTTCTCGGCAGAATCCTTACACTCCTGTCAGCACTACTGTTGTTCCGGGCAACCAAGGCAAACCGGCAATGGAAGCGTATCCAGTTGCTCCTATTCCTCCTACGGGAGAAATGCAGATTCTTCAGACTCAGACCAACAACGCCATCAGGGCAGCGGCAGCTGCGGAGCAGGACTCCACCAGAATGGCTAGTGCGTTTTCGGGGTTGTCTCAAACTGCAATGGGGGTGGCCAATCTGGGCGTTCAGGCGATGGACACTTTTGCTAAATCAGAGCGAGGAGTCCTCCCTTGGCAGGTTGAAGAACGCGAGAAGATGGTTGCAGACCTAGCGATTGCTGATATGTCTTGGGCAGATATGGTGGAAAAGGGAATGATCCCTGAGACTATGTCTCCGAACCAGACCAGAGCGTACATGACATACGAAGCGGGCCGCAGAGACAGAGACTTTACTACAACAGCCAACAGTGAAATGGCAATGATGCTGTTGGACGAGTCAAATCACACTATGGACGGCTTTATGACTTCCATGTCTAATAAGTGGTCTGAGTACATGGATGTTCCCGTAGGTGGGGATGAAATTTCCTTCCAACAAGAGATGGGCAAAGTCTGGGCTAAAAGGTCATTTGAGTTTTCAAGCCGCCACAGCTCTTGGATGCAGGGCAATTCTAAGAAACAATTTGCCGATGGAATTAGAGCTGGTCTTATTACTGACTTCATCCAAGCTGAAGGGGCTATGGAGCCTCTTCATAATGTGCCTAGTGGAGAGTTCCAAGTCTGGAAGAATCCTTCTAACGGTGAGGAGCAGTCGGTCCAAGGAATGAGAAGGGAAACTCCTGAGGAGACTCAAGAGCGTGTCATTAACCACGTTCTAGGTTCTGTCGGAGCGACCATTCAAGAACGCTGGGGGAAACTCCACAGTTACAAGACGATGCACGATGAGGTTGGGAAAGCTCTTATTGACATCGCAGTAAAGCACCCCAAGCATACTGGGTTGGCTCTAAGCGTTCTAGACCGTCTTAAAGTGGGACCTAAAGGGTCTGAATTAAACATCGCAAGCCGAGATGCTATTGTCGCTTACAGGTCGGAAAAACAAACGCAACTAGACCGGAACATGCAAGCACAGAACGCTCTTACTGCACAGCAGTTGTTTGGTGCGCAAATGGATGTCATTACAACATCGTTAGATCGCAGTATCCAAGGGTTTGCAAGCCAGACTAAGAACACTGGAGAGTTGTTTACCTACGCGACTCTGTTTGACGTTACAGACGACTCAGGTGTTTCTCAAATCCATCAGTTTGGGGCTGAAATTGCACAGGCGGTCAGCAAACAAACAGGAGTGCCGGTTGAGTTTGACCCAAGCAAAATGGATTCAGATGAAGTGATGGTGTTTAGGTCTTTAGACCCTCGCCATCCCGGTATTGTAGTTGAAGAAATAAAAGTAGAAGAGGTCTATAAAAGATTTCAACGCCAAGCTACTACAGACTACGTTCGACATCTAATATCTACGGGAGTTCCAGAGGCTGAAGCGTGGGCCAAAGGTGTTTCTGAATATGGATATGAAGGAGATGTTGTAGCTAAGGACATCGTTTCGGCAACCCGAAGACTGAGCCAAAAGTGGCTGGATTCTGAAAGGCTTCGGGCAGCTACTGGTGTCTCCAAAGGAGCAGACCCCACACCAGACAACCAACTTCCGGTTGTTAAAGATTTTGAAAAAACTTACGAACATTGGCGAGCTTTGAATCAAATCAACCCCTCTCTTAACGAGAAACTCTGGGGAGGATTCGGGGACACCCTCAGCGTTAATAACATCATGAATAGTTATGGCGCTTTGAGAGATGGAACATTAAATGTTATGGACGCTGGTAGTGCATATGAAGCTATTGCACAGTTTAAAGACTTTGTATCTGTTCCTGAAAATAGAAAGGATCTGAGTTCTTGGCGAGAACAGTTGAGGCTACAAACGGGCGATTCAATGGCAACAAAGCCTGAGCTGACGACAAAAGTAGGAGAAATCTACGAGCTTTCGACCATGATGTATGGACTGGCGTTGTCGGGGGCGGGCGGAACCAGTTTGGATAAAAATATTATCATGGCTGAAGCAATTAGAATTGTCGAAGACCGCACTACGTTTGTTGGCGGAACGATATTTGAAATTGAAGGGGTGGGACTCGCAAGTGCCGAAGCTATTATTCCACAGTTTAAATCCGTGTTCGGAGAGAAAAGAAGCAGCTCCCTTGCTGTTGGAATGACTAGGGGTCAATACCCCGACAGCTTTACTCAAGAAGAACAAAGGGTAATAGCCGAGAGAATCTCGCCGCTTGGCGATGTAATTTTTAAGCCAGCAGCAGGTGGAAGAATGTGGAATGCCTATTTGAGATACCCTACTGGAATGACGGTTGCAATTACCCCCCGTCCTCTTCCGTTGCAGGAATGGCAAGCCTTTAAATTTGAAATTGATAAACGAGTACTGGGCAGTGGCAGCAGTATGTCTGTCTGGAGAGAAGGCATGGTTGATCCAAAGATCGCAAGAGAGGCAGTTGTTGAGGAATTGTTCCGGCAGGGAGAACCCCAGAAGGCCCATATCATTCTACAGCAGTTCCCAGACCTGAACCCCAAACCCGGTGACTTGACCCCTCAACCTTAGGAATCTTAAATGGTTTATTACCCTCCAAACTACCAACCTGAAGAGCCTAAGCTTGATCCTGAGATGACGGCAGATCAGATAAACCTGCTCCCGGCATCCTCGTTTATTGATGTTGACTTGTCTACCTTTGATTCTCAAAGAGAGCTAGATCGAGTTTGGTCTCCAGAGTCGAACGTCAGAGACATCGGTTTCTTTGGAAAACTTGGACAAGCCTTTACATACGATACAGACACAGGTGAGGCTATTCGGGACTACATGCTGAGTCCTGACTTTGTTACCGACAGAGAGTTTGTAGCAACTCCTGAGGTAATGGAGCGAGCAGCTTACGGTCTAACCGAAGAGACTAAGCAACGGATTGGCGACATCGCTGTGTCGTATGCTCACTTGCTGCACGAAGCAGACGACGCTAGAAGGATGCAGAAGTATCGACAAGAGCTGTTTAAAGGTGGGATTCTAGACAAAACTGGTGGCGTTCTTGCCATGATTATTGGATCTGGATCTGAAGCTGTTGCCTTAACTGCTTTAGCTTCTGCCGCTGGGTTTTTTGCTGGAGGACCTGTTGGGTCTGCTGCGGCTGCTTTGAGTACCACAGGCATGAGAGTAAAAAGGCTTAAAACTACTCTTAGTGCAATCGGTATGGGGTTTACTTACGGAAGAAAAGCAAGAGGAGCTGCAACAGCTGCTACAACCGCTCTAGCTATTGATGTTCCTCTTGAGATGGCTAGGTACGGCATGGATAAGACTCTCAGGCCCCGAGATGTCTTCTTTGCTGTGGCTGCCTCAGGAACGCTATCGGCGGGTCTAGGTGCTTGGAAGCCGGACATGTTCTTGCGGCAGTTTGACAACGCAGTTCGCCAAGCGATGACTGAAGAGTCTATTGAATTCTTGGAAGCTACTGGACGGACAGATGCGGCTGCATTTCTAAGGCTAAGACCTACTGAGTCTAATCTGGTTGATCCAAGATCCTTAGATAAAGTTACTGAGAGAACTCTAGATCTTAGAAGGCTGGAACAAGCTAGGGACTCTCTTGAAGCGGCTCCCGGCCAGTATGGGCTTCCCAACCGAGTTGTTGGCATTGAGCAACAAGACATGGGTAGGTGGACTGACGAGCTTACTAATGTAAATAAGAAAATTGAAAGAGCAGAAGAGTCTCTTCAACAAGCTGTCCACCAGTCTACTCCTGTACGAGAACTCAGTCAGAAGGCTTTGGAATCTGAAGCCCGCAGGTTGGGTGTGCCGTTTGCTCAGTCTGATACCCTCGCATTGGGAGCTTCTCCCTCTAGAAACCGAGCCAGACTTCGCCAGAAGGTTGAAGAAGCTCGACAGCGATCTGTTGAAAGCTCGATGATCCGCAAGCAAGGCCAAAGACATGTAGAAGGCATTGAGGACACCGCAGTTCTCCGCACAATGGCTGAAGATCTAGGAGTAACTGTAACTCCCAGCATGAGGAATTCAGTTAGTAAGTTGAAGGAGGCCATTGTCGATGCGGGAGTAAAAGCCCAAAAGAAAAAGGCTTTTACCAAGATTAAGAAGTTTACTTCTACTGGCTGGCGAAGGAACGTCTTCAGGGCGGCGTCGGTACGCGGCACTCAGTTGAACTTTGATTCAGCTCTTAGCCATGCGTTATATCGAGTGTCTGGTAGAAACTTTAACGGTCGGGATGAAGTGGTAGCTGCGCTTAAAGAATATGGAATTGATGATCCCGAAGCACTCGCCCAAGCCTTCAGGCAAGCGGTGGATGATAAAGTCAAAGGCTACAGAAGACAGCCAAGGAGTATGCGGGCAGATGCAGAGAAACTGCTGAACCGTAAGATTGCTGTACGGGAAGAAAAAGCATTCAATATGAAAGTGGATGCTGACATTCTTTCTGAATATGGGCTGGCTAAACGCATTGAAGAAGGATCCAAGCTTGATGAGTCTCTTAAGGCTATCCGTAAGGCTGATGCGGAAGCTATAGAGCGGAGATTGTCGAGGACTGTTAGAGACGCTACACGGCAAGGAGAAGATCTTGCCCACCCAGTTACTGACGAGCCGGATTTGGCGATTGTCGTTGATGGAGTTGAAACAGGACGAGGCCCCCATATCGACGGTGTTCGTGACGTATCTGTAGACGACCACAGAGCAATCGCGGATGATCTCTATGAAGAAGGCGGTAGAACCGCTGAGAACGCTACAGGGGCCGAGAGGGCGGCTAGATACGCTGAAGGCGGCAACAAAGAGACTCCGTGGTGGTTGGGAGGCCGAGCAACTCATTGGTTAAATGACATTCTTACTCCAGTCTCTGTAAGGCTCCTTAAACAGCCATCCAAGAAAATTCAAGACTTTGCTAACAACTTTTTAGAGTCTCCCCGAGGCGGAGGGCGAAACGTCCACGCACTTGTTAAAGACAACGTGCAGAGGAATATGATTCAACTTAGCACAGGTCTAACTGCTGCCCGGCGGGAGGCCGCTAAACACGGCTCTAAACTTGATGAGCAAGCATTAATCCGAGCGTATACGAACCCACAACGATCTGGTCTTAGTCGGGCAGAGGAAATGGGCGTAGAGGCTCTAGAGAAGTTTCATAAAACTATGGAATCCTATGCGACTAAGCATGGACTTCTAAAGAACCCGCTGCCGGACTCTGGACACTATTTCCATCGAGTCTGGTCTCCAACTTCTTTTGCTAAACACAATGAAGACGACATGATTCAATTCTTCACAGAAGCTATTCTTTCAGGGCAGCGGAAGTTTAGAACGGACGGCGCTGAACGGTTTTCTCTTAGTAATGCTGGAGCAAAAGCAGCAGCTCAACGCATTGTTAAATACGGAATGGACCCGCAAGCATATGTCAGTCATAAGAAGAGCCAACAGTTTCTTGGAGAGGTCCGAAAGGACTTGGAAAAAGAAATTAGCGATGGCCGGTTAGACATAAACGATGATGAAATTGAAGCCATTCTTGATTGCATCACATCCAAGGTAGGCAACGAGCCTCATCAAGGCTTTGCTAAACATCGAATCCTGTTGGACGAAAACTATGTAGGAACTACAGGTCCTATGAAGGATGTTCACATTGATAAGTTTATGAACCGAGATATTGAAGGTCTCTGCGCTCAGTATTGCCACAGGTTGGTAGGAGCAGTAGAGACCCGCAAGGGGATGGAAGCTGTATTTGGTCGGCCAGACATTACGTTTGAGGAAGCTATTTCTAATCTAAGAACAGCGGCTAAGAACGAGTCTCCAGACATTACTGCTAAAGAACTTGATTTCATTGAAACATCAGCTCTGATGACTTTCCGAAGAGCCACCGGCCAGCCTCTTTGGGAAGCCGGAGAGGGTGCTGTTAGATTTGTCATGGCGATGCAGGCGTTTGCTCAAGGAACGATGGGACAAGTTCTAGGTATTGCCCAGCTTCCTGAAATAGCTTCCATATTGGGCCGCACCAGCTTGACGGCAGCAGCCCAGTCGTTTGATTTGAAAGCAATTCCTGAGACGTTCTTGATGGGCCTCAGAAAAGAAAAAGGACTCAGGGGAGCTGATGGCCGACTTTCCGACAAGGTTGCCGCAGAGCTTGAGTCATTCATGGCGGTCGGGGCTGACTACCACATTGGCGAACATCTAATGCGTCGTCTTGATGACATGGGGTACGACAAGAATTTGAAGCAGGGACATATTGAGTACTTCCTTGAGAAGGGTCGAATGGTGTCCCTGCTAAATCCTCTTGCAATTATGCCAATGGATACATTCTTGCGACGGTGGGCTACCAAGGCCCACTTCCAGAACTTTGTCAATGAAGCGTACAAGCTGAAGGACGGCAAGCCTGCGCTGGTTGATACTTGGTGGCGGAAGAGTCGGACCCGTATGAAACAGATGGGACTCAACGATAACGAGCTTGATCGGGTCATTACAGCTCTTCAGGACCCTGATGTTGTCCAAGTAAAGAAGGGCCTTCTGGGTCCGTACAAAGTAATGGACGTTGACTTTACTAAGGTCAAAGATCAAGAAGCCTACGACATGCTGGCTATGGCAATCCGAAGAGGTGTAGACAGTACAGTTCAAAGGCAGAGTTTTGGCGAGGTTCCTTTGTGGATGAGTACAAGTCTTACAGGAAAGCTGCTGACTCAATATCGAGTATTTGCTATTGCTTCGAGAGGAAAACAACTTGCAGCGGGCATCTCTAGAGGAGACGCTACTGAAGCTGTAAATGTTGTTGGGTCAATGGGTCTTGGATACTTAGGATTCCAGTTGATGACCTACGGACGGGCATTGACGAAGCCAGAGAACGAAAGAGAAGCATATCTATTAGAAAACTCTGGGTGGGATGTTGCCTTGAAATCAGGATTCTTAAGATCTAGCTATTCAACTATTTTGCCGATGCTGGTAGATCCCGCTGCTAAGCTAATGGGATTTGATCCAGTGTTTACTTCAAACATGAGGACAACCGGGTTGGGAATCAATCCAGTAGAAGGTTCAGTTCCGTGGAGCATGGTTAAGAAAACCGAATCAGCTCTGATGGCTCTGGGGGACTCGCCTTACACCAAACGTGACGCTAAAGATCTAACAAGGCTGTTGTGGTTCTTGAAGATCCCCGGTGTCGATCAAACGGTCAATCAGTTGATCAACCGTAGCAACCTAGCCGAATCTGAAAGAATCAGGAGATAATTAAATGGCTGACAGCTTTATAGACTTCGGTACGACCGGAGAATTGGATACCGATCAAATTGCAGGAACATTCGATAATTTGTCGTTGGATTATGTATCTACCGCAGATTTTTACGTCACTGTGACTAATGGAGTTACAAAAACAGCAGTTGCTTCTTCTGATTTGACAGTCACAACGTCGCCGACTCTTAAGGTAGTTATTGCTAATCCTTCTTCGAGTTACAGCATCGACGCTGACAGTTTGATTCGTATTGGAAGAACTACAGGCATTGCTTCGGCTGAACGGGTGTATTCAGACGGTTCAGTCCTCAAAGCTAAAGACTTGAATGTGTCCTTTAAGCAGGTTCTATTCGGCATTCAGGAACAGATAGACGGCGGTCTGGGATCTATTCCTACCGACACTGACGATAAACTAAATGCTGGTGGAAAGATTCTCAAGAATCTAGGAACTCCTGTAAACGCTAATGACGCAGTTACTAAAGACTATGTAGTCAACCTAGCTCTTACTGGAACAGGCGAGCCTCAGAACTGGAGTTTTAACTTCAATGATCAAGCAACAAGTTCCCCCGGCGATGCTTGGACTGTTAGCGGAAACGATTTAACAAGAGTTCTAACTAGTCCGGTTCCGGTGTCTGCTAATGACCACCTGTATCTAATTGAAGTGGGAGGTGTTCTTCAAGACCCCGATGACGCTTACACAATCGTAGAAGTGAGTGGAGAGTACACTCTTACTGTTATTGGAGCGTTTTCTGATGGATATCAGGGCCAGAACATTTCTGTCAATGTCAGAAACTGGGGAACAGTCAGGAACGAGCTTCTTCAACCGTTTACTCAAGAAACCGATGCAGCAGACAAGTACGCACTGGAACTAAAAAACAAAAGTGCTGATGCGGCTGGGGATTTGATTCG
>Ga0209337_1001100_pt1 | contig 20857 bp, 24 predicted proteins | sample LinPmetageLP53_FD_184044 | JGI IMG/M metagenome (GOLD analysis project Ga0209337, IMG submission 184044) | Marine viral communities from the Pacific Ocean - LP-53 (SPAdes) (version 2) | ecosystem: Environmental > Aquatic > Marine > Oceanic | place: Pacific Ocean | collected 2010-02-08 | reverse complement strand
AAATTGAAGTATAATAATACTTCTTAATAGGGTGCTATGCACCCCATCAAGAAAAATTAAAATTTATATTATTTAATAATCTTTTCATTTAATCTGAAAAATATCTTAATAGAATCCTCTATTTTATTCTTTTCTTTTTCTATTTCTTTTATATTATCTAAACATTCACTAAGATTATTATCAGATTGTTTAAGGTCTTTATAATATTCTTTTATATCTTTTTCTAATAATCTAATAGCTTCCTCTTTATTTTTTACTATTCTTTTATAATCATCTATTAAGTCATCACCTCTTGAACACTTATCAATTAACATATAAATTAAATTTTTGGCTGTTGCACTATCATTTATATTATAATCATGACCTTTAAAAGTGACAATTGAATCAAGTTTATTAACTTCATAAATAATATTGCTATCTTTATTTTTTGTAATATTGCTCATTAGTTGCACTCCTCATAATATACAGTTGTAGTTGCTTTTAAATAAATTTCATTTGTATAACCATTAACCCACGAATCAACACTATATGTTTTATCACAATGGTTATAATGGTTTATAGAATACCATCTATCAACTAAAAACATTTGATGAGCTTTTCTATAAAACATATCTTTTTTATTCTTTGGTAACTTGTTAATAGTAGTTTTAACAATGCCGTATTTTTTTAATTGCTCATTATTCATAATATATTTACTCCATTAAAATTAGTTATTAAAAACATACTTATGTTTTAACAGTTTATTCACTTGTTGTAAACACTTAATAAGTTAAAAGTATAAAATAAATGCTAATAATAATTAATGGTAAAATAGGGAATAACTAAACAATAATAATATATAAATCTGTGCTATTATAAAACATACCTACATCAATACCTATAAGGCATAATAAAAAAACTAATTACACTCTAATCAATTAATTAATTACTATGTAATCCAATATTTTATTAAATACCCTAATTATCTAATATTCTTATTATACTGTAGTATCTACTGTAGAATATTCCCAAAGCTTACTATATATTAAATAATATATACTAGATAAAAAAAAGAATATATAAGAAAAAAAAATATAAGGTAGGTAAGGGTTTGTAAGGGTTAGGTATTAAAGTATATATTAAGATAGCTTTCTCATCAGATAAAAAAGAACCTAACTACATTATACCTTAATTAGTGGCATAGTAACCCTATGAGCTTTATATCCAAGCTATGAGCGTATTGATACATCTAGGTATAATCATAAGCAACTAACCTATAATGTTAACACACAGTAAACTATAGAGATAAATATTTTTAAGCTTAGTGTTTAAATGTTATATGATACATAACTAATAATATTTATATGTATAAGCTACAAGGCTTGTATAAGGTTCATACAGATTTTTATTTTTAGATTTTTTTTACAATAAACGGATGTGGGGTGGTACTGGTGCTAATCTAAAGGCATATAGTACCCACATACTAAACAACACCTTACAACCTATTGGCTATTTCTAAATAATTTTGGTATAAAAAATAAGTGTTTACTGTTAGTAAAACTATAAAAAACAAAAAAGGTTTTGACATATGGTGATTAGTTATTTATATGTTGTTGTATGACTGTAGCAATTAAAGGTGGTAGACCTAAGTTTGAATTAAATGAAGAGAACAGGCATCAAGTAGAGTTAGCTGTTGGGTTTGGATTAAATCAGGCACAGATAGCTAAGTTAATGAATTGTGATGTTACTACCCTCAGGAAATATTTTAGGCATGAGTTAGATGCTGGTAAAGAGAAGTTGGTGATGTCTATTGGTAGTCAGTTGTATAAGAAAGCTATGAAGGGTGATACGATATCTGCAATATTTTTAGCTAAGACGAAGGCAGGTTTTAGAGAGACTGTAGAGCATGAAGGATTACCTAATAATATAACAGTAAGTTTTAATTTAGATGATAAGAAACCGATTGAAGCTGAAGTAGTAAAGGAGAAATTAACGCATGGCTAGACGAGGATTATATTCTAATATTAACGCAAAAAGAAAACGTATAGCAGCAGGGTCTGGTGAGAAGATGCGTAAAGTAGGAGATAAAAATGCACCAGCTAAAGGTATCTTTAAGAAAATTGCAAATAAAATAAAAAAGAAAAAAAGGAGTACATAATGAATTACGGATATGGTAGCAATAAAAAAATGACTAAGAAGAAACCTATGAAGAAAAAAGTACGAGTAGTAATCGGTACTATGGGTAAAAAGAAAGCGAAGAAAAAATCATGAAGGGTGTAAAACATTATAAAAGAGATGGTTCTTTGTTTAAAGGCAATAGCCATAAAATGCCTAACGGAGATTTACACTCTGGTAAGACACATGGTAAAACCAGTGTTAAATTATTTCACTTTAAAGACTTATCTAAAACAGCAAAAGGTAAAGCTAAAAACGCATGAGTATAGACTATAGGGGTGTAAAGTTAGATGGTGTTAATAAACCTAAACGCACACCTAAACATCCTACAAAATCTCATGTAGTATTAGCATCAGAAAATGGTAAAAAAAAACTAATACGTTTTGGGCAACAAGGAGTATCTGGTGATAAAAAAAATACACCTCGGTCTCAATCATTCAAAGCACGACACGCAAAAAATATATCAAAAGGAAAAATGAGTGCAGCGTTCTGGGCTAATAAAGTAAAGTGGTAATATGCACATAACTATTCCTTACACACCCAGACCACAACAAGCAGACTTACATAAAAATGATAAAAGATTTAAGATTTGTGTATCCCACAGACGTTGGGGTAAATCTGTATATGCTATAACAGAAATATTACGTAAAGCATTAGAAATAAAAACAGAAAGAAAAGATGGTAGATACGCATACATTGCTCCATACTACCGACAAGCAAAAGCTGTGGCTTGGGATTATTTATTATATTATACAAAAAACATTCCTGGTACTAAAGTAAACCAATCTGAACTACGAGTAGATTTAATTAATGGTAGTCGTATACGATTGTATGGTGCAGGAGATGACCCAGATGCTTTGAGAGGAATATTCTTAGATGGTTGTGTAATGGATGAGTATGCAGATATGTCTCCTAGAATGTGGTCAGAAGTTATAAGACCTGCCTTAACTGATAGAAAAGGTTGGGCAATATTTATTGGTACACCAAAAGGTAGAAATCAATTCTGGCAATTATATGAAGATGCAAAACATGAACCTGATTGGCATAGAGCTATCTATCGTGCAAGTGAAACAGGAGTAGTAGATGCTGTAGAATTAGAAGCTGCAAAAAAACAAATGGGTGAAGATGAGTTTATGCAAGAATTTGAGTGTTCATGGGCAGCTGCTATTAAAGGCTCATACTATGGTAATTTAATTATAGAAGCAGAACAAGAAGGACGAATTACAAAAGTAGAAAGAGACCCTAGCTTACCTGTTCATGTAGCATGGGATTTAGGAATATCTGATAGTTGTGCTTTATGGTTTTTTCAAGTTACTATGGGTGAAATAAGAATATTTGATTGTTATGAAAGTGCAGGAGTTGGATTAGACCATTATGTAAAAGTTATGGAAGAAATGCAAATAGAATACTGGGGTGATGATTACCTACCACATGATGCTAAAGTACGAGAACTAGGTACAGGTAGAACTAGAGCAGAAACTTTAATCAATATGGGTAGACGTCCTCGTATTGTTCCTATGCACAAAGTAGATGATGGAATTAATGCTGTACGATTATTGTTGCAAAATTGTTTCTTTGATGCTAAGAAATGTGAAAATGGTATTAATGCTTTAAGAAATTACCAAAGAGAATGGGATGATATTAAAAGAGTATTCAAAAGAAATCCAATGCACAACTGGAGTTCACACTTCTCCGATTCATTTAGGTATCTAGCTATGTCTTATAAAAATATAAAACCAAAAGAAAAAGAACCAGATATTATGAAAGAATTACTGCGTACTCCAACACTAGATGAAATGATGGATATACACGACAGAGAACAACTTAGAAAACCAGAAAAAAGGATATAATATGCAAGTAGACCCTAGAATGTATGACAGACCCATGACAGAAGAAGAAAAAAGATTAATGATGATTCAAGGGTTAAGGCAAAATAATATGAGTATGGCAAATGCAGAACAAGGTATGATGAATGACCCTTCTATGGAAGCAGACAGAACAACAGGAGTTCCTATGCCTGATGATATGAACCCTACATTAAGAAATGAACAACCTTATACACCACCTGTAGAAAGAATGAGCCCTATGGGTAGTCCTATGACCCCACAAGAAATAGATGAAGAAATTATGAGATTACAAATGCTTAAACAGACTATGGGAACTTAATGGCAGAAACTAGAAAAGAAATGGAAGTAGTGCAAGGTACTGCACAATACTGGCAAATGGAATTAGAAAGTGCCGACCAAACTGAAAAGGATTGGAGAGACAGAGGAAGAGCTGTTGTAGCACGTTATAGAGACGATAGAAGTGCAGATAATTATGGTGCAGGGTTATATAAGCAGTTTAATATCCTATGGTCTAACACAGAAACCATGAAAGGTGCATTATTTGCTCGTATGCCTAAACCAGATGTGCGTAGAAGATATAGCGATAATAACCCTATTACAAGACAAGTAGCTATAGTGCTAGAAAGAGCATTACAGTACGGAAATGAGGTATATTCAGCAGATAAATCAATAAAAGCTGCATTAGAGGACTATTTACTACCAGGAAGAGGGGTAGTTTGGGTAGTTTATGAGCCTATTTTTGTAAAAGAAACCATACAAGTAGAATCCTTAGATGAATTTGGCAATATGATAATGATTGACCAAGAAGAAGAAAGAATTGCAGACCAAAGATGCTATTTTGAGTACATAAATTGGGAAGATTACAGAGAAAGTCCTGCAAAAAGACCAGAAGATGTATATTGGAAGGCAAGAAGGCATTTACTTACAAGAGATGAATTAATAGAAAAAGGCTTTAAAAATGCCTCCAATATACCCCTAAATTGGTCTCCAGAACCTACAGAAAGCTATTCTGAAGAGTATTCTGAAGTATTTTCTCGTGCAGAAGTATGGGAAATATGGGATAAATACAAAGAAAAACGATATTTTATATCAAAAGGTTATAACGATATATTAGCAGAAGATGATGACCCTTATGGATTAGAGAAATTTTTTCCTTGTCCTGATTCATTAGTAGCAATAAGAACCAATGAAACCAGTGTTCCTATACCTGAGTTTACATTATATCAAGACCAAGCTGATGAATTAGACAGAATTACTACTAGAATAAGTAATTTAATAGAAGGATTAAAAAGAAGAGGTGTATATGATGCTTCTGTACCAGAATTATCACATTTAGCAGATGCTGGAGATAATGATTTTGTGCCATCAGAGAATTTTGCACAATTAATCTCAAAAGGTGGTCTACAATCAGTATTTCAACAAGAAGATATAGCTCCTATTGCACAAGTATTATCAGGGTTATATCAGCAAAGAAACCAAGTTTTAGACACTATTTATCAAATAACAGGCATATCAGACATTATTAGAGGGTCTACAAAAGCTAGTGAAACTGCTACAGCACAGCAATTAAAAGCACAATTTGGTAGTATGCGTATGCGTAAAAAACAAAATGAAATAGCTGAATATGTAAGAGATTTATTTAGAATTAAAGCAGAACTTATAGCAGAGCATTATGAACCAGAAACTCTAGCTGCTATGACAGCATTAACGATTACCCCAGAAATGATGCAAATAATGCGTGATGATAAATTAAGGGGTTATAGTATAGATATTGAATCAGATGCTACAATTTTTACAGATGAAGAAGAAGAGAAAAGAACTAGAATAGAGTTTTTACAATCATTTGGTGGATATTTAGAAAGAACAGTATCTATAGCAAACCAATCACCTGCTTTAACACCATTAGCATTTCAAGCACTAAGATTTTTAATGGGTGCATGGAAAGTAGGAAGAAACTTTGAAGATATTATTGATAGAACAGAAGCACAACTAACACAACAAGCACAACAAGCATTACAAGCTGGTCCACAACCTTCAGAAGCTGAAAGAATTGCTGCACAGAAAATGCAAACAGAAATGGCTAAAGAAGAGTTAAAACAACAAGGTAAACTAGCAGATATACAATCAAGAGAAAGAACTGTAGGTAATAAGACATCTACAGAAGCACAAGCTAGTCAGGGTAGAATGGATGCAAAGAAAGAATTAGCATTATTAGAAAGTGATATGAAAATAGCAGCTCAATTAAATCAGGATGCAAAAGATGAGTTACAATAAAAATTACGATAATATTCAATGGGGTAAAAGTAACTATAAGTTTGCTAAAGCAACAAAAAGAACCAAATCACACCAAGTTATGGGTGATATACAAGAATTTGTGTCTCCAATCGACAAGACTGTTATAGGCAGTCGTTCTCAAATAAAAGAACACGAAAGGAAACATAATGTTAGGCAAGTAGGTAACGATTATGTAGGCTCTACGAAACCTAAGTTTTGGGATAATATGATTAACAATAACAAAAGAGGATAATATGACACAAGAAAGCACTCCTGCACAGGAATCAGCACCTAATCCAGCACCGACACTAGAAGCTGTATTAGAAGGTGCTATTAACCAAACTATAGATAAAGAACCTGAAACACCTAGCAATGATACACCAAAGGAAGAAGTAGAAAACACTACTATTCCTAATGCTCCTAAACAAGAGGAGACAAATAATTCCGAAGAATCTAATTCTGAATCATTAGACCAGGTAGCTCCTGAGAGTGAAACAGAAACTAAAGATTCTACAGAAGAACCTTCTGATGATGCTGTAGTGGCTCATGTTGATGGAGAGGATTCGAAAGAAACACCTTTACAAGCTCCAAAAAACTGGTCAGAAGACGTAAAAGGCACGTTTAAAGATTTACCTCGTGAAGCACAGGAGTATATGCTAAAACGAGATAAAGAGATGACTGCTGATTACACTAGAAAGACGCAAGAAGTAGCTCAACAACGCAAAAGTTATGAATCACTAGATAAAGTTATAGCTCCAGTAAGACAGCGAATAGCAGCAAGTGGTATAGGGGAATCCGAATATATTTCCAGATTACTAAATGCTGATATGGCTCTTAGAAATAACCCAAAAGTGGCAATCAAACAATTAGCACAAGGCTATGGCATTGACCTTTCATCAATCGAAGACACTGGGGATTGGAATGATTCCGACCCTCAAATCACCCAACTACAACAACAAAATCAGGCGATACTTGCTGAACTAAATCAGTTCAAACAGCAAAATCTACAATCGGCTAGACAGCAAACAGAAAATCAAATTTCTACTTTTGCACAATCAACTGATACTAAGGGTAACTTAAAATATCCTCATTTTGAGCAATTAAGAGTTAAAATGGGTAATCTAATAGATGCAGGAGAAGCTAAAGGCTTAGAAGATGCTTATAGTAAATCTGTGCGATTAGATGATAATTTATATAAACAATCCTTAGAATCACAAAGAAAAAGTGCTAAAGCAGAAGAAGATGCTAAGAGAAAAGCAGCAGTTGAAAAGGCTAAAAAAGTTAGACCTAGAACTGCGACAGCTCCTCCTAGTGGTTCTGTTAAAACTAGCGATTTAGATGCTTTGCTTATGGAATCAATTAATAGTGCAGGTATAACTAAATGAGTTGTGGGTTTAACAATAACTTAATGAGGTATAAAAATGGCAAGTCCAAATAGTACGTTTACCGAAATAGTTACAACTACTCTTGCAGGATATTCAAAAACTCTTGCAGATAACGTAACTAACGGTAATGCCTTACTCCGACATATTGATGGAAAAGGCAACAAACAAATCGCCACAGGTAGAACAATTGTGCAGGAATTAGAATACGCAACTAACTCAACTGCAAAATGGTATAGTGGCTACGAGGTATTAGATACATCTACATCTAATGTATTCACAGCAGCTGAGTTTAATTATAAACAATTAGCAGGTAATGTGGTTATATCAGGTTTAGAACAGGTCGAAAACTCTGGTAAAGAAGCAATCTTTAACTTACTTAAATCAAGAGTAAGAAACTTAGAAAAAACTCTAAAAAATACTATGGCTACTGGCTTATATGCTGATGGCACAGGTACTGATGGAAAAGAACTAGGTGGATTACAGTTGATTGTAGCTGGTACAAACACTAACACAGTTGGTGGTATTAACGCAGGTACTTATACATTCTGGAAAAACCAAGTATATGATTTTTCAGGAGAAAGTGTAACACCTAGTGCAACTACTATCCAAACAGCTATGAACACACTATGGTTAAGTACAACTAGAGGTGCAGACCACCCTGATATTATAGTAGCAGCATCTAATTACTTTCAATTCTATTGGAGTTCTTTACAGACTAACCAAAGATTTACAAGTGATGACAATGCTAGTGCTGGATTTATGAACTTAATGTTCATGGATGCACCAGTATACTATGATGACCAATGTCCAACAAGTAAGATGTATATGCTTAACTCGGACTATTTATTCCTTCGTCCAGCTCAAGGTAGAGAATTCTCTCCTTTAGGTGAGAAGGCTTCTGTTAACCAAGATGCTATGGTATTGCCAGTCGTTTGGGCAGGTAATATGACTTGTTCTAATAGAGCAAGACAAGGCATCATACAAGCATAATAAAGGAGAAAAAATTATGGCTTATATTACTGGAATGGACAAAACTGAAGTTAGTGATTCTGCTACTTTCCTAGTCGGTCAAAAAGGCATGGACGCAGCTGGAAACACCTTCAAGTATGTTCAATACGATACTGGTGCTGGAAGTGTAGCAGCAGTAAGTGGATATGTTGCTTATTACTATGCACCATCAGGTGCTTCAGCAGGTGCTGTAAATGTAGTAACAAGTGATTTATCTGATTCAGCAGAGATAGGTGCTGGTGTTTTACAATCTGCTCCAACAGACGGACAATATTGTTGGATTCAGATAGGTGGAACAGCAACTCTAACTATTGCATTAACAGCAGGAGCTGATGGAGACCCACTAACACCAACAGGTGCTGGTGATGGTACTCTTGATGTAACTGGTGCTGCTACTTCAGCAGTATGTGCATTTGCTGTAGATGCTTCAGCTAAAGTAATTGCTTGTCAATTTGCAGGTTAAAGCAGTATAATAATGGGGGTGAAATTCCCCCATACAAACAGGAGGTAACATGGGTAATTTAAGAGTAAACATATTTAAGAGTGAAGATGGTAAACAAGATTTAGTAGAGTTTAAACTAATCGGAGACCCTAATACTGTTATATATAAAATGACTGAAAAAGAAGCACAGGTAAAACAAGATTTTCCTGCTGAATACAACGCATATTATAAAACTAAAAAACCAATACCAAAAGCAACTCCTATAAGTAAATTAAAAACAATTAATAAAAGTAAAATAAAATTCTTTGATTTAGAAGGCATTAGTTCTATAGAACAACTAGCAGACTTATCTGATGGTGCTTGTCATGGATTAGGTAAAGATGTATTAGATTGCAGAAAACAAGCTAGAAATTATTTAGCAAAAGAACATGATATTAAACCACAATTAATAGTAGGTAAAGAATGAGTTTATTAACCATATGCCAAGATGCAGCTAATGAGATAGGAGTACCCTCTCCTTCTACTGTAGTAGGTAGTACCGATACTACTAACATACAATTATTAGCAGCTGCCAATAGAGAAGGTAAAAATCTTGTTGCAGGATATGATTGGCAAACATTAATTAAAGAAGAAGCACATACAACACTTGCAGCAGAATCACAAGGAGATATGAGTACCATAGCTACTGATTTTTTAAGATTTAGTAACGATACTATGTGGAACAGAACCACAGATAGAAAGTATTACGGACCACTTAACAACGCACAATGGCAAAGACTAAAAGCAAGTGTTAGTAGTGGTATAACAAATTACTTTAGAATAAGAGGTAATGCGTTATTATTTCACCCAGCTCCCCCATCAGGAGAATCTGTGTTTTTTGAATACATAGGTAAAAACTGGGCAATAACATCTGGCTCAACAGCTAACGCAACTAGCTTTGCAGCAGATGCAAATACAACAGTATTAGACGAAGATTTAATTACACTTGGTGTAATATGGAGATTTTTAAAACAAAAAGGTTTGCCTTATGATAATCAGTTTCAAGAATACAGATTGAAATTATCAGAAAAGCAATCCAAAGATGGTGCGAAGCAAATCATTCGTATGGCAGGACCAAATAGACTATATCTACCTGTTAACGAACCAGAAGGTAACTTTTCACTATAATGCCTGTTAAAAAAGTAAAAGGTGGTTATAGGTTTGGAACAAAAGGAAAAGTATATAAAACTAAAACAAAGGCTAATAAACAAGCTAGAGCTATATATGCTTCAGGGTATAAAGGTAAAAAGTAATGGCAGTTTTTAGACCTACAGGAGAGAGTACATCTCAATCTGCACCTATTGGTGGATTAAACACAAGAGATGCTGTGGACTTGATGCCACAAACTGATGCTATACGATTAGATAATTTCTTTCCTGGTTCTACAGATGTTAGTTTAAGAAAAGGTTATACAAACCATGTAACTGGTTTGCCTAGCACAGTACAAAGTTTATTAACATATCAGTCTCCTAGTGCTAATAAACTTTTTGCTGCTAGTAATAATGCTATTTATGATGTAACAAGTTCTGGTAGTGTAGGAAGTGCTGTAGTAACCAGTTTATCTAATGTGCAATTTCAACACGTTAATTTTACTACATCAGGAGGTTCATTTCTGTTTATAGTAAATGGTGCTGATGCTCCAAGACATTATAATGGTAGTTCATGGGCGACCCCTACACTCAACAGCATAACTGGTTCTACCATTAATAATGTAACAGTATTTAAAGAACGATTATTCTTTATAGTAAATAATAGTTTAAGTTTTGCATACTTACCTATTAATGCAGTAGCAGGAACAGTATCTACATTTGCATTAGGAAGTGTATTTAACTTTGGTGGTAAATTAGTAGCAGCTGGTAGCTTAACAAGAGATGGTGGTTCTGGTTCAGATGACTACATAGCATTTATAACATCAGAAGGTGAAGTAGCTGTGTATCAAGGAACTGACCCTAGTGATGCCAATAAATGGGCATTAGTAGGTGTATTTAAAATAGCAAGACCTATAGGTAAAAGATGTATTGTTAATGTAGGACCAGAGTTAATTGTTATTACAGAATCTGGTTACGTGCCATTAACACAAATGTATGCAGAAAATGAAGCTAATTATTCTAAAGCAATATCAGATAAAATAAGTGGTAGTATATTAACAGCAGTTACTAATTTTAAATCTACCTTTGGTTGGGAAGCATTAATCTATCCTAAAGGACAATTTGGTTTATTTAATGTACCTAATGGAGTATCAGGTGAGTTTGTGCAATTTGTAGTAAACTTATCCACAGGTGCATGGGGTAGATTTACAGGACAAGATGCGTACTGTTGGGGTTTATTAAATGGTGATTTATATTTTGGTGGTAATACCAAAGTATATAAAGCAGATAATGGATTAAGTGATGCAGGAGTACAAATACAAGGTAACGCAAAAACAGCATTTGTATATTATGGTGGTAGAGGTACATCTAAAAGATTTACAGCAATACGACCTATAGTATCATCAGATGCAGACTTACCAGTTAGTATAGGATTTGATGTAGACTTTAATGATGGTACTTCTACTTATACACCATCTAGTGCTACTACAACAGGAGCAGATTGGGACACAGCAACTTGGGATGTAGCAGAATGGGCAGGAACAATAGCATCACAGTTAGTATGGAGAAGTGTTGCCGATATAGGTTGGAACGCAGCAATACGAATACAAACCAGTACACAAGCACAAAGTATTAAATGGCATAGTGTAGATATTTATTATGAAAAAGGAGTAGGTTTATGATGCTTACAGACAAAGTATGGAAACTGTTAGAACCAGCTACAAATATTGGTGAAGGTTTAACAAGAAAAGAAATAGAAGAAAATTTACAAAAAGGATATTATAAATTATTTACACATAAAGATTCTGCTTGTGTTATAACTCAAAATAAAACTAGTATAAGAATAGGATTAGGTGGAGGAAAAATGGAGGAAGTAAAAAAAATAGTTGGAAAAATAGAAAAGTTTGCAAAAAACAATAAAATAAATTATATTGACATTTTAGGAAGAATGGGTTGGGAAAAAGCATTAAAAGGTTATAAGAAACAAGCAGTCTTATTAAGGAAGGAAGTAACATGAGTTTTATAAGTAATATATTTAGTCCTCCAAAGCCACCAGCAGCACCAGATTATGCAGGTGCAGCACAGGCTCAAGGAGCAGCTAATGTAGAAACTGCAAGAGTAGAAGGTAGGATGAACCGACCTGATGTATTCTCTCCTTATGACCAAACATTAGTAACAGATTTAGGTAATGATAGATTTGCACAAACTTTTAGTTTAGCTCCTGAATACGAAGCACAAAGAGTAAAACAAGTTGGTATTACCGATAAATATTTAGATACAGCAGGAAACTATTTAGCAGGATTACCACAAGAAACATTTTCATTATCTGGATTATCAGCACAACCTGGTCTTATAGATAGAAGTGGTTTAACTGCGTTACCTACAATGGAAGATATAAATAGTTATGCAACTAGAGTTGAAGGCGATTATTATAACAGAGCATTATCAAGAATACAACCTCAACAACAACAAGAAGTTATAGATTTACAAACACGATTAATTAACGCAGGTATACCAGAAGGTACAGTTGCACATAATAATGCACTTGCAGAGCTTAGAATAAGCCACCAAGACACATTAAGAGGGTTAGCTAGTGAATCTATTAGAGAAGGACAAGCACTCGCTGATGCTCAATTACAAAGAGCTACAGGTATGCGTAGTTATCAATTAGGCGAAGGACAAGGATTAGTAGGAGAACAAGAAAGAATTAGAGATAGACAATTAAGTGATTACTTACTAAGTAGAAGTCAACCACTTAGTGAAATTGCTACTTTATCAGGACAAGCAGCTCCTCCTCCTGCAATAGCTACAACAGGGTTAAATGTACCAGCAGTTAGTGTTGCTCCACCACCAATTTTTCAATCAGCTCAAGCACAAGGTATTGATGCTAACCAAAGATATAATACAGCAACAAATGCTTATGGAGCTCAAATGGCAGCATTAGGTGGTGTAGCTACAGGAGCTGCTACAGGAGCTTTTGGTCAAGGAGGAATTTTTGGTCGTTAAATATAGGAATATAATATGGCAGTAATTAGAAGAGGAGGGTTTCCAAGAAGACAAGAAGACCCATTAATACAACAGTTATTAGAACAAGCTAGAAGAGAAGCAGCTCAATCTAGTGCTATAGGTTCTCCTAGTATGTATAAAGCAGCAGCTGGAGGTGGTATAGGACCAGTAGCAGGTGTATTAACAGCACAAGTATTAGGTGGCATTAGAGCTGGTAATGCTGTGCGTAATGCTGAAAATAGATTAGCAAGACAAGATGAATTTGCTACTAAAGTATCAGAAATACAAGGAGCTATAGATACAGGACCATCAGAAGAATTAATACCAGGACAAATTACAGTAAGCCCTGAAAATCAAATAGAATCTTTTAGAGGAGTTCCTTATTTGCCTGAACCTGTAACTGTAGGAGAGCCTACAGAAGATAGAAATATGCTAGGTAGAGTAGCAGATGCTCTAACAGGTAGAGAAAGACTAGAGCAAGAAACATTATCAAGAAATCCTAAAACAGCATTAGGACAAGCATTAAGAGGTGCTGATATAGATGAATTACAATATTATGATGCAGTAGAAGATAGGAATTTAAGAAGAAGAGAAGAAGCAGAAAGATTATTACCTGCTACAAAAGAAAAAATAGGATTTAATGCTAAAGGTGAAGAAACACCTTATTATGAAATTACAATAGGAAAAAATACTTTTTTATCAAAATCACAAGATAAATATGAGCCTTTAGGGTCAGATATATCAGTTACAAAACTAGAAGAAATAAATTTAAAACAAATAAGATATAATGCTAAATTACAAGAATTAAGAGCAAAAAATGATAAAAAATCTGATAAAGATAAAAGACCAGATTATGAATTACAAGGAGAAGCTGCAAGATTAGCTGATATTAAATTAACATCAGATGTACCACCAATAGATTCTAAAATAGTTGAAGGTTTCGTAAAGCCTGATATGAGTAGTGAAAATATAAATATGCCTAATATAGATATAGAAAAATCATCTATGGGAGATTTAGAAGGTTGGGTTAAATGGGCAGCAAATTCAACAATAGGTTTTATAAAAGGAGGTAAAGTACCTTTTTCAGATGAACAACAAGCTGCTAATAATTTGAATCAAATGGTTAATGAATTAAGAATACCTTTAATAAAAGAGATAAGCCCTAGAGGTTCTAATTTTACTCAAGAACAAATAGCAAAATTATTACCTAATTCTGGATTATCAGATTCTGAAAATTATTCTAGAATGAAGAATGTAATAACTTTATATAATTTAAAATTAAAAGATGCTGATTTTATTATTGAAGATAATAATGCTATTAATGTTTATGGAGATGAAAAAATAGCTTTAGAAAAAAGAACAGATGCTATAGGAATGAAAAAAAGAATAGGTATATTAATTCCTGTTTTAGAAAAATCTATTAATGAATATGAAAAATCTCAAGGTATATCAAGTATGGGTAATAATAAATTTGAATATATTGAAAAATTATCAGATGAAGAATTAATGAATAGGCTTACAAAATAAATGGATGAAGAAAAATTACAATTATTATTAGAAGCTGAAAAAAGAGGTATTTTATCTTCAGATAAAATTGAATTATTAAATGAAGCAAGAAATAGAAATTTAATACCTCAATTAAAAAAAGTTGATGGGTCAGAACAATTTCAAAACATATCTGGAGCAGAAGCAGTAGCAAGAGGTGTTAATGTAGGTGTTTTAGCTAATATACCAGGAGCTGTAGTAGATTTAGTAAATAATTTACCATCTTTAGCAGTAGCTACTACTAAATTTTTTTATCCTCAGACATATAAATTATTACCTAAAAAAGTAAAAGAATATATAAATAAAAAATCTGATACAACTATTACTAGTGCAGCTAGTCAAGCATTAGGTATAGAAGATGTAGAGCCTTTAGGTGGAACAAAAAGTCTTAGAAAAGGATTAAGCAAAGTAGGTGTAGGTTTTAAAGATATAAAAGATATTCCAGAAGATAAAAGATTTTATGCTGTAGCAGGTCAAACTATAGGAGAATCTATTGTACCAGCAGCTTTACCATTTAAAGCAGCTGCTAAAGTAAAGGATGTAAAAAAAATAAAAGGATTATTTTCACCAGTAATAAGAGGAGCAGCTCAAAGACCTCTAGCATTTGCAGGAACAGAGGCTCTTACGGCTACAGCAGCAGGAGGAGGAGCAGGATTAGCAGAAATAAGTTATCCAGGAGACCCAACTGCTAGAACGATAGGTGAATTAGTAGGTGGCACAACAGCAGCTTTAAGTCCAGGATTAAATTTACCTACTATCTTAAGAGAAGGCAGAAGGTTGTATAGGTCAGTAAAGCCAGGACAAGAAGGATTACAAAGAGAAGCAGCAGAAATAATTCAAAGAGAAGTAACAGACCCTGAAAAAACATTAAGGAAATTACAACAAGTGCCAGTAAGTGAATCATTAACTTCAGGTCAAATAACTGGAGACCCAGGATTACTAGCAATAGAAAATACATTAATTAAAGAATCTAATCAAGTTAGGGGAGATGTAGGTGCTAGAATAAAAAAATCATTTAAAGATTTTAGTGATGAATACAAAAAAATAATACAAATAGGAGACCCTCAAGAAATTAGAAAAGCATCACAAAATAGATTAGAAATTATTAATTCTTATTTAACTAATAAAGTAGATAATGCTGTAAATACTGTAGATGACTTATCTGCTAATGCTTTTGTAACTGATAAAAATAAAGAAACAGTTAATTTAGAAGCTAGAAAGGTAATAGATGATTCTTTAAAAGATGCTAATGCTACAGAAAAACAATTATGGGGAAAATTAAATAATGATTTACCTATAAAAATAACTAATTTTAAAAAAGCATTAAGGAATGTAATAGATAATAAAGCAGATGAAGAAATAATAAATCCTAGAATTATACAAAGAAATAAAAATTTAAAAGATAAAGATTTTTTAACTTTAGGTAATTTACAAAAAAGTAGAAGTTTTTATTTAGATGAAGCTAGAAAATTAACAGCTAATAATGATTTTAATAGTGCAAGAAAATATAAGTTATTAGCACAAGAAATATTACAAGATTTTAATTCTATAAAACCAAAAAATGAAATAGATAAAATAAATTATGAAGATGCTAGAGATTTCACTAAAGCAAAAAGTGAATTATTTAGAAAACCAGCAGTAGCAAAAATTTTAGGAAGAAGACCTAGTGGAGAAAAAGTAATAAGAGAAGAACAAACTTTAAGCTCATTAACAGTTCCTAAAGATAATGGTAAATATTCTTTAAAAGAATTAAGAAAAGCAGCAGAATTAGATATTAATATAGGAGAAGAAAGTTTTAAATCACCAAAACGATATAGTGAAATGGAATTGTTACAAAATGATATGTTAAGAATATTAGCAGGAGAAACAGTAAACTATAGAGGAGGAATAAATCTTAAAAATTTAGAAAATTTTGTTAAACAATTTGAACCATCTTTGAGAGATACAGGGTTATATGATAAATTTTCTAATATAAATGAAGCTAGAAGAATAGCAGAAAATATAAGTAAAGTAGCAAATAAAAGAACAAAAGCCTTTAATACTAAATCTTTTACTTCTCAAGTAGCTAATGGAAATATAGATAATATTATAAATAGATTAATTAATACTTCAAGCACTCCTACTGCTGATATAACTTCTTTAGCAGCTATAACTAGAAACAAAGGCAGACAAGGATTGCAGTATTCTATAATGCAGAATTTATTAGAAAGCTCAAGTATAGCTAAAAATAATCAAACTATTATTTCTGGTATTAAATTAAATAGTATTTTAAATAAAATTACTGAAACAGGAGAAAGTTTAGGAGATGTTTTAGTAAAAACTAATGCTATATCTAAACAACAAAAAAATAATTTAGATGCTTTAATAGAAAAAAGTAATGTATTTGAAAATGCTTTAAATAATACAGAAATGATAGATAATTTAATAGGAAAAGAAAGTCCTATATATGATTTATTATTAAGAATATCAGGTTCTAATATTGGAGCTGCTGGAGCAGTAGGTCAGGTAAGTGGCAGTCCTTTAGTAGCAGCACAAGCAGGTTCTAGAGCTACTAAAACTTTACTTAATGAAATGCCTAGAGCAAAAGTACAACAAATATTAATAGAGGCTATGAAAAATCCTAATTTAATGAAAATATTACTAACTAAACCTACAAATATAAATCGTAGATTATTAACTAATCAAATAAATGGTTATTTAATAGCAGCAGGTATTCCAGGTTTAGAAGAATAATTATTGATTTATGAACTATAATACTATAAAAAGAACGAAAGGAGAATAAAAAATGGGTTGGTCAGGAGGAACATATACAAGGTCAGATGGGGTATTTACAGGTACATCTATTTGGCAAAGTAACAGAGATGCAGGAACAAAGATTGTTGCAGATAGGCACGATACACACGACCAAGATATAGCAACAGGATTAAACCAAGCTATTAACAAAGATGGCTCTAATGCTATGACTGGTGCTTTAAATATGGGCAGTCAAAAGATTAGTTCATTAGCTGATGGTACGGCACATACAGATGGCATAAATGCTGGGCAGATACAAGATGGTGGTTTAATATTCCAATCTAACGATACAGGTAGTGCAAATGCTTATGCAATAGCTCTAACACCAGCAGTAACTGCTTATGTAGCAGGGCAAGTATTTCATTTCAAAGCAGGTAACGCATCTAGTGGAGCATCAACCTTAAATGTAAATGCACTTGGTACAAAAAACATAAAAAAGAAAAATGACCAAAATATTGCAGCTGGTGATATAGAAGAAGATGCAATCGTATCTGTAATCTATGACGGTACATCTTTTCAAATGTTATCACAATTAGGTACATCAGCAGGTTCTATGAGTTCATTTACTCTTACTGGTGATAGTGGTAGTAATCAAACAATATCAGATAGCAACACATTAGATGTAGCAGGTGGTACAGGTATAGATACTGTAGTAGGTGCTACGGATACAGTAACAGTAGCCATAGATTCTACAGTAGTTCAAAAAACAGTTCAAAATACATTTACTAAAGCACAAGTGCCAAGTACTTATACAGCAGCATTATCGGCTACAAGTGGTGTTTTAGACTATGATACATACCAGAACTTTATCATAACTTTAGCTTCAGGCTCTAATACTTTAGCAGCAGTAACAACAGAAGCTTCACAAATAGGACAAAGTGGTATTATAATATTTATACAACCTAGTTCTAGTAGTGCAGGTACAGTTAGTTTACATGGAGATTATGAAACAGCAGCAGCAGCTGGATTAACATTAAGTTCAGCAAATAATGATTATGATATTGTACCATATTTTGTTAAAGCAGATAACAGCATCCTTTTAGGTGCTCCACAACTTAACTTTGGGTAATTATGTTTAGTAGTGAATTATGGAATAAACCAGTAACTGGTGGTGGTGGATTTTATGACCATCAGATAGCACAGTCAGCTAGGTTTGATAGAGCAAGTAGAAGTAGATTGAGTAGAACATTTGGTACACCTACTTCTCAAAAAAAATATACTTTAAGTATGTGGTTAAAAAGAAGTTTACTATGTGAAGATATAGATGGTGAAAGTTATGATTATATGAATGTTATATGTAAACTAGGAGGTTTTTCTCAAGGTACAGGTGCAGCTTTAGTTTTTAATCAAAGTTCAAATGAAGATAAATTTTCAGCTTATGGTTTTGGGTCAAACTCTGGTGGAACAAAAACTAGTGAAGGATTATTTAGAGATGTAGGAGGATTTAATCATATTTTATTTAGATATGATACTACTGAATCTACAGCAGGAGATAGAATAAGAGTATATGTAAATGGTAGCCAAATAACTTTAAGTGGTGGTACAGACCCAAGCCTAAATTCTGATTTAACTAGATTTAATACAGCACACGCACATTACATAGGAGATAGTAGTGCTGTTAGTGATGGTTTTGATGGTTATTTAGCAGAAGTAATTTTTGCAGATGGACAATCTTATGCACCTACACAGTTTGGTGAAAGTAAGAATGGTGTGTGGATTCCAAAAGACCCAAGTGGTACAACCTTTGGAGATAATGGTTTTCATCTTAAATTTCAAAATGCTTCTGCACTTGGAGATGACAGCTCGGGGAACAATAATGATTTTACAGCAAATAACATGGGTGCAGACCATCAAGTTCTTGATAGTCCAACATTTGGGAGTTAAATAGATATGGCAAGTAGTGGAAATTTTGCAACAATGAATCCTTTAAGTCCAACAAGTAATAATGTTGTTTATAGTAAGGGTAACTTAGCCACCAGTCCAGGCAGTAATTTTAGTAGTACAACTTGGTGTTTTAGTAATATGGTAATACCTAAAGATAAAAAAATATATGTAGAAGCTAGACTAAGTTCAGGAGCAGGAGTTTATGCTAGTCTTGCTGCAGCTACAAACTTATCTACTCCTGGTAGTAGCGTTGTTGGAGGAGATGGTAGTGTAAGTTTATATTATACTTCTAAATATGTAAATGGTACTGAAAGTGCAAGTTGGATTACTGCAGCATCAGAAGGAGATATACTTCAATTAGCTATTGATGGTTCTAATAATAAAGTTTGGTTAGGTTATAATAATACTTGGGGTGGTTCTGGAGACCCTGCAAATGGTTCTAATGAAGCAGGAACTATTAATACAAGTACTGCTTTAGGTGATGATATTGTTATAGCATGTACGCAAAACTCTGTATCAACAATGACATTTAATTTTGGACAAGACGATACATTTGGTGGAGAAGAAACAGCAGCAGGTAATGCTGATGGTAATGGTTTTGGTGTGTTTAAGTATGCACCTCCAACTAATTTTTTAGCACTATGTTCAGGCAACTTATCTATATCAGATGACATAGACCCTGCACAGACTAATACTGATTATCCTGGTAAACAATTTGATACAATCTTATATGCAGGTAATAGTGGTAGTCAAGATATAACAACATTAGGTTGGCAACCTGACCTTTTATGGTTTAAAAATAGAGGAACAACTAACTCTAATTTATTATTTGATAGTAGTAGAGGAGCTACAAAAGATTTATCTTCAGATAAAACTAATGGTGAATCTACAAGTTATCAAAGTATTTTTACAGCATTTCTAAGTACAGGTTGGAGATTTGGTGCAGGTGATGCAGGATTAAATAATAGTAGTAATAATTATGTTGCATGGTGTTGGAAAGCTAATGGAGGAACTACTAGCTCAAATTCTGATGGTAATGTAACTTCAACAATACAGAACAGAAAAGGTTTTTCTATAATAACTTATGGAGGTAGTGGAGGACAAGTTAGTGGAGCTAATCCAACAATAGGACATGGACTAGGAGCTACACCTGATTTCTTCATAATTAAAAATAGAAGTGCTAATGATGCTTGGTTTGTTTGGCATAATACTATGGCAGCAAATCAATTTGGTTTATTAAATTCAGCTAATGCTCCATATAATAATGCAGCTAATGCAGTTATGTCTAATACATTACCTAGTAGTTCTGTTATTACAATAGCTAATGATGGTGATGGATATAATAATACAAGCAGTGAAAACTATGTTTGTTATGCGTGGTGTAATGTAGAA
>Ga0209337_1001099_pt1 | contig 20899 bp, 15 predicted proteins | sample LinPmetageLP53_FD_184044 | JGI IMG/M metagenome (GOLD analysis project Ga0209337, IMG submission 184044) | Marine viral communities from the Pacific Ocean - LP-53 (SPAdes) (version 2) | ecosystem: Environmental > Aquatic > Marine > Oceanic | place: Pacific Ocean | collected 2010-02-08 | reverse complement strand
TACATCATAGCCACACGCCCTATGCCCTGCTGTGCCACACGAGGAGCAGTTTCTAATACTGCACCGCCATTTGTTTGTTGAGTCATATATAAGGCTTCTTTTGCTGCCAACTCTTGAATTTCTGTTTTAGACATTTTTTTAGGAAAAACTGTTTTGCCTTCGTACATACTAGGAAAAGGCTTACCTGTTTCTAATCTATCTAATACTAAACTATGACTTGCTAACATGGTAACCTGTCTATTAAGACGTTCAGCTGCATTAAACATAAGTGCAGATAGCCCAGATATTTTATCTAAAAGAGAACCTTGTTGCTTCCTGCCTCTTTCATTAAGACCTAAAACATCAGCCATAAAACTCCTGTTTAAAAGACCTCGTTGTAACGCCATCTTCACAAGAGGTTTTATTTTTTCTAAATTTTCTTTTTTAATTCGACCATCTAAATCTTTACGAATAGTTAGTTCTCCAGTTTCAGAGTTTAAATCATAAAAGCTATCTAAAGATATACCTGATTGTTGCACTAATTTATAAGCTTTACCTAGCTCTACTACGGAATTTTTTACCCCGAACTGCCCCTGCAAATAAGAGAATACAACGATTGGTATTTGAGAAAGATTAACTACGGCAGATGATGGGTTAAAACCTATGGTATAAATAAATGCTGTTTGGTTCGCGGTCTTAACAAACCGTTCAAAATTTTTGTTACCTGCACCTGCACTAGCAAATTTAATTCTTTCTAGTAATTCATTACCCACGGCTTCAAAAGTAGGCTCAAAGCTTTTTGCAAATCTACCTACAATACTTTTTGGTATTTTTGCATTCTTCGCCCCCTCTTTCATAACGGCTCTTATCTCTGCTTCTTTCTGGCGTAACTTTGCACCATTTGATATACGTGCTATCTGTCTGCCTAAATCAAAACCCTTTGTTCTAAAAGCTTCTAACGTGTCAGTGTTGTAACCTGGATTACCTTTACGTGGTTGCAACGATCTAGCAAAAGATGTTTCTGGTAGGGTATTTATATACAGGCTTATAAACTGATCGGTTATCGTTTTTTTAGTTTCAGAATCGCCTTTTAATCCTGCATCCAATATATTTAATACATCACTTATAAATGAACCACTAGGGGCGTTATTAAATATTTTACGATCAATATCTAAAGTATCGCTTGTTTTTATTTCTCCTACAGCTATATTGTTGTCTTTTATTCTTTTCATCTCAATATCTCGTTGTTCTTTAGTTTGAAACAACTGTACAACGTATGGGTCTATACCCTCTTTATCTTTAAGTTCGTAACTTAATTTATACTTACCATCTCTCATTAAAGGGAAGTACACGTTCAATTTATTTTTATCAAACAGCTTCTTAAATATATCATTTTTCAACGCATCTTTAGATTCTTTATCCATGTCAGTGCTGTCTATTTCACTATAAAGAACTTGTTGTAGCTTATCAAACTGCTTTGTGTAGTAATCTCTCATCCTGTTATATACGTCTTGTCCTTTTTTACCTAACTTGTTCCAATCCTGTTGTCCTCTTCTCCAAGCTTCTACTTTACTGTTACCGTCTATAGTTTGAGGATTGCCGTCTTTATCTACATAGTTACTTTCTTTTTTGTTAGGGTCTACCTGATACAACGTAGAACCATACTCTGGATGATAAACAAGATTATCTAAATGTTTTACTAGTTTAGGGTTATCTTTAAACCACTTAGATATTTTTTCTGCTTCAGCAGCAAAGGTTTTGTCTACACTATCCATATCCCCACGTTGATTTTCAAACGCCTCGTGAGTTTCCAAACCTAGTTGTTTATATCCTGCATCTCTTGCAACATCCCCTAAACCTTGAGAATCTAGAACTTGCAAAGATAAAGCTCTAGCTGTTCTACTCATTTCATAAAGTGCATTTCTACCTCTTTGCCCTAGACTTGGATCTGCGCCTTTACCAGTATAAACGTCTTTTATGTTTTCACTCCAAGTTTTCATGTACTTTAAAGCACCCTCTTTTGTAGAGAGCATGTTTAGTTTGTTTGCATCTCTGTACTTCGGGCCTGGAGCTATGATAGCTTCTATATGGTCGCTAAATTCTGATAGAGCATCTGTTTGTTTTAGTTTTAATTTACCACCCGTCATACGTTTTATGAAATTAGCAACTGCATTAATAAATCTTTGTAACGCATTTATGGGGTCGCCTTTTGGATTAACTGATGCCAGTTCTGCCTGAAACTCTGGGTTACTAAAAGCCTCTGAAACAAACTCATCTAAGTTTTTAGAACCTCTAGCTGTCCCCATGTTACCTTTAACATCGTTAAATAACGTGTTAAGCTGCTTAGTCATAGGGTGGCTTTTATTTGCTAAAGTTGCAGAAGTAACAGCGTGAGCTACTTCATGTAGAAGAACGTGCGAGTTCATACCCTCAGTTTTACTTATCTCTATGGTGTTTGTTTTTGGGTCAAACGACCCTACTTTATTATCAGGAAGACTAGAGACTATCTTTATCTTAGTGTCACCTATGTTTTCTGCTAATTTTTTACCTAGATTTCTTATAGTCTTAGGTAGAGGCATAGCAGCTAACGCATTTTTCAAATCACCCTCTGTTAATAACCCCCGCACATCAGGAGATAGAGGGTCAGCTAAATCGCTTATGTTTTCGTTTGGTAAATACATTATGCTATGACCAAGAAACTGTTCTGTTATTGCTTTTTTCGATGTTTCTTCTGACAGACGTGTTGCTACATAATCATTAGTTGCATCTGTTAGGTTGGTCTTCATCCATATGATAGCTTGACGTGCTTTTTCTGCTCCCGACCCCTCAGTAAATTTATCCTCTACGAACTCACGTACAGCGTCTTCGCCTATTAATATCTCAGGATTCTTTTGTTTATCCTTTTGCTCTTTTCTATATTTTTCTTTTTGATACTTAGCATCAAAGACTATCTGTTCTAAACCTTGTACTATGGAGCCGACTTTACCAAAATACATTTTCGCAGCCAGTGCCTCTTTATTCTTTGCCTCTGGTTTAGATTCTAATAGGTCTAAAATTAATTTTTTATCCCTTGACGTAGTAGGGTCTGGTATTGATTTAGACTCTAAAGAACGTACAGTTCTATCTCCTTTACCCTCTGAAACTAAAGTTATTTTCTCTGGTGTAAAAGCTTTAGCCTGAGTTCTTTTCACTACATCAGATTTTTTGTCGAAGCGGTCTTTAAACTGTTTATCAAGTTCAGTGCGTTTACCTGTTTCTTGAAGATTTAACTTTGCTGTAAACTTATCAGCACCTTTTATACCCGCTGTTCTTTCCTTAGTTAATCTTGTTTTTTCTTTCTTTTTGTCAGTTATCTTTTGTCCAGCTTTAATCTGAGCATTAAGAAAGTCAGTACGAGTTTTTACATCTCCCACACCGCTAGTTAAGACACTAGATATATTTTCTAACGTTTCTTTTTTAGGATCATAATTGTCTATTACATTTTGTAAATTTTGTTCTGGTATGTTAATACCCATACGCTCGCCAAACAGTTTAGCTGAAGAAACTTTTTCTACAGCTTTTTTTGACACATTTTTTTGTTTTGTTGTGTCTACAAAAACTTCACCTGTTAGTGGAGCATCTCGTTGTCCATCTCTTCCAACGTCATCTGAAGTAGGTATCCCAGCTTTTCCCAATCCTTGACCGATAGGTGGTTTAAATCCTTGGGTATCTTGATCGGCTTGTCGTCTTGCACCGTCCACATCATCTGAAACGCCTTTTCTACTTGCTTCACGGATAATCTTGGCATCTTCATCAATACCCCCCTCCCCTGCAAAATAAGCGTTTAAATCATTATAAATTTCAGCTTCTTCTGCTTGTATAAACTGATCTTCTTGAGCTTGCTCATCTTTAGTAAGAGGTCTTATTCTCCCTTCACGAGTCCTTATTAGTTTGCCTTTAGGGTCTGCCACTCTTTCACTAAGTTGTACTTCTTCTGGTCCAAGCCCCTTTGCTTTACGTAGTTCGTTTATTTTGTTGTTAACTTCCTGCAATTCTTGTTTTGATTTTCCTAGCAATGCTTCAGCCATAGGATTAGATACAGTTTTCTGAGCCTCTTCGCCTGATCTAATAATATTTTGTAGTTCTGCTGATTTTTTTACCAACTCATTCGTTTGATCTTGAATTGTTTTACCAGTAATTTGTTTTGCTAAATCAGCTATTATAGGAGTATCACCTCTAGTATCTCTTAATGGTATAGCTGTCTCAGCTGCAGAAGGAGCCATAAGTTGTCTTATGCGTTGATCTGTTAATTGTTTTGGAGCATCTTCTCTATCGAAGAGACCTAACTGGGTATCATCAGAGTATGAATATACTCTTCGGTTGTCACCTTTTTCAATTATACCAAATAATTCACCTTGCCTTGGGTCTTTTTCTCTTATTGTTCTACTAGTAGGGGTAATTCCTAAATTAACATCGTCAAACAGCTCTGTCTGTCCCCCAATGGGTACAGTAGGTTTAGGTTTTTTACCTAAATCAGCGTCTTCATCAAACAACTCACCTTGTTCTCTACCTTCTGGTGTTTCTGCCCCTGTTTTTTTACCCCCACGTCTTGGTGCAATCATCTCAACAAAAGTTTGTACAAACCCACCTACACCTGCACCATACCCAAAAGCTTCAAACGAAGAAGCATCAAATGTACCTTGTTCTGGATTATATACACCTTGTTCAATAAGATTTTGTCCAACAGCAGCAGCAAATTCTTGTAACCCTTCTACTCCTGCTTCTGCAAATATCCTTTTGCCTCTATCTATTAGTTTATCACTAACTTCCCCACCTACACCTTTTCTAAATCTGCTTATTATACGCAGTGGAGATATAAGTTCTGATGCACCTATTACTGCACCTAATCTTGAAGCTACGTTTCTTTCTTCTTGAGTAGCTTCACCCTCCCTAGCACGTTCTGATGCTTCTCCTGCACCTGCACCCACAGCCAACGCCCCCGCAGCAATAGGATTTGCAATAGCTGCACCTGCTATTCCTGCAAAAGAACCAAGAGCTTCACCAAACTTACGTGGTATAGAACTAGCTCCATAACCAATATTTATATCGGGAGTAAATAAACTTTGTATACCCTCTGCACCAGCTTGCACATCTTCACGAACAGCTAATTCTGCTTCTTCAGGCAATAAAGTAGCTGCACCTAGTAAAGCACTTTCTCCAAGCCCTGCAACCCCACTACCAATACCTTTAAAAAATTCACCTGTTTGGTCTGAAAAAGTCCCAGGTCGTTGTCTAGCCACACCTTTCATAAGTTCGATAAGTTCTTCAGTCGAGGAGTCAGATGCAGGGGTAGTTTTTCGTTGCCTAGATAGTTTTAAAAGTTGGCGTGTAGTAGCTCCTTCAGGGCCTTCTATTCTTATTGGCGTACCATCACGTTTATATATTTCGTATAAGGGCATACTTTATCTTTTGTTAACTTCCACAGGATTCTGGTCTAGATTCATATCAAAAGCAGCTAATCTTTCTTCTATTGCTTCTATCTGTCCGTTATATGCAGCTAAATACGCATTTTTAAGCTTATTATACTGTTGTTGAAGAAGTACGAACTCCTCCTCGCCTTTACCTTTTTTCGTAAGTTTGTTTTTAGCCATAATTAATTGCCTTGCTATAGTCGCACCTATAGTAGAAGTTTCAAAATCTGCTTCAGCTTTTCTTCTTGATTCGACAGCTGTATTTAATCTCTGAACTAAACTATCTTTGCTTCTATATAATTGAAGATTTTCTCTTAAATTTGTATCTTCTTGTAGTTTTGCATAATTAAATTTTAATTCTTCTTCTGCTAATAGATTAGATATATTTTGTTGTTCTATACCTAAGTTAGCTTTATTCACAGCTTGTTGTTTTGCAAAATCGCTTTCTTGTAGTTTTCGTGAAGCTGCTGCGGGATTACCACCCCCAAATGAGCTAAGATATGTTCCAAGATTAGCTACTGCATCAGGCTTATAGTCTGCCTGTTTCTGTATTGCGGGTATACTTGGAAGACCTTGTAATGGACTATCAGGTATAGGTCCAGATGGTACAGGAGGTACAGGAGGCCCCTGCATAGGAAGTTTTTCTTTATTATTATCCTCTGGAATTTCAGGTAATAAATCTTTATTTGGGTTAACTGGAACTGGATCAGCTCCAAATTTCTCATCAAAGTCAGAAAAATATTCACCAACACCTAAACCTAACCCTCCGCCCATTTGAGTAAGAATACCTGGTTTTGATTTTAAAAATTTATATGCCTTTGGAAGAGCTTTTGTTGCAGCAGAAGCTAAAAAAGGTATACCAAACTTTGCTGCTAAACCTGCACCTTGAGCTACTGCCCCCAATCCTGGAATAAGGAAAAGCCCCACAGACGCAGACTTTAAAGGATTTTCTTTTATATAATCTATTATACCTCCACCTTCAAATTTAACAGGGCCACCTTGAGCTGCCATCATAGGTCTAGGCGCGATACCACCTTGAGCTACTTTTATAGGTATAGGCACAGGTGCGCCAGCAATTCCTCTAGGTTTATTACGTCCTGTTAACTGTTGTAGAGCAGCTGTTTGGTTTCGTTTATTTCTAAGGTTAGTTATAGCGTTACCCCTACTTACCTGTGTAGCGATACCCATTTCATTTTGTAAGTCAGCCATAGCACCTTGCCTTAAAACTTGATCTTGCTGTTGTGCTATGGTTGCAGGATTTTGTTGTTGAGAAGCCATCAAAGCTGTCTTAGCATCTTCTTTTTCTTTTATTAATTTTTGCGAAGCTAGAACTTCTAATAACTGTGGAGTAATACCTGCTCTTTGTTTTTGAGTAATTTTACTCCGTAAAGCTGCAGGATTAGCCCTGTTAGCATTCATTATTGTGCCAAGTTCTTTATCTAATCCTAATCCACTAAGTCCCATCATGATGTAATTCCTATCCTACAGTGTCTTCATCTTCATCTTCATCAGTAGTAGTGGTTGTAGGTGTTATCTGGTTGAGAGCTTTAGTTATATAATCTAAAGCAGTAACACCCTTTCCTGCTCCTCCTACTGCACTATAAAGATCACTAGGTTCTACATAAGACCTAGATTGAGATGATATAGGTAATCCAGAAAGTAAAGATTGTAAGAACTGCAAGTTTTTGTATGGAAACTGCCTTTCTTCTTCAAACTGTGCCATGTCAGCTGCAACACCTTCAGACTCTATACCTCTCTGTATATCGCCTAATCCTGCTTGGGAAGCTAGTCCCGCTAAACCAAATTTATTTTCTGCTTCTTGAGCTTGCAACCCAAAACTTTGTTCTTTATTAAACTGATCCATAGCTTTATCGTAAGCAGTAGCATACCCTCTTCCTGATATGCCACTAAGGGTATTCATTAAATTTTGTACTCCTTCAGACTCCATAATAGCTTGTCTTCCACCACCATAAGCCCCTGCTTGTGTTAATCTTGAAGCATCTTTTAACCTTTGAATATCGGCTTGTTTAATTGCAGCGTCCATTTGTGGCTGCAAAGCAGCTTCTAGATAAGGATTCATGTATGCAGAAGCTTGTTCTGCCCCAAAGGTAGTAGGGGTAAACGCCCCCATAGTATCTGTAGGTATATTTAAACTCCCAATACCCTCAAAAGCTTGTGTTTGTAGATCAGATGCCCCTGCTGTTAAAGGTCCTGTATAACCTTGATAGCCCTGCGCTGCTATAGCTTGTCCTTGTCCTAGCATGTCAGTGACATAAGGCCCTGCATAAGGAGAAAGAGAAGATTCTACCCCTGCTACTTCTCCAGCTGTCGTCGTGCCAAATGTATCATCAGTTTCTGCCATAATTATCTCCTATACTGGTAAGAAATCTCTAGGATTTATCTCTTTGCCCTGTTTAGTATTACCTGTTCGTTCTTTGCGCACTTTTGCCATCATGCTTTCTAACACCTTAGCACCCGCATCTGAGTTACCATTACCAAGATGACTAACAACATCTGCAGGAATTACAAATTCACCATCACTTAACCTTGCTTCTTGCACACCGTCTATATTAGCAGGTACTTCGTCAGCCATACCATCAGTTTTGCCATCAAGGTATTTACCTTGTTTTAGTTTAGCAATACCCCCCATAGCCATGCCTTGTTGAGCTTGTTGATATGTCGAAGAGGGTATCTCGCCTCTCTCTGTAGCTAAGTCTAGTTTTAGTTTATCTAATTGTTGCAACAACCCTTGATCGTAGGTTTCATAAGGGCTTTCATAAGGTGAAGTACCTAAATAAGTAGTCAACGCCTCTATTCCCGAAGCAGAGAATGGTTGCATTGTGTCAGCAACACTAGAAGCGGAAGCCGTTGCAGCTGCTATTTCTGCTGGAGTATTAGTATAGTTGTATACAGGAGCAGCTTGATATGCAGGGTTATTTTTATTGAGGGTTTCTAGTCCTTGAGCTTGGGTAGTTGCAGCTGTTTGTGCTGTTGTTAAAGCCTCTGTAGCGCCATCTCCCGTTTTTGGAACATATTGAATGTCACTAAAGTACCTTCTACCACCACTTCCTGGCCTACGATCAGCATCAAATGTATTAGGTACTGCTGTACGAACAGCTGTAAGGTCTGGTATAGACCCTTGATAACCTATAGGTGGGGTATTTGTCGTATTTCCCCCAAACAAAGCCCCTAAACTAGCTGCAGCAAGTAACCCTTCTTCACTAGTTAAAAAATTTGTTATTTTATCTACTGTGCTTTCTTCAGCCATTTACGTAGTTCCCTTAATAATACTTAGTAATTTTTGTAGTATATCATTATCTGATGCTTTTTGACTAGTAAAATCGTAATCTCCGTATGGATTTATTCCTGTGCTTAAAGGAGCAGTGTATTCATCAACAGTAGATTCTAAAGAAGGTAAATACTCTTCTAAACCTGTTTGTCTAGCACTAGCAAAAAACTCTGCTTGTTCAGGGTCCCTAAATATAGTCTCAAAATCGTAAAGTGGGCCAATATCAGCAACAGGCCCTGGAGTTATATTCACCCTTCTAAGTGCTTGAGCTAATTGTTCTTTTTCTTCCTCTTCTTCCTCTTCTTCCTCTTCTTTTCCTTCTTCTGTATCAATATCTGTATCAGTATCAGTATCTGTATCAGTATCAGTATCAGTATCAGTATCAGTATCAGTATCTGTATCAGTATCTGTATCTGTATCTGTATCAGTATCTGTATCTGTATCAGTATCTGTATCTGTATCAGTACCCGTTGGGGGTGCTTTAACCTCACCTTGTTGTAAAATAGAAAGTTCTTCAGACGTTATAGTGCCATCTTCTCTTTTTTTCGTTAGCTCTTTTATATAAGCATATGGATCATACCCCAAATTTGTTTGGTCTGTGGGAGCTATTATATCTGTTAGAGCTTGCTCTGTCGGACCTGCTAAAGAAGTAGGAGCCTGTGTAGGAGTTGGGCCTATTATATTTTGTATTTCTTGTTCTGCTGTAGTTGTAGTTGTTTTATCTACAGGAGCTGTTTTTTGTGTTTTCTCCCCATAAAGATCATTGTATGCGTTAGGATCATTAGCTTTAAGCAAATTTTTGTTTATCTTAGAAGGATTATAGATAGAAGATGTAGGATCATTGAAAGGGTCAAACGTACCTTGTTCATACGCTGCATATTCAGGACTAGTTAACTTATTTTGCAAAAATATAGGTGTATATTTATCTATAGCATTTTTTACGTAAGGGTTAGGGTTTACAGCTCTCATACGTTGCAAATCGTTTAAATCGTAAGTACCATTATTGTACTTATCTACAATCATTTTTTCCACACCTGATTTAGGATCGGGAACAGGCGTTGTTTTTACGCTATCTTTTAGGGTAGTTTGAACAATTTCGCCTATTTCTTTCATAGACAACCCTGTATCTGCTTCTACAGCTTTTGCTGTTGCTACGGATAACCCTCCAGTTTCTCCTATTTCGTTTGTTATTGTTTTTGTAGCACTAGCTACATTATAATCTTTAAGAAATGCAGCTGCTTTATCGTTTACGTCTTGCATGGATAATTTACTATTATCTACAATGTACTTTGCATCATTAAGAGATAGACCTCCATCTTCTTTTATAGCATTACTCATAAATTTAATAGCTTCAGAACTATTTAGAGAATATTCTGTTGATAATTTTCCTGTTTCTGCTGCCCCTCCAAATAGGTGATTACCTATAGTTTTTCCACCATCTGTATGTTCAGAAAGTATAGTATCCCCCCAAGAAGGGTCAGCTACTTTAGGGTTCCAATAATGTGTAGCATTTCCAGTAGGGTCTGATATTTCTCCTGAAAGAACTTTATCAACAACTTTTGCAATATTTTTATACGTAGCACTATTTTCATCTATGTTAACTAAATCATTGCCCCCTATACTTTTGTCATTCCAAGCAGAAAATTGTTTGTCAGCTTTTGCTACACCCGTAATGCTATTTTTTCCTGGGAAGTTTCCGTCCATAGCTCTATTTAATATAACATGTGCTACTGCAGCTTGCCCTAGCTCCCCTTCACCTGCAGCTTCTCCTATAACAGTCCTAATTAATGTATCTCTGTCATTGGCAGATATATCTGTAGAGGTTAAAACTTTTTCTCCTTGTTTTTTTATTTCCTCTACATCTGCAGCTGAAAACTTATCTCCAGAGAAATTAAAACTTTCTGCGTTATTAGTTGTAGTATTATCGTCAATAGATGCGTCAGCACCACCAACAGCACCACCAACAGCAGTAACCCCTAACCCTTCAATTATTGCGTTTAGCCCTGCACCTATAACTCCATCTCCAACATCAATAGGTACTCCTGCACCCTCTTCTACCCCAATGTTTTTTAAAAGGTTTCCCGCTGATTCAGTCAAAAATTCAGAACTAAGTCCACCAACAATTTTTTTCAGTAAACCAGACAGCGGATTAACTATAAGAGACCCTAACCACGCGTCTCCAACCCCTTCAACAACAGCTGAAGAAAATAGATAAAGCCCTTTTGCTTCGCGTGTAGCAAGTAATATAGCTGTATTTATGTCTCCGTTAGCTCGTTTTACAAACGCTTTCCATTCTTCACTATCCGTATAGCCATTTTTGTTAGTTTTTACTGCATCTAGAACCACATCTTCTATTTCTTTAGCTGTATTACCCGCAGACTGTAAAGTTTGTGATAGTACTGATACACCTGCTCCTATTACTTTACCAAATTTAGCAAATGGTATTGCAGCTTCTATAAGGTCTGGAAGCCCCCCTACAACTTTAAGCGTGTACCCTCTAAAACTTGGGTTTGAGCCAGGACCAACATTTTCTGCGCCTATAGGAATGTATATAGGAGCGCCAGTAAGAGGGTTACTACCTATTTTAGCAAATATTAAATCTCCTGTAGGTGTAGAACCTTCAAGTGCATCTGTACCTTCCTGAGTTATCTGCCCGTAAAATTTTTCTGCTTGTTTTCTAGTGGCTGTAACAAACGGTTTTACAAGTTTTTGCGTTTCATTAAAATCAGAATCAGGGTTATCTTTTGCTTCTTGGAGTACGGCTTCTTGTTCCTTAGTCCAACCTGATAATGGTGCGCCAGTAAGAGGGTTAATACCTAATGTAGAAAAAGTACCAGCAAAATTGTCAATGGTAAATGCTGTAGCGTCAGCACCAGCAGCTACAATTTCCTCTAAAAATTGTGAAGAAGCAAATAAACCACCGTCTTTTAAAAAATCGCTAGTAGTTGTTTCTGCTTTTAAATTTACCTTATTTATATAACTATCTGTTTCACTTTTTTCTAACTCGTCTTGATTAAAAATATATTTTTGTAGAAAAGAAAGCTCTTTATCTTCTTCTGCCATTTTTTGAAGGTCTGCTACGGATGCTTCTTTTTTTATTGCAGAAAAATCACCTGTATATAAAGGAGGAGGAGATATGGTTTTTAAAGTTGATTCTTCTATATTATCACCATAATAAACATCATCTTTAGCTATAACATCCTCAAGACCTTCTTCAAATATAGATGCCTCTAATGCTTGCCCCTTTTCTTTTAACGCTTGAGCCTCTTCTTCGGTAAGACCAAGTTCAGACTCTGTGATTTCTCCTGTTTCTTCCGTTGTAGTAACTGCTGGAGTAGTAGTTACTGTAGGTTCTGGAGCAACCATATTTTTTACTTTTTCAGCAAGAGCCGTATTGCCCCTATCTACAGCGTCTTTATACATAACATCTATACCATTAGCTCCTGAAGCTGCAGCAGTAACACCTAAAGAAATACTATTATAAGCTGTTTCATTTAAGGAATCACCTCCAACTTTCTTTACAAATTCGTTAACAAGACCAGATACTGAAGCTGCTACTGAAGTTTTAAGATTCCCACCTAAAAGTGCTGCATTAAGACCATTACCAATAGCGTTAGTAAGTTGTTCTGATTTTAAATCACTAAAATCAAATGTGTTTTGAAGTGTATTTGTAATTTCTTTAGAAGCCTCACCGTACAATTTAGACCCTGCAGTAGCAATTATTACAGTTCCTACGTCTCCCCCAGTAACAACGGTAGAAATCGCTGCTTCTGTACCCGCTTTAATTAGTTTATCTGAAATAATATCTGTGTTTATACTATCTGCAGCTATATCTCCTGCAGCACTTGAAACACCTTTTACTACCTCTCCGCCAATAACCGAAAGTGCTGTTTGTCCTACAGCTTCAAGTACACTAGCACCCTCATCTATTTTTTTAGCTGCTGTTATTACAGGTACTAGTGGAGCAAGTGGAGTATACGATAGAGCTATAGTTGCAAGTTCAACAGTATTTTCACCTATAAATTCTTTTGTATCATCCCAAGTATCATCTACAAAGTCTACAATTTCGCTTGCTACGTCAGATGCAGAAGAAAACCAATCGCCAGGGTCCCACCACGCACTTTTTTTAGGTTGGACAGGAGGCGTTTTTGTAGCCATAACACTACCAATAATACCTCGCATAAAATTACCAAGGGATTGCGTATAATCATTTGCCCCTGCACCTGCACCTACAAAAATACCAGAATTAAACGTATTAAGATTATCTTGAAGCTCGGTATAGCTCATACCTTCGTATTGTTTTCTATAATCGCCCCCAGATTTTTCAAAAGCGTATGTAGCCATGTTATTCTTCCATCTTTATTGGTTGTTTACCAAACTTAACAAAAACACCTAAAGTTTTAGAATTAGCAGCTACAGAAACAGTAGTGTCTACAGACCTTAATTTATCACTAACTAATTCCATAGCAGGAGCAAGTCGTTTATCTTTTAACTCAGAAATGTAATGCGTTACCCCATCTCTTTGCAAATGAGCCATATAATTATAAAAATTTTGTACAAAGTTTTTACCTGTGTCTACGTTTAAAAATCTTCCTTCTAACTTGTTAGGAAACTTTTGCCCACGTTGGGCTATGAAAAAAGTGTTTCCTATTTGTATCGCTTCCGTTGTTTTTAACGACAACTCTGCAATAACTTTAGTAGACATATCTTGTAAAGAAGCAGGGTTCGCGGTGGTTTGTTTTTCTAGCTGTAAAGCCCTAACAATTATCTCTCGCAAATCTAATTTTTTATTTTTGCTGTTTATCAATTCCACTAAGTTATCTCCAAAACACTAGCTACAACGTGTAATCTGTTTCCTGTAGCAGCTGTAGTTTTTAGTATTTCTGTTGCTTGAAGAACGAGAGGGGCAGTCAACAGCTCTACAGTTGCATTAGCAGATATAGACTTTGTTTTAAATAAACTAAACACATCAGACCCATTTGTTAATGTTACCGTAATAGTATCTGCATTGCCAGAATCTTCTGAAACAAGTATAGATTTTACTATAGCAGTAGTAGAGGCTGAACAAGTATATAAAGTTGTAGCACCTGTGCCAGTTAAGTCTACTTTTGCATTTGTGTATGTGTTTGCCATTATCCTAAAAACCAACTAAAAGAATCAGACCTATCTGCAAGAGATGTGTCCCTTAACGTGTTATCTATTTGATTAAAATATAAACGTATAATGTTATTAAATTGATCGAAGTCTTCAACATTGTATTCTTGTGGAGGGTGGGGTAAAACAGGTGCTTTAAACCCTACTTCATACTCAGCCATTATCTCCTCCCATCTGGGCGCATATCAACTCTTGGCACACCCAACTGCCATTGTACTCCTGTAGCACTAGACTCTAATTTCATAGCCATTTGCCTACCTCGTAGCCTTGTATCAATTTTAGTTGTGTATACCTCTACAGGAGAGGTTGCAGTACGTGTGATTGTACCTGCGCTATTACCACTTTCAGATAGTGGAGAATTTAATCCAGACCCAGGATAACCAGCAGGGCTTAATGTCATAGTTATAACAGGGCTGTTAGCTGTAGACCCTTCAAAAGATACGTCAGGAACCATGCGTGATACCAACATAAACTTATGCCCATCATCTAAGTCAAAATCCGCAGAGCTAATAAACGCAGATATAGCAGCTGTAGTCCCTGTTTCATTATCATCAATGCCTCGCTCGTGATCTACAAGAACTCCGTTATAAGTAGCCCCTAATGGGAAGTCTCTAAGCCCTGAGTCTAACCAAGCAGATCTAGCCATGTTTCCATAGTACCATATGTTCTCTGCGTAATTATATATCACGTAACGATCTACAGTGTTAGAATCTGCAGAACAATAAAACCACCAGACTTCATTAAAGGCTTCGTTAGTACCGCCAAAAACTTGTGTAAGCTGATCAACATTAAAATCATTAAATATGTATCTTCGCACATCACAGGGAAGTGTTTTAACTCTACCATCATACATGTAAAACTTATCTTTTCCCATCCAGTAGGCTATACCATTAGCCATAGCAGTAGCTTTTATAGACGCTATAGAAGTATTTTCACCTACTAATGAAGCTCCCCATACTCCTGAGTTTACACCAACAAATTGTAGCGAATATAGGGATGAATCTGTCCAAACAAGAAGCTCCTGCCTAGCTTGCATAGCAGCTACTATTTCTGTGCCTCTGGATAATCTAAGACTTCCTGCTTGGTTTATAGCTGATGGACTCCATTCCACAGCGTTTTCTTGGTCAGACCAACGAATTAACATAGGATCTTTTGTGGCAGACCCAAGAGGTGTAGTACCCATACAAAACACAAACCTATTAATGTCAGATACTATCATAACATTTTGAATAGAAGGAACTTGTGAAGCTCCTGACCTAGAACTCAATAAAACACCGCGAGTTGTGGTAACTCCCACTGACGTATCATAGTAATATAAAGGGCCGTTTCTAAACCCAAATATTAAATCTTCTCCAAAGTTAGATTGCGACCATATTCTAAGTTCATCAAAACTAGATTCTCCTTGATTCCAACCACCAGACCCAAAGGTGCTAGCACCCCAACCTGTTAAAGGGGTTGCAGAAGTAGAACCCGCGTTTATTTGATATGCACCTACAACAGAACCACCACCACTTCCTGAATCTGAAGAGTTAGATACAATATTAGTAAATTTATTTGTAGTATTACTTAAACTTTTTGCCTCTATCCCGTATGTATTAGCGCCTTCTATAGATTGTATTTTATACTCTTGGTTTAGAACGCCAGCTGTTATAACTCCACCCAACGTAACAGCCCCGCTAAAAGTAACAAAATCAGATAGTACAGCTCCATGACTGTTATCGGTTACTAAAAGACTAAAAAAAGACACTGTGTCTCCTGAACTATGAGTAGTTGCTGTTGTACTTGTGGATACATCTTCTATTATAGAGGAAGCTCCTCGCGTACAACCTATTAAAGAACCGTCTTTTAAACCTGTGTAAGATATAACTTCATTGTTTATTTTTATTAATCCTGACTCAGGCACATTTGTTACACTAGCTAAAGGGCCTATTGTAGCGGTAGTAGTTGAAGTAACAGCTTGAGCCAATGTAGTTTCTATTGCTGTAAATGTTACGTCTCCTGCAGAAGTAGTGATTCTAAGAGGAGTTGCATCGTTATAATTACCACCATTTTCTATGTAAAATTTTAAATTAGTTCCAATACCAAGTAGGCTTTGCCCGCTAAGACTGACCCAACTAAACAAAGACCGTGCTATACCTTCAAATTTTGATACGTTGATTCGTGTCCACCCGCCTAGTTTTTCAGGTAACCCCTGCCTAAACCGTACATTATTACACTCATACCAACCCCCCTCATTACTATACCTAGTACGCTCTCGGTTTACTCCAGGTTTAAAATCTAATTTTTTAAGTGGCATGGCACGTTACCCTGCGAGTTCAAAATGTGGCCCGTCAATGAATGGTCTACGCCCCTGGGATCTGCGTAAATCTATGTAAGCATTCATGGCTTCTTCCATAGTCCCATCCCAAGATCGTATATCATCTATATGCCATGCTGCACCCCACCTCACAGACACATTATTATCCCTAGCTGCTTGAGCCATTGCATCTGCTAAATCATCATACAAATTTAATTCCCAAGATCCTCTTGAACCAATATACGCCATAAGGTCTACGGCATCTCCTGTGAGGTGTTTACTCTTTAATGTTTGACTAGCGCCTTTATCTACTAAAGCTTGTTGTTCTTCCAAAGTTCTCATGCCACAAATCACTCCAAAGTCAATTTTTGAAATTTTTATAGCGTCAGAAACAACAAAACGGAGGTCTTCTTTTATACCGTCCATTCTTCCTAAACTTCTTTGGCTTAAATTAAAACTCATTTTGTTAACCCTTTCGTTTTCTCGTAGCTACGTAACCCCCCAATTCCCAATAATCCTCCCAAAACCGTAAGAAGTGTATTCATTTCAAATTTTGGCAAATCTGGTATATCTACCCCTGCCACTGTTAAAACAAAAATAATAATAGGCTGAAGAACAAAGTGATAGAAAAAAGCAATCCCACAGACCCAACCAACGAAAGGTCGCCAGCCACCTTTAAAAATACTTCCAGAAGCTGCTTCTGCTTTATTAACTGAGATTTGCGCAAGTTGTTGTTCATGAGCTAATCTGTCTGCCATCGTTGCCAACTCGTGGGCCAACTTAGCTTTTTGATCTTTATCCTCAATAAACTTATCAAGTATTTGCGTGGCAGGAGCGATTAAACTATTCAGTAAACTCATTACTTTCGCCTTTTATTCACGGGTTTGTTTTTTAAAACGGTTTTTAATGTCTTTGCTTGCCCTGCATGAAGTTTTGAAGCCTTATTTAAACCTTTTATAACTTTTTTAATCTTTCTATCTGACATTACTTATCTCCTATTGTTACGTTTAGAGTAAGCGGTAGCACCCATAAAGACAGAAACCACGGCAGCTTGACTAACAAAGAAAGTGTTTAAAAATCCTGATAACTGGTTAACACGAGATATATCAATAATAGGAGTCATCATAGCAACTACAAATAAAACCATAGACCCCATAGCAACCCACGCCATCATACGTTGTTGGTCTTGCATTTTATCTAAATTCTGGTGCATCTCACGTTGATGTTGCAACTGCTCCATCTTAGCAGCCATAGCCATCTCACCATCTGTAATAATCCCATTATTATCTAGGTCAGCACTTTCCCAAGCAGAGCCTTTTTGTAACTTTTTTTGTGCCATACTGCCTCCTATTTAATAAATATCCATTTTGGTGGAAAATGTATAGCCCAAAGAAAAGCTAGTAAAACTACTATATACAACAAAAAATCTTCAATTTCCATTTAAACCACCTGTTATTATAACATCTGCAAAAGTTACTACTGCGAATAAAATCCCAACAAGTAAAACTATTACACATAATCCCGTAATAAAGTAACCTAATATTTCCATTATTTCTTGTTGTTGTCTTTTTTTTACTCTTATCGCTTCTTTTCTAGCTGCTTTCGCCTCTTCAACTCTTTTGTTTCTTTCTGTTAATATAGATAGCCATGTGCCGTGTCCAAACCGCTGATCAACTAATACACTTACATTATAAAGTTCTTCCGCTGCTAATTTTGCATCAATAATCTCATTAGCAACACTCTTTACTCCAAACTGGTCAGCTATACTGACCCCATCTTTCTTTGCTCTTTTCTTGTCTAGTTGGTTCTTACCTTCAAATAAACTATCTATCTGCCCTGCAATCGCGGATATATCTTTAGCTGTAGATATGTTGTCCTTGATAAAAGCTACACTTTGTTTGACAAGTTGGATACCAGTTACTATGTCTCCAAGTACCATACCTCATGCCTTTAATACTAAGGAAATCAATAGTATTATTGTCGTCCCGCTTGCTCCTATTAACACCACCTCCAAGCGCTTAACACGCCCTAATATTTCAATCCAACGTTCTTCACTCACTGCTTTATGTACCTCTAGAGCTGTGTTAACGTCTTCTAATTTCATTAGCTAGCCTTCTCATCTAAAACTTCTTCAGCTTTTTCTTTAAAAGAATCTAATAAATCTTTTTGAAAACTGTCAGAGGCTCTTTGAATTTGGTCTAAATCAGCCCTTAATTTTCCTGCTTTAGCGCCAAGGTCTTTTAATTGAGCTATAAGATATTTTTGTTGGTTGTTAAGATCAGCATTTTTATAACCTTTACCATCAATATTTACCACATTTTCGTCTATTGTTTTTGTTTTAGCCATTTTATTCTCCTTTAACTTGGTTTTGTAGGCCAGTCAGCTTCTTCCAACTCAGGCCAGTTTGAATGTGTGGGTAGGTCTCTACAAGCTTTTCTGTAAGCTTTCCAAGCGTCGGGTACTGCCTCACCTAACTCACTTGCTCTTATTGCAACCCAGTCAGATTCAACGAGCATACTGTTTCTTTCGCTCCTACCAAAAGCAGCTGCCGCTTCTAATTCAAATTCTCTAGAAAGACTCATTTGTTTCTCCTAATTTACTAATCTCAGTACGACAACATCGCCATAGATTACTCTATTGTTGTTTGACACAAACTCGATTGTTTGTACTTTGTTAGATCCATTACTTTGTTGACCTCCATGAAATTTATAATGCACTCCTGAATTTGCTGAGTGAAGTTCTCCCCAAAACCTAAACCTACCATTTGCGTCATTGGTGCTTGTAGCTTGAAACCAATTAAACTCCCCAGTATAACCAGGTGTTGTGTTGTAACCTCCTCTTGAATCATAAGTAATAATTGGAGTGTCACTACTACTAGTAGAGGTACGCGCCCAAGTACTTTCAGTTGACATTTTACCTACCCAACTATCAGCGGTTTGTTGACCACTACTAGCGGTGTTTGAATTTTGAGTGTAAAGTTGTAGGTAAATTTTTTGATTATATCCATTTTCAAATTGAAGGTCATTAAAATAAAATTTGTACCAATAACCTGTTTCAATTCCTGACTGAATTATCCTTATTTTAGTAGTGTTAGTTGGTGTTTGTGCAGTAATAGTATTAACATGTTCCCACTTACTTCCTCCTCCTGCATCTGCCCAAGATACGTCTGTGCCATCTGATGATAACACTGTTCCATTACTACCTATAGCAAGTGCTGCAGGATCTCCACTAGAGTTTCCATAAATAATCTTACCTCTAGCAAGCCCTGCCATTTTATCAAGCGTAACTTGATTATCAGCAATATGTGCTGTGTCTATTGAGCCGTCTGCATAATGTTCAGAATTAATAGCATCGTCAGCAATGTGTTCATTATCAATAGAACCTGCTGCATAATGCTCAGAATTAAGAACGTCATCTTGTATATTATCGCCATCAATACAATTATTTGCAAGGTGTTGGTGGTCTATCGAAGCATCTACATAATGTTCAGAATTAATAGAGTCATTTGCTATATTATCTCCATCTACACAATCATTAGCAAGATGTTCGTGGTCTATAGAAGCTGCTGCATAATGCTCAGAATTAAGAACGTCATCAGCAATATTATCTCCATCTATACAATCAGCAGCAAGCATGGCATGAGTAACTGACCCAGTACCTAAAGTAATGTTGCCTGTACCATCAAATGATGTTCCGTTAATAGTTCTTGCTGTTGCTAGTGCTGTAGCTGTTCCAGCAAGTCCTGAGTATCCTGAAGAAGTAATAGTTCCAAGAGAAGCACTAGCGTCTTTGAATGTAATTGTGCCACCATTTGCATTAATCTCAATATTACCTTCAGCATCTAAAGTTAGGTCATTAGCAACATCTAAAGTGAGGTTATTAGAACTAGCTACAGTTAAATTAGTACCATCACCCTCAATCTTTTCACCTGCATCTCCAAACACCATTCCTACATCATTTGGAAGATGTACATCTGTAGTTGCTGTTAAATTAATTTTAGCTCCAGACGTTACAGTCAAGTCAGTGTTATCACCTTCTATCTTTTCACCAGTACCAAAAGTAATGCCTACGTTAGCAGGTACAACAACATCTGTAGTTGCTGTTAAATTAATTTTACCCCCAGACGTTACAGTTAAATCAGTGCTATCACCTTCTATCTTTTCACCTGTACCAAAAGTAATGCCTACGTTAGCAGGAATAACCACATCTGTAGTTGCTGTTAAATTAATTTTACCTCCAGACGTTACAGTTAAATCAGTGTTATCACCTTCTATCTTTTCACCACTACCAAACAACAATCCAATGTTAGCAGGAATAACTACATCAGCAACGGCAGTAAGATTAATATTATTACCAGCAATAGTTAAATCTGTACCGTCACCCTCAATCTTCTCGCCAGCATCGCCAAAAACTATGCCTACATCATTTGGAAGATGTACATCTGAAGTTGCTGTTAAATTAATTTTAGCCCCAGACGTTATAGTTAGATCAGTGTTATCACCTTCTATCTTTTCACCAGTACCAAAAGTAATGCCCACGTTAGCAGGTACAACAATATCTGAAGTTGCTGTTAAATTAATTTTAGCCCCAGACGTTATAGTTAGATCAGTGTTATCACCTTCTATCTTTTCACCACTACCAAACAACAATCCAATGTTAGCAGGAATAACTACATCAGCAACGGCAGTAAGATTAATATTATTACCAGCAATAGTTAAATCTGTACCGTCA
>Ga0209337_1001097_pt1 | contig 20907 bp, 19 predicted proteins | sample LinPmetageLP53_FD_184044 | JGI IMG/M metagenome (GOLD analysis project Ga0209337, IMG submission 184044) | Marine viral communities from the Pacific Ocean - LP-53 (SPAdes) (version 2) | ecosystem: Environmental > Aquatic > Marine > Oceanic | place: Pacific Ocean | collected 2010-02-08 | reverse complement strand
GACGCGATGGCGCTCGATTTCGCCTCCCTCTTTTGAAAGGACAATACAATACATGTCGCGGCCGGAGCGATAGCCTTTACCCGCATGCCAGCTATCCTTAGCTGCTAAGGTTCGAAAAGATTCCCACGTCATTCCTGGATACTCTCCTACATTACGATTATGGATGTGCCCTGTGTAGAAATATCTGTGTTTGGTTTCGCCCCACTCCTCGCAACGATCGGTAGCCATAATGCCAGCAAGATCGTTGACTTTACAGGTATCGCCATGCGTCGATCCGATTAAAACGTTACCAAATTTCAAATACCAAAATTTTGCAGGCGAGCAATCCACCGTGACACGATCATTGCCCTCGTAAAAAAGAGACAATGCTATAGATAACATTTGAGAAGTATGGTCATCGTGATTGCCGATCATATTTACGACCGTAACTTTTTGATGTTTCGCGGTAGCCGCTTCAATACACCGGATCATTGTTCGAACGCCCACCCGCAATAATTTTGACCACCTTGAATCAACGTCAAGCGGAACACCAGAACGACGCGTTTTGTTATCCATCGTGTCTGCGTGAAAAAAATCGCCTAGGTTTAAAATTAAAGCGTTTTCGCTTTTTGGCGAACAACTCACTAATCGATCGACCGCAGTCGTTAAATTTTGCTCTCCGATTTTTAAATCAAAATCTTCTCCGCTTTCTTCGCCCCATGCGAACATTCCCAAATGAGGATCACCCATGGGATAAACCGTCATTAATTCTGATTCTTGAATTTTAGGCGCGGCATAAATTTTGCCTTTGCCTTTCCATTCTGAAAAAACGTTTTTAAGTTCATCTTGGAGCGCATCATATTTTTCACCATCGGACGTGGTTTTTACCCACTGACTTTTCAGCTCTCCCTCTGCATCGTAAAGCGTGCTAACACCTTTCACGATAAAACCTGGCGCCGATGTTTTGGTCATATCGTGTTCAGGAGCGTAACCTTTAGCGGCCGCTTGCCTTTTGATGCGTTTAAGAAGGTAATAGACACTACGCTCTCTAATACCGATAATTTCCGAGGCAACTCGTCTATTGCCTTTGGCTTGAATCAATGCATCAAGCAACGCCGTTTGGGTTTCAGAAACACAAAATCTTTTTAATTCTCGGAGATCTTCTTGCATGAAAGCACGCACCCTTTTGGAATTGATAAAATTGCGCTTAATTGATTGTTTTCGTCTTTTGTTGATCCAATTTTTAAAACTAAATCATCTTCAAACGCGAGCCATCCAATTGATTCAATGTTGGGACATATGATTTTGTCGTGTGAATCCCACGAGCTATCTTGTATAATATCTTGCCAAACGACTCTAACTATTTTTGTTCGCATTTTTGTGCCGAACCAGACCATTTGGAATGAGATACCCCATAACTAAAGGGACCAAAATTACAGCTCCTAACACCCACCCTCCTACGTGAATTAATTCACCTAGCATTGGCCAGAATCCCGTAACGGGTTGCGGGCATTGCCCAGGGCTCAGCCCTTGGGTGATTAAACTTGTGGCTACACCCCCCGTCAAAGCGCCTGCGGTAGCACCTGGCAACCCTCCAAGTAAACTGCCCGTAGCAGCGCCTATAGCAGCGCCTGTACCCGTTTTTAAACTCGCACATCCTGCTAGCAAAGGTAGGCCAATTAGAGCTACGATTTTGAATTGCATGCGCATATTGGCTGCTTTAATTCTTTGCCGATTTTTTTATGACTGGCTTTAAAAAATTCTGGTAAAAATGACGGAACAAATACATGCGCTAAGCCTATCAAAGACGTTGCTAAAAACAACCAGCACATTTTTAAACCTTTCAACATATGGCCTAAATACTCTCCACGTTCTATATGCTTTGAATCAAATATTTTTTTCATAATAGTGTTAGAATTACCCCCAAGAATAGGCGTCATTTAATTATCCTAATGAATAGAAACCACAATTTCTTTTCCGTCATAGCTTGTGCCATAAGTGACTTTTTGCATTTCACACGAATATCGAGCCGAACCCGTTACGGGCTGACTCCAGCCATGGCGTTTTAGTTGCCTCTTTATTTTTAAACAATTTTGTATTTGCATCCGCTGCCACGAGCCATTTGCTGACTCGTAATGGCCCATGAATTCAATAGGCGCCCCATTTAAAAAAAACACCAAAACGATTGCTTGCATTAGTGTGTTCCTCCGTAACCATTCGATTTCATTTCGGCAAATTTATCTCTTAAACTTTCAATTTTTGATTCCAATGTATCTACACGTTCAGCTAAAAAATTAAGGGTTAGTTCTTGCTGTTTATTTACCGATACTGCCTTACCTTCTGATATAGATTCCTCCAAAGCATTTAATTGCCGTGATGTGTGCTCTAGCAATAAAAACATTTCCTGACTATTTGCAGTCGATATTTCTCCTCTTGATAACTGTTGACTAAATTCCGAATTCGAGTCAACTTCTGCCCGCATTAATTGAATCCGCATATCGTGTTGATTTAATCTTTCTTGAAGGCCAAACCAAGCCCACGTTCCTATACTGACTGCAAAGGCCAAACCTACAAGATTGCGAACGGGTAAACCAACCGACGTCCTATCTGATAATTTTACAGAATCGGTTTCACTCATTTTGATAACAAGCGTGTTTCCAACGCATTTATCCGATCCAAAATCCTGTCAGTTTGAGTATCCAACTCTGATCGGCTAATTGATTTCACAGCTAATTCGTTAAGAGATTTATCAGTTTGAGCAATGCGATTTGATAACCGATCGATATTAGCGAAAATTCTTTTGCAAATAAAAAGAAATAAACTAATTATGCAACCTAACAGGGCATCAACTAGAACACTAATATCCATTACTGCTCAATCTCTTTTTTAAGAGGTATTGGAAAGTCCGTATTTAAATCCAACGCGAACGATTGCCCGTTACTTGTTCCACTCCATAAGATACATGCTTCTTCGGTCTTTTCACTTTTTCTAGCGACGACTAACGTTGACTGGGTATAATTTTTGTTTGTAAATACTGCCATCACAATCTTAGTAGACATGGTAGAAAGCATTACTGGTTTTTCACCATGTTCTGCTAGCACTTCAATCATTCTATTAAGACTTGCCACACAATGAATTCTAAAATTTACGTTTAAAGTTCGCATATCAACCGGCGGTTGTCTGGTTTGTGCATGCGCACCAACAACAAATACAGATAAAAAAACTATTGCAATAAATTTCATGGTTTAGGGTATTGCGATTTAACCGCTAACCACGCGGCAATTATGTCATCAAGGTCTTGCACCAATTCATCGCCTTGCGTACGTCTGTAATTAACATGTTTTAAAATTGCGTCCAGTTGATCGCCTATAGGTGGATAGGCATTTGCGCGCTCTTGTGTGTATGGTGGTTGAGGTGGTGAATTCCAACTATTAGCCACGCTTTCTTTTTGTTCGTCTGATAAATCAACTAACACGCCGTTAACTAATTCTGGTGCAACATCTTCTTTGCTATAGCTCATTAGTGGGATACTCCATATACCGTAACTCTCGCGTTTAAAGAACTGTTTCCAATGTTGCCAGTGCTACTGGCCAGTTTAAATGAGACGTCTGAACTTGCTGAGGTTGCAGAAATAAGCAAATCAGTTCTTGCAAGATTGGCTCTGTAATAAGAACTTTGTCCAATAATCCGAGTAGCCGTAGCGGAATCATGCGGCGCATACACAAATAAATCCGCACAACACGGAGCAGTAGTTATATTACCTGACGATTGCGCGTGGCTTATTTTTGACGTTGTTTGGCCACTGGCTTCTATTGCGTTAGTTGTTGAACCTGCTACATCTAGTTCCGTTAATCTAAACCCGCACGATGTAAGGCTAGACAAATCCGAGTTTCCAAAACTTATCATTAAATTACTGGAATCCGAAACCACATCAATAGATTTTATCGTTATAAGATAAACGTCATACGTAGCACTAAAGCAGTCAGTAAAGGTAATTGCACTGACGGCTGAATTATTAGCCGCGGTCGCGATTTTTGTTAGGCTGCCTCCGCTTATTGCTTGCCAGCTTTGATCGCCTCTTAGAAAGGTGCTCGATGATGCTGTACCCGATCCAAGACGCGCTACGGGTACAGTGCCACTGGCTAAATTACTGGCATTAGATGGATTGCTTGCTAATTTTGTCAACGCTATATCGGCTGAGCCATCAATATCGGCATTTACAATACTACCGCTACCAACAAGCGTAATATTGCTATTTGGAACAGTAATAGTTCGCGTTGTTCCAGAGCCTATACTAGAGGCTTCAAAGGCTATTTTTTTAGTCGCATCGGCATTGTCTAGTATGCGAAACTCATTGTCACCGGGCGTTACACTACCGGAGGCACCCGTATTACCGGTTCTAGCAAAATTAACAGTTGATGCATCGCCATCGGTAAAGCTACCGTTTCCTGTAACATAAGTAACTGCAAGTTTACTATAACCACTCGCGTCCGTTACCGCACCGGTTACATTGTATATAGCAAATATGGCGTTAGAGGCTTTTTGTGTAACCTTAATGGTTCCACGTAATGCAGTTGTAGTCGAATCGTCCCAGCTATCCACCAGCGAGTTAATATCCGCTCCGTTCGCATCTGCGTCGTCCATATAAAGCACCGTCGCAGATGAAAGCGTCCCATTATTAAACCACACTTTGCCCGCACCCTGATCGCTGTCGCCAGTCGCCGATTCAAACGTCATATCTAATCCAGCGTCTGATCCTCGATCGCCAGTAGTTCCCTTGTCACCGGTTCGAACAAACTGTATATAACATCCATCGGCATTACTCCACGTGCCGTTACTTGCTACGTGAGTTAACGCCACTTGTAACCACCCTGTGTTGTCAGTTACCGCTCCAACTGTGAATATGGCGTAGGTAGCAGGGGTTCCACTTTTTTTGAAGATTACATGGCCATTTATAGTGCTAGTGGAATCGTCCCACGTTACAATAAAATCAGAAACATCGGGGTTACCCGTATCGCCACTTGTTGCATCAAAGGCAACCGCTGTTACTGACCCTACCGTAGCATGGTTAAAGCGAAAATCTCCGGCACCGGGGTCGGCCATGCTAGTAGCATTATCAAAATTAAATTTAAACCCTACGGCCGAGGCTGCAGATTCCGCCTCAGTTGCTTTAGTAGTAGCTGTGCTGGCACTGGAGGCAGCAGCTGTAGCAGATGATGCAGCTGCAGTCGCAGAAGTTGTAGCGCTACTGGCATCGACTAGTAAATCCCATTTTCCGCTATCTGTATTAGAGGTGATCGGCAGTGAACCACTAGAGGTATGCGCTGTATTCGCTAAGAAAATATTATTGGTCCCAGAATCTTTGACGATATCTCGTTGGACATACGCAGTAGACGCGGCCCAATTTCCCTTGTAACTTCCGAGCTCTTGGGTGGCAATTGGCTGCCCATCCGAACCAAATCCTATCAGTTTATTAGCTCTATCTGTAGCGTTAGTGTTTATATCGTTAAGAGGTAAACCGGTTACAAATTGGCCAAAACGTAACGTTCTTGTAGCTACATCGCGTTCTTGCTGCTGAATCATCATAATTGATTTATCCAGCTCATCGTTTAACGTTTCAGCTAATAAATCGCCACCGGTTTGAAAATCGGTTGCTCGTGATACCGCTAAATCCCGGTAAATAGTTACTATATCGCCATTAGTAAGCCCAGCACCAAATGTAACGTTTCCGCCGCTTGTGGTTCCGGCACCTGACACTTGATAATGACTAGTAGCAGCCGTGCTTCCGAGTGTTTTTACGGTAGAGCCTACGAACACTTTTAAATCCGCATCGGCAAATATAGGAAATCCATAGGCAAAAACCGTTTGTCCCGCAGACGCCGTATATTGGACTCTTGGGGTCGTATCTCCAACTGTTAAAGTGGCCATAATTTAATCCGTGTTTATACTTTTATTTTACTAAAATCATGTCTTGTGATCTCTATTTGAATAACGCACCGGGCTCAATCCAGTATGTGTTCCCGTATTCTGTATCTGTGCTTTTTATCTGTCTTTGAAATGTTCCTTTAGCGTTTGGATCTGTTACTGTTTTTAAAAAATCACCCATCGTTCGCTCAAACGCTATACGCGCATACCAGAGATTATTAAAAGGGGTGTATTTTCCAAGGTATCGCGCTGTTTGTTTAGGCACTGACGATGGTTCGTTAATAGAAACCGCTAGGTTTATAGTCTCTTTTCCTAAGCCATAAACCGGACCCATCATTGATTCAGGAATACTTTGCCCAAAACGGTTTTTTCCTTTTAATCCGCTGTACAAAAAGTCTCCAAAAATCCCCGCCCCGCCACCTTGAATAAAAGCGGCTTGCCAAAAATCAGAGGTTTTCATATTCCGCGGGGTTTTGCCTTTTTGTAAATCTTTAGCTTGCAAAGCTAATGCTCCAAATAACGTAGTAGATACTGCAAGCGCTCCTAAATAGCGTGCTTTTTTTTCTAACGTAGTTTGCCTTACTCCCCTCATTAAATGCGTTGTTATGATTGTTATTGGAAATGATTTAAATAGCCCAACGTTGCGCGCTATTTCTCCCAAAATACTGCCGCGTTTCGCTCCAGCCGTTGTTATTACGCGTACCTTGGCATCGGGCACCGGCACGGCAAAATCGGTTTCCGTTAAAATCATTTCTTGTATTTTGGTTGATAAATCAACTTTTTTATTTATATCCAGATCAGCACGATTCATAAAATTTTCTATACTAAAAAATTCAACACCTTTATGATTTATTGTTTCTGTAGTGCGTAAAATTTTGTAATCGTCTGGTGTTATTCCGTAGCCTTCAAACGCTTCTCGCAATGGCCGATCTAATTCATTAAGTGTGTCTGCAAATTTAGATTGTTTTGATATATACGCCATAAACTCCATGCCAAACGCTTTGCGACCTGCATCAGTCCAAGACGACAATAGCGAGGCCCGCAATAAACGATCTGATATTTTTGCGGTTAACCCGTTGCCGCTAATTTCAACAAACCGATTAGCGCCGTGAGCTCGGCTTACCCACGCGTCGGCTGTTAGGCCCATCTGCACAGCTAATAATCTATCTTCTGCATTATTAGGATTCATTAAAGACATTTGCCGTTGTATCGTACGAGTAGCGCTAAACCCGTTGTACCGTGCTGTAATACTCGTAAACGCAACATCGGAAGCCGCGCTTAATGTTGCTCCGCCTAATTGCGCCGATACCAATAAATGACGAGTCCCAGAACTAATATCAGCCATTCTTACATTCTGTGCAGCGTCTGCTTTACCGCTAACAACATTCCATAAAGAATCGATATACGTTTCTTGCATTTGACTTTTAAAACCGCTTTTAATTGCAATCTTGTCTTTTAATAATCTAAAGGTAGCATCCGGGTTCGGGCCTAAAATCTCCATTTGAGCAATTTCTCTTGACATCATATTTAAATGATCGGTCATTGTGTGGTACAAATCTTGCGATCCAAATGTGTCTTGATAGTTCAACCAGTCATCGGCTGTATTGAAAGCTAATATACGATGGTCTTGATGACGATTAGCTACGCTACTGCGCCCTCTAAATTGTCCCGGTTCTTTAATTAAATCGGTAGCCCCGTTAGTACGTACGGTGTCAAAGACAATATCAAGCATTTCATCAAATTCTTGATCGTTCATAGGTACGCCGGCTTCGTTAAATGTTCTATTTCTATTTAATAGCGGCGTTATGTATTGTTTCCACGCGGATCGGTTATCTATAGCTCCTAATTTTAATGTCTTAGCGGCTTTGTTTACTTTGATGGGGTCGTGATGTTGCGGCATACCCCAATCTTTTAATTTTGGAATATTGCCTCCGGCTCGGTTAAATCGTATGCGCGCGTATTCAGATACCTCGCTCCATTCTTTTGCTATTTTTGCGGCTCTTGCATTTCCAGTTTTAGTTCCATAAGCCTCTCGCGCTACGTTTCTAATTAGTTCTACGTCTTGAGTCCACCCCGCATTTTTAACGCGCATACCTTCCATGCCTTTTGCAAACATGCGATGAAACTCGCCTAATATTGCATTTCCTCTGTAATCAACATTAGAAACACCTGAGCGCATTGCATCTTTGGCTAAAAGCGATTTCAGACCTTCATATAGACCTCTATCGTTTTTATTCATATTTTGCTCTGCGTTATAGGTAGCAATAGTTTGTAACGCAGCTTGTCTTTTTTTCTTTACAATATTTTCTTGTGCATTATTTATTACTTTTTTATCGGCCTGCCGTTGTGCAGCTTCCGCAGAGATGTTTTTTATATTTGCAAACTGTTTTGCAAACATTTGTTGCGTTTCTAATATTTTGTTTGCTTCCTCTTTTGTTAATGCGCCTGCCTTAACTTGTTGTTCTACGCAAAATGAAAGACTAGCCACCTACGCCTCCTTTTAAACAAGTAAATATTTCATTTGTTTCCTTTTCTTCTCTTATAAGTTGGTTGTAGTATTCCCTTGACGACATCTGTGCATTAATTGGATTACCGGCCGAGTCTTCACCGATTTTTATTGCTATTTCTATATCGGGTTGTTCGTTAAATATATTATTCAACTCTCGCGCTTCACCCTCGCTTAAATTGCCCATTTCTGGATCATCTGGATATAGCGATTTATTTTCGTTAACAAATTGATTTGTAACATTTTTTAACTCTTTATCGATTGCTTCATCTTGTCTAAATGCGCGATTCGCCATGCTAAAGAGACGTTTAGCAGCATTGACGCGTCTAGCTCCGGATACAATGTCTCCTGCGACGGTATCGATTGATTCTCCATTTGCAACTCGTTTTGCTCCATCGTTAAGTTGTCTTCTGAGGGCTCCATAAACGTTTCCGAGTTCTGCAACTGTTCTGATAATTTCTTCATTTTCTTGCGCCCTAAGTTGATACGGTTTAATGTCAGAGGTTCTTTCGCTTTCAATAGCTTTAGTAATATGCGCCATTATTTGTGCGCGTTCTTTTGTCAAAGGATCGGTTGTTGCTTTTTGAGATTTTGCTAATTGTTCGACAACAAAGCGATTATCTAAAGGATCGTCTAAATCTAATTTTTTTATTACTTTATGCGCAGCTATTTGCGCTTCACTTGTTTGCAGCAATCCATCAGAACTTTTTTCTCCGATAATAGAAATTTCTAACGTGTCTTTATCGGACAAATCACTCAATGTTTTTTTATTTTGTTTACTTAAATACTGTATTGTTTTTGCATCTAATCGAGCTATACTTTGAGTAAGTGTATTTACGTTAGAGAACGATTTAGTCATAACTAAATTCTCTGTTAGCTCCGATCCGTATTCTTTAAGCGCAAGTGCGGTTTCAAAAACGTTTGTATTGCCTTTTGATAGGTTGACGTTTCTTGCTATAAATAACGCTTCTTCTTCCGTTTTGCCACGCAAAACAACTGCGTCCATTTCTATTTCTTGATCGGTAAGGCGTTTTGCTAAATTAACGCGATTTTGTCCGTCGGTTACAAAACGCTGGCCGGTTTGTGGATTTTCCCAAAGTATAATGCGTTGTGCTTTACTTTCATCCCATATGTTAACGTCGTCTAAAGACGTGGATCGTTGTGTTAATTCTTCACCACGATCTAAATTTTTTAACGTTTTTGGGTTTACTCGTTCTATACTAAGATCGCGTTCTAAAAATTCAATTTGATCGGCTTCCATGCTTATTTCTTCACGCGCAATGCGGCCGTCGGCGTGCGCTTCTAATGCGTTGTCTTGATTTTCTATATGTTGTTGTTCTTGCTCTGGTGTTGTTTTTCCACTTTGTGAGGGCGCGCTATCAACCGAATCTGCGTAATCGTTTACTACATTAGCGGTGCTAAAATTGCCTTGCTTTTCTAATTGCAGTGCTTTATCTCGCAATTGTTGTGCAAATATTCTTGCTTCTGGCGTTACTTGTCGTGCTTTAAGTGCTACTGCGCCTTCTTGTGCGCCGCTTACAAATGCTCTACCCATCGCAGAGGTTCCAGCTACAGCCAAAATGGCTATAGTTGCATCTTTTAAAGTATATGGGCTGTCCAACTTTTTTTTATTAAGATAGACAAACGGTTGTATCACCGAGGCTTCTATCGTGCCTACAGCGACCGCTTCTGCAAAAGCGGTTTTTGCAATACGACTTAACAATTTAGGCGCTTTGCTGGTTGCACCACCATAAAGTAGAGAGGCAAGGACTAATGGATCTCTAAATACCGCGTTCATAAATCCAAATGCAGTGCCGCCTATTCGCGCCAATGGGGAAGCGTTGGCCGCCGTTATTTCATTTACTTGGCGTAAATCTTCTGCTTCTGCTTTTAGTTGTTCTTCAATTTCCTCGTGAGTATATATTTTTGCGTCTGGAAATTTTTTTTGTAATTCTAAAATTTGCGGGGTAGATTCTTTAAATTTATCGTTTACAAATTGTTGCTCTAACATTCCTGTATTTAACACGCCATGATCAAGAACACTTGTATCTATTTGATTAATTGCTTGAATGTTTATGTTTAAAAGTTCCTGCTTTCTTTGGGCATTGCCCATGGTACGATCTTCTAAATATGCGGTATCGAATGCTGCGCTTACTACATCTCCGAAATCGGTTTGTAATTGATCTTTACTCGTGATAACACGACTTTGTAAACCGCGTTCAAATTTATCCTGGTCAGCACCTAACGACGAATAAATATTGCTCATGGGTTTGCCTTTAAATTCTCAATTTGTTTTTTTAACTCGCCACTTAGAGCCTCTTCGCCCATGTCCAAAATAGTATGGGGTTTATTATCAATATCGATATCACCTGTGTCTAATCGTAAAATAAAAGCAACATTATCATCGTCTGGAATAGAGAAACCTTTGTGCCCTCCTGCGGTTTGTTCAAGTACATACCCTCCCTGCCTCGGTACAGGAACCAATTTGTATTTATAATCTTTAATATCTTGTAACAATTTTTCAGGATCCATAATAGCGTTCTGGCCGCCGACTACACCCATATCGTTTATATCCGTAACGGTTAAATTTTGTATTTTTTCATTAAATTCAGCGTCTGTAGTACCGCGTTCAAAAGGTAGTATTTTATAATCTTCACCGGCTGCGTCGAGGGTAATTACACCGCCTAATATTTCATCTTCAATAAGCGTAACAATTTCGTCTGCACTTATATTTTCAATTACGTTGCTAAGAGTGTTTTGGTTCCTAGCTTTTAAAATATATTCGGCGGCATTTACTAAATGTCTAGTTTTTATGCCGGTTTCGTCATCAGGAAATAACGCTAGAATTTTTTCTATAACTTCCAATTCTATGTCTTGGTTATTTGTAAATATTTTTATATCTGGAAATAATACTTGTCCTTCTACTAACTCTTTCGCTACACCTATTTCTTTGTTTGCAACCAAATCTGTAATCACGCCAAAATATTGACCGCCTTTTATTTTTTTATTTGAATTAAAAGCCTGAGTAATAGTAGGTCCAAACTGGTTAACAAGCGACACGGCAAACCCTAATTTGTCATCGATAGTTAGGCGTGCATATTGATTGCTAAGTGCTTCTGTTTCTCGTTGAGTCAATGGGCTGATATATTTGCTATAAAGAGCTCCTAACTCTTCTGCTGCTCTTCTACGTTTAATAACGTTTTGTTCATTAAAATTAGTAATCGTTCCTAGGTCTTCTATAAACCCTAGTTGTCGCGCTAACGTTATTCCGTCCCCGTTATCTATCATCTTTTTTATTACGTCATGGCGAGCTTGCAATAACTTAAAAGTTTCTACATCTTTTAAATCGGGAGAGTTGGCAACCTCTTGTAAAATTAGCAGTTGTTGTTCTAGTGGGTTTAATCCAAACTCAAATACTGTTTGATAGTCTTCGTTATATTGTCGTGCTTTAGCTTGTTGATCTGGCGTCATCATTGCTATATCGTTTGCTGATATAGGCGTTTTACCTGTTTGTGCTTTTTCTTGACCAGCTTCTAAAATTTGCGCATTTTCCTTTTCTTTGATTAGTCGTATTGCTTTTTGCTGAGCTATTTCAGTCGCAGTAACCTTCTTTTTTCTATTATTTGCTTCGTCTATAAGGCCAAAAATTTTATTAAGGTCTTCTCTGCTCATGCCCTGCGGCGGATCGTCAAAGAGCTTTTCGTGAAAAATTTCGGCTCGCGGTCGTCCGTTTTCATCTACATCACCGCTTTCTAAATATCGCCTATGTTCTGCAGCGTAACTTTTTATAACGCCAATTCTTCTAAATTCATCTATTTTTATAACGGCTTCTGCTGGTGTCAATACGCCGGCTGTTACTTGATCGTTAATAAGTTTTTCAATTTCTTCTTGAACATTAAGCGCGCCAACTGCATTACCGTCGAATAAATGCTGGTCTTGTTTAATTTGTAATACTTCTACGGCTTCGTTTAAAGCGGCTATATTGTTTTCTTGTTCTCTGGCAAACGTGTTTTTATCAATACTAGTTTTATGCTCATACATTCTGCTAGTTGCATAATGTTTTATTCTTTGCGCAGTTTCGGGGTCGTTTATTTGACCTAAAATACCAGTAACTAAAGCGTTGCCCTTTGCTTGATATATTTCTGAACTGGTCGAATTTTCAAGCGCTAATGTGTTTAAACGCTGCTCTATATCTATTTGGGTTTTTGCGGTATACGCGTTACGTGCAGACCTATCAAAATTTACATCGTAAATATTGGTCCCACCACGTAATTCAAGTTTTTCCGCAGAATCACCGAAGGATATTCCGGCGCTTTGGCCCGCCTGCTTTGCTTCTACTGCGGCTTTTTCAGCAAAGCGATTACCCCAGTTATTAAGTGTGGTAGCGAGCTGACTTTGTATTTTTGCGCTGCCCTCGGCTTGTGCTTGTGCAGGTGTAATTCTGGGCTCAAAAATACGCGGTGGTCCGGGTGGTGCGCCGCGTGGCGCAGGTGGCATCGGAATGTTTGGTGCGGCAGGCGTTCGTATGCCTTCTGCATAACGAAACGGATCGCGCCCTTTTGGCGTTCCCGCTTGTCGATCGGTTCTGTATCTGCGCGTTTCGGCCATTCTAATTACCTGTAGGTGGAATTCTCGTATTGCGATACGTTTGCGCGGCATCTAATAAACTATTCGCAGCGCCCATATAACCCCTTGTTGCAGCAGTTTTACCCTGTATTCGAATTGCTTCTGCCTCTAATTGACTGGCGTCTAATCGTGATTCAGCGCTCATAAGCGTTCCCTCAGCAGCAAGACGTATGCTCTCGGCTTGCATTAACGACTGTTGTTTGACAAGCTCGGCTTGTTGCATGCCGGTATCGAGCTCGGTAGCCGCTCCAAATCGTAATAATGAAATACGGTCGCTCATTAATTTTGCGCGTTCAGATGCAAAAAAGCGGTTGTCAACAATACGCCGAGCGGTCTCGGCCTTATCAATAGCTTGATCTTGGTCAAATTGATTAATATCAGCGCCCATCATAGCAATCGGGCTGCCTTCATAGGCTTGTATACCTTGCGCAGTACGTAACGCCACTTGACTCGCTAACGCTTGGTTTAATTCGCGTTGCCGTCCGATTTGACGATCTATAGCCATTTTTTCTTCGGCTTCAACTTCGCGTTCAATAGACATCATCATTAACGGGATTTCTTGTTCTTCTAAATCCGCAGAACGATCGGCGTACATAAATCGTAATCCGGTTTGACGTCGCATGGCCTCTGCGCTTCTTTCAGCATACGCACTGTATAAACCGGCATAACCTTGCTGGCGTTCAGCGTATTCCCGCAACAATCCCGCCTGAGTTTCGCCGGACTCTAAAGTACGGTCGGCTTGGACGTTCATTGCGCGTTGTGTTGATCGTCCAGCAGAGGCTTGCATTACGCCACCTAATACTTTTGCGCCTACCATAACCGCCATTGTTACACTCATTTATGCCTCCACTTCAACAACCAAACCTAATAAGGTAAATGGTTGCGGGTCTGTTTGTGATATGGTTACTTGCGCTAATCGATCCCACCCCGATAAATACACTTCTTTTATTCCAGTAAAACTAGTAGGGGCTACGTCTAATATGTCTTCACCAAATTTTCGTTCTGGAACCGTAACGTTAACCGTATGTGCCGTAGTTTTCACTAACACGCCTAATGATTCATATAAATCGGCAACAATGCGTATCAGTCTTTTCTTTTCGGTTAAGATCGATCCGTTACTAAAATCAGACGTAACAGGCATCGTAGTTATTGTTAAATCAAAATCTAATCCTACTTCTACCGTTGTGCCATTACGTGCTAGTGTGATTGAACCCGATGATGGTGTGGCATTGCTCATTACACTCGAATCGGCTCTTACGCGACACGCTTGCCCGTTAAGATGGGCTAGGTTAGCTACCGTAGTGCTGGCTGATTGCGTTTGTAATTTATTAGCATCGGTGAAGGTGTTGTCATCGGCTTTTTCTAAAAAATAAACTGTAGCGCTGTTTATGGTTCGTTTTACCGCAAAGTACACGTTAGTCGTTTCAACTGTTACCGATTGTATTTCCCCGGTGGTTTCCCATTTGGTCCAGCCTGCCACTTGCTGATAGCGCAAAGTATTTAAAACCGCCATGGTTCCGTCTGAATTTACAACGTATACATAATTCGCGTTTTCGTTTGCAGTACCGCGCAACGCGTCTACATCCACTGGCGTAGTAATCAGGTGTGCAGCGAGTAACGTAGCTGAATTTGCAGTATAAGCGTCTTCATCCCAGCTAAATAAAAACTCTCGTATAGCGCTTTTAGAAAAATCTAAAAATAACGTTGCACCGTCAATATTAACCGGCGGTACGGTACTACTGCCAAACTGCGTTTGATTCTTTATAGCAATAGTTGCTGGAGTTATAGGCGACACATCAATAAAAAATTCGCCGCCTGTAGTAAATATTTGCAAATGCCTTGACGGCATTAACGCCGTAATACCGTTTATTTGATTAGTATCTAACGTAACATCTATTGCGTCATCTGCACTTGCTGATCCAACATTAAAATTAAAAAATAATCCTATTTGTGAGCCCCATAACGTTTGCGGTCTATTTTTTGAACCTCCGAACCATAATCGCTGCTGAAAAAAAGCGGCTGTTTTTGGCCAACCTCTTGTATCACTCCATACGTTTTCTGAGGTAGATGTAACTATTGCATCATCATTATGGGAAGTAGCAGACGTACCGTTTTGTGCTCGACTGCAGCCTGTAAATTGTGTGGACGATTTACCGCTGTAGCTAATTTGTTCGCTGCCTATTAATATAATACCGGCGCTCGGAAATAATGCGGTACTGTCTACGGTTACTGTCGTAACACTAGCATTAATAGCGCCGTTCAGTTGATTTGTGTAAGCAAAATCAAAACTAGGTATATTACTTAATGTAATGTCGCTTAACGTCCAAGCGGTGTGCGCAGAACCACGCACTAATTTTGCCGGGTTATGATCTTCATGGACAATTATCATTGTGTCGGCGGATTGCGTAACGTTTAGCGCTTTGACTTGTGCCAACGTATACGACGTAGAAACAGTTGCTTGCAATACTCCATCTTTATAAACTTTTATAGCTTCGTTTTGAAAAGCCATAACGTAGGTTTGTTCCACGTTAAACGAAAAAGTAAATAAGCGCGATTCAGCCCCTAAAGTCGCTTGATAAGCCATGCCTGGCCTTCTTTTTAATCCGCCCTGCGGTAACGCTAAAACGTTTTTACCGGTATCAGCACCTTGATAATAGCTTTTTAAATCCGTGCGCGCAGCTAACCGCGGGTCTAACACACCTGCGTTAAAATTGGTTTGTAAAGTACGAAGCCGAGGCACTACGCGCGTACCTCAATAAACGGCGCATCTAAAATTCCTACCTGCGGTCGTGATTGACTATCGACATATTTAGATCGTTTTAATTGATTTTCAAATTTGATTGTATAAATTTCAGCAAGCGATCTATTGCCGGTAACCGGAATTGCAAATTGACTAGCTAAATCATACTCCAATGTTTTAACGAAATAAGATGGTAATCTCGATTCGTCTGGTTTAAATATATAATCTAAAGCAATACTGCTGCTATTGGTGTACACGTTGTTTTCATATATTTCATAAAATACATCTGGATACGCTTTTATAGCAAACAAATAACCCGACGGCAGACTGTACGCATAATCAAAATCGTTTAGCGGTGTATCTGTTAATCGGCCTAATTGACTTTTAGCCGAAGCAAAACGCCATCTGTGCGTAGTTAACAATGCCTCAAACGTACTATCGTATAAATTAGAAGCCACCTCCGCACCGCTACCACCTTCTGTAAAAGAGGATATAGTACCGTGTCCTATCATCAGAAAAGCGTTACTGCACATTGATATATCGGTTGCCATAACTGATTCCTAAAAAAATAAGAGGGGCAAGGGCTCTGATATGAAACCCTTACCCCTCTGGTTACGTCTGCTCAAGGGCAAACAAATTACTAATCGCTGTCGGTTTCTGTAATTGCAAGTCCATCAGACACATCAACTACACCACTAGCATTTGAAAGCACAATCACTAAATGATTTGTAGGTGTGTTTGAATCGACCGCGATAATAGTGTCGCGTACTTGCAATAAATCAGAAGCATTATTGAAATATCCTTCTGAGTTCATCGCTGCAATTGCGTCCGTAGTGGAGTACATCCACAGCCTTGGACCTTTTCCACCGGGTCCGATTTGTTGCAACCCACTTAATGAATAAGCCATTATTATCTCCTATTGGTAACTAACGGATACTGAACCGTCGCCGTCTCGTGAAACTGCACCGGCTTTCATTACACCATTACAAAGGAAAGACGTTTTTTGTGCGATGTAATTCACCTCGGTTTTAAGATCAATACCGACGGCAAGACCAACGGCACTTTTGTGCCAGGCAAACGATTCCGTTGTGGATGATGCAAAAGGTAAACCGCCTTCGCTACGTGTTTCGATGATGTGCCATTTAAAACCCATCCAGGTATCAAGCTCACCTGACATTAAAGCTCTTACGCTATTAAAGTCAGAGCTTGTAACTTGGGAAATAACTAGCAAATCTTCTAAACCAGCTGCGCTAATGGCGAAATGCCGATCTTCTGAGGGCACGCCTTTATCGTTTAGGTGTTTCGAAGCCTCAACCACTTTAGCCAGGGTCATACCTGCAGATCCGTGGACAATGGTGCCAGCGGGGCTGCCTTCTGCTGCCAGTGCGTCAATAATTAACTGATCTAAACGACGACCTAGAGCGCCGGCTATAGTTTGCGCCAGTTCTCGTTGCTCATCAAAGTTAACCTCTGCTGCGTCAAATATATCTGTGTACTCTGGAGCGTTCCAGTTTTGTAGTGTGCAAGATATATTATCGTGCGATACATCCATTGGAGTTACATCGGCTTGGGTTGCTTTTTGATTAGCTAAACCTTTACCCATTTTACGAAATTTATAAATGTCGCCTATTACTCCATTTCTTACGGTAACGGTATCACGCAAAGATCCTGCAGTTTGAAAAGCGTGCTTTACCTCGTCGTCGAAAATAGTTTGGGCGACAGGACTTAGATTGATTGACATAATTTGATCCTCATCAATGTCTTAAAAAAACTAGCTTACGCTAGCGCCTTTTCGACATTCGGGTATCCGCATCGCGGGCCGACGTCTTACAGCTTTCGTGCTGTATGACCGGCTCCGGTCAGGGCTTGATAAGAATCAAGGTATCCATTCCTAGAGCAAATAATTAAAATGGTTTAAGGTCAGGCTTATAAAAGGTATCTGGTCATTACCATAAAAACTATTTAATAAAACGAATTGTACTTTTACTTATTTTTCGGTTCAACATTTAACCCGGAACCCCGTAACTTTCTTGATATAATTTATTAACCATCGTTCTATATTCTGGATCGCGAGACATTTTTCTATTACCGTTTTCATCGACAGCAACTAAAAGTTTTTTTAATTCTTCATGGGTTGTATGGCCGCTTGGTTGCGCTGTATTTGAATCGCGAGCTAATTTAGCCTCTCGTGTTTTACCAATAAGGGTTTCCAGTAGCTTTACTCCGACAGCGGTGGATGCTACGCCTTTGTAAATTTGAAATTCATCGTCAGAAAGATTTCCGATTCCCCAATCAGCAAGGTCGGACAATCGTGTTTGCGCGTTTTCGCCCAACGCTGCAAGCTCCCGCTGCTTATTAGCCGTTATCATGGCTTGTTCGGTGGATAAATAGCCGGACACAAACCGATCAAATCCATGTTGATTAATCCCGGCTTCTCTGCTTGCATCTTTAAACCATTGAATCATAGGGTTATTTTCGATAACGCCCGGGTCTAGCCCTTCAACCTGCGGCACCACATAATCGGTTTCCGGGGCGCCTGTAAAAGAGCCCATACGTTTTTCCAATTCGGCATAGGCTTTTGCTTGATCTTCTACCGTTTTATATTTTTCAGACTTAAACCACGATGGAATATCTGTAGCTCCGTCAACCTCTAATGGTTTATCGGAATCAACGGTGTCTAATAAACTTTCACCGGGTATTGCCTCTTGTGCTAATGCAGGCTCGTTTTCCGGTGTTTCACTAGACGATTCTATGGGGGTTTCTACAGGTGGGCTTACGGCTTGTTCTTCGCTCATTACGTAACCTCGTTATTGTTTTTCAGCGGTTTCAAGTTGGGTTAATATTTGACGCACAATGTCCGCCCGGCCCTCTCGGATACCAGCCTCAAACTGAGTAGCAGCCGGTGTGACCGTTGGACGTAACAACGTAATAGAAATAAGCCGATTTAAAACATACTGTCCAGCATCGGTACGAAAACACTCGTGAAACTGACTTGCAATTTCGCGACCTTTGACCACGTTCGCATCAATTTGCGTAACCCCTTCAATATCAAGCGCAGCCCACCCTGTTTTATTTTTTAGGGCTTCAATCATGCTACGGGTGGTGCTTGTGTTTGCGCGGCGGCTTGAGCTGCAGCCTGTGCTACTTGCTCGCGTTCTGCTGCATTTCTAAGTAAATTACCGTCAATACCTAGTTTTTTACCAATATAAGCGGGTAGATCTTCCAGTTTAGTGCCCATGCCTAGAATTTCCGGTCCTAGCGCCGCTACTGTTTGTAAATATTGATTTATAGATACTAAATCGTCCTGATCTTGTGCTCTTGCAAGCGGGGAAGTGTGTTTAATGGTGACTTCTTTTCCATCGATTCGAATATCAGGAATTTTACCGGCGCGTTTTAAAATACTAACGGAGCGTTTTATAACTCGTTCTACAAACTCGGTTTGCATGCGACCAAACGCACTTCCGGAATCTTGCACTAATTCCTGATTACGCATAGCCATTTCGGTAGCGCTTCGTACCGGCGAGTCCATTTCTCCAAAGGGTTCAGCAAATAAAGCCTTATTAATACGTGTTCTTAGATCATCCAGAATAAGCGTTGCAAACTGCACATCACCGCTTCTAGGTAACGGACGTAGAGTAGGGTTACTGTTATCGTTAGATCCTACCGGAATAATAGCGCCGGGGCTTAATCGAATGTTATATGGATTTATGACACCATCGTCGGCAGCGGTATAAATACCTGCTATGGCTAACGCAGCGTTTTTAAGTTCGTATTCGACAACTTTATTGGCGGTTTTAATATCCGGCAGGACTTGCATTATTCGGCCTCTGCCTAATACTTCGCCCGGAACCACGTATTCACGAAATACAATCCATGGAGATACGTCGTAATCTTGCCCGAAAATATAATGCTTTGTTGATTCTTCAATGACGCATTGATGGTAGTAACCGCGCTCAGGTATATAAATTGTGCCCTCTATCAGCGTGCATTTGTCATCGGGGTGCTCGTTGGCCTTTTTTTTCATCGATTGCGACAAATCAGAGCCCGGCCATAATCGATCAACATGCCGAGCCGGTACTTTATGCTCACGCCATACCGTTTCAATAGTGCCCCACGGACCCGCTTCGGGATAAATCTCGGCTAAAGGCGCGGCATGAAATTCCAGGCTGCTATCTCTGCCCTCGGATTGTTCTAAACACAACACGCCAGTAGATACCGCTAAGTCTAAAAACGCTTCGTGAGTTTGTGTGGCAAAATTAGAGTGATTTATATGGTCAAATATTATATCGGTTAGACTGTCTAATTCTCTTTGTATTTGCTCGTGTTCTTTTTTTGGTATTTCGCTGCCGGGCACTAATAAACTCCAATTGCGCCACGGCGGAATTAAGGTCGCTTGTAACCGACTCGCAAACTTTTGCGTGCCCACTACCGCTGTACTATCAAAAATTTCTTCGTTTTTCTTTTGACCACGAGAAAAATGGGTCATGGTGTTACGTTGTGGTAACGCGTATTCATAACACTCTCGTAAATGAGTTTGCCACGTAGAACGCTGTTTTTTGGCTACGTGAAACCGTTTAATTATATCTTCTGAGGTTCCAAGCTCGCTGGGTTTAGTATATTTCATCCGCCTAGCGTCTCACTTTGCACGCCCAGTTCAGAACCTGACAGCAAACTTCTTCTGCCGTATTTTCTTGGATTTTTTATTCGTTTCTTGCGTTCTTCTGTAGTAGTTGTATTTGCTTCACGTTGCTCCATTTGCGCCTTAAGCCCGTCGTCAAGTGTTTTCTGGATTTCGGCTAACTGCATGTTGTATCGCGCTGTTAATTCTGCTGTACGAGAATCCAAATTAACATTTTGTGATACAGATGGCGACGACATTTGCGGTTGCATCGGTCTTGGTGCTGCGGCTTGTGGTGTTGGTTTAGGTTTAGGTGTTACCGCCGGTTTAGGCGCAGGCTTAGGCTGTATGGCTTGAAACGTTTCCTCTGGCATACTGCCTACTAATTGATAACCGCCTGTGTCACCACCTTGGAATTCGTATAACTCTCGACCTACCCGAACCTCTGTTTGTCCGGGGACAGGCGTATTGCCCATTTGACCCACAGAACCAAACGAGGGTAAACCTTTTACC
>Ga0209337_1001096_pt1 | contig 20917 bp, 27 predicted proteins | sample LinPmetageLP53_FD_184044 | JGI IMG/M metagenome (GOLD analysis project Ga0209337, IMG submission 184044) | Marine viral communities from the Pacific Ocean - LP-53 (SPAdes) (version 2) | ecosystem: Environmental > Aquatic > Marine > Oceanic | place: Pacific Ocean | collected 2010-02-08 | reverse complement strand
TTTCTCTATATTCTTCTTTGATTATAGCGCTAGTCTGCATATAAGGTGACCACTCGTTATAGTCTTCTAGCATTTCCTCAGCATATTCTTCTAATATAATAGGTGCATATGGTCTATACCATTCTCTGTATTTAACTTGTTCATTTAATATCTTTCTGATATGTGGTCTACTAGGATCACATAATATACTTCTATGTCCTAATGCTCTTGGTCCACTTTCACTACGTCCTTCATAATAACATATGATCTTACCTTGTCTTATTAACTCACCTACTTTCTGTACATCAGGTAAACCTACTTTATAATCAGGTCCTGTATATGGACTAAAGTATTCATTTGTTTTAGGATTATTTAATATATGGTGCCAAACATATAAAGCAGCACCTATTGCCAAACCTGTATCGTTAGGAAACGGTGGCACATGTAAATTTTTAAATTGTGTTTCTTTTATTATTTCTCTATTAGCAATACAGTTTAAAGCCAAACCACCAGAGTAACAAAGATTTACATAACCTTTTCCTAAATTTTTTATTTCTGACACTAATCTTTTTACTGTATAATTTTGTAGTGTTGCTGCTATGTTTTGTGATCTACTTGATTTTGTGTCTGACAAATCTTCACACTCATTAAATGCTCTTGCTCTTGGATCAAAATTTTTAGGGCTTGGTGCCAATGCTAAATCTTGTCTTATTTTTGTTTCTAGTTCTTCATCACCAAATGTACCATAACTAGATAAACCCATAATCTTACCTGCACCTGAACCAGGATCCCAAGCATGTATTCTTTTCATTCTGTAATTGTTAAAACATATTGATGACCAATAACTAGCAATGTTTTCTTTTACTATACCTTCATATTGTTCTATCTTATTACCACGACCAAATGATGTACTAGAATTTTCACCATCACCTCCACCATCCCATGTAAATATTCTTGCCTCTGAATATGGACTTGTATAGTATGCACCTGCGGCATGACATAAATGATGATTTACTGCAATACCTCTTGTACCATCACCCACATTAAATTCTATTGATTCTGATTTTGCTGTGTCAACTATTTTAAATGGTGGTAATTTATCTGGTTCGTTTTTAGCAATCCACTGCAAAATACCTTTGGGAAAATTACAAGCCAGTATGTTAATGTCTGTCCAATTTAAATTACAATGTTCTAATGTTTTATTAACAAATGCTTGATTGTAACCATAGTCATGTTTAATCCTAGTATGGCGTTCTAGTTCCCAATTAATAAGAACCTTACCATCTTTAATTACACAGGCACTCGCATTGTGTCCAAAATATAAACCTAATATAATCATTTAACTGCTGTAATTAATCCGTTTCCTTTTGGTGCAAATTGCCAATTCTTTTTAAATGGCCCTAAGTCATGTGTAGCTAAATCAATCATCCAACCTGCGTCTTCAAATTTCTTTACCCACCACTCTAGTGGCTCTCTTATAAAGTGTGATTTATCTTGTTCATAACTTTCAATTATATACTTACCATCTTCACCTAATGGCACAATCGCCATAATTTTTTTACCACCCTTATGTAATACTTTTAACTGTTCGTCTATTTTATCATATGGTATATGTTCTAATATATCTTTACACAGTATCCAATCATAACCACCTTTGGCACAAACTAAATCATCTTGTGGTTTTATAACACCTAACCACTTTCTTGTTTCTTCTGGTGCTTTCATTACCGCATACTCTGACACATCAACACCAAATGCTTTATAACCTAGCATTCGTAAACCATGTACGGTATAACCCTTTGCACAACCAAAGTCAAGTATCTTTTGTTTATTGGTGAGTTTTGTATAGAGAGCAATATGATGACACATTGGTAAAGTTAGTTCTGGTATCCACCTATAATGTGAATACAAAGACTTACCTGTCTCTGCACCTCTCTCGTAGTAATCTTCGTTAAAAAATTCGTTCTCGTTAAATAAAGTTTTCATGTTCTAATGGTTCCTTAAATTCACTAAATCTATCTATTTTATTATTCACCCAATCATCTAGCATATCTACGTTGTCTGTAAATACACAACCTGCACATCTTTTTGTTGCGTCAAATCTTTGTTTTATTTTTTTATCCATATAATCTAACACATCACTCGCATGGCATAATTGGTATTCCTCTGCAAAGTGTTCAAAGTTATCATTTAAAACTACACTATCACAAGGATAAACTGTACCAGGTTTACCTGTACCTTTATGTATCTCCTCTGATAGATATGGTCTAAAATAACTTTGATGGCACGTAGGTGTTTTAGGTGCCCCATGTATTTTATATTGATGAAAAAATCTTGTGTCTGTTATTTGTGATAATACGTTATCTAAACTTTTATGTTGTCTAATTAAATTTTCTTGTTCTAGTAAACAGTTAGGTAATAGTCTAATATAATTACTACCACAAGCGTCTGCTACTTTTGATACTTTATTTAATAGACCTACTCTATCGTGCATAACCTCGTCTGATAATTCATGTTCAACTGTGTATACCATAGAATTACCTATTGTAGTTTTTGATAGATCAAATTTTTCTAATGGTAAACCTATTCTATTTTCCCAATCAAAGAATACGTTAATTGATATTCTAACCCATGTAAACATTTTACAAACATCTTCATCAACTCTTTTCCAATATTGTTTACTGCCATTACTAATCAATGCAACTTGTAAACCTTCATTATATAACCATCTTACTAATTCATTAAAATGTTTGTAGGCGGTAGGTTCTCCCCCACCAGTAAGTATTACCGCCTTCAATCCTCTCGTCTTCAATTTTGTTACATAATCTTTTATTGTGTCCATGTCAATTCGACTATGTGTATCTCTATAAGTTACAGAGCAATATGGACATTTTAAATTACAAGCACCCTCTGGACTTATGTGTGTAGAAACAACTGTATTAGGATCACCATTTTTATAGTTTAACATTGCCTCTTGATGGCGCCACCATTTAATACCTGTTGATGTATATTTGTGTTCTTGTTCTGAACGTTCTTCTGGTAGTTTTGTGTCTGCACTTTTTACATCATAGAAAATATAAATGTTGGAATATTTCATTCCTTGTTCTACACGATCTATAATTTTATTACCATATTCTTCATCAATAGGTTTTAAATGTGAAACATTATCATTATCAATAAATTCATAGTTACCCACAAAGTTTTTAATCTTACCACGAGCAGCATGTCTGTAAATAATATATTTGTTTTCTTTTTTATAAAGACCTATTTCAAAACCTTCTCCAGTAAGAACTCTAATAGGTTCGTAGTCTTTTATTTTAAGGGCGGCCATGGTAATGCTTTCTTAATATAGTGTGTGTGTTTTTCAGATATTTCTAAGTCTTCCGTTTCTGGTGTCCAATTTAACCACTTGTCTTCATACCAAGATTCAGAAGGTTTACTATCCTTGTAGTATTTAGACGATTGAAATGCCACCTCATGTTTGTACTTCATCACTTCAGGTGATAAACAAAAACCATAATTGTAACAGGTTATTGATGGGTGTACAGTTCTCGCATTTTGCCAACAGCCTTTTTGTGTTTCTGCTGGTGCGATATTCCATAATGAAGGACCTGGTCTATCTGTATCTCTCTTGATATACCATTGTTCATTTTTCCAAAACTCTATTTGATTAAAACAAACTTCAGGATCTTTTATGTCCCATATGTCTTTTATATCATGACCCCAAACCATATCTGGTTCCATCATCAATGTTTGTTTAGGTCTAGGATAAAACTGGCATATCTCATCATACATTAATTTATATTGATTTAAAGGAAGATCATATTCTCTTTCAAATACTGTGACCTTACTATACTTCTTACAAAACTCTGATACATTTTCATCTAGATGTGGTAATGTCATGTTACCTTTATACCATGGTTTTTTAGACCAAAATACAAATATTTTATCTACATCATTTTCAATACTTTCAATAGATTTACCTAAGAAATCTAAACCATAGTGTATTCTATATAAGGCATATCTCATAAAGGATATTTTGATTTGTGTATATATGTTTCTTGTATGTATCTATCCATTTCACTTTCGTTTATAACATAGGCACCAATCATTTGAAGACCGTTATCAATACAGTACCATACTCTTTGATTGCCTCTTAAAACTCTCATATCACCTGCAACTATAATAGGATGTGTCATACCATTTTTCTTTATGGATTCACATAGTTTTTCGTATTGTTTTGTTTGTTCTGGTAATGGATTTTCTTTTAACTTATGTCCTGTAGCTGCCCACTCTTTTTTAAGTTTATTAACATCAATATATTTAAAATCTTTTCTAAATTCTATATTAATATTTTTAGGCATAAGTTTTGTTGCTATACCCATTTTAATTAATTCTCGTAATTTATCTCTATCATCCAATCTTATGTTTCTAGTTTTATCAAACAAGACTTTATCTTTTGCATAAAGATTACCTTTTTCTTGTGTTCTATTTCTAGCATAAGTATCATCCATTGGTGCGCCTTTACTGAAATGTAAATGCTCTGCTTTGATATGTGGCATAAAATGTGTTCTATCTAACATCTTACCAACATCAAAAATCCATGTATCATTATAACCAAAATGAAAACACCCTGGTGTAAATCTACCTAGACATTCATACCACTCTCTACTGACAATTGGAAAAGCACAATGTGCCCCACCATTGATACCATCTTCCATCCATGCTACATAAACTTTGTCTGCATTAAATTTTTCTAATTCTTTTTCTAAAAGATAATCCCAACCATCTGTTGCATATACTAAATCATCATTACCCATAATTAAAACATCACCTTTGCATTGTTCTGCTAAATCATTCCATGATATAGAAACACTTTTAGGTTCACCTTTAATAAATTGTATTCTATAAAAATCTGGATACTCTGTTTGACAATGTTTATCTAAAGACAAATAACTATCTAATGCTGGGTCATCATCATCAACATAAAATAATAATTCAACACTATTTCTATTGGAACATGTATTGTAAATTGATTTAATAAATCTTTCACAATTGTTTGGTCTATTTCTTGTTGGTGTTAATATTGATATTTTCATTTCATTAAGTTCTTTCTTATATGGTCTCTACCCACAGGTCCTGTCCAATGTATAACTTTTTTTGTAGGACTATCTATACCTTTATTTAAATTTATTCTTAACCATTGATAATCTTGTGGTAATTCTATAATTTGTTCATGGGTATTTGTGCCAATCATATCTTGCAATGCTTCTTGATCACCTCTTATACCATCATTCTGATTTAGTCTTACATTCCAATCATATAATAGTTTAGGTCTATCAACTACTGCAATGACACCTGTTGCCCACCAATTGGCTCTTACTGTATCTCTAGTTAGTCCAATCATGTCTGGTGGAACTAAATTAAATATATCTTCTATACTTGTTAATATCTCACAATCAGCGTCTAACCAAACTACTTTTAATTCTGGTGCTTCTATAACTGCATGTAATTTGTAGAACCAACCTGATGATGTATTTTTTTGTAATGGTATTGATAACCACACATTAGGATATTTTGTTTCTATTGTCTGTCGTTTTTGTGGCGACATACCTAAATCCCAAACACCTATATTTTCATTAGGATTATGTTTTATTGCATTATTTAACCACCACTCAATTAAATACTCGTGGTTGGTGTCAACGCCTGTTAGTATCATCTGTTTTCCTGTTTAGTAAAATAAATGTCTCTAGGTCTAGAACAGCCAGAGCTTTGTGATGATTTCTTTTAATTACTGCAAGTGGTTCATAACCCTTACAATTTTCTTCAGCTTGTTTATATGCAGCCCAAATGTTTAATGCTTCTTGATTTTTACATTCAATGCTATATGGAAACAAATTTCGTGCAGCTTTGGCCATGATTAAATCTTCACCACCTGCACCCATTGATCTACTTTCTATATCTTCTGGATCAACACCTAAATGTTCAATTAGTAATTCTCTTACTTTCTTTTGTAAGTTTCTACCCTTCGCTTTCGCTGAACTCGTCTTCATCTAATTCTCCATCATTATGTAATGCTTCGCCACAACATGGGCAAAACTTCACAGGCAACTCGTTATATACTTTTATTTTAAATTCTGCTTCACATGCTTCACATATTATCATAGAGCAAATCCTTTGAAACTATCTTTTTCGACATCTTGTTTTATACCTCCTACAACATAGGATTCAATCTCTGTTTCCTGTGGTGCATTTTGTAATCCACGACTATTCAACCAATGTTCTGTCCATGGTAATGGATTTTGATTAGCAGGTTGATCGTAGATAGGTTTTAAGCCTATTGCTTTCATCCTTTTGTTAGCTATATATTCAACATAATTATGTAGTAATTTATCATTTAGACCAATCATACTTCCATCTTTGAATAGATAGTTTGCCCAACGCTTTTCTTGTTCTACAGCGTCTTTGTACATATTAATAACATTTTGTTCTTCTTCTTTAATTACTTGGTTCATTTCTTTATCATTCTCTACCTTCATGTAGTTATTGATAATTTTTTGACTAACACCTAAATGCTGACTTTCGTCTCTAGCAATTAAAGATATAATCTTTGCACTACCTTCCATAAGTTTTAATTCACCAAAAGCAAAACTACAAGCAAATGAAACATAGAAACGTACACCTTCTAATATATTAACATTAACCATGGCTCTCCACAGTTTTCTTTTCAACTCTTTTGTGCTACCTTTTTTATCAAGCAACCATCGTTGACCGCCTTCTATTAACTCATCATAAGTTAATGTAACTGATTCTGCTCGTTCAGTAATATATTCGTCTGTAAGAATTTTATCAAACACATCTGACGGATTTGAATATATATTTTTTATTATGTATGTATAAGACCTAGAGTGGATAGATTCCATAAAGTCCCATATAAGTATGCAACTTTCTAATTCTGGTAATGAGCAAAAAGGTAAAAATGCTAAACATGGACCACGACCTTGTACACTATCTAATAGTGTTTGATATCGTAGATTACTTGTAAAGATATGTTTTTGTTCTGGTCTTAATTCTTGCCAGTCGTTTCTATCTTTCTGCAAAGATACTTCTTCTGGTCTCCAAAACAAACCTAGTTGTTGTTGTGTAAGTTTATCAAAGATAGGATACTTAAAGGTATCAAACCTTTGTACTCCATTATCTTCACCAAAAAACATTGGTTGTTTTGTGAAATCTATCTTTGCATTTTTATTGTAAACACTCTTACTCATTTTCTTCTATCTTCCTTTCGATATCTTCTTCTTCTTCATCCTTCTTAAATTCGTAAAAGAAATCGTCAGTATCACCTGCCGTCCATTTACTATTTGCTTCTACTTGATATTCCATAGTCGAAACTTTATAATCAGGAAAGACCATTTTACTTGGCGACAAACTCTTATCATAGAATATACACCTATTGTTTGGTTGAGCCGCAAAGTGTCCATTATCTAATTCTATTATATTAAATGATTTGTGTTGTTCAGGTACCTCTGAAAAATCTGTAATAGTAATATTTTTATCTGGGTTGGCACTATCTATGGTAAATAGATATCTTCCGTAATACCAATTACGATTTGACGCATAGTATTTCATCTTACCTGTACCTGCTGTAATTTTTTCTAATACTGCAATGTTATATGAAAATGCGTCCCATAACTCTAGGTCTTCTAAAGCCATGTTCTCCGTAATATTATCTGTTCTACTTACAAAGGCACTTATTGGTAACTTATCAAACAATGCACCACTTTCGTAAATGTATGTTTCAAAGTATAATGCTCTACCTTGTATAGACTTGACGGTTACCCAATGTCCTTCAGCATATTCTCCATGACCTTTTTGATGGTCATACAAATATTCTTTCTTGACATATACTCGTATAGGTGGTACGTTTGCTATTAAAAAACTCATATGGCACAACTTTCGCAATACTCATCATAAGCCTGATCGCTTTCAAATTCTCCTCTAGTTTTCATTTCGTTTTCTGGTCCTCCTATGGTATGGGCAGGCTCATCATCATCACGCTTACTATCATAAGTGTTTTGGTAATAAGATGTTTTCCATCCAAGTTTGTATGTAGTAAGTAAATCTTTTGCCATTACAGATAATGGAACTTCATTGCCATCATACTGTTCTGGATTGTAAGACCAATTGCCTGATATGGCTTGATCAAAATACTTTTGCATTACTGCAACTATATTTATATAACCTTCATTACCTTGCATATCCCAAAGTAATGTATAGTGATTTTTGATATTAGGATACCCAGGAACTATTTGTTTGAGTGGTCCTTTTTTTGATTTCTTAATGGACAAGTAGTCACGTGGCGGTTCAATACCATTCGTTTCATTACACACAACGGATGAACTTTCGCTCGGCATTTGTGCTGAAAGCGTGGAGTGTCGTAACCCGTTCTCCTTGATATCCTGTCTAAGACTAGACCAATCATAACTTCGCTTTCTTTTAACTATACTATCAACATCCTTCTTATAAGTGTCAATAGGTAGTATACCGTCTGAATATTTAGTTCTATTGAATAATGAACAAGGGCCTTTTTCTTTTGCTAATTCGTTACTTGCTTTTAATAGATAATATTGAAATGCTTCTGTGTATTCATCTACAAGTTTCCATGCGTCTGGACTATCATATTTAACTTTGTTTTTTGCTAAGAAATGAGCAAGACCAATATAACCTATACCTAAACTTCTTCTTGCTTTTGTTGATAGCTCTGCAGCCTTAACTGGATACTTTTGTAAATCAATTAATTCTTCTAAACCTCTTACAGATAAATCACATAAGTTTTCTAATTCTTCTTTGTTTTTTACTTGACCTAAATTGATTGCACTTAAAATACATAATGCAATCTCACCTTCACCATCTATGTGTTGTAAAGGATCTGTTGGTAATGTAATCTCTTGACAAAGATTAGACATTCTAATTATATCTTTAAATGAACTATGAGTATTACTATGGTCTATATTCATTATGTAAATACGACCTGTCTCTGCTCGTTCTTTTAATATTGATAAGAATAAATCTTGAGCATTTACTTTTCTTTTTTTTATCTTTGTTGATCTTTCATACTTTTCATATAATTCATCAAACCCAGGTGTACCAAATGCGTCATATAGACCTGGTACTTCATGTGGTGAGAATAAAGTTATTTCACCATTTTCTATAAATCGTTTATAAAATAATTCTGATAACTGTACGGAGTAATCTAATTTTCGAACACGATTATCCTCTGTACCTTTATTGTTTTTTAAAACAATTATATCTTCTATTTCTTGGTGCCAGATAGGAAAGTGTACAGTCGCTGACCCACCTCGTACACCGTTTTGAGTACAGCACTTAACTGTTGCTTCAAATTTTTTAAGGAAAGGAACGACACCAGTGTGTTGAACTTCTCCCCCACGAATACGAGAATTGATTCCACGGATTCTTCCAGCATTGATACCAATTCCAGCTCTTTGGGAGACATAACGGCCAATAGCCATATCGCTGCTGAAGATACTAGGAAGAGTATCATCACTATCAACAAGGACACAAGAACTAAACTGACGCAAAGGAGTACGAACACCAGCCATAACAGGCGTTGGGATATTAATAAGATGTTGCGAAATAGCGTTGTAATATTTTCTGACATAACTTAATCTTTTTTCTTTATCATAATTTCTAAATAATGTTGCTGATATCATCAAGTACATAAATTGAGGTGTCTCAAAAATTTTACCAGATGATCTATCTTGCACCAAGTATTTATCAAGCACTTGACGAAGACCTGCATATGAAAACAAATAATCTCTTTCATGTTTTATCATGTCATTCATAGTATTAATATCATCTTCATCATACCACTTTGTAAATTCTTTATCATATACACCAATATCCATACATCTTTTCATATGTTCTTTTAAATGTGGGTGTTCCCATAATCTATGGTGGAGAGATTTTCTTAAACTAAAGAGTAGCAAACGAGCAGCCACATATTGATAATTAGGATTATCTAATGTAATTAGATCACTAGCAGATTTTATTAGTATTTGTTGTATTTCATCTGTTGAAATTTTATCATAGAATTGTATACCACTTGACATTTCTACTTGGGATTCAGACACACCCGTTAAGTCTTTACATGAATATGAAACCATTTCATGTATTTTCTCTAAATCAAGAGGTTCTGTTCCCCTACCATTTCTTTTTATAACGTTAATGCTCTCAGGTGACATTAAACCTCCTTCCAATCATTCAATTGTTGATGTGCTGATAATTTTGAAAACGTATTATTATCTATAATACCTTGGACTTCCACAGGCGTCATACCTGCTATGATCATATCATTAATATCTTTATATTTCAACGACTTTGGCCATAGACAAATTTTATAATTTTTTTCTATTAATTTTTTAATTTTATTCACAATCTCTCCATTTCGGGGTTCATTATCAAAAACATATACTGCTTTTCGTTTTAGTGTTTTTATCTCTAGATCAGAACCTGCAACGGCAATAGCGTTAGGGAGGAATAAACTATCAATAGGTCCTTCTGTTATATATGTTTTTTTATTAACGTCTAGTGTATCTAAACCATATATGCGTCTTTTTTTCTCATCTAATTTAATTGTAATATACTTTGGTTGCTCATCACCAAATGCACGACCTTGAAACGCAAACATTTTATTATCTACGTCTAGAAAAGGTATTACAACTCTAGGGTGATCTTCTTTGATATTAGGAAACTTGTTAGGTATGATAGAATTAACCCAAGCATAAAAGTTCCAAGAAACATAAAGTTTATCGTGGTAATTCTGTAAACATCTTTTCTCAACAAACATTTTGTAAGCAGGATGATCAGGTATAGTATCAAGTCTTGTTAACTCTTTCAATGCCTTGTCATCAAACTTAACAGGTTCAAATTTAAACTCTGGTTCTTTTGTAGTATTGTTATTACCTGTTTTATATTTTTCTATAATATATTCTTTGTGTAATTGAGGATCAATATGTTCTATAAGTTTACTAAGGGTTGTGCCTTTAGAACAGTTATGACATTTATAAAAATATTCATTCTTAACTGCATAGACAAAACCTCTTGCTTTAGATTTATTCTTTTGACTATCACCACAATAGGGACAGCGAAAGTTAAAAAGATTTCTAGACTTCTTTTTAAATCTATCTAATCGTGGGGATATATTGTAAAGATATTGTACGTCAATCATTATATAAAAGTTTTTAATATTCCTGTAAACAATAAGGTTGCCAGAGCACCATTCAATAATATCAATGCTCTATCATGCCAAAGATATCCAACCCAAAACCAACCTAATGTTCCTACGAAACTAAAATATAAATCAAATGTATGATATCCACCAGCTGCTCTAAAACAAACTGCCAGAAGTATGAATACACTCGCAACCCATTTAACGTACCATGATAAATCAAATTTAGGGGTAACTTTTTTAAATACTCTTGTTGAATTAAGTTCTTTTATCTTATCATTTAACTTTTTGTATTCCATAATAATATTATTATATCAGGAATAAAGAGTATTGTCAAGGATTTGTTTATTATCTATTTCAACTAATTCTTGTGGTAGAAAATCTTTTACACGCTGTGGCAAACCTAGTATTGGTTCTGTCACATCTATATCATATACTTCGATATCTGCTTCTTTGTATTTGTCTAATATAGGAATGTTTTTCTGATTTCTTAACAAGGTGTTTTCTCTTTTAGTCGTTGTCGCAACCCAACCCAACGGTAATGTTAATTCAATAAACTTTTCTAGTGGCATATCTGATATGCTACTTATTATATATCTTGCAAAAGTTTGAGGTGCGAATACATGTTCATCAACTTGACTTGTTTTATCTGCAGCTTCTACTGAACAGACATTGGTTTGAATTTTTATTCTTTGAATAGTGTTATAGAATAAATCATGCTCATGCATTGTCAATATATCTTTATCTTTTCTTACAAGCGCTTTAAGGTACTCTTGGTTTGTAGATAGTAAATGATAATATAATTTAGATAACTTTTTATTGTAATGTGATTTTACTATCATTAATAACTCCAAATATAGGTTTAACATTATAATCTAACTTATCTTTAAATAATTTAGCAACATAGTTTGCTGTATTATTATCACTATTCTCAAACTGTAAATACTGATTGTTATATATCTTTTCTTTATTTGTATTAACACCTGTGTGTTGTACGATAAAGATACAAGTATCATATCCACCTGTTTGTGCTTCATTCATACCTGATAAAAAATGATACAATCTATCTTTTAGAGCAATCGCTTTATTTAAAGCAGAATATGCAATGAAGTGAGCATTAGGGTATTGTGATCTCAATTGTTTTTCTGCTTCAGTTACTATCTCATCTGTACTTAAAGGTTCAGGAACTTTTGCACCCATTAACTTTAAAGCTGCGTCAGTTACTTGTTTTCTAGTGAAATTTTCTTTTGAAACTTTTAATTCACTAAGAACAGCTTCAATTTGTTTTTCTTTTGCATTGATTATATCAACACCAAAACTTTCTTTTACTAAATGGTTTAGTGAACGACCTAAGGAATCTAAATCTCTATTTTTCTTTTTAGGATTATCGAAATCTTCTTTGGCATTTTCTATACTGTTAAGAGTTGGAATTGCTTTGTTTTCTTTTGCTAAATCAAAAGTAACAACTAAAACTGGAATCATTGGGTCTAAAGTTTTATTTGATCTCTGTTTACCCATTACTCTTTTGTAACCACCAATAGTTGTATAGTTACCATCTGGTGTTTTGTAAACTAACGGATTGTAATCCTTAAGTGGATCAAATCTTGTTTCATTAAAAATTTGAGTATAGACACCTATCTCCGTTGGGAGGTTACCACCTGCCTGTGCAATGTTGAATTTATTGTTAATTACAATTTTTCTAGAATCAACAAACTCTGGTGTGATAGATAAAACGCCATCAGTTTCATAATAATCGTTTCTTACTTTGGCGTGTTTTTTTAAGTCTTCTAAAGTGATAGATTTATAATCACCTTGATCAATCTTATATTGGTATTCGTACATAATAATATATCCTCGTTATATGAGACTATTATACCATATTTGAGAGCAAATGTCAAGGGCTAAATAGCCCCTAGTTTTCAACGAAATATACCTGCGACAAAGTGTCGCATAATTAATGTTTAATCTTGCCTGATGTATTTGTTTTTATTAACGTTATAGAGGTGTTCATTAAGCGCCCCTTTCCAGTCCCTACCATATTCTGTCCTGAAATAACGGATAAGATTTGAATCCACATTATCGTAATTATCGCCATAAGCGAGAGTTGGAAAGCGAAGTGAGTTGATGAAGTTTTGTATTTGTTGTAACATTTTTTTCCTTTACCATTTAGCATACACCACTATATAACATAGTTTCGTGTAAAATTCTAGTGCTATTTAGAGAAGGCAGGCATTCAAAAAACGCATAGTCTATCTCTAGTGTCTATGCGTTTTAAAGATACTAATTATTGTGGTACAGTCCCATCAATTCCTTTTACATACCAATTCATTCCAAGTAACATACCGTCTGGTGCAACTTCACCTTCTGGTACCATTAACTCTCCTGCTTGATTGTAAATAGGTCCTTCGAAAGAATGTATTTCACCTTTAGTCAAAGCGTTTTGTAAAGCAATTGCTTCAAACTTTGTGTCTGGGTGCATATTGCGATATGGTGCCATTTCGACCATACCACTATCTAATCCTTTCCAAGTATCAGTAGATTCCCATGTTCCGTCTGCAAGTGCTTTTGCTCTTGCAACATAGTAGGGGCCCCACTCATCAATGATTGCTGTTAAGTGTGCGTCAGGACAAAAGTCATATTGATTTGACGCTTGACCAAATGCCTTAACACCATTCTTTTGTGCGACTTGACAAGGAGCATATGTATCTGTATGTTGTACAATAATGTCTGCACCTTGATTAATTAAAGTTTGTGCGGCGTCTGCTTCTTTACCTGGGTCGTACCAAGTATATGCCCATATTATTTTTACTTTAATATCTGGGTTTACTTTAGAAGCGGCCAAGTAGAAAGCATTGATACCTCTCACAACTTCAGGTATAGGGAAAGACGCAATGTATCCTATGACACCAGTCTTACTTTCTTTACCTGCAATATGTCCTGCAATTGTTCTACCTTCATAAAATCTAGATGAATATGTTGCCACATTATCTGTTCTCATATATCCAGTAGCATGTTCAAATTTTACATCAGGAAATTCTTTTGCAACTTCTAATGTTTGATCCATGTAATTGAAAGATGTTGTGAATATTAAGTCGTGGCCAGAAGCAGCAAGTTTTCTTATTGCTCTAACAGCGTCAGCATTTTCTGGTACGTTCTCAATGTAAGTAGTCTTAAACCCTAAATCAATCTCAATGTCTTGACGACCTTGATCGTGCATGTAAGTCCAGCCATGATCTCCTGGTGGTCCTATGTAAATGAATCCTATTTTGGGGTCTTTTGCGAATGTAGTAGAAGATAATAAAATCACGCCTAGAACTACACCTAGGAATGAAGTCAGTCTATTAAACATAAATTCTCCATTTCTCTTGCCTCACCTGCAAGTGTTTATAGATTAACACTATTATATATACATGTGATTATGTCTGAAAAAACCAAAAAAGTATATCATTGGTCTACTGCTCTTGATGGTGTTTATGTAAAAGAAACTAATAGAGGTCTTGAATTAACCAAAGAACCCATTGTCCATACTACCTTGGAGAATGAAACCCAAGAGGATAGCACCGCCAATAATCAGCCATCGCCATCTCTCAAGGACCCCAACCCTACTGTCTAATCTGTTAGTAACTTGATCTATTGCCTCTCGTAAGTCTCTCGATTGTGTACTAATTCTAGAATGTAAATCTTTTAAATCTGTTTCCCATTCTCGTCTTCTATCTTCTAGTATAGAAAACAAGTCGTCTTGTGAAGTATCAACTCGTCTGAGCTTTTCTTCATGTACTGCAAGCATAGATTTTATACCAGCAGAAATATCTGTAAGTTTAGTGATGGCGTCATCTAATCTTTGATGAACTTGCCCAGATGTCTTTTTATCTGCTTTTAAAACAGCGATATCTTTAATCAGTTCCTTGAGTTGATTTCCGTTCTCCACCTTCGTAATACTCCTTATAGCTTAATATTATTTGATTTTGTTCATATAGTTTATTACGAATATCAGCAAAGTTTGTTGATAGTTTTTTATATCCTTCGTCTGTTATTGCAAACAAAGCATAATCACCACCTTCTGCTTTCACTCTTTCCATTACTTCATCAACGTTTTCTTTTGTTACAACAATCCACTCTACATCTATTAACTCTAGAGGTACAGGCATTGGTAGATCAAGAGGTTCTCTTTTTTTCTCAATCTTATAACTTTGTAATTCTTTTACTGCTACAGCAGCACAGCCATTAAGGAACAGGCCAAAAACTAGGACACTCACGATTAGGCGTACCATTCAATTCCTCCTCTGTCAAGGGCGATCCACTAGCAATTTCTACACATCTACTAGCACTTTTACTCGCACCATTAATAATTCGTTCAACAAGACCAGGTTTATTTTCTGCAAGATTTCCAATATCATGCTTACCTAATCTCTTTGATAAATCTTGTTTATCTTTTTCTAACTTTGCTTTTTCTATTTCTAATTTATCTAATGTATTTCTTATCTTTTTAAAATCTTCCGCTTGGGATTCAATAACATTTTTTTGATCTTCTACTGCTGATTCTAATTTGATTTGATTAGTTTTTAATGTTGCATTATCTTTTTGTAGTTTCTGAACATATAGGTAGCCTCCACCGGCACCTGCCATCATTACTAATACCAAACCTATTTTCAAACTACTGAACATTACTGTTTATCAAATTTTTCTAATTCGTCTATTCTACTTTCTAATTCATCTATCTTTGATGTTATTCTAGGATATTTTTTACGCCATGCATTAGGATCGTTTTGTAACCAAGTCCAACCCCAACGATTAACAAGATATTCTAATGTACGGTCAAACTTTGCAATACCCCATGTTGCCATCTTTGTATCTTTAAACCAAAATAAAAATGCGGCACCAAATAGTGACCCAAAGATTGCTGTATAAATCCATAGTCTATCACTTGCCATTCTTTCAATCATATCCCACATTATAAACCTGCCATTTTAGAAAGAGCCCACAAACATATAAAAACAAATACGCCTATGAAAATTATAAACTTCATTACTTATCCATTTCCTTTTTACAATAGTTAACATAGTTATGAACACCATGATCACTAAATCCATCAATTTTTAATTTACTGAAACCTTTTAGTGTTCCTTTAATCCATTGTTTAAACATATACCATCTACTAAATTTATTAGATACATTACCATCAGTATCAAAGTATGTGAAGTTTCCCCCATGACCTGATACATGTTTATATCCAAGAATTTCAAATGGTACTTTTGTTACTATATCATTATTGTTTCTATATCTATGTCTTTCATTTGTTTTAAAAGATTGTATAAACTTTTTACCACCAACTCTTGGAGAACCAAAAGTATATAAGTGAGTAGTTTCTGTATTCCATCTACTAGCCGCTAGTGTTGCTAATGCACCACCTAAACTATGACCTGTAAAAAATACATGTTCGCATTTTGCTGATGATAACCAAGAAGCAACGTCTGGCCATACTTCATTCAATGCGTCTCTGAATCCTCTATGTACGAAACCCGTAGGACATTTTACTCGTCTTATTTTTAAATCTGCTTTTATATCTGACCATGCTGTTGGTTCTGTACCTCTAAATGATACACAAGCAACTTTATCATCTTTATAACAATACACTTGCGTACCGTCTTTATCAAACATTACTGCTTCTGGATCAAATTGTTTTTGAAAAGCATTTAAATTTTGATAGGCAGCTGCACTTGCTGTTGCCATGATCGTAGCATTTTTCCAATTATGTTCTTTACTTAGACCTAACATTTTTTTTCCTCGCTATTATGTTCATTGGTTTAAATGTACCCAAACCTGGACCTTTTGCTGTTGCGTTCATAGCATAGGCTTTTGTTGGATACGGTGATTTCATATTACCAATACTTGCGATAGGTTTATGTTGATCCACTGGAATGAATGACCCTATAGCGTTCTTCAATGTTTTGAAACCTTGTACATTACCATTCATCATTTTTCTCATCATTTGTTGTTGCGTCTCTTTTAGTTTACCATAAAACTGCATAACAGCTTCTGCTGTTGAGACATCAACTTTCATTTTGCCACCTTTATCAAATGTAATTTTTTGTATTTGTTTTTCTTTAATTATATTTTTTAATATTTCAACATTTTCATTATGATCAGAAAATGGACCATTATATAAAAACTCGTTTGCTTTTTCTTCTATTGTTTTATGTGTGCCTATGTTACCAATACTATCTTTAATTTGATTAATAATATTTCCATATTTTTTTTCTTCACCAATGCCATGTTTTTTCTTTGCCATGTTCATTGCTGTTGCATACATTACTGATTTTGCTTTAGCACCATATTTTTTAACAAATTCTGCTTTCTTTGGTTTTAAATCTTTTACAAATTCTTCAGCGTCATCTAAAACTTTCTTTGGTAAATCTTCAGCCTCTGTGATACCTCTAGATATCTTATGCCATTGACCTCCACCCATACGATTATGACGTATTGCTCTAACTTCGCCTGTTACTGAATTTTGTAATACAATAATACCTTCTCTATTTTTTACTGCCCAAGAATATAAGGCACGGTGTCCTTCATCTTCCATATTAAGATATCTTGACCACTTTTCAAATTTCTTTTTACCTCGTCTGAATATATCAAACAATTGTGGTGATACGTTAAATGTTTTTGATTGTCTTTTCTTTTTTACTTTTTTTGCTGTGGGTGGCATAGATACAGCACCATCACCAGCAACATTAGCAATATCTTCTTTTTTTAGCGTTTCTTTTAACGCCATTAATTGATTACTGAAATCTGCGAATGTTCTCATTTTTAATTTTCTTCTATGTCCTCTATCGTTACTAATAATACGTCTTTTGTTCTATCATGTATAACCTCAAAAACATCTTGTCCCATTACAGTATCTTTAGGTGCTTGATCAGAATACACAGTTACTTTGTCTCCTGCTTTACCAATCACCTTATCATCTTCATCAACACCTACATCATTAACTAATGTATAAGTGCCTTTTAATAATCTGTCAGCGAAAGCAATTTCTTCTTTAATTTCGCCATCATCATCTTCAAGTAATTCATTGTCTTTTAAGTATTTATAAAACTCTTTTTCAACTAATTGTCCATCAGTATCTTGATATTCTTTCACATGTTCTTTAATAAGAAATAGAGCGGCAGCATAACTCGCCAATCTGGACTTACCTCCAGGTACTTTTTCAATTAATTTCTTTATATTGAAAACCAACCTGTGTAAAATAGTATATGCTTGCCTTTCTTCTATTCGCTCAAGTGTTCTATACTTTCTTAATACTTTACCTCTTTCATCAATAATACCTAACTTATATGCTTCAGTTTTATCGAAAGGGGTAACTAATAGTTTTAAGAAACGAAACGTTATGAAAGCGTCTATTGCTGGACTTGCCATTTATATTCCTTTTAATGTTTCCATTAACTTTACATCTGTTGAAATTTGTGTCATTTCATTTTCTGTTATATAGTTTAAAAATAACAAAAATGTTTTTAAGACTGACCAATGCTCTTGTCCTATTTTAAAAAACAGTAAAACTTTTACTGCTTCTGGACTAAACACATTTGATAATACTATAATATGATTCATAATGAGACGTTCTTTTAATATACCTGTGGTTGAATGTTTTTTAAACAACCGCTTCATATATTTAAAACGTTTCATATCATCATAAAATTCCTTTTCGCCTACGGCTTGAGGATTATCATAATGTTTTATAGCAAACATAAGGACATTATCCTTTGTCAGTCTATCAAATTTCATTTGGCTACGCTAGTTCTGCGTATACCTTACATGCTCCGTTATCTAATGTTTCGTATTTCAACTTTAATTGTCTTTCAATACCATCATCATTTTTAACTTCACCTGCAGGTTCTTCGCCTGTTTTTCCATATACTCCACCAAACTTTGATAATGGAATACTTGCGCTTCCATTTTTATCAGCAAATTCTGGTAGATCACCAACCATCTCAACACCAAGGCCATGTAACTTACTTCTTAGATGATTTACTGCAGCCATTGGATTAATGTGTTCCATACTAGCAATTGAACCAACGTAATTGTTTATTCTTGCAACAATCTCGTCATTCGTAATATCATTTAGATTTAAGTCACTATCACTTGGAGCGTTTACTGGAGTTGGTTTACCCCTAATCTCACTTATGTTTTGAAATTCTTTAAATGATTTCATCTAACATCTCCTTTGATTCCTTCAAGTCATCTCCCATGATTTCTTGAATAACTTGTTTCTTTTTCTTTTTGTTAACTCTCTCAGATTTTGCAATCTTTGATTGTTCTAAAGAGGCTTCTAATTCCTCTTTTTCTTTTTGTATCAAATCCACTTCAGGTACTTTTTCCTTGTAGGCAACTCCACCGGCACCGTATCTAATTCGTTCCGACATCTTTATCCTCACTAGGTTGTTCACTTAATAATTGTTCACAAACTTGTATTGCACCAGCTAGAGCATTCAAATCAGCATTTGCTTGTTTGATTGTTTCTGACGCTGTTTTAATTCTGTCCTGAACAACTATTTTGTTTTGATTTAATTCTTCAAGTTTTTTATCTATCGCTTCTTTAGTTATCATTATATCTCCATGTTAAGTGGGTGCCCGAAGGCACCCTAATACATTATGCTAATGTACATCCTTGGTTAGACATTAGATACCATGCACCATTTGTAAATAAACAAATAGCGGCGTCACCTGCCGTATTGAAAGTTAGTGTAGAACCTGATCCAAAGTTAGTTGGAGTTAACGTTCCATCACCACCATCAGTTTTCATTATTAAAAACTTGATTTGTCCTTCAACACCATCAGCCAAAGTTAATGCCTGAGCACCAGTTGTTACGATTTCCGTGATAGCAGAAACAACATCAACCGCACCTGCACCTGTTAACAATTGTGTTAACCCAAATACTGGTGTTCCATTGATTTGAACTTGATCAGCAGAAGCGTCAACAAGTAAAGCTGTAGAGTAAGAATTAGTTTCTGCTCTAAAGTCTGTTTGACCAGACGCTTCGTTGATTACAACTTCTCTGTTTGCACCATCAACTCTTAATGCTTCTTCATTATCGTTAGATACGATAAAGTCAGAATCCGTAGCGTCACTATTAATAGTTACGTTAGAACTTGCACCTGGATTGATTGTTACTGCTGTAGGAATGTTTGCAAAGAAACTTGCTACAGATATTTTTTTGTTTATTGGCGTATTAGATGGATCATCTATTACATGCAATAAGTCAACACTTGCTACGTTACCTGAACCCAGGTCCGTAAGTGCTGTGATTTTTTTGTCAGCCATTTTTATTCTCCTATAAACCTCTCTCGAGGAATGCTACTGAGAGTACGCATATGCTTTGCTCTCATCATTGTTAAAAGTGGGGAAGACCCCCACTTTGATTTTATTTATTATCCAAATACAACACCAGTTAATACTGCAACTGAACCACTGGATGAACCAGCTGTTGTTGTTAAAGTATTTACTGTTGAACCTGTTTTTTTAACATCAGTTCCAAATATTGCACTTGCACCATCAGCACCTGCTATCGCTGAACCACCATCGTGGTCTCCATCTGCTGCCGCTACTGTTGTTCCGTTACCATCAACAATTGCTGAAGAACCGTCTGTTGCCATTGCAAATGTACCGTTAAGGTCTGCAAGGTAACCACCTGCAAC
>Ga0209337_1001095_pt1 | contig 20932 bp, 11 predicted proteins | sample LinPmetageLP53_FD_184044 | JGI IMG/M metagenome (GOLD analysis project Ga0209337, IMG submission 184044) | Marine viral communities from the Pacific Ocean - LP-53 (SPAdes) (version 2) | ecosystem: Environmental > Aquatic > Marine > Oceanic | place: Pacific Ocean | collected 2010-02-08 | reverse complement strand
TTAAGAACCGTCGTTCAGGTTTTTCTTTTATGTCCTCTGCAGAAACAGTTAACTTAGCCACTATATCGAGTGATAGTAGATATGGGATCTTGTCTAAGTCTGGTGCCGATGCGAAGAAAATGTTTACGGATAAAGTGGTACCTATATCAATTAATTACCCTTTCTTCTTTAAACCTATACAGGATGGTATGGACCGTCCAAAATCTGAGTTAGCATATCGAGTACCTTCTACTAAGTTTACTCGTAAGAAAATTCAGAGTAATGAGAAGCTAGAGGAGCTTGCTGGTCTTGATACAACGATAGACTGGAAGAACACGGGTGATAACAGCTATGACGGTGAAAAGCTAAGTCTGCTGGTACATGATGAGAGCGGTAAATGGGAGAGACCTGATAATATATTAAACAACTGGCGAGTAACAAAGACTTGCTTAAGACTTGGAAGTAGAATCGTGGGGAAATGCCTTATGGGATCTACTTCAAACGCGTTAGATAAGGGAGGTAGTAATTTTAAAAAGTTATACAATGATTCAGACGTATCAAAGCGAAATCGTAATGGACAAACAAAGTCTGGCTTGTATTCTCTCTTTATCCCTATGGAATGGAACTATGAAGGATTTATTGACGAGTTCGGATTTCCAGTCTTTGATAATCCACGTGATGGAGAACGACTGGGACCAGACGGTGAACTGATAGATATTGGAGTTGTAGACAGTTGGGAGAATGAAGCTGAAGGATTAAAAGATGATCAAGATGCTTTAAACGAGTTTTACCGACAGTTTCCTAGAACTACGGAACACGCTTTTAGAGATGAAAGTAAAAACAGCATCTTTAACTTAATGAAGATATACGAGCAGATAGACTACAACGAAGGTAGTAGGCACGCTGCTCATACTACAACTGGAAGTTTTAGTTGGGTAAACGGTATTAAGGATTCTAAGGTGGTTTTCCACCCAGATCCAGGTGGAAGATTTAAAGTTAGTTGGGTTCCCCCATCTCACTTACAAAATAAACAAATAATAAAAAATGGTGTTAAGTTCCCAGGGAATGATCATGTTGGCGCGTTTGGCTGTGATAGTTATGATATTAGCGGTACTGTTGATGGCAAAGGTTCAAAAGGATCACTTCATGGATTAACAAAGTTTTCTATGGAAGACGCACCTTCGAGTACGTTTTTCTTAGAGTATATAGCAAGACCCCAAACCGCAGAGATGTTTTTTGAAGACGTGTTAATGGCGTTAGTTTTTTACGGTATGCCTTTATTAGCAGAGAACAACAAACCAAGATTACTGTACTATTTGCGCCGAAGAGGTTATAGAGGGTATAGCATGAACAGACCAGATAAAACTTGGAAGAAGTTATCAGTTGCTGAAAAAGAAGTGGGTGGTATACCAAACTCAAGTGAAGATATTAAACAAGCTCACGCCTCAGCTATAGAGATGTACATACAGGGTTACGTAGGACATTTAGGTGAAGGTAACTATGGTACTGTTTATTTTAATGAACTACTAAATGACTGGGCTAGGTTTGACATAAATAAAAGAACAAAGCACGACGCGTCTATAAGTTCTGGTTTAGCTATTATGGCTTGCAACAGACACTTATACGCACCGAACGCTAAGGTAGAGATACAACCTTTGGATTTGAATATAGCAAAATACAACAATAAGGGATTTAACTCCCAGATAATAAAATAGCATGGCTGAGTCAGTATATGTAAATTTCCCTTCTCAAGCGGTTCCTGACCTAGAGAAAATGAGTCCAGAGTATGGACTTAAAGTAGCGAGGGCTATTGAGCAAGAGTGGTTTAAAGACTCTCATAGTAACAGGTATAATGTTTCTCAACAGAAGTTTCATAATCTAAGACTGTATGCTAGAGGAGAGCAGTCTATTCAAAAATATAAAGATGAGTTATCTATTAATGGTGATTTATCTTACCTTAATTTAGACTGGAAACCAGTACCTATTATACCTAAGTTTGTAGACATAGTAGTCAATGGTATGTCTGAGAGAATGTTCAACGTTAAGGCATACTCTCAAGATCAATACGGTGTAAGCAAAAGAACTGAGTACATGGAATCCCTAATGAGGGATATGGATGCTAAGGTTTACAACGATCAAGCAGCGGAACTATTCAATGTTGATTTATACGAGAATAAAAAAGAAGATTTACCAGACACACAAGAGGAGTTAGATTTACACATGCAGCTTAATTATAAGCAAGCCGTAGAGATTGCTGAAGAGCAAGCTATAAATGTTTTATTAGATGGAAATAAATACGATCTAACTAGACGTAGATTACTATATGATTTAACTGTACTAGGTATTGGATGTGTTAAAACTGGGTTTAACTGGAGTGATGGTGCCACCATTGAATATGTTGATCCGGCGAACATCGTTTACTCTCATACAGAGTCACCGTATTTTGAAGATATATATTACATAGGAGAGGTAAAAACTATACCTATAAACGAGTTAGCTAGAGAGTTTGACAACTTAACAGAGTTTGATTTAGAAGAGATACACTCTAGAAGTAGCAGGAGAACGGGTAGGCATACTCAAGAGATGGATAAAAATAAAGTGCAAGTATTGTACTTTAACTTTAGAACCCATACAAATGACGTTTACAAGATTAAGGAAACCGGTAGCGGAGGAGATAAAGCTATAGAAAAATCAGATGCGTTTAATCCACCTGAAAATAAAGAGGGTGGTTATTCTAGGCTGCAAAGAGCTGTTGAGTGTGTTTTTGAAGGTGCTATGGTTTTAGGTACTGATAAATTACTTAAGTGGAACAAAGCTGAAAACATGATGCGGTCTAAGAGTGATTTTAACAAAGTTAAAATGAACTACTCTTTGGTTGCGCCTAGAATGTATCAAGGTAGAATTGAATCTATAGTAAGTAGAATTACTGGGTTTGCTGATACTATTCAATTAACACATCTCAAGTTACAGCAAGTTATGTCACGCATGGTACCCGATGGAGTATACCTCGACGCTGATGGACTTGCTGAAGTAGATTTAGGTAACGGCACTAACTATAATCCTCAGGAAGCTCTTAACATGTTCTTCCAAACTGGTAGTGTTATAGGTAGATCTTTCACTAGTGATGGTGACCAAAACCCTGGCAAAATCCCTATTCAGCAAATATCTAATGGAGCTGGACAGAATAAAATTGGTAGTCTAATACAGACATATAACTACTACCTGCAAATGATCCGTGACGTAACTGGATTAAATGAAGCTAGAGACGGTAGCATGCCAGATCCTAAGTCTTTAGTTGGTATACAAAAAATGGCAGCTGCTAATTCTAACGTAGCTACGAGACACGTGTTGCTTGGGTCAATGTTCTTGACATCTGAGGTAGCCGAGGCTTTATCTTTAAGGATATCTGATATACTGGAGTATTCTCCTACAGCAGATGCTTTTGTTCAAGCTATAGGTGCTCATAACGTAGCTACTCTCAAAGAGATGGCAGAGTTACATCTATATGACTTTGGTATATTTATAGAGCTAGAACCAGACGAAGAGGAGAAGCAGTTACTAGAAAATAATATACAAACTGCTTTAGCTCAGCAGTTGATAGATTTAGATGACGCAATAGATATTAGGGAGGTTAGGAATTTAAAACTCGCTAATCAGCTGTTGAAGATTAAACGTAGAAAAAAACAGGAACGCGATCAAAAACTCCAACAAGAGAATATGCAAGCCCAAGCGCAGGCTAATGCGCAAGCTCAACAAGCCGCTGCTCAAGCTGAGATACAAAAAAATCAGGCAAAAGCTCAAACAGACTCCCAACTAGAGCAGCTAAAAAGCCAAAGTAAACTCACGCACCTACAGGAAGAGGTGAGACTTAAAAAAGAGTTAATGGCTTATGAGTTCGAGCTTAACCAACAGTTGAGATCACAAGAGCGTCAATCGACGGAAAAGGTAGAGGGTATGAAAGAGCAGGGTAAAGATAGGCGAGAAAACATGAAACAAACGAGTAAAAAGTTTGAGTCTTCAGGTAATGATATACTAGGAGGCGGAATGGGTTTAGATAGATTTAACCCACAAATTGGTAATTAATTATATAATATATTATGGAAGAAGTAAAAAACGAAGAGGTAACCGAAGAGGTTACTCAAGAAGAGCCTCAGGTAGAGGCCGTAGAAGAGCAGGCACCAGAGCTTGATCTAGAAAAATTTGAAAGCAAAGATGACCCAGATGTCATTAAAGTAGATTTAAGTAAACCGCAAGAACCAGTAGATGAAGTTGAAACCAATGTCGAAGAGACAAGTAACGAAGTTGCACAAGAAGAGGACGTCGATAACGAAGCGCCCGCACTTGAGGAAGTAACAGACGAAGAGGTAGTAACAGAAGAAGAGGTGATAGAAGCGCTTGACGCCAATGAGGAGTCAGGTAAAGCTATACCTGAAAACGTTCAGAAGCTACTAGACTTTATGGATGAAACTGGTGGAGATCTTGAGGATTACGTTAATCTTAACAGGGATGTTAAAGATTTAGATGATCAAGACGCTATGCTTGAATATTACAAGAGAACTAAACCTCATCTAACTTCAGAGGAGATCAACTTCATGATGGAAGATAACTTCTCATTCGACGAAGATATAGATGACGAAAGAGATATTAAACGAAAAAAATTGGCCCTCAAAGAGCAAGTTGCCGAGGCCAAGACCTACTTAGACGGGCAAAAGTCTAAATACTACGAAGAGATTAAAGCTGGAAGCAAGCTCACGGGTGAGCAGCAGAAAGCAATTGATTTCTTCAACCGATACAATAAAGAGTCAGAGCAGACGCAAAAAATAGCTCAACAACAGAAGTCTAGGTTTAACAAGAAGACCGAGCAGGTTTTCAATAACGAGTTCAAAGGTTTTGAATACAACGTTGGAGATAAAAGATTTAGATATAATGTTAAGGATGCAGGTCAAGTAAAAGAAACTCAAAGTGATATAAATAACTTTATCAAAAAGTTTTTGAATGAAGATAATACTATGTCAGACGCTAAGGGTTACCATAAGAGCTTGTACACAGCTATGAATGCAGACGCAGTTGCTAATCATTTTTACGAACAAGGCAAGGCAGACGCGCTGAAAGACAGTGTGGCCAAAGCTAAGAATATCAACACGACAGCTAGATCCTCTCATGGGGAAGGCCAGACTGGAGGTATTAAAATGAGAGTGTTAGGCGATGATTCTGCTTCTTTTAAGTTCAAAATGAAAAATAAAAAATAACAATTTAAAAACAATTTAAAATGGCAATTACAAATGGACCGTTGTTAAATAAAGTACCTTCTGCGCAGCAGCAGACTTTATCAAGCAACTACATTGACTTCGCAGGCGGTTCTACCGGTTGGGAGCAACAATATTTACCAGACCTTATGGAGAAAGAGGCTGAGGTGTTCGGGCAAAGAACAATCTCGGGATTCCTTTCACAAGTAGGAGCTGAAGAGAGCATGACCGCTGATCAAGTGGTATGGTCTGAGCAATCTCGTCTACACTTATCTTACGTAGGTACAGTAGCTACTGCTGGCGATACTAACGGTACATTCACAGTTGTGACTGATATCGATGGTTCTGCTAACGGTGAAAACGGTTTCTTAGTAGCATCTCACGGTGTACGTGTAAACGATATCGTACTTATCGCTACTGCAGGTATCGTAACTAAAGCGTTGGTTGTAGAGACACCAGCATCAGCTGTTATTACGGTTGAGCCTTATGATAAAGCTGATCTTACTGGACATGCTACTACCGGTAGTGGTTCTGTGTTATTAGTTGTAGGTTCTGAGTACGGTAAAGGGGCAAAGTACGCTGGTATTACTGGTGCTACTGAAGCTGATAAGCGTACTGCTCTAACACCGACTTTCAAGTCATACAGCAACAAGCCAATCATTATGAAGGATTACTACGAGATCTCTGGATCTGATGCTTCACAAATCGGTTGGGTTGAGGTTACTGGTGAAGAAGGTCAGAACGGTTACCTATGGTATCTAAAAGCTGAAGGAGACACTCGTGCTCGTTTCACCGATTACTTAGAGATGGCTATGCTTGAGTCTGAAAAAACAGTAGCTGCTTCTATTATTGGATTTGGTGCTGACAGTCAAGTTAGAGGCGCTGCTGATGCTGGTGCAAACGGTGCTGGTACTGAAGGTTTATTCGCGGCTATCGAGTCTCGTGGAAACGTAACATCTGGTGTAACTGGAGTTAACGCCGCTACTGACTTAGCTGAGTTTGACGCTATCCTAGCAGAGTTTGATAAGCAAGGTGCTATTGAGGAGAACATGATGTTTGTAAACCGCGCGACTAGCCTAGCTATCGACGATATGCTTGCATCTATGAATTCTTACGGTGCTGGTGGTACTTCTTACGGAGTATTTGATAACTCTGAAGACATGGCTTTAAACCTAGGATTCTCTGGATTCCGTCGTGGATCTTACGATTTCTATAAGTCAGATATGCGTTACTTGAACGATAAAGCTACTCGTGGTGAGATTAACCGTATTGCTGGATCAGCCGCTATTCGCGGAGTCATAATTCCAGCTGGTGTATCTACTGTGTATGATCAAGCATTAGGCAAGAACCTTAAGCGTCCTTTCTTACATGTTCGTTACAGAGCTTCTGCTACTGATAATCGTAAGTTAAAGACTTGGGTTACCGGTTCTGTTGGAGCTACTACGTCAGCGCTTGACGCAATGCAGATTCACTACTTGTCTGAAAGATGTCTAGTGACTCAAGGTGCAAACAACTTCATGTTGATGAAGTAAGGTATATATTTGGTGAAACTACCCTGCCTTCGGGTGGGGTAGTTTTATATTAATTTTTTATTATATTATATTATGGCTAAAAAGCAAACAAAAAAAGTAGAGGTTCAAGAGCCCTACGTAGAAGAAACAATTGTAGTTGAAGCTCCAAAACCGGAGCCAAAATTAAAACCAAAAAGAGCTAGTGATCAAGAAAAGCTTTTAACAGATGGTTGGGAGTTTAAAAACAGAGTTTATAGACTTAAAGGAAATAAAAAACCTTTATCAAGATCAATTAAAGGAGCTAATATACACTGGTTTGACGAAGAGCAGGGCTACGAAAGAGAGTTGAAATACTGCTCTAACCAAAGAACAGTCTTTGTAGATGAGATGAAAGGTGATCAGCGATTAGAGCATATTGTGTTTAGAAACGGCATGCTTATAGTAGAAAAAGAAAAAACAGTATTACAAAAGCTTCTTTCTTTGTATCACCCAGACAGAGACACTATGTTTTACGAAGAGAAGCCAGCCGCGAAAGCAGCTAGTCAAATTGAGTGGTTAGAAATGGAAATTGAAGCGCTTAACGCTGCTAAAAACCTAGACATCGACATGGCTGAGGCTGTTATGAGAGTTGAGATTGGTTCTAAGGTATCAGAGATGAGTTCTAAGGAGCTTAAGCGTGATTTATTATTATACGCTAAGAAAAACCCTCAACTGTTCCTAGAACTTGTTAATGACGACAACGTGGTACTTAGAAACTTTGGTATCAAAGCTACAGAGATGGGGATTATAAAACTATCCTCTGATCAAAGAACGTTCTCATGGGGAACTAATGATAGGAAGTTAATGACTGTTCCTTTCGACGAACACCCATATTCAGCTTTAGCCGCTTGGTTTAAGACTGATGAGGGAATGGAGATATACTCCAATATAGAAAAACGATTAAATTAATAATCAATGGTGATGCAACTGCCCTTCGGGGTGGTTGCAAAACTACAAAAAAAGAATTATGGCAATAAGTGTAGACACAGTATATCAAAGAGTATTAGCCCTTGCTAACAAAGAGCAGCGTGGTTATATTACTCCGCAGGAGTTTAACTTATTGGCAAACCAAGCTCAGATGAGCATATTTGAATCTTACTTTTACGCTAAGAATCAGAGAGACCGAGCTGAGCCAGCTAGAACGAATGAGATAGATGAATCAGATATAGGAGAGCTATTAGACAGAAAGCTTGGTCCGTTTCAGTCTTTTTTACCTGTAACAAGTGGCCACACTTTTCCAGCTACAGTTGATGTAACAAGCCCTTCAGCTACCCTTGATATCTTTCAGTACGGTGTGGTTATGCTAGGTGATGAGCCTTGTCAAAAAGTATCCATGTTCGACGCTCAAAGATTAAAGAAATCAACGAGACACATGCTATCAACGGCTGACCAAGCCCCAATATACACAGACAACAGAGTTAGTGGCAGGGATATAGTTGTGTACGCTGGTAGCACAAATGAAGAGACATCTAGTGTTACTGTTGAATGCTTCAGAGTACCTAGAACAGCTGAATGGACATATGTAGTTGTTAACAGTAAAGCTCTGTACAACGCTTCTATAGCAACCAACTTTGAGTTACATAGATCTGAGGAAGACACTTTAGTATATGACATACTAGCTTTAGCTGGTATAGTTATGAATAAACCAGGGCTAGCTCAAACAGCTTCTCAAATAGGTATTGGTGAGCAACAAATTCAAAACACGTAATTAGATGGGAATATTAGTATCACCGGAACAAGCGTACTACGCACATGGGGGAACTCATGGTGACTATAGGTACATAAACTTAACTGAGATCATAGACTCTTTTAGCGCAACGTATATAGGAAAAGGCAAGTTATGTGAAAATGTAGTTTTAAACGATGTTACATTTCACGCTATTAGAGGATTACAAGAATTAAGTTATGACACGATTCGATCGACTAAAGATTGGGAGGTGGCAATACCTAGCACTTTGGTCTTGGTTATGCCCGCAGATTATATTAACTACGTGAAGTTATCTTGGAGTGATAGTAATGGTATAGAAAGAATTATATATCCAACGTCTAAAACTTCAAATCCGTTTAACATAAACGAAGCTATAACTAATGCTGGAGGTTTTGCAATCTCAGGTACTGATGACGATCTCGCCCACACGGCGGCCGATAGCGACAACAACCTTAACTCTGACACGTGGGCTAACTATAAAGCAAACACATCTTCTGACATAGGATCTGTTGATGCAGACGAAATGGATGACGAGTATGGTAACTTAGTCGGCGCTAGATATGGTATTGACCCTCAACACGCTCAAGCTAATGGATCTTTCTTTGTAGATGAAAAACAAGGTAAGTTTCACTTTAGCTCTAATATCGCAGGTAAAACTGTGGTGCTGAAATATATAAGTGATGGTGTGGCTACCAACGCTGCTAATAACGCTATAGACCTAACGGAGTCTTACGTACCTAAATTTGCGGAAGAAGCTATATACAAGCATATACTCTACGGAGTATTACTAGCTCGTAAAGACTCTCCAGCGGGATTACTGGCGCAGATTAAGAAAGAACGGTTTGCAGAGACTAGAAAAGCTAAGCTTAGGCTTTCAAATATTAAGCTAGAAGAATTAACTCAAGTACTTAGAGGAGGCTCTAAAATAATTAAACACTAAGATATGGCAGAGTTGAAACGTAATTTCTCTAAAGCCAGGATGAATAAGGATGTAGACGAACGTCTTGTTCCACCTGGTGAATATAGAGACGCTATGAATATAGAGATATCTACGTCTGAAGGGGCTAACGTAGGTACCGCTCAAACCATAAAAGGTAATACTAAAATTACAGCAATAAACCCATCAAGCTTAGGTGAGAACTACGGTATACCAGACACAGCTACATGCGTGTCATCTATAGCTGACAACGAAAAAAACTGCATATACTACTTTGTTTGCTCATATGACGAGGGTAAAGACTACATACTTCGATATGATGTGGTAAGCAAGTATTTAACTTATTTGTTTGTAGATATATTTAAGGTTAAAACAACTAACGCGCAAGACACACCTGTCAGCAGTGGTAACAAGCTTTATATACCTATAGGTTCTAGTGAAACAGTAAATACAACTGGGGTTAGAATAGGTATGTCACTAACTACTACCTCTACTGGTTATCAAGAAAAAGACGAAGTTAAAGTAACAGATATATCTAAAGCAACAATTGATGTTTCAGGTACTTCTACACCAGTATGGGAAATAACTTTAAATAAAAATTTAATTTCGGCTAACGTTTCTTCAGGAAACAATATAATAGCCGGTAATTTAGCTGTAACGTTTGTTGAAGATCGTGTATTGAATTTCAATAAAAACACTATTATAACTGGCGTAAACGTTTTAGATGACTCAATATATTGGACAGACGGAAGGTCTGAACCAAAGAAAATAAACATACAAAGGTCTCTTGAGGGAACTGGTGGCCCGCACTACTTACAAGGTGGTGGTATAACAGGTATCGCTAACGCTGTTGTAACTTATCCTACTTCAAAAACTTTTGATGGAGGAAACGGTTATTTTCACACTAGATTAGTGACTAAAAACTCTTTAGGTAAAAATATAGTTGTCACAAAGAATAGTGGTAAAGAAGCTACGTATGTAGAGGAGAAGCATATAACAGTTGTTAAAAAACTACCTGTGCAACCTCTTGAGTTAGACATGTATCGAAATGCTGCACCTAGAATTCCAACAGGTGGAACTACTGAAAACGCTTCTTCCGGGTTTGTAGCAAGCCAAAGTATGTACGTTGATGGAGAGTTATTAACACAAGGAGATTCTATAAGTTTTACTTTTGAAGATCCATTGGATTTCAGGGTTAACGATGTTTTATTATTTTCATCATCAGAAGTAGCCGTTAGCGCTGGAGACTACTCCAACTGGCAGGTTAAAGTAAGGGTAACAAACTCAGGTACTTCCACGATTTCACCTAATGATAGTTCTTTAAGTTTTACTGGGGAAATACAAACTATATCTCAAGATGTCACCTCAACTCAAACCGCTTGGAATGTTAAGCTAGATTTAGGTGAAAGTCTTTTTGAGTTTAAATTTCCTAGATTTTCTTATAGGTACAAATACCAGGATGGAGAATACTCAGCTTTTGCCCCCTGGTCACAAGTAGGTTTTTTACCCAGCAACTTTAATTACATACCTAGCGAGGGTTACAATTTAGGTATGATTAATCAAGTTAAAGCTATAGTTTTAAAAGGCTACGCTCCAAGCGAAATTATATCATCTAACGATATATCTGAAATAGACATATTATATAAGGAAGATGGAAGCCCTACGGTTTACGTTATAAAAACTCTTGACAGTGACCTAAAACACCCTGTGTGGTTTGATTATGATTTTAACGCTACAGGGCGCGGAGAGCTTGAGATAACTAGTGACTCCATATATTCCGTCATTCCATCCAATCAGCTATTAAGACCATGGGATAACGTTCCTAGAAACGCGATCGCTCAAGAAATAAGTGCTAATAGACTTATATATGGAAACTACCTACAAGGTTACAACGTTTTTAGAGAACCTCGACTTGAAGTTAGTTATAAATCACAATCTGTTAACGCAAGTGGTTACACGTATGCGGCACCCTCTGTTAAGTCTATGCGTGAGTATACAGTTGGCGTTACCTTCAGCGACCAGTATGGAAGAGAAACTCCTATTATGTCTACCGCAGCTGAGTCTATTAAACTCCCAAAAGATACGTCATCACAAAGAAATAGATTGTCAGTGTCTATGGGTAAAGGCACTGATATACCTTATTGGGCTAAATACTTTTCTTATTATGTTAAAGAAACGTCTTTAGAGTATTACAACCTAGTTATGGATAGGTGGTATGACGCAAAAGACGGTAACATATGGTTGTCGTTTCCTTCGTCAGAAAGAAATAAACTAGACGAAGATACTTATATTAAATTAAAAAAGAAACACAGTTCCAACGTACCGTGTTATGAGACCTCAAGATACAAAGTTATATCTATAGAAAACGAAACACCTGATGCGCTTAAGGAGGAGAGACTTTTGCTTGGCACGCTGTATAATTCTACTGAAGCTTATGTAGGAACCGCAGAAACAGGATTTCCTTCTCAAGGTTTTACTTTTTTAAATATATTAGACACAGCGTTATCAAACGTTATTGACCCTCAGTTATTCTCTAATTCAGAAGGTAGATATATTAGATTTGGTGGTGCTGGGTTAGTGTCCAGTTATTATAAAGTTACTGGTATATCTCTACAGGGTAGTTGGTACAAAATAGACATTGACGGTTCTTTTGGGCCTGACGCTAGTTTTGTATCCACGGACAACACTATTACTGGAGTTATTAGTGATTTATTTATTGAGTTTTACGAAACTGAAACTGAAAATAAACCTGAATTTAACGGCAGGTTTTTCGTTAAAATAATCAAAGACACTGCTCTGCAAAACGACGTGCTAGGGCAACAGGGAGGCTCGCTTCAAGTAAGCGACTCTTGGAGTTTAAGATACTTAAATAATAACGGTTATAAGAAAAACCCAAACGAAGATATTCCCGCGGAACCATTGACAATACCTTTTGAAGCAAACGGGTATACAGATGATAGATCAAAACATCCAACAGAGTATGCTCATCATGTTACCGTAGAAAGCCAAGCCGCGTACTTCTGGGGAGGAAGTGCTAACGCAAGTGGTAACGAAAAAGTTCCAGCTGATAGTGGTATATCGACAGGCCAGATTGATTCAGATCCTATAGAAGCACTGCATGATAGATATCAAGGCGATAATAATGCTATAGCTAACTTTTGGAGTTATTTAGCGAAACAACAAAGCTTTTTTATAGATGGTGCTACAGCGTATTCACTCACTGGGTCATCCAGCTCTGGTAAGGGCATGGATAACTTTTACGAGGCGCAAGAGAGTTATCCGGGTTACAAGTTTCAGGATTTTCAAGGGCTTGATGTTGAAAGCGCTGATTATCATGAAGATGAAGGCGCCCCTGTTTTCGCGGGTTCACCCAACACCGCTAACATGATACCTAAAAAAGGTTTACCTAGCAGAGGTATATGGCACACTGATGACAGCACGGCTAGTTATATGGATATATCATGGACTGGTATGGGTATAGGTTATCCAGGTGATTACTGGAATTGGGATCACACCGTTCCATACGCCCATCAACTTCAATTAGTAAACGATCAAAACGAAGTGTATAACCACGCTTCAGATTTTATATTCAAATTAACCACGCCTGGTACTGTGTTTAAGTTTGCTAGAGATCCAGACGCGCAGGAGTATACTGTAATGACGGACGATGTTTACGGCAACACCGACCACTGGGAGGATGGTTCTGATAGACTCACTGGGGCTTTTGGCATTAGAAACATGCGCACAGGTCCTGAGCCTACAGATGCTAACAAAGCTTACGAGCATTACTTTGGTACCAATTTAAGACAACGTTGGACTATAAAGGTTCAACCAAAGATAGGTTCTGGGGCTAGTGGATATAATCCAATTCAAGGTACAAAAGCTACGGCGTTTGGTGGGCCGTCAAACTCAGAAGGAGATTACAGAAGAGCGTTAAATCACGATACCACAAATAAAGATGAAATTCATATTCTAATCCCGGGTAGCAGCGGTGAAGGTGAATTTGTTCAAGATTCGGCTATATGGGAGACAGAGCCTAAAGACGCGGCTGAGCTAGATATATACTATCAAGCTAGTGGTTTAAACCCCGTTTATTTAGCAGAAGACACTAACGAAGAATTTATACCTATTGGATCTACGTTTATCTTAGATGACTCAAGCGCACAAGGGGGAGCGGCAACTACGCATACTGTAACAAGTTGGAGCGGAGGTCAAACGTTAGCTTTTACCCCAACTAAATCTTTAGTTTCAGGAGGTGCTATAGCGACAGGTTCTACTTTAACTTTTACTATAAGAGATTCATATAAAGTAACAGCAAACCTTAATGGAGCTTTTGATAGTGTGTCTTTCAATAGCTTAACTTTACACGGAGATCCAAACTCCAATGTAGAATCAGAGCATAAACTATATAGCCAACTCCACATATTGGATTGGAGCAACTGCTGGAGTTACGGGAACGGGGTAGAATCTGACCGCATAAGGGATGACTTTAATGCTCCGCAATTGGATAATGGGGTTAAAGCTTCTAGTACTATAAATGGTAAGATTAAAGAAGAAAGAAGAAAGCACGGTTTAATTTGGTCTGGAATATACAACTCCATGTCTGGTATTAATGAAACTAATCAGTTTATAATGGCTGAGAAGATCACAAAAGACTTAAACCCAGTCTATGGCAGCATACAAGCCTTAGTTAACCGAGACACAAGGTTAGCTTTGTTTTGTGAAGATAAAATTCTACGCGCCGTTACAAATAAAGACGCTTTGTACAACGCAGATGGAAACCCACAGCTAGTAGCGAGTAACGCGGTTATTGGAGACGTAACACCATATCAAGGAGACTTTGGTATAGGGACTAATCCAGAGTCGTTAGCTGTTACTCCGTATAACGTTTATTTTACAGACACCTCTAAAGGTAGAGTTTTAGTTTTATCAGGCGAAGGGGTTAGACCTATATCTGATATTGGTATGAAAGATTACTTCTCAGACTACATGTCTGCTGTAAATAAGAAGGCTATAGGTACGTATGACGAGCGGAAAAACGAATACAACATAACACTTGACAAGCGCTATGATTTAACTAGCGTAGATCCATACGATACAGCTACGTTATCTTATTGTGAAATGTCTAAGGGTTGGACTAGTTTTAAGTCTTTTATACCTGAACACGGGGTGAGCGTAAACAATGGTTACTACACTTTCTATCAAGGACATATATGGGAGCATCATACAAATAGTAGTTATAACACTTTCTACGGTGCTTCACCTGTTAACTCTAGTGTAACATTGGTAATAAATGACATACCAGGATCTGTGAAGAGCTTTGGTGCTATAAACTACGAGGGGTCTCAGAGTAAGGTGTCAGCCTTCAGCGGTGTTAATAGTGTCCCCATGTTAAACGGCGTATACACTGATGGTGGTGGTGTAACGTCTACAAATAATGTTTACGACGGGGAGTATTTTAACTTGACCGCACAATCTGGTTGGTACGTAGATAGTATAACAACTGACCAGCAGTCAACTGGAAACATAGAGTTTAAGGAAAAAGAAGGTAAGTACTTTGGATATCCTAGTGGAGAAGATACTTCTTTAAGTAATCTAGATGAAAAAGAATTAACCGTACAAGGATTAGGCGTAGCGTCTGTGGTACACAGTAGTCCTAGTGACGGAGGTGGTGTAACTATAACTATTGATATACAATAAACATGGCTAATTACTACATAGACGAAGCTAGCTCCCAGCTAACAATTGGAGCAATATCTGGGGTTGAAGAACCTGCTGGGCAAGTTCGTAATATAGTCTTAACAAACGTAAACCCTAATGACAATAGTTGGAATGGGCTTACGATTCAAGCGAAAAACTTTAAAATAAAAAACGGACATTTAGTTGCACCGGTTTCTAACGAAACATATATATGGAACGACAGCGCCTCTATATGGGATGCGGATGACAAGATTAACCAGGTGGTATTTACGAATCTTGGTACCATAGGTACTCAAGATAACAAAGTGAATATGGCTATAACGTTTAACGCTTTTATGCCAACTGATAGCGTAAGTGTAAACATAGACCTTGAGGAGTCTGAACTCGATCCTATAGTACCGGCTTCTCATGAATTTTCTCTCCCAATTTCATGGACGTCTAACGATAACCACACGGTTACAACATCCAGCGATTATACTAAAACAGTTGATTCCGCTACTAAGCATACTTTTTCTGGAACTGTTTTGTCACATGGACCCGTTGTTGTTGCCGCGGTAACCTTTGTCGCGGACTCATTGTATTACTATGACGAAAACCTTATTTACACAGCTTTTCAAGGAACTTATTCGTTGGCTGGGTTGTACAGTGCTGAGATAGTGGACTTGGCTCACACAGACTTCAACCTAACTGGGTTTACAGTGCGGTATGAGTTTAACTGGAGTGCTTTTGTAGAGGCTATGGGAGATGATGCTGATTTATACACGGATAACATTTTGGTTTTTGGGGTTCCAGATTCTGATATTACGCATACTATATATGAGATACCGTCGGCGTCTACGGAAAATCGCATACACAGCGTGTCATACCCACCGTCTCTTACATCTTCCCAAGGGGAGATACCTATAAGAGTATTTGGAAGCGCTAACGCTCCGTACAAGTTATCTATAGAAAAGAAAACTAGTACAACCTCTACCGTTACCGCTGCTTCAAATGGGTATTACAACTTTGACACACGGGCTTTTCAAACAGCTGTAACATCTCTGAGTAGTACTTGCGACGCAAAAGGGGTTAACGTTAACTATGTGTTACTACCTGATGCTTCAAGTGATACTAGATACGATGTAACCGTTTCGGGTATTGTAGCTGGTTCAGCGACAACCTTAAATTCAAACGTACCGCAGAAAGCTGGTGATGCAACCATAATTAAAAACGGTGTAAACACTATTACAATTAAACCTGTTACTTACAACTCGGCTAGGTACGCTACCTCCGCGTCAAATGGAAGTCTAAACTTATCAGTGTCTAAGAGCGCTATTGCATCTGGTTCTGGACCTGGGCGCGCTAAACCTACTTCTGTTATATTTAAAGGTGGTACAGGCGGGTCTTTATCTACAAGACTTGTTCTCGAAGATAACCCATCTGGGGTGTTTACTGGGATGGTTATAACAGGTAGCGGGATAAAGCATAATACAACTGTAAACGCTATAAGCAAAAATGTGGTAACCCTAAGTCAAAGCTGTACGGTAGCCGCCGCAACAGATATAAAGTTTACCACCAATACAGCTAATTTATTCCCATTCAGTTTTCTAATTGCTAGGAACGGGGCTTCAGATGTTATTTCTATTACATCTGGCGCAGATTTAAAGGGTGCTGTCGGCGGTTTAACAAGTGTTAAAACTAATATAACCTCTCTAAGTACTAAGTCTACATCCCAAGCCGTGGCTAACACAAGGGGTATAGTAAACGGTATGACTATTACGGGTACGGAAGTTAAAACCGTAGCAGGTGAAAAACTAACTGTTAACGCCGCTCCTACGAGCCTTACGGCTATAACATTTAGCGGTACTCAATCGTTTAGTAATGGTGCTAGTTTAAGATTTTCAGGTGGTAACGCTTCTGCGGATGTTAGTCTTCATAGCATACAAGCCAACATGAGTGGTACAAGCGTTTTTATCACTGGATATCTAGAGGTCAATGAAATTAAAGCTACAGCAGATGTAGCTATATATATAGACGATATAATAACTTACGCACCATAACAATGGCAAAAGTAACATTAACATTCGACGCTCCTTTAAACGCTTCCTGTCAAGTCGGGGATACCGCGTATCACGTAGCTAGACAAAGCGAGGGAGGGTTTAGCACTAATAACGGGGATATAATTGAGATAGGACAGATTAGGCAGATAAACAACAGAGACTCGTCGACACCAGTTGTTATATGTGAAAGCTCTATGGCTGGAGATATAAACGGAGATACTGGTGTGTTTATTCTATTCAGCAAAGATAACAAAGCAAACTTAAGTTCTATACTAGGTTATTACGCCGAAGTTAAGTTAGTAAACAACTCTACTACTCAAGCAGAGCTATTTAGCGTAGGTATGGACATGTTCGAGAGCAGTAAATAAATGCTATAAAGTGTAACTATATTAATACGCTTAGCAAATAAATTAAAATAAATTAATCATGCCAATACCACTAATGGCCATAGGAGCAGCAGTTAATGCCTTTTCAGGTATAACTAAAGCAGTGCAGGGTAAAAGAGCCGCTGAGGATGCCGCTGAAGAAGCTAAGAAAGCTCGAGAGGAAATGGGTAGACATAAGAAAGCTTTTGAAGCTTTAGATACTAGTAATCCATATCTTAACATGGAGAACACTATGGAGGATTTAACTATCAACCAACAGCAAGCGGATTTTGAAAAACAACAAGCTATGCAGAGTCAAGCTAATATCATGGGTCAGATGCGTGGTGCAGCCGGTTCATCTGGGATAGCGGCTTTAGCGCAGAGTTTAGCTAACCAAGGTTCTTTACAAGCTCAACAAGCTTCAGCTTCTATTGGAGCTCAAGAAGCTCAGAATCAGAAGTTAGAAAGAGCTGAGGCTGGTAGAATACAAGGACTAGAAAGACAGGGTGATCTCATGAGTAGGAACATGCAGTTTGGTAAAACCGAAACCCTGATGGGTATGTCTGCAGATCAAGTATTTAACGCTCAAGCAATGGAAGCTACTGGCAGACAGCAGATGATGGCTGGTATAGGCACCGCGGCTAGTGGGTTGACTAGTTTCGCTGGAGCTATGGATGGAAATTGGGGTGGTAATAAAACAACAACAGCGGATGAAGTCGGGTCTTTACAAGAGCAAGGTGTCACCAGTCTTGGAGAACTAAACCCTGTAACAGGAGAATATAGTAGTTTAGCCCCTGGCTACACGTTTAATGACCAAGGTGAAGTAGTGCTTAAACAACAATAATCATGGCAGAAACAGGAACATCGGCACCTAGCTATAGGTTGTCACAAGGAACACAATCAAGAGTAGCGAGAGCTGGACTTGGCGGGGATGCTAGAAAGCATCTTCAAAAAGCTGCTATGGCAGATGAAGTAGGTAAGATAGCTACGGATGTAACAGATCAGATTGCGGAGAAACAAGAGGATACAGAAACTAGAGAGCGAGCTTGGGATGCAGGTTTAGAAGGTATGGGCGACAAAGGTTCTTGGGCAAACGCGAATTTATTTGATCAGTTTTCTGATTTAGAAAAAGGATATCAAGAAGAATACCTAGAGGCCGTTAGAACAGGTGACAAAAAAACCCAGCAGAAGTTATTGAAAGACCAAGGAGAGAGGAGTCAACAGTTACAGTCATGGAAAACCCTCATGGAGACAGGATACAAAATTCACAAAGAGTATGGATGGGGTAAAGCAGTTAAAGGGGAATCACCTGAAGCCGCTGAGAATAGGGATATACTAGATGCTCTATATACTTTAGATGGATCTGCGGATGTTTATGTAGCTAAAGACGGACCAAATAAAGGTGAAATGGTTTTCAATGTTCCAGGTGTTGGGGAAGTTTCACGTAGAAGAGCAGAGGAGATTTTAACAGGTGGAATGAGTCCTATTGTCAGAGAAGAAAGCGCAATGGGTTATTCTATCCAAGCTCATGACCTTGGTTCTACAGGTAAGCATTTTAGTGAAAGAGGTACTTACCATGTTCACCATAAAGCTTTAGCTAAAGAACTTAGAGGAAGCAAAGCAAAAGCTACATCTGTTCTTGAAGACGCTTGGTACGGGGAGACTTCTTTAGAAGACGATTTAAGAGCGGCTCTATCTGCGACACAAGGAGGTATTGATTTTAAGATAGAACTGAAAGATAAAGAAGCATTAGAAAAAATGACAGGCCTTGATGACACTGGTTTCATAGAATCTAGTGAGCTAAGCAAAGAGAATTTGAAAATACTTTTAGAGGCTTTAAAAAATGACACTGATTTACTAGCTGAAGTAGCTGCTGACTGGCAGACTAAAAAGGATATGAATATATATCAAACAGCTTTAAAAGAGTACAATAAAGAAACTGCAGCTAATAACTCTGGTGGAAGCGCAAGACAATGAATGAGCAATTATTAAAAGATCTCGTAGCCACCGCTCAGAGTGATGGCTATGATTGGGATACTGTAGTGTCTAAATTCCCGGAACTTAAAGATTACGATCTTCAAGTATTGAAGGATTATGTTGCTACTGCTGAAGAACACAATTATGACTATTCTGTAGTCAACTCTAAGTTCCCTGAGTTTGAGGTTTCTGAGGTAAAAAATGAAAGCCAACCTAAAGAAGAACGCGTAGCTCTTACCGTTGCGGATGCTTCAGCGGAGGATATCTCAGCTGTATCTATAGACACTGACTACTGGAATAACCAGAAGGTTGACAGGAGTACCGTAGTGCCAGGAGAGAATAAAGAGCACGATGAGCAGATAGCTAAAGAGGAAAAGCTAGCTAAGTCTGTAAAGACTAGCGGCGACACTTCTGAAGAAGCTATAGACTCCAGACCAATGCCTAACGCGGTGCTTAGCTCTCCGTCAGACATCGAAAATCCTACTCCTGAGCAAACAGCACGACAATCCGCTATTGACTTTAATAAAAACTATACTAGGTACGGGTTTAGTACAGCTATTTTACACACTGGTAAGGGCATTGTTGTAACTGCTGAAAACGGTGAAAAGAAAAGTTTTGATGTAACAAAACCAGAGCAAGTAGCCACTATGGATACGTGGATGCGCGAGAGAGCTATCGACAAGTACGCTGATTTTGAAAAGAGTTTAGAGGGAATAGCTATAACGAGTGATGAAAGAACCAAAGCCGCTGAGGACAGCCAAAGTGAGCTTAATGAGGTATTAGAGAACATGCAGGAGTTAGAAGACGCTCAAAACTGGACTCAAGTAGATAGCGAGGGCAACTGGGTTAAACCGTTAGAAGGTAATAAGTATTTTGATGCACTTAAGAATGCTGAAAGTGGAGATAGTTCTAGCGCTAAAGAAGAGGTTGATAGAATAAAGAGTATGGGGGCTAGCAATATAGGTTTATTTGGTAAACTTAAAGGAGCTGATGCTTTCGCGCAAGCTAAATTATCGGTTGCCGAAAGAGCTTTCCGTGAAGGCTTGGAAGGTTTAAGTCCAGAAGAAAAAAAGAATTATCAGTTAACAGAAGAAGATAGAGATAAGATATCAATCGAAGCTGAAGGTATCGATAAAAGCGACCCAGAGGTTGGACGTATTGCCACTGATATATTAACCGCACAAAAAGAGCAGGGTTTAATAGCTGAACGTATAGCTGATAAAGCGAGTATATGGGGTACCGGTAAAGTGGATGAGTTCGATAAAAAAGTGTTAGAAGCTATTGGTAAAGAAAAGTTAGACAGCTTAAGCAAGAGTAAAAAAGCCGCGCTTGGAGAGTATCAAGTTATAAAAGATAAACACACTGCTATTCAAGAATTGTTTAAAGCGTCAGGCGAAGCTTTAAAAAACTATGATGCTCAAGGTAAGATAG
>Ga0209337_1001094_pt1 | contig 20936 bp, 18 predicted proteins | sample LinPmetageLP53_FD_184044 | JGI IMG/M metagenome (GOLD analysis project Ga0209337, IMG submission 184044) | Marine viral communities from the Pacific Ocean - LP-53 (SPAdes) (version 2) | ecosystem: Environmental > Aquatic > Marine > Oceanic | place: Pacific Ocean | collected 2010-02-08 | reverse complement strand
TGTTAAAGAGTTTATTGATAATGGTTTGAACATGTTATTAAATGGTAAAGGACCAGAATTCATAGAATATTATTACGAGCATTTACAAAATATCTATGATTGTAAAATACCACTTAATAAAATAGCATCTAAATCTAGAATAAAAAGAACAGTTAAGTCATATATTAATAGAGGTAATAATAAAGCTGGTAATCCCCTACCTTCACAAGCCCATATGGAATTGGTTATAAAAAACAACGTTAGGGTTAGTCTTGGGGATACAATATTTTATGTTAACAATGGTTTAAGAGCTTCACATGGAGATATACAAAAGAAAAAAGGAGTATTAACCTTTAATTGTTATATGTTAGATAAAAATGAAATGGAAAAAAATCCAGACATATGTGGAGATTACAATAAGGCTAGATACGTATCAAACTTTAATAAAAGAGTTAAACCATTATTAGTTTCTTTCGAACCAGCAATACGAGATAATGTATTAAAAGGTGTTGATAAAAAAGGATTACTAGAACCAAGAGAATATTACACCAAAACACAAATGTCACTAATATCTGGAGTTCCTTTCGCAGAAAAAGACCAAGACACTATGGAAGATTTAATGAAAATGGACGAAAGAGAAGTGGTATTTTGGGCAGATATAAAAAGTTCACCCAAAGAACATCTAATGTCAGTTTTAGAGATAAAATAGACAATTCAATATAAAATCCTAAACGTTTTATTATGATTCGATATTTATAGTATAAAACACATACTATGAAAAAGAAAAATTTAGAAGAGTTGATAGATTCAACCGGGAGTATTATTTCGGGTGATTATACTATTAATCACGATTTTGGTAGTGATAAGACTTCAGATCAATATGAAAAACTTACCCGACAAGGGGCTTCTAATTTTTATGGTTATCGTAGATGGTGGGGGGAAGATGATGAAAATAAACCATATTCTGAGTTAGCAGATAAACTACAACACAATCCAAGAAAATTTTATGAAATATTAAAAAAGAATAGCAAGCAAAGTTCTTTTGGTGATTACTTCTCTAAAGATAAAATTCAAGAGTCTGAGGTACTAATGAAGGATATGTTGGAGGATATAGTTAAAAGTGGTTCATATAAGGATATCGTACCCAATAAAGAAACTAATTTAATGAGTTTATCACAATATTCCGATGAGGATCCTATATTGGTTAAGTGGGTGATGTTAGTTAAGGAATTATGGAATGAAAGGGAGAATAGAGAAAGGTTGATAATTTTTAATGATTTAATTAAAGACGTAGATTTTAGTTCTGTACCACAAGATATAAAAAACAATTTAATAAGTATTATAAATGGCGAATAGTGAACTTTATGGGAATAAATGGACTATACCTAATAATGTCATCAATTCCTTAAATACCGAATTAAAAAGAAACGATAAAAAATTAAAGGGATATAAAAGAGCTCAAAATATTGTTTCAGATAGGACTATGACTTACTCTATGTTAAAAAGAATGAAAAACTTTTTTAATGATTTCTCTGGGAATAAGAGTGATAGAGAATATTTAATATCAGGAGGAGAACCAATGGAAAAGTGGGTTACATCTACTCTAGAAAGATCAAGAGGGGACATCACCAGACAAAAAAGGACTAAAGCGGATGCTGGTATGACAAACCAATTCAAAAAAACCCATACCAAGGACAAAGAAAATAAAAACGTGACAAAAAGTAATGTGGCGAGAATAACTGGTAACTCTCGTGATATAATGAATAATAGAGCAGTATATAAAGAAATGACCAGAATAATAAACAAATTAATTAAAGAATAGAATTATGGCACAAACATTAGATGAAGTAGCAAACGCTAAACGAGACGAAGCATTTGCGTTAAACCAAAGTAAATTCGGATATGACGAGACAGTAGCTTACAGCTATAACCACCCAAACGCTCAAGCAGATGGAGACTCTAAAGGTAGAGGAAACTCTAGTTTTGCGGGTGGGGCAGTTGGTGGTTACGCAGCACCTTTTGATGCTCAAGTAGGTACAAGTATAGATGTTGAAAAAAGAGACGAAGCAATTTCCTATAATGGGACTTTGACTGGAATGTCTCCAGACACACCTTATACCGGTCCAGAATTAACTGAATACCCTTACCAATCAAATCCTTAATCTTAATATAAAATGAAGTTAACTTCAGTATTTAAGGATATAATCTTAGAGGCAGTAAATAGGAGTCAAATAATCTCCGCCATAAACAATCGTAATGTGTGTACAATATATTATGAGGGAGACACTATTTCTAATCCAGGATACCGAGAAATAGAGCCATATGTTTACGGATTGTCAAAAAGAGAAAATCCAGTAATACGAGCTTATCAACTAGAAGGTAAGTCAGACACACCTGAAAATATGCCCGGATGGAGAATGTTTAGGGTAGACCGTATGGTTGACTTTGTTAATAGTGGTGATATATTTAATGAACCTAAACCTTTATATAACCCTAGTGGAGATAAGGATATGACAAGGATATACGCACAAGCAAAATTTTAATTATGGCAGAATCACCAGTAGATATAAATCAATTAGCAGGAATACTTAATAAATCTAAAACAGTATTAGATAAAGTAGAATCACAAATGGGTCCTAGTGGGAACGGAGGAGAATATTCCCAAAAAGGTATTAACGAAAATAGGGCTCCCTTACCAGGGGGTATGGTTGATTCTTCACAAATGTTAACAAGTTTACCATCTGGAGCGACACCAAAAATGACAGTAGACCCTACAAGACCAATGCAGAGAACTCTTAAAAACGCAAAAACTACTAGGATGCCAAAAGCGGTAGTGGAAATGATGATAAATAATCCATCACAAGACCCAGCGTCAAATATGGCTGATTTAGACCCTGACCTAGTTAAAATGATTAACCCAAATCCTGTAACCAAAAAAGAAGTTGTACAAGAATCAAAAGAACAACCACCAATTAACACAAATAATACAACAGAACTTAAAAGTTTAATTAGGGAAGTAGTTGAAGAAATTATTGTTGAGAGAAAGGTTGATGAGCAAGTGCAGATACGTGTTGGTGATACCATCTTCACGGGAAAAATAACAAAATCTAAATCTATAAACAAAAAATCTTAATTATGGAAAATTCTTGTAAAGGAAAAAAGGGAGGATGTTTGGCCACTAGTGATACAGGTAGCACAGCTTCAGAAAAATAGAAAACCCTAACTTATACATTCGTTTTATTATATTCTTAATATTTATATAGAAAGAATATAACTCTATGGCAACAAATATTACACCAGATGATAGAACTGACTTATTTACTAAAACTAGACATAGATTAGGAGCCCCAGTTCGAAAAGTAGAAGTAACTAATGATCAATTAGACACACTACTATCAATAGCGGTCGAGGACTACGTACAATATCAATATGAATGGCTAGTAGATAATCAATGGCCCTCATTAATTGGTTTGGATGTTAGTGAAACAGACACAGCTATAAACTTAACAACAAGGGATTTTGATTATGAAACCCAATTTACATATGCTTATTCTAAGGCAGTAGGACTACAATCAAGAGGTCCTTGGGAACTTAAAACTGATTTTGTAGAATTAGTGGCTAATCAACAACAATACTTAATACCAGCAAATCGAGAACTTAATGAGGTTTTATGGTTCACACCACCAAGTTTAGACCAAGCGGTTATCGATCCATTTATGGGTATTGGTGGTGCTTTTGGTGCAGGTTTTGGTGGAGAGGGTGGTTTGGCACAATTTGGTATGGGGTCATATTATGTAATGCCGGCTTTCGATGTGTTGTTAAGACAATCTGATAGAAACTTAAAAAATAGATTAATACGAGGAGATTTGACTTATAAAGTGACAGCGGCCCCTAGTGGACAAAGATATTTGTGGGTTATGCCAGTACCAGGGGGTTCCTATGATTATGGAAATACTTCTCTTTATAAAGGTAAAATTTGGTATAGGTATTACGAAATAGTACCGGAAAATGAAGAACAGGATAGGGAGGCTTGTCTACAAGCAAATACAGACGTTATTAAATTACCGTCAGACGTTCCATTAGATTCAATCGACTACTCGTCCTTAAATTTACCATCTAAGATTTGGGTTCGTAGATACCTTTTAGGGTTAGCAAAAGAGACCCTAGGACGTATTAGAGGTAAGTTCTCAGGTGCATTAAACGTACCAGGTGCAGAAGTATCGATGGATTACCAATCTTTATTAGACGAAGGTAAAGATGAACAATCTAAACTTATTGAGGAGCTTGGAGAAAGATTAACAAGTATGAGTAACTTTGGTCAAACGGAACAAAGAGCAAGTGAGGCTGAATCGATAAATAAATCTCTACAATACAGACCTCTAGGGCTGTATGTAATATAGTTTCTTATGGCATTTACAACATTAGTTGATTATTCTAGACAGTTACGACAACATCAAGACACAAGCGCTGAGTTTTCAGGTAATACTAAAATCTTAGGTACTCTTGAATTGGGGTCTGTGATTACCGATGGAGACATTGTTGGTTATCCTTACTATTCTAAATTTTATATGAGTTCTAGTACTGTTAGTACAACTCCTTATATGAGATATAGTCCAGTTACTAGGGCTTGGGAATTTACAATGCCTTATCCTAATAACAGTACTGATGTATATGAGGTTAATAGAATGAAATTTAACCTTAACGATAATGGATTAAATGGTCAGTACGGAGTATTTTCACAACAAACAGTCTTTAGATATAAATCTAGTGATTGGACAAATATTGAAAATGGGGGACATCATAACCCAGCTACTGTTATGATTGTAGGTAGTGGTACAACAAGTGCTAGTACAGCGTTTACCGTTTCAAATTACAACAATTCTACTGGTATTGGGATGACTGGTTTAACAATTGACGATGGTATGAATATTAGAATTGGTGATAGGAGACCATATGCTAATGTCGACTCAAATACATGTCAAGTTTTTCTTGGTCCTGGAGGAGTCTTAAATAATGTAGAGCTTTTTGACACATTGAAGATAGGTTCTGAAGGACTTGTTGGTACAACAGCTTCCCTAAGGGAACTAAAAATGAATATTGATTATGAGTATGATAGTTCTTGGGTTTATAATCTAAAACCAGCACAATTTGAGTTTAAGAAGTTTCCGGGTAACGTACAATATGGTCTTATAGCTGAAGATGTTAATGATATTAATCCTAATTTCGCTAAATTTAATAGTGACGGCACACTAAGAGGGGTGAAAGACGAACTTTTATCTTCTGTGATACTTAAAGAACTTATAGAGTTAAGAAAAAAAGTAGACCCAGACTTTAGAAAAAACTATGAAGAAGAAAAAGTAAAAATTATTTCAAATGATCATGAGGTTATTTATGATGGTACAATAATAGCTCGTGGTGGTGGAGATATAAAGATTACAATCTCTGAAAAACTATCTGGGGTTGTAAGAATTAAATCATTGGCAAATGTTATTGTAAGTTCTAATCGTTTAATTGACGAAAAATGGGGTCAGATGGAATTAGAAGACGGAAGTAGTGTAAGTTTATTGTGTCACGATGATTTTATCTACATACTTTCCTCAGACGGAGATAAACTTAAATAAAACTCAACTGGTCAATTAAACTTTCAACAATATCTTCTTCTGAATATTCTCCCATAATGGTGTCTATGTTTTTCTGTTTAGATTTTAGAGACTTATAAATTATCTCTTCAACAGTCTTATCAAAAATAGGATAATAAACATTAACTTTTTTATTTTGACCAATTCGGTATGCCCTATCTTCAGCTTGTACATGAGACTTAGGAACCCAATCCAAACTATTCATTATAACAACCTCCCCTTCAGTTAAGGTAATACCAACACCGGCCGACATTATGTTACCTATAAAAACTCTTACTTTGTCATTGGTTTGAAAAGACTCAACACTATTTTCTTTTTCCTCTAGTGACATAGAACCGTTATGACGTACAGCAACTTTTTTGAATATGTCGAATATTAATTGTTGTTCGTTATTGAAGTTGGTGAAAATTATTACTTTTTTACCTTGTTCAACTAGATCTTTTATAAAAGGTATGGTGTGTTTTGTTTTCTCTTCTGCTAAAAATTTTCTAAGGGTAACTAACTTAGTCATATGTTGAGCTAAATTAGCGTGTCCATGTTTAAGAGACCAGGACTTATATTCCCCCATTATTTCTTGATACCCTAAAGCATTCTCAAGTTGGTGATATATTGGAGAAACTATTTTTGGTGGTAAATCTATAATATCTTCTTTTTTTCTTCTTAGGATACAATCTTGTGTATATTCATGTAATTCTTGTAAGTTGGAAGCTCCTTTTGTGTCCCAAATTAATCTTCCTCCTTGTCCCCTAAATCTTTTAGCGTCACAATACCTTTTAACAAAATGAACCCAGTCTTGGGTAATACTAGTCCTACATATTTTTAATAGGTTAAAAAAGTCTATGGGACGGTTAGCTACGGGCGTGCCGGTTAGTAACCAAACCCTTTTAATTTTTTTAGAAAAGTCCATAACAATCTTGGTTCTTTTTGATGTTGTGTTTTTTATCGAATGGGCTTCATCTATAATGACAAGGTCAAACTCAGAATTAGTTATTATACTCTTAGTTGTCTTAGACATACCTTTATTTTTTGTAGGTAAAAAGTGAAAGTTTTTGAGAATATCAAAATTAATTATATTCCATTTCTTTGTTTCACCCCACTTCTTTCCATTTATGATATTAATTTCATCCTCAGAATCGTAATTACTTATCTCCTTTTTCCAATTTAATTTAAGTGAGGACGGACAAACAACTAATACTCTTTTAGACTTACTTATTTTAGCGGCGATTACTGCAGATGTTGTTTTACCTAATCCCATATCATCAGATAGGATAAATCTGTCGTATTCTAATAATCTCACAATTGCTTCTTTTTGGTGTACCATTGGTGGACGATTATCATAGTCCGAGTAATTAATAAAACCAACCTCATTTTTTGTTCTTTCTTTAACAATATGTTTTTTAGGTAACCATATCATAGTAGGAGATGATTGGTTTTTAGTAAACTTAGCCATTACGTGTAATGTATCCTTCATGTTTGATAAGATTTTAACTATGTTAAATTTTAATGGGATCTTAACTAAAAGATGTTCTTCTTGTAGTTTTACAGCAAAGTAGTTACTAACGGATATTTCTTTATCCACATCAACTGGAATTTTCCTATAGTTGTGTTGGATATATTCTATTTGTCTTTGTGTCGGTTTAACACTATTTGAGTTCTTAAATCTAGCTTTAAGGGTTAGCAAATAGTCATTCTTACCTTCGTAAGTCCTAACTAGAGAAATGTAATCTTTTATACGATTTGGATCAAGCATGCATTATATATATTATATTGATCAATTAAATAATTATTAGTTATTAATAGTTATTAGTGGCGTGCTTAATGCTAAAGATTAATTATAACTAAGTCAAGAGTATTTATAGTATATGGAAAATAAACAGAACCAACAAACCAAGGTACCTATTACCAGATTAAATAAATTCTTTGACGATCAAGATTTTGATTTAGAAGTTGATTTTGGTAGAGAATATATGGAGGGAGATCTTCATATGTCTGTTGTGTTATTTAGTATAGACATAGAGGAAACAGATACAGATGATGTTTATAAAGAAGTTAACTCCGAGAATGTTAGATTTTTCCCTCCAGTGGAAATATTAGTGAATCTAGAACTAGTTGCTGGTGAGAATCAAACATATAACCCTAATGGATCGATGAGATATCGAGATTTTGGTAACTTAACATTTAATGTATATGAAAAACAATTAAGAGAAAAAGGGGTTGATATTAAATATGGTGATTATGTTGGTTATAGATATACCGAAAGTGATATGAAGTTTTGGGTTGTGGTTAATGATGGTAAGATTAATGCAGATAATGAACATACTATATTTGGTTATAAAGGTGCGGTTAGAACGGTAGAATGTGCTGTTGCCGACCCTAATGAATTCACAGCAATCTAATTATGGGAATACCTAAGAAATTCTTAAAAAATGTACAATTAAAACAAAAGTCTCGTAATCATGCAAGAAGATTAGAGTTATGGGAAGAGGGTTGGAACGCTAGTGGTACTTTTGTACCTAAAGGGGTTTTATATGAAGACATGGATAGAGATTTTATAAAATTTGTAGAAGATGATTTAATTTTAACTTTAGATGGTAAAAGAGTCCCTGTGTTTTTCTTAACAATACAAAGATGGGCGGAATTTGCTAGAACTTGGCAATTCACAGATAAAGATAGAAATGTACAAATTCCATTTGTAACAATAGTTAGGCAACCAGATATACAGTTTGGTACCAATCCAGTTACCCAATATACAATACCACAAAAACAAAGATTTGATTATATGAAGGTCCCGAACTATGATGGGGATTCGGTGGGTGTCGATGTTTATAAAATACCACAACCAATCGCAGTTAACCTAACATACGAAGTTAGATTCTTTTCATATAGGATGAGAGAAATAAATAAATTTAATAAGATTGTGATGCAGGCTTTCCAATCAAGACAAAAGTACATTAACTGTAACGGACACTACTTCCCAATAATACTTGAAAGTATTGGGGACGAGAGTACTATTGACCAATTTGAAGCAAAAAGATTCTACGTTCAAAGTTTTGAAATGCAACTATTGGGTTATATTATGGATGAAGAGGATTATGAGGTAACACCAGCAATAAAAAGAGTTGTTACATTATTTGAAACAGAACCTAAAATCGTACCAAGTCTTAACGCAACTGATGGACTAGATTCTGGTAGAAGTACAGACGAATTTACAACAACAATGTTATGGGAAGTTGGTATGTCAGATTTAGGTTCTCCACTTATAACCACAGAATCAAATCCAGTTAAAGTAACTAGTAGTGCTTTACTTACCACCGCCACACTTCAAAATGTTAGAGATTGTAAAGAGTTATCTGGTGATTGTGCTGGTTTTAGTCCTAAAATTTATGTTAGCTCAGATAAAGGAGTGTCCTTTGGTGCTATCCAATTACCATTCCAAGTATTACCAGATTATCTACTTTATTTTAATGGGTTGATTATAGATGGTGAACAAGATGCTAGTGTAACTGTACATGGATACATAAACAAAATTTAATCATCATATAAATCATCTTTTTTATTATAACTAATCTTAGAACAAGATTGTCTAATTAACTTCTCTACGAAGGCAAACATCTTTAGACCATTCTTTTCACAATAACTTTTTAAGATAGAATGGGTCTTAGTGTCGATTTTAAGGTTTTTATTACGTTTTAGTTTGTCCATATATAAATAAGTATGAAAAAAGTATGATTCTTTTCATACTGAAGGTAAAAACCCTCCGCACTTTGCAAAAAACAAGAGTATTTATTATAAAACCAAAGAATAATAAAAATTATAAAAAAGAGTAAAACATGGCAAATCAAGTAGTAGTATCACCAGGAGTTTATACATCAGAGAAAGACCTTTCATTTGTGGCTTCTAGTGTTGGTATAACACGTTTAGGACAGGCGGGTGAAACTTATATAGGTCCTGCGAACCAACCAATATTCGTAGGAGACTATGACACATATAAAACATATTTTGGGGGACAAAAAACAGAACAATATTGTTTAAGTCAACCTTGTACAGCGGGTTCAACAAAACACCCAAGATATGAAGCAACATATATAGCTAGGGCTTATTTAAGCGAGTCCAATAATTTATGGACCACACGTGTATTAGGTAGTACAGGTTATGACGCAACAGAAGGCTTAGTAATTAATTTAGGTATTGGTACAACTAATACTGGAGCACTCGGCCAACAAGTACAGTCAACAAGAAGACTATCAGCAACAACAGCTTGTGTAATTAGAGCTAGAAAATATTACGGGGCGTCAACATTCAATCAACCAAATATTCATATTGGTGTAGTGCCAACACAAGGTTTTGACACTTACGCTGATAATGCAGTTTCACCTACTAGAGCAGCTAATGGAATTATGATTGGTGGTAGTGGTACGGCAGGAGCATTAATCGCAGGAGGTGCGTGGGCAAATGCAATGGGAGACTTTACAATCGCGGCTAAAAGACAAGCTTTCGCAGGTGTAGGTGCCGCAGACGATAGATACTTAGTTAGTTTTAATCCAAATAGTAATAACTATATTACAAAAGTTCTTGGAACTAATCCTTACTATGACCAAAATAACCCAGACCAAAGACTTTACGTTGAACAAATTTATATTAACGCAGTTAAACAAATGGGTAAAGAATGGGGTGGTTCAGCAGCTAACAACTATTTAGATGTTGTTGAAGATATGTCGTTCTATAATCTACAAACTACTTGGAAAAACTATACGGATACTTGGCAACCAACAGCAACACCAGATGGACCACAAACTCCATGGATTTATTCTGAAGTTAGAGGTACCGAAATAGTAAAATTATTTAGAATCATTATGATAGCTGATGGAAATACAGCTAATAATTACGTAAAATTCTCTGTTGTTAATATAGACATCGATAATAAAACTTTTGATTTAGCAGTTAGAGAGTACAGTGATTCAGATGCGAAACAAGTAATACTTGAATCATATAAAAACATAAGCCTTAATCCAATAAGTCAAAACTACTTAGGTAAGAAGATTGGAACATTAAATGGGGAATATGCGTTAAGGTCAAGATATATAATGGTTGATATTGACGAAAATTGTCCAGTAGATGCAGTACCAAGTGGTTATGAAGGATACCCAACAACAAACTCTTCAGGTAACTATGGTAACTTAAGTGGAAGAACACAAACACAAGGAACAGGTGCGGCTGACGGTTTAGCACTTCACTCAAGAGTAGAACCTTTCGCATATTATAATCTTAGTTATGACCTAGTAGCCGATAACATCAGAAAAACTTATTTAGGTCTAGGAAGTAAATTCGGTTATGATCAAGACTTGTTTGATTACCACGGATGTGCTACTAACAGTATAAACTCAGCTGGAGATAGAACATTATGTGCATCGGCTTGGTCAGGTAGAACTTACGGATTCCACTTAGATACTAGAGCATCTGGTAGTACATTCTTACAGAATACAAACGCTGGAGATTACAGAGTATGGTTCTCAGGTTCTGTTGGAACTTTCCCATTCTATGCAACTTCATCACAATATACGGTAAATGGATATTACGGAGCTGGTAGTTCAAACTCATTATCAGCTAGTAAAAATGTTTACTATAATAAAAAATATAGAAAATTCACTGTATTACCTTTTGGAGGAAACGACGGATGGGAACCATATAGATCAGTACGTAGTAATACGGATTTATGGAAAGAAAATGCAACTTATTACACTGCGGGATACGGTTCAGGAGCAACAGCAGTAGCGGCTTCAGGAGACTTCCAGTTTAATAAAAGTTCTGATTGGTACGCATTCCAAACAGGAATTCATAAATTTGGTAATCCAGAAGAGACTGATATAAATTTATTCGCAACACCAGGTATTGATTATACTAATAACTTAACTTTAGTTAATGATACTATTGAAATGATAGAGGATGACAGAGCTGATTCACTTTATATTGTAACATCACAGAATTATAAAGACCAAAGTGTTGAAAGTGCAGTTGACTCTTTAGAAGACGCTGATCTTAATAGTAACTATGTTGCAACGTATTGGCCTTGGATACAATATAATGATACTGAGAATAATGTTAGACTATATATGTCTCCGACCTGTGAGGTATTAAGAAATATGGCTATTACTGATAATGTGGCATTCCCATGGTTTGCAACTGCAGGTTACAACAGAGGGATTGTTAAAGCCAATAAAGTAAGAAAAAATCTAACACAAGACGATAGAGATGATTTATATGAAGCTAGGATAAACCCAATCGCAACATTTACAGCAACAGGACCTGTTATTTGGGGTAATAAAACCTTACAAACAGCAATGTCAGCTCTTGACAGAATTAATGTTAGAAGATTACTTCTTAGAGCTAGAAAATTAGTTTCGGCAGTTGCGGTCAGATTAATATTTGAACAAAATGACGAAATAGTAAGACAAGAATTCCTAAGTTTAGTTAACCCAATATTAGAAGATATTAGAAGAGATAGAGGTTTAACAGACTTTAAGGTTGTTCTTTCTAACGACCCAGAAGAAATTGATCAAAACAAGTTGACAGGTAAGATTTTTATTAAACCGACTCGTTCACTAGAGTTTATTGAAATAGAATTTAATATTACACCTACCGCTACAAGTTTTGACGATATATAACATAGATTAAAACTTTTAACATAAATGGCGAATCAAGTTTCACTATCTCCAGGAGTGTATATCTCAGAAAGAGAACTTACATTCAGTACACCAAGCGTAGGTGCTACAACATTAGCAACTGTGGGGGAAACCTTAAGAGGTCCAGCACAACAACCTATATTTGTACAAACATATGATGAATATAAAACTTATTTCGGTGGATTAGACACAACTCTTTTTTCCGGAACAACAATTCCAAAATACGAACAATCTTACATTGCTAAAGGGTTTTTAAGTGAATCTAATTCTCTTTTTGCTGTTAGACCTTTAGGGTACGCCGGATATAATGCGGGTAATGCTTGGAATATAATTGTAAGTTATATACCAAATTATGATAACGTAATGAGGGCATATGGAGGTGGATGTACGGCTGGACAATGTGGTGGAGTAAGCGCCAATCAATTTGGGGGAACAGGAATACCAATGTTAGATCCAGATGGTAACGCAATAAGTTCAACAGTACCATCAATATATGCAGGGGCTGGACCAGCCGCTCAACCAGGTATGTTAAGTGGAGGAACTTGGGGTTATTTAATGTCTGATAACAATGAAGGATATGTAAATGGGGCACAATTTACAAACGCAGATGCTGCAGGTGCTGGTCAAGGATATATGTCTGATTATCCAACATCACAATCAATGATGATAATTTATTCTGCTGACACTTATGGTGGACCAGGTAGAATGGTTTTAAGTGGTAGTACTGGTGGTAATTGGCACACACAAGGAGGTAAACCTTGGGTATCAGGTATCTTACCTTACCCAATGAATCTAATGAGTGGACAAACATTTGTTATTACAACAAATGAATCTATAGGGGGAGGTAGAAGTATTTTAGGGACATTGCAAGGTCCTCAAACTGAAAACGGTTTTGAAGTACCAAGAGTAATGTCTCAAGCAAACGCAACAACTTTCCCGAACATTAATTGGGGACCTGCAATTTCTGTATACGACCCAGCTGACAACACAGAATCGCCTTTAGACCCAGATAAATTAATACATGCGGGGGATGATGGTACCAGAACTATACAACCAATAGGGTATCCAGCATCAGGATACACAGTAGAATTTAACTGGAAATTTGGAAACCATGTCGGATACCATAGTGGAGGGACAACAGGTTGGACAGCACAAACTTCTGGTACAGTTTATACATGGAGTGGACAATCTCAAGACATGGTAGTTGCAACAGTAAGAAGTAGAGCGAAATATGCGGGTAACGTGTTTTCCGCTAATGTTGCGGGGGATTTGAACCCTCCAGGGGTTACAGATTTTGCTTCACCGTCATTTGGTATTAGGAATACGGTATGTGATGGGACTGTTGTAGATTGCCCAGAATCAAGGGTTGTTGATATAAACACTACTAATTACAAACAAGATTTTTATCTTTCGGGATATACAAATGCGGTTGGAGGTAACTTCAACTACCAAGTTAACCTAGACCAAAACTCTCAAAAATATATAACAAAAGTGTTAGGTACTCAAAAATTTGACAAAAATACTCATTTATGGGTAGAAGAAAATTATCCTAACACACTTAAACAATTGGCAGCATCAGCCGTTACATTTACAAATCTTAGGTTTGGACAAGTAGGTAGTAACATATCAGCTGGAGCATCCTTTTCTGATTATTCTGAAGATTGGCAACCATTAGGTGCGGTTGAAGGACCAGCAACACCATACATTGTTTCAGAAATAAGAGGTGAAAGTATTTTTAGATTATTTAGAGGTATTTTAATTGCCGATGGAAACACAGCCAATAACTCAGTTAAAATATCAATCCAAGATATAGACGTTAACAATAAAACTTTTACACTAACAGTAAGAGAATTTTCAGATACTGACACAAACCAAAGGATACTAGAAGCCTACACACAATGTACTCTTGACCCAGGAAGTCAAAACTATATAGGTAAAAAAGTAGGTACGGAAAATGGTGATTATGCTGTTAGATCAAAATACATCATGTTAGAATTTGATGAAAATTGTCCAGTAAACGCCTTACCATCAGGATTTGAGGGGTATTTAATAAGAAACTACAGTGGGTCAACATATTCAGATACAACTTATATGAGTCCACCACTAGAGGCTACCATAACAGAACCATCTGGTTGGTACGGTAATGTAGCGGCTAAACCATTCTATAACTTAAGATATGATATTGTAGCAGATGACATAAAGAAGACATATTTAGGTTGGTCTTCTAAGACAGGTATTGACCAAGACTATGTTGATTATAAGGGATTAAATGGTACACTAACACAAACATCACCATATAAATGTGGTGCAAATGGTACGTTATGGACAGGTAAAACAAAAGGATTCCACTTCGATAAAAGAGTTTCAGGATTAACATCTAGTGATGTGGTACAATATAATGTAGGTTCTTATAACTTCTATACTAGTGGGAATACATTACTTGGAGATGTTGGTAATTACTATACGGATAAAGATTATCTTAAGTTTACCGTATTACCTTATGGAGGACATGACGGTTGGGACGAATATAGAATAAGAAGAACCAATACAGATTTAGATATAATTGGTAAAACCAACTATAACGCATTTTGGTATAACCAAGACTTCACAAATTTAAGTTGTCAAGTTACCGACTACTACGCTTATCATGATGCGATGAGAAAATTATCAAATCCTGAAGAAACACCAAGTAGTTTATTTACTACACCTGGTATTGATTACACTAATAATTTAACCTTAGTTAATAAAGCTATCCAAATGATAGAAAACGACAAAGGAGACTCATTATATGTAGTAACATCTTCAAATCCAAGTAACCAAACAGTTGATGGAGCGATAACAAATTTAGAAAACGCGGCGTTAAATAGTAGTTATGTGGCGACATACTGGCCTTGGCCTAGATATAAGGACATTGAGAATAATGTTAGATTATATATGCCACCAACAACAGAAGTGGTTAGGAATATGGCTAGAACGGATAATGTTTCTTTCCCATGGTTTGCAACGGCAGGATATAGTAGAGGTTTAATGAATGTGGATAGAGCTAGGATTAAACTAACACAAATTAATAGAGATGATTTATATGAAGCTAGACTTAATCCGATAGCAACGTTTAATGGTGTTGGGGTTGTTATATGGGGACAGAAAACATTACAAACAACATTATCAGCATTAGATAGAGTAAATGTTAGAAGGTTAATGTTATATCTAAAAACCAGAATCAAAGACATAGCTATCCAACTACTGTTTGAGCAAAATGACGAAATAGTAAGACAACAATTTTTAACTCTTGTAAATCCAATTCTTGAAGATGTTAGAAGAGATAGAGGACTTACCGACTTCCAAGTAAGACTAAGTGACGATATTAATGAACTAGACACCAATAAACTAACAGGTAAGATATTTGTAAAACCAACTAAAACATTAGAATTTATTGAGGTAGAATTTAATATTACACCATCTAGTGTTTCATTTAATGATATAGGCTAAAGATTATGAGTAGGAGATTATTATTTGAAATAACAATGAGAGCCTACAGCTTTGACTGGGATGATAATATCCTCCATATGCCAACTATGGTACACATGGAAAAAAAGGTCGGAGATAACTGGAAAAAGATAAAAATTTCAACAGGGGAATACGCCGAAAAAAAAGATGACCCAACTTACAGATACCCTAATAATAATATAAGGGAAGCTTTTATAGAGTTTGACGACGACAATCTGTTTTTAGAGAACGTCAAAGAAAGTTTAAGTAATAAAGAGTTTGCTCCAAGTTTTAATGATTTTAAGGAAGCGCTTTTAGAGGCTAAAACAATTTCTATTATAACAGCAAGACCAACATCTCCAGATACTATCAAAAAAGGGATTTTAATGGTTATAGAAGAAACCTTTAGTCCGGAAGAAAAAGAGGAAATGTTGGAAAATATAGGTGATAACTTTGATTTTAGTGGTGAAGATGAAGATATTATAAAAAAATACATAGAATCTAATTATTATTATCCTGTGTCTTTTAGAGATAGAACTGCAGACATTAAAAAGGGTAAAACAGATGCTTTAGACAATTTTGTTATGAATGTTAAGAAGTCTTTTGAAAAAATGGATAGAAATACGTACAATAAAATGGCAATAGGTTTTAGTGATGACGATCTCGAAAACATCGAGGGAGTGGTAGAAAAAATAGAAAAAGAACTTTCTTTAGAGTATCCAGACATTAAGTTTTATGTTTATGATACCTCTGAAAAGGGAAAAAATAAATTAATAGTACATACAACTTAGATAATTTTATATTTTGGTATATTTATAGTTGTATATAATACAAAATAAAAACAATTAAAAAATGGCAGATTTATTAATGAAAATGCCGGTACCTTACGAACCAAAAAGGAAAAACCGGTTTATAATGAAGTTTCCTTCTGACTTAGGTATAGCAGAATGGATCGTATCTAGTGCTGCTAGACCATCAATAACAATTAACGAGGTTGAGATACCATTCCTTAATACAAAAACATTTGTAGCTGGACAATTCCAGTGGGAAACAATTGATGTTACATTTAGAGACCCTATTGCACCATCATCGTCTCAGGCATTAATGGAATGGGTAAGACTACACGCAGAATCAGTAACAGGTAGAATGGGTTACGCTGCGGGTTACAAGAAAAAAGTCGACCTATTTATGTTAGACCCAACAGGGGCAATCGTTGAAAACTGGGAGTTAAGAGGAACTATGTTAACTAATGTTAACTTTGGTGACTTAGACTACAGTGGTGATGATTTGGCGGATGTTTCAGCTACTTTAAGATTTGATAGAGCAATCTTAAAATACTAATTCATTATAACAAAAAACACTAAATTTATTAAGGGCCTAATTAGGTCCTTAATTGTTTACAATAGTAAATGTTGTATTATTTTTATTAAATAAAACTGCGTTAAAAAAAAAAGTTATGTCAGAAAAAAAAGAAAATAATGTTTTCACAGTCCCTTTTGATGTCATAGAGTTACCCTCTAAAGGATTATTATATCCTGATTCAGATGGTTCACTTAAGATTGAGTATATGACTGCCGAAGACGAAAATATCCTAACCTCACCGAACCTAGTACAATCAGGGAAAGTTCTAGATGTTTTACTTGAACGTAAAATTAAAGACGATAAATTAAAAGCTAAAGACTTATTAGTGGGAGACAGAAATGCTATTATGGTGTTTCTTAGATCAACATCATACGGTGAAATGTACCCAGTTAAATTAACGGATCCAGATACTGGTGAAGAATTTGAAACAGAGGTAGACCTTTCAACACTCCCAATGAAAGAGATAGGAGCTTCTCCAAATGAAGAAGGTCTATTTGAATTCAAATTAACAAGAAGTAAAAAAGATATTAAGTTTAGGTTGTTAACTTCACAAGATGAAGAAAACTTAATTAAATCCGAGGAAAAAAGAAAAAAACTATTAAAAACACAAGTTTCTAAACTATTAACAAATAGATTAGTTACACAGATTGTGGAAGTAGATGGTAATAGAGATAAAAGTTATATCGAGCAATTCGTTAACTACCTTCCAGCGGGAGACTCACTAGACTTGAGAAAGTATATAGATGAGATTGAACCTGGTATAGACCTGAGGGCAGACGTGGAGTCTCCTTCGGGTGCGGTGTTTCGCAGTCTCGTTCCAATTACAGTCCAATTTTTTTGGCCTAACATCAGACTATAAAGCCGAGTTATATAAACAAATATATATCTTAGTAAAACACTGTGGGTTTTCTCGAGCGGATGTGATGGTAATGCCAGTATATGAAAGGACTATTTATATAGGTGAGTTAACAAGAGAACTAGAAGAAAAACAGAAAGCACATAAGGCGGCCGAAAGAAAGGCTAAATCAAAGAGGTGATAACACCTCTTTTTTTTATGTTAGATATTTATAATAAAACAATAGTATCTTGAAAACTGAAGAAAGACAACATAAACGTATTAAAGAGTTAATGGGAATAAAACCCAAATTAATCACTGAACAAGGGTATGACGATAGTGTGGCTGATTATTTGGCTACAGGACTTGAGGCTGGTGATACAATGGCACGTAGTTTATTTGGTGGTAACTCTGGTTCTAATAATTGGAAATTAGACCCTAATGATGGAGTAACATCAGGTGGGATTGACGTAAATGCTGCAGCAACAAGTGCTGTAGACGCTAGATTAGGGACAAAAAAAGCTAGAGAATTAATAGGTAATACACCAATTTCACAAGGTTATGTAAATCATGTAGTGTGGAAATATTTTGACGATACAGGACCTTTTGGATTCACTTACTCATTTTTAGAAGATGTTATAGTCGGGGAAACTAAGATTTTGGCGGATACCAGTCATACAACAAAAGACGCGGAATACATCGCATCGACAAACACTATATTAATAGATAGTGTTGAGGTTGGTGAAACTAAAAATGACGAAACACTAACAGGGGACACTGAAACTACAAATAGAAACCAAAAAATAGTGGACCTTTTCTCTAAAGTAGGTATAAAATTAGATTCTAAAAATCCACTAGTTATCTATTTTAGGAAGAATATACGCCCAGTATTAAGAAGATTAAAAAAAGAATTTCCAGAATATAAAATAAATTTTACAGACCAAGCGACTAAATGGGAAGGCGATGGGGTAGTTGTAGACCACTTTATGACAACTAAAGACATACTATTTGAAGGATATAAAGAAACGCTAACCCAACTGATGAAATTAAAAGCCGCAAAAAAAGCACAGAAAAAGGATAGTAAAATGATTGGTGTCTTAGATACACAAATAAAAAAAGAAACACAAAATCTACTAAAAATAATAAAACCTAAAATACAAAACATTTTCAAAGAGGCGGGTAAATCAATTAAAGACATAGAAATGATTAGGTTTGCTGTGTATCTAAACGCATTCCTTGGTCAGATAAAAAAGGATTACCCACAATATAATATAAGTTATGGTAATTTAATACTAAAAGAAGAAGAAACCAAAAAACAAGTCGGAATAACAATAACTTTAGCAAAAGGACAGGATGAAGTGTACATTGGAAGAACCTATCCTTGTACGGTTAAAGTGGAAGGTAAAGACGCTGGTAGTAATGACGTAACAATACTTGATGTAGATTCTAAATTTGTGAACAAAGGTAACAATAAAGTTAGTGGTCCGACAAAAACTGACAAAGACGGTAAAGTGGTAAAAACCGAAGAAGATTCATATATCTTTCCAAAAGCTGGGTCAAACTATGGAGATAAAGGAAAAAGATTTTGGGTAACAATGACCATAGATGTTGAACCTGTTAACTATTTAATAAGTAATACACAAACCAATAGACTCAAAGCATATAAAGAGTATGTTTATGTTGTTGAAATGTTATTTAATGGTTTTAAGATACAAAGAATAAACAGTAGTGACTTTTTAGAACAAAATTTTGATTCAGAAAACATAAAATTTTTATTTGATGATGATGTTAATGAAGTAATTTTCAAAAAACCATACCAAATAGAAGTTTTATCTGGTGACAAATCATTAGGTAAATTAAATATAACAGTCGATAAAATAGAAAGAAAATAATAAAAAATGGCAGAAGGAGGTACAGGCGCGGATAGAATAAAGGAACTTGAACAACAACGAGGACTACTTCAATGGATGATAGACAACCAAAGAAGGGTAAACAATGGAGTAAAAGAACACCTTAAGGCGAGACAACAATTATTGGCAGTCGAAGAAGTGATAGCTGGTACTGAAAAACTTGTAGCTGATACCAAAAAAGAAATAGCAAAATTAGACAAAGAAAGGGCAACAGCTAATAAAAAAAGACAAAAAGAAATTAAAAAAGAAGTTCGTTTTCTAAAAGAATTTAATGCAGAAAATGAACGTACTGTTGATATACAAAAAAAGGAGAAAGACGAGTTAAAAAAGACACTTAGTCTTAGAAAGACAATGGGTAACGAATTTAAGAAACAAGTTATTTCATTAAACAAAGAACTATTCAACGTAAAAAAACTTAAATCGTTTTATTTAGAGATTGATAAAGGGGTTAGACTAACAACACAATCATTAGGACTATCTGCAGGCTCTGCAGAACTTCTTAGAGAAAATTTATTTGACGCTTCCCAGTATGCCGCTAGGTTTGGGGTTACGGTTGCTGAAATGGCAAAGGTACAAAAAGATATAGCAAGGGTAACTGGAAGAAATTTATTAGCATCTACAAAGAATTTTGAGTCGATATCTGGTATGGTAAAACTAATACCTGATGTTGGTGATATTATAGGTGAGTTAAATAAATTCGGATATAATATGGAGCAGTCGATGAATTTAGTTGAGGGGGTTTATAATTACGCTGGTAAAATTGGATTAAACGCAGAAGAGTTTAGTAAAAACTTTAGAAAAAATTACCAACTAGCCTCAAGATTTAGATTTAAGAATGGTATTGCAGACATTACAAAAATAACTGGAGAGGCCCAAAGGTTAATGACGAATATGGAATCTATTGCTGGATTCGCAGAAAAAGTTTTTAGACCAGAGGGTGCAATTGAAGCCGCAGCTCAACTACAAGTATTAGGGGGTCAATTTGGAAAACTAGGAGATCCTTTCAAATTAATGAGTATGGCTAGGAATGATATGGCTGGGTTCG
>Ga0209337_1001093_pt1 | contig 20943 bp, 11 predicted proteins | sample LinPmetageLP53_FD_184044 | JGI IMG/M metagenome (GOLD analysis project Ga0209337, IMG submission 184044) | Marine viral communities from the Pacific Ocean - LP-53 (SPAdes) (version 2) | ecosystem: Environmental > Aquatic > Marine > Oceanic | place: Pacific Ocean | collected 2010-02-08 | reverse complement strand
GATCTGATGCCCAAAGGGTTGAATCAAGATACGGAATATTCAATAGTAGTGAGGAAGAAATAATGACTGGAAAATACGTACCAATCGAAGATGTGGCGAAACACTTCTCTGTTTCCATATCGACAATCCGTGCATGGGTTCGTCAGCAAGACATACCACAAGACACTTACATAAAAGTAGGTAGTACTTATAGGTTTTGTATTGATGATGTAGCAGAAGCACTAACTAAAGCAGAGAAGAAAAAAGAGGAGCCCGTGCTTATGGAAGCAGGTGCTGTAAACTTTGATGATGACATGTAAGGGAGATTTAGAATGTCAAATAACTTAACTATGAACTATAATATAAATAACGTAACTGCCATGTGGCCTAGAATAAATCGTACATATAAGTATGATAGTGCCGAGCAGAGGTCAGTTCCTTGTAACCCAACCGACGAAGGTTCAGCATATACGTTGCAGTTTCGTATGTCAGAAACGCAAGCCAAAGCATTGTATAAGCAAATGAAGATGGCGTATGATTCAAAGAAAGAATCGAGTTGGCCTGATAAGTTTGCCATGCCATTTAAGAAAGAAGAAGATGGCTCGTTCACGCACAAGGCTAAATTAAAAGGTGCATATGGTAATGAAGCTACGAGAAAGCCTACACATTACGATGCAAAAGGTGCAAAGTTACCTGAAGACTTTATGTTAACTAACGGAAGTCTTGTTAACGTTGCCGTAGTCTTTGTTCCATATAATATGCGTGAGAACGGCGTATCACTAAGGTTAAGAGCAGTACAAGTTGTTGATCTTAAACCTATGAAAGAGGACAATCCGTTCTCTGCCGTCGAAGGGTTTGAAGCGGAACCTAAAGTTGACGAGAATCCATTTGGCGATGACGCTCCTATAGAAGAACCTAAAAAGGTAGCCACAAAACCTGCCCCCGAGCCTAAAAAAGGTGCGGATGACTTGGCATCTTTAGTCGATAACTGGGACGACGACTAACACTAAAACCTACCACGACTAGGATAATTTCCGAAAAAGGTGTGTACCGACACCTCTGTCGTGGTGACTCTCGGTTTTGGTGGATAGTATGGAAACAAATATATTTTTGAAGAGTGTGCTTGCAGATGATGGTCTGTATGCTTTATTAGCACTACGTTCTAGCGACAATGGTAGAATACAAAAGTTTTACCCTACAGTAGGACATCTAATAGATGGAGCCGTTGCCTTTGACGAAAAAGGTTACGATTCTTATTTCGGACTTGCTACATATGATAAAGACGGGTCTAGAAAAGCAGACAATGTAAAAGAACTTAAATCATTTTTTCTTGATCTAGATTGTGGACCAAGTAAAGATTATGCAAATCAAGGTGACGCTATAGACGCTTTACGTAGGTTTTGTAAAGAATTAAAATTACCTAAACCTTTGACTATAAATTCAGGTAGAGGTGTGCATGTATATTGGATATTAACAGAAAGCGTAGGTGCAGAGAATTGGCTACCCATTGCTACCCGCCTTAAAGGTCTTTGTGCAAAGCATAACTTATTAGCAGATGTTTCTGTGACGGCTGACGTATGCCGTGTACTCCGAGTGCCTACAACGCACAATCATAAAACAGATCCTCCTACAGAAGTAACATTCTTTGGGTTTGATGCACCTCCATTAGTAGACTTTGATGAGTTTGCTGAACTGCTTGGTGATGATCCGATAGATATACCTAGAAGATATGTACCTAGTGAAGACAATTTTCCGAGTGATAGAGAGAATGTGTTTGCAGATATTATTACAAAAACTAAAGCAAAAAAAGGCTGTGCTCAAATAAAGAATATAATTAAGAATCAGCAAGATATAAGTGAACCACTGTGGAGAGCAGGTTTATCTATTGCTAAGTACTGTATAGACGGGGATGAAGCCACTCATATTGTGTCCAGGCACCACTCAGACTACACACAAGAAGATACTAATAGGAAAGTAGAAGCTATAAAAGGTCCGTACTTGTGTAATACATTTGATGATTACAGTCCTAATATATGTAAAGATTGTATTCATTGGGGTAAGATAAAGTCTCCTATAGTATTAGGACAAAGAATAAAAGAGGCAACAGAAGAAGACAATGTAGTAGAAGCCCCTGCGATTAACCTCCCAAATTCTCCAAACAGTACATACACTATACCTCCTTACCCAAAACCATATTTTAGAGGTGCTAATGGTGGGGTGTATATAAGGACACGAAATGCAGAGGGCGATCCCGATGAGAAGATAATATATCATAACGACTTATATGTAGTTAGAAGATTACGTGACGTAGAGATTGGTGAGGCAGTTGTAATGCGATTGCATTTGCCTAAAGACGGGGTAAGAGAATTTACTTTGCCGTTAACTGCTGTTACATCTAGAGATGAGTTTCGTAAATTTATGTCTATGCAAGGTGTAGCCGTTACAAAAATGGATGAAATTATGCAATACACAACAACATGGGTGAATGATTTACAAGCAAACAGTGTAGCAGACCAAGCACACAGACAATTCGGATGGACGGGAGATGAGTGTGAATCATTTATACTTGGCAACCAAGAGATATTTAAAGACAAGGTTGAGTTTAATCCTCCATCTACGCAGACGGCAGGTTTGTTTCCGTCGTTTGAACCACGAGGCACTATGGAGGAATGGAAGAAAGCTATAAACTTTTACAACAAGGATGGATTTGAGTTACATCAGTTTGTGGTAGGTACGTCGTTTGGTTCTCCGCTGATGCAGTTTTCTCCGATAAACTGTGCTGGACTACACATATATAGTAAAGACTCGGGCGTTGGTAAGACTACAGCCATGGCTGCCGCTGTGTCCGTTTGGGGTAATCCTGATGACTTAATAATACACGAACGGGACACGTTCAATACTAAGATGAACAGAGGGGAGATATACCATAACTTACCACTATACATGGATGAATTAACAAATACACATGGGCGAGAACTAAGTAACATAGCTTATCAGCTAACGGGTGGTAGACAACGAGGTCGTATGGCTAGTGGCAGTAATACCGAGAGACACAGAGGTGAAGCGTGGAGATTGCTTGCAGTTACTACTGGTAATACAAGTATGATAGAACGGATAAGTATTATAAAGGCTATGCCTAAAGCAGAAGCACAACGAATAATGGAGTGCCGTGTTAAACGTATGCACTTTGATACTAAAGAAGAGACTGACGTGTTTAGCACAGCTATAAAAGATAATTACGGGCACGCTGGCAAAGAGTATGTTCAATATATAATGGACAATCAATCTTCTGTTAAGAAGTTACTAGCAGATGTACAACAGCGTGTGGATAAAAAAGCAGGTCTGACAGCAGAGAATAGATTTTGGTCTATATTAGTATCGGCAACTGTTACTGGAGTTATGATAGCAAAGCAATTAGGTCTAGTAGATTACGATTATAAGAAAATATTTAAGTGGGGTATATCACAATTACTAGAGAATAAACGCCAAGTATCAGATATGAACATATCTGTTGAAGAGATACTTAATGATTTTATACACGAGCATTGGAGTAATGTGTTGTGGATAAAGAGCACGGATGACCTACGTAAACAGCACGATATTGACAATGATTCTTTGATTATACCCGAGGCTGTGCCTAGAGGTAAGCTAGTCGCACGATACGAAACAGATTTAAAACGTGCATACTTATTACCAAAACCATTAAAGTCTTGGTGTGGTGAGCAACAGATAAACTACAATTCTTTTGTGCATGACCTTATGACAAAGTTAAACGCAAAGAAATCTAAGATGAGATTAAGTAAAGGCACACATATGAATCTACCTCCAGCCGACGTGATAATTGTAGATTGTTCCGTAGAGAAATTAGATGGCAATACTGAAGAAGTATGATCTTAACCCTGACGGGGTTCGTATAATAGTTAACTGGGATAGCATGGTAGCAGGTTCTTCTGTGTTTATACTGTCAGTTAACACCCAGGAAGCGCTGAGCCAAATTAAAGGTGTGATGAACGATAAAGGTTGGAAGTATCAGATGCAGATACGTGTAGAAGATGAAAAGCTGGGCGTACGAGTTTGGCGGTTGATTTAAAAAGTATCGTAATCACTCATATGATCTAACAATACCTGCCTCATCTTTGGGCTTAACGTAACACCATTGTGCATTTTAGCAGAAGATAAAGTGTGCATTTTCATTGACCTTAGTATGCTTTCACCATTTATACCGTGTTGAGGATGTCTATCGTTAAACTTATACATGTCTTCCAATATATCATCAACATTATCGCCCATACGTGTTGCTACATAAAATTTCTTTAATAACTTAGTTCGTCTCTCGTTTACGGCTCTATCTATCTTTTTAATCTGTTGATTCTGTTCTTGTTTTAACGTGTAATCTGTAGGAGGAAAGCCTACAACTTGAGAAAATAAACCTCCAGTAGATATGTCATCATGTATGATATCACCACGTCTAGTCAATATACCTTCATCTCTTGGATATCTGTATAGACCCTTATACACGTTACGAAATGCTGCTGGTAGCATGGCTTCCATACCACGTTCTAGGTTACCTTCATTTACATCTTTTATGCCTCTACTAAAAGATTGTGACACACTCCAAGCAGGGCCTCCAATAATACCTAATAACAGATCAGCATCTGAAGCATCATTATTATAAGGATTGTCTCTAAATAATAAATTAGATAAACCAATACGTGAGGATATGTCTGTACCTAGTAAAGAAGATATTGGACCTTTGTAAGCAAACTCACCTATATGTTTACGCAATATTGTCTCAGCATCGTCTTCTTCATCATCTAAGAACAAGTTAGCAGCCGCCATTACTGCACCGATAAGAGGTAACCCCGAAGCACCTGCTAATAATGTAGAAGATAGCACAATACCATATAACTGATGTCTAGCGGCTTTCTTTACTTCTGCACTTTCACCTTTTAATGCAGTGTCTAAAGTCTTAAACATAGTATAATACATTTGTATTCCGTATGACTTATACATAAGAGCTACACGACCTATACCTTGTTGAGCAATTCTCGGTGCAGTAGATAACGTAGCTCCACCGTTCATTTCTTGAGACTGATATATAGCTTGTTTTGCGGCTAATTTTCTTTTCTCAGCTAAACTTAATTTACTTTCTTTGGCTGTAGGGTCTTTTTCCATACGTTGAAGTTCTAGTTGATACGTAGCTGTCATAGCCACTTGTCTGTTATATCTCTCAATCTGATGAAAAGAAAATGCAGAATATGCGTTTGCTGTGTCCCATATACTTCTTTTACGCCCTGACTGCTCTATAGCTAAAGTGTCGTAATATAAAGAACGGTTTAAACCACCACGTCTGCCAGCTTCTTCAACCAAAGCTTTAAGATCATTTTCTATAAACTTTCTTTTCTTATCGCTCATCTTTGATAGATCTATATCTTTTCTAAGTTCTAAATCACCATTTTTGTTAGCCTCAAAGTAGTTATCTATTGAAGGTGCACCACTGGCACTTATCTTGTCTTGTGCCATATCTACTCGTGACAATTTACGACTAAATCCACTTGATGTAATTATGCCTGAAGCAAAAGATATTGATGAAAAACCGTTACCTGTTTTGCTATATTTCCCTTGTAATATAGGAAGCATCATTAATGGTATCTGTGATAAGTTAACAATAGCAGAAGATAAGTTAAATCCAATAGTACCTAAAAACGCTATTCTATTTGCATTTCCAGCTAACTGTTCGCTTAGACCAGTAGGAGGGTTACGGGAGAACTCTGCCCTTTTTAATAATTCATTGAGCACCATCAAACCATTTTCGTTGCTACCACCTTTTTTCCAGTCACTACGAAGTTGATCTTCCACACCTCTTATCTGATTACTGTAGTCTAAGCGTATAGCCTGCCTAGACAAATCGTATGCCTTAGTTCTAAACGCATCAAAAGAATCTTCTTTGAACCCTAAGAAATCTTCACGTTTTTGCATAGACTTAGCAAAAGATGTTTCAGGTAAACCTGATATAAACAAAGATATAAGTTCTTCTCTCGTAGCATTATATGCGTCTTGCTCTTGCTTAGTTGGCTTTGAAGATTGATTTTTCTGTAGCACTCCAAGCATTTCACCCATAAGACCCGAAGAAGGACCTGAGTTGCTCTTAATAACTTGATCTAGGTTCATATATGCCACAGGTTTAGTTTTAACTCTTGTATCTGTTGTTAACTCTGCTATACGTTTATCTCTAGCACTCACAGTTTCAAACGCTTCATATACTTTTTCTGTTGTATTTGTTCTGGCATTAAACGCTTCGTACGCTAGCCACTTGTCACCCTTACGTGTTAACGGGAAGTAGGGCTCTATCTTTTCAGAACCAAATAGCTCTGCGTATATTTTAGCTTTTATTTTTGTAGCTTCTTTTTTATCAGCCACAATAGAATCAATTTTTCTCCCTACTACACCTTCTAAATCTTTATATATTTTTGAGTACACATCCCTCATTTCTGTATACACTTTTTTACCATCTGGTCCAACACTCGATAATAATTTACTAAGTTCCTTGTGTATAGCCTGCATATCTTTACCACCTTCGGTCGTCTTACCTTTATAAAACGATATAGGTTTGGTGGGATCTACCCTGTCTAACGTGCTCTCGTATACAAGTTTGTTAAAAGTGTCTACTTTAGTAGGGTTCTTATTTATCCAAGAGTCAAAAACTTTTAAGACTGCATCTATACGCACATCCATGTTGTTAGTTTCACCCACCTGACTTTCTATGATTTCTCTTAACTTTACAGCAGTGCTACCCATCTTGAACTTATCAGCAATATCTGTAACTGCTTGCAAAGGCAACCCAAAAAGACCAAATCTTTTAACCTTGCTACCTAATTCTCTATCTCCTATTACCTCTGCGATTCTGTTGAGATAGCCTTCTTTTGCGTTTGCGGAGTTATCTACGCTATTGGCTCTGTTTGATAAGAATGTAGTCAAATCTTCTACTTGTCCTATCATAGATGATGCCGTCAAATCACCCGTGCTCCTAGCCCCTGGGGTTGGTGCTAATAGACCATCCACTAACAAGTCTACCTGTGTTAAGGCAGAACCTTCTGGGGCCCTAGCTGGTAAGCGAAATGCACTGCGTAAGAAGTTACCTATCTTATTTACAAATATTTCTAGTGCACTAAGTGGCTGACCTTTAGGATTTATACCCGCTAGCTTCTGTCTGAACACAGGATTACTCATAGCTTCAGCCACGAAATCTTGAACAGATTCAGCCCCGTATGCTGTGTCCAACATGTCTTTGGTATCATTAAACAAAGTGGTAATCTGTTTAGTAAGATAATGTGATTTTTTGTTTAATGTTTTCTGCGTAACAGCATGTGTTGCTTCGTGCAGTAAAGTATGTACGTTGATGCCAGTGTCACTGTCTAGTGTTATTGTATCATCTTTGATATTGTACATACCTGATATTTCTAACTTACTGTCACTAATCAATGTCTTTTTAGTTTTTAGTTTTGTGTTACCTAAATTATTTACAAGTGCAGATGCCACCTTCAATACAAGTGGACTGTTTGTAGTATTTTGTAATTCTTTTAATGCACCTTTTAAATCGCCTTTCTTTATCTGATCTTTTACAACAGGGCTGATAGGGTCGTCTAAACCTTCTACCGCAGATACAAGCAGAAATTCGTTTTCTACTGCAGCAATTTTACGATCAGCCGCAGAAGATTCAAGTGCATCGAAGTTAAGAGTTGGTCTTTTCTCAATTAATTCTATGTATTCAGCGTCTGACAGGTTAGATGTGCTTAGCCTACCTTCTTTTGCTAGCTTATTTATTTCTTTAGTGGACATTTTTAAAAAGCCCGACAGAGATGGAGTTATACTTTTAAGCTTTATATCTGCAATCTTCTTAGCTTTTCTTGCCTCTTTGTTTCTTAAATTTTGTTTAAAAGCTGCGTCAGGATTGTTTACCACGTCAGAAAGCTGTGTCTGTACAAAATCTTTTGCCTCGTCTTCTGCCTTCTTATCTTCTTTTTCTGCTTTCTTTTGAGATATTTTCTTTTGGTAATCTACATAATCACCCACACTTATTTTCTTATTTGGTGCTAATCCAAGTTCTTTTTTAACGTCGGCAAGTTTACCTGTTTGTTTTAACTTTTCTGTAAATGATTTTGTTCTTCTTTTTAGTCTGTTCTCTGTCTTTGTTTCTTCTACTTGCTCATCTTTTTTTGTGTTTATATAGTCTTGGACAAAATTCTTTGTTTTGGCGTCCATATTCTTGTTCATCCATCTAAGAATATTTTCACCTGTTTTTTGATTTATACCCTCAAAGAACTGTTTTTCTGCAGACATTGCACCTTTTTGTTGTGCGACACTCTGAGAACCAAACACACTCTCATAACCAGCTACAATAAAAGCATCTAATGGGCGTGCAAACTTGCTAAGAAACTTTTGAGCATCTCTGTTTGCTTTATTTTCTGGTTTGTCTTTATCTCTGCCACTTTGCCCTTCTATAGTGGCTAACAACAATCTCTTAACCTTAGTTTTTTCTTCAATACTCATAGGGTCTTTTCTGTCGGGCACTATATCTTTATACTTTTCACCAAGACTCTGAGTCATAGTGCTCCATTTTTTATCACCTGCAGTCTTCTTATTTAGGCTTGCTATCTCTTCGTCCATACGCTTTTGTGACTGATCTTGAGTAATCTTTGGTGTGGCTTGCTCTACAGTTTTAAGAACAGGTTTTTTATCTGCAAGTTTAGCATCAAACTGTGCCGCTCCTTTTTCTACATCAACAGCACGTGCATCTGCTTCTTCTTGTTTCTTTCTATTGGCTACTATTTGTATTTCTTTCTTGTATTGTGTCTGTGTAAAACCAAGTCTTTTTTCAAAACTGTCTTTAAATACTTCTTTTTGTGATTTGCCTTTGTCTAGGTCAGCACGTATTGCATCTTGTAAATTGGGTCCTAGCTTGCTTTCTGGGCCTTTTACATCACCTGGTAACACGTCTGTCTGTGTACCTGTATCCACCGCGCCGCGCGCGTCAACGTCAGAGTCTGGGTCTACACCTTCAAATGTCTTAAATGTTTTATTAAAAGTATCTAATTTAGTGTCTAGACTCTTTAATTCTTTAGTTCTGTCAGACTTTTCTTGTGGTGTACCAACATCTTTTGCATTTAAATCTTTTAATTCTGTTATTTTGTCTTTTATTTCTTTTTCAGTAGAAACGTCGTCTTTCACGGAAGCATCGAACCCCGCTGGAGGTGGAGGTGGTGGTCCACCATCTAAGTTTAATTTTTTAGATATTTCATCTTGTGTAGCTGTTGTATCAACTTCTTTAATTTGTTTTGGTCCCTGTGCTTCTTTTGGACCTTGTAATTCTTTCGGACCTTGTACTTCTTTGTCCTCTGCAAAAGGATCTATTTCTTCAGGCATTGTTGCTTTAGCTTCTACTACCTCTTCTCTTGGTAGTGGACCTTGTATTTCTTTTTCACCTTCAGGCAAAGGTCCCACCGTTGTACTCGGTGCTGTTGATTCACCTTCCGCAGGTGGAGTAGTATCACTTCCGCCTCTCTTTCTAGGTGTAACAATCTCAAAAACAGCCTGTACAAAACCACCGACACCTGCACCTACGCCAAACTGCTCCCCACTACCTTCAAATGTGCCTTTATCTGGGTTATATATACCCTGTTCAATAAGGTTTTGACCAACACCTGCAACAAATTCTTGAGCACCTTCAACACCAGCTTCTGTAGCGATACGTTTGACTTTATCAAAGAACAAGTCTGTGCCTGTCTCGCCAATAGCTTTTTTAAATGTTTTTATCATTCTAAGTGGGGTAAATAGTTCTGTAGCACCCACACCTGCACCAAGTAGAGATGCAAGCCCACGCTCATCTTCTGTAGCATCACCTTCACGTGCACGTTCACTTGCTTCACCTGCACCAGCACCTACAGCTAAGCCAGCCGCAAGAGGTAAACCAACTCCAGGAATTGCAGCAGCACCTAATATGCCAAGGAATGATCCTACACCTTCACCTAATTTACGACCTACTAGATCTTCTGAACCTTTATCTGCAGAGAAGAAATCCTGCACTGGATCAGCTATACCTTGTATTGATTCGCGTAAACTAGATTCTGTTTCCTCTCCAAATGGCGTAATCGCACCGAGAGCAGCACTCTCAAGTAACCCAGCAGCACCGCCACCAAGACCTTTTAAAAATTCCTCTAATTGGTCAGGTGTTATGCTATCAAGAAATCCACCATCGTCATCTTCTTCAGGCTCTTCAGGCACAGCATTAATACGTGCCATTTCAGCCTGATATTCTTCTTCAATTCTAGCTTGTTCTGTTTCTTCATCTATGTCTGCAGATCCTCCAGCACGGAGTTCTTTGTAAGTATTGGCTACAGTTTCAAATTCTGATGTACCTTGCTTATCTTGGTTAGCAATAATCCATTCACCAATCTGCTCAATAGTAGCCATTTTACTTTATACCTAATATTTTATCTACTTCTGCCATGCCACCAGTCTTAGCATTTGTGCTAGTGGTTGCTTTTTTTAATGAATTTCTAAATGGCGCTACTTTTAATTTTATACCATCTCGTAATTTTTTAATGTTAGCGGCTAACTCGGCATCTATTTTTTTATCTTTTTCAGCTTTATCTGATCCAAAATTACTCGCTTTTTGTTTTGTTGCATTATCGGTTAAAGTTTTAACACCTTTGGCTTCTGCATTTTCATATAACTGCACCATTTTAGTATTGCCTGTTATGACATTTCCAGATTCTAATATGCTGTTACGTTGTTTTTGTATATCGTTTAAGTCTTTTTTCAGTGATGATTGTACGGCATTGTTAGATATTGTAGCTACAAGTTTATCAGCTTCCATTGCCGCACTCTTTTCGCTAGTTGTTAAGCTCGTACCTGACGCTACACCTTGTTTTTTAGCTGCTAAAGAGTCTTTAAAAGCATCTTTCTTTATAGTCTGACTTCTATCGGCTTCAGTCATGTATAATTTATTTAGTGCATCAAACTCATCTCGCTTTAACTTTTCTTGGCTTCTCTCAGCATTTATACCTGCAAGACCTGATGTTCTAAAAGCTTCACCTGCTGTAGCACCTTTAGCTCCTAGCAATGTTTGCATTAGTCTATCATTAGATAACTTATCAGGATCCATCATATTCTTACGCATGTCTGTACGTTCTTGTAGCATCTTAGCTATAAACGCTTGTTCTGACGGAGTACGCGCTGCAAAGTCTACAGCTTTTTGTGGATCTTGATTTATTAGATCACCTATACCACCTTTTACTTGTTTATTAAAGGCTCCGTCCATTGCATACTTGCTAGCGTCAAATCCACCAACTGCAGGTGCACCACCACTTTTATCTGCACTAAAACTATCTACGCCTACACCTGATACTACAGGTGGTTTATTATCTGTTACTTCTGGTTTTGCGGCTGCTATACCTGATAAACTTCCCTGAGTTCTAGGCATCATACTACCTGCGCCCTCAATAGGGATTATTTGTTTATCTTGGTTCTTCATAGCTTTTAGCGCCGCCATTTTTTCTTGTGCGCTTTCTCTTTTTTCTTTAACATCTTTGTATTTGTTTGCATCATCAAATAAATAACTACCAAATTGTCCTAAAGGTCCTGGAGCTTCAAGCCCTACATTCATTCGTTCTGATTCTAATATCCCCGATCTATCTGAATCACCGAATAAGTCTTTGCTAAGTTGGCTTTTACCTTCTTGCGATTCGTACAACGTCTCAAATCTTTTTTTAGCTTTATCACTTAAACCTTCCCATTGCTCTTTAGTTAAGTTTGCAAATCTTAATAAATTATTTAACTCGTTCTCTTTAGTTCTACCTTTTACTTGATCTCCTGCAGCAAATCCAATAATACCACCACCCGCTAGAGTTCGCATATTACCTGCAGGTGCTCCAGACACCCCTGCCATCTTACTCATATTTGCTTGTGACTGTGCGTTCTTTGTATCTAAGGCACCTTTAACACCTTCAGCTGTTTCGGCTACATTTTTTGTAACAGCACCTTCCATTTGTTCTAGAATAGTTCCAGGCATTTGCTGCTGTGATAACAATAAACCTCTCTTAGCTGCATCTTGTTCTTTCTTAATCATATTTAAAGCAAGAAGATCAAATAAATCTTGTTTTTGTGCGTATCTTTGTTGTAATGCTGCAGGGTTGCCTTGAAAAGCTTTCGCTGTGTCAGATATGCTATTTTCTATTCCTAATGCCATGTGCTATCCCTTATGTGTTTATTGGTGGAGCAGTATCTGACGGATCATCAAAAAATGTGTCAGTATTAAAATCTTGGCTTCTACTCGTATCTTGTTGTAAAGAAGGAGCTACAGTATTGTTGGTATTACCACCAAACAAGCTAGAATATAAATTCTGTATGCCACCCGCTGTGTTCATCAATGATGTTAGCTGTGAAGGTTGTTGATATGTATATGATTGTGCCGCAAGGGGTAGACCTTGTAATAGCGACTGCATGTACTGTACTTGTTTGTACGGGAAGTCTCTCTCTTCTTCAAACTGTGCTCTGTCAGCGGCTATGCCTTCAGACTCAATACCACGTTGAGCTGCACCTAAATCTGCTTGTTTAAGCAATGTGCCTAGACCGTACTGATTAGTCGCATCTTGGGCTCTCATACCCATATTTTGTTCTGTATTAAACTGCTGCATAGCTTTATCATAAGCGTTTGCGTACCCTGTACCTGTAATGCCTGCTATTCTATCTAATAATGCACGATTACCTTCAGCTTCCATGACACCTTGTCTTGAACCGCCAAATGCGCCTGCTCTAGTTAACCTGCCAGCATCTTGTATACGTTTTATCTCAGCTTGCCTATTAGCTGCATCTATCTGCGGGGTCAAAGCTGCTTCAAGATATGGATTCATAAACTGCTGTGCAGTACCTGATTCAGTAAAACTTGTTGGTGTAAACGCGCCCATCTGTTCTGTAGGAACGGCTAAACCCGCTAAACCACTAAAAGCTTGATTTTGCAAATTAGATTGCCCTGCTGTAAGAGGCCCCTGATAAGTTTGATAAGGCATACTCCCAAGAGCCTGACCTCGACCAAGCATTTCTGTAACATAAGGTCCAACATAATTAGAAAGAGCCGACTCTGTACCTATCTGTTTACCTGTAGTATCTCCAGCGTTGGCTGTACTTAACGGTGCTAAAGGATCTGTTGCCATAATTAAGCCCTCATTGTTGTTGGAAGCATTTTACTAGGATCAATAGCTGGAGGCTGCTTCTTCATACCCGTCCTAGCTTGCCTTACTTTGTCCATCATTGCATATAAGTTTTTAGCACCTGCATCAGAGTTGCCATTACCCATGCCACTAACCACATCTGCAGGTATAACAAATTCTCCACCACTCAACGCTGCGGGATCTTTGCCATCTATACTTGCAGGTATTGTATCTGCCATTCCGTCCATAGAGCCACTAAGATATCTAGGCTGTGCCATCATCTGAGCCATTCTTGGCATACCACCCACTGCTAGACCTATTATACCACCTTGAGCTGCTGACTGCACAGGTGTATTATTTGCTGCCGCCGCTTGAGCCGCTTGTTCTGCTGCCGCTGCTCTTACAACAGGTAAGCTTTGTCCTGCTCTGTTTTGTTGAGCTAGATTAGCTAAGTTTGCAGCTTGTAATCCTGTTGCCTGCCCACTAGTATCTCCACCACCGTAATTTACATCTGTAAAGTATCGTTGACCTGCACTGCCTGGCCTTCTAGCTGCATCATATGTCCCAGGAACTTGCATACGTGAAGCTGTATATGAAGGTATCTTGCCCTGATATCCAGTCATTTGAGGACTACCACCACCAAATATACTTGTTAATACGTTGTCCTGACCTAAAACACCCGATGTGCCTAGTAGACTGCCTATGCCACCTACCGCGGCTGCAACTTTATTTCCACTAATACTACCATCTGAATTAGTAAAGGCGGAGCCTATATCTTCAAGTAATCCTGTGCCTTGCGTGTCACTATCACCAAAATTAACGTCTGTTACATAATCATAGGCACTGCTACCTAAACCCGTAATAGTGTCCCAAAAGTTAGTTGCCATTAGCCATCTCCTATGAGCTTTAATAATTTATCATTAATACTGTTTATTTGTCCACCTTTTCTGTAAGGTGTCTGGTAAAAAGATTCTTGCCCTGCATCTCTAAATATACTTTTGAAGTCATAAGGACTAGTAATGTTTGCAGGATCTACTTGTTTTACATCTACAGCCTGCGGTTGTAAACCTTGATATAACTGTTGTGTATTAGAATATTGCTGTTGTTGTTGTGCTTGTCGAATTGCATTTTTTCTAGCTGTTTCTTTCTCTACGGCTTTCTGAGTTGCTGTAGCATCTGCTTGTTGTTTAAACTGATCGTCTATAAATGCTTGTGTTTCATCTATTCTATTATCATAATTAGTGCCTAGATTTGCAATGTTACTGTATAATCCTGTAGCAACGTCTCCAGTGTTAACGTTAGCAGGGGCACCCACGAGAGATGTAAGAGCATCAGCTTTTTTGCCTGCCGCGTCTAATTCTCCAGTAAGCACGTTCTTCAACGAGTCAGTTTCTACCTTTTGCCCCGTTATTAACTCTCCAAATTTTTTATCTTGCGCGGCTAGCTGAGTACCAATATCTCCTATTGTAGCGCCTAAACCCGCAGTGTTTGCTTGTATTGCTTCCTCACGTTTTTTATTCTCTGCTTCATACTCATTTAATAGTTGATATAACGTGTTATACTGTGCAGCAGGTAAGTTTTTTGTAATGTCTTCTTCTAAAATATAACCATCGTCAGTTTGACCTACCAAATTTAGAATATCTTGTTCAGTAGGGTTTGCTAATCCAGCAGCTGCATAAGCATCTCTTACTTCTGTTCGATCAGTAAAACGTTCGTCCACATAATTTGTAATTTGGTCTGCAACTTGCTCATTAGATATATTGCCCGTAAATGACGCTATAGCTGCAGGAGTTGCTTTAAATGAAGGATTTATTTCTCGTATTTTTTCTTGTATTTCGCCACTAGTTTGATATTGCGTAGGTGCTATAAAATTAAATATATCTGTCTTTTTAGTATTATTTACATTAGATGCAGACAAGAACTCGTTTGCTTGCGTTATGTACTTATCTTTATTTTCTTCTGGTGCGTTCTCTGCATTGCTTATTATTGACTCAAGACCAGGATTAAAAGCGGTTAAAGCATTAAGTTTTAAGTCATTTGTTTGTCTCTTAACAAATTTAGGATTATAATCGTCAACTTGATATGCACTATTGTTTAACCCAAACAGCTCACTTGTTTTTGTTAACGCATTGTACCCTTCGTTATCCGTATTCCCACTAAATTTGTATTGTTGATAATTAGTAAACTCATCTACATAATAAGGTAATAAGTTGTCTGAAATCTTGCCTTCAGGTGCTGCTTTGATTTTTTCTAGTACAGGTGCAGGCACGTTAGAAAATTCACTACTACTAGAAAACAACCCCTCAAAGTCTGCATCTTTTAATGCGTAACTCATACTAGCAGTAATAGCTCCAGTAATTATAATGTTGTTCATAGCATTGTTAGACATGGTAGCCCCACCGCTAGATGGTGTTATTTTATTGTCTATATTTGCAGCTACACTCTTAAATTTATCCCCAAACTCTTTAGATTTTTTAGGTGAAATTCCTTTAGTTGTTAAATTCTTAGTAATAGAATCTCCAACTTCCTTTACTGTTTTTCCAGCTTTTAGCACTGAGGCACCCGTAAAAAATTGCAGTGCTGGTTCTACTATCTTGTCTAGTAACAATACATCAGGGATGTTTGTGACCCCGTTATATATTACTCCTAACTTATCTAAAGTAGTTTCAGCTGTGCCATAATCGTTGTCGAATTTAGCGATATTAAATTTATACGCCTCTGTATTTTCATTCTCGGCAAGCCTTAGCATATTATCCGTAAATTGGACTACATTTTCTGATATAGGACCTATATCTTCTTCATTTGTTGTAGCTGCAAGGAGCATCCCTGATTGACCTCCAAATCCATATTTCAACAATGAATGCCCATATTCTAAAGATCTATTCGCAGAATCTATAGCTTCAGGTCCCGCTTTAGCCAGACTAACAAGGCTATTTCTATACCATGCAGACTTATCTGTTTCATTTTGATAACCTGCATCCGAAAATGTTTTTGCATTTTTAGCTAGGTTGTATATATCTTTACCTTTTTGCTGATTGATATATGCACCTGCTTCATCATCAAATGTAGATATAAACTTTAGATGTTCTTCAGGGTATAGCTCCTCCATGCTGTCAAATGTAAAAGACCTGTCATCTTCTGCAACGACCTGATTTGTGTCTGTATTGACAGTTTCAAATTTTTGATTTTCTGAGTTAAATCTTTCTACAACTAAACCTCCAGCTTCGTTATTCCATTTAGGATCTGCGTCGGCTAGGTTATCATGTTCTTCCCAAAAGAGCTCTCCTTCCTCGTCAACACTTAACGTAACATTTCCGTCTATAATGTCAGTAGAGTCTACCTTACTAGAGTCAATATTCTTATTATTAATGTCTATAGATTGATTTAGTAAAGACGTTATAAGGTTATTGTGAGTGTCTTTTTTAACTTTTTTCTCGTATTGTTCTGTATTTATAGCTAGTTCAGCATCTTTTCCTACAGTAAGCCAATGATAATAAGGATCAACAGCTTCACCTGTTTCACCTGCATCTTCTAATCCGTTTGCTTTTACGTATTCTTCTTCGTTAAATGCACCGCCCGTCATACTGTTTACAAACGCTTTGTTTGTTGCATCGTAACTAGGCACTAGAGCCTCATCTAACTTGTCGGCTTTTGAGGTTAATCCATCTCGTAATACTAAATATTCATCCGCAGCCGTTTTATAATTAGTAGATAATGTATTTGCCTGTTCTGTATATTGTTGAAGCAGCGGTGTATATTTTTCTTCGTATTCTTTATCTAATTGCGTTGCATATGCGTTGTAAACTTTTATTTTGTTGTTGTATGCGTCAGATGATGACTGAGTAGGACTTGCTTCAAAGTCAATCTTAGCTTGATCCATTTCCGCTTTTAGTCTTGCACGTTCGTCAAAGCGTGGTATCAGCTCCTCACGTGTACTGTTGTACTGCGCTACCGCAGCTTCGTATTCAGCAGCTATAAAATCTACTTCACCTGCTTTTTTCTCTGTTTCTTGATATCCGCCAGTTACTTCATCAATAGTCTTTCTTGCCACAGTGTCAAAGCTCTTAATAAGTTCTGTAGCCCCAGATTGTGCAATAGATGTTAATGCGGCCTGTGTTATGTTACCACCATTTATAGCTGCGGAGGTTGTTTTAATAACGCCATTTGTTATTGCAGCTATTTGAGCGTCGCTCGGATCGTAGTCTGTATTCTGTAACATAAACTGTTGTACTGTTTTAGCAGATACTGTTGCTTGTAATATAGCATTAGACATAACTTCTTGACTTATAGCACCTTCTTGTCCTGATAATGTATAGGCTAACTGTGTTTCTATTACACTTAATGCAGCTGCAGGTATAGGATCGACTGTGGCTGGAGCACCCGCATCTCCTACTGCAGCTGGATCGTTACCAACAATACTGCCTCCCTCACCTTCTATAGCTATATTAGACCTAACTTGAGCCATAGCGGCACTTACACCTGCTTGCACTCCACCTGTTAACGCAGCCTGTACTGGGTCTTGCCCTAATATAACTGCTGATGTGGCCGCAGTTGTAGCTCCTGCCGCAACCGAAGCTGCTACCGTACTACCTGTAGATGCACCTACATAAGCACCAGCTTTACTACCTACTTGAGGACTAATATTTTGTACTACATATGCCTTAGCACTTGCTTCTAGTATGTCACCTATGTCACCGCCTTGTTGAGCCGTGTCTGCACCTGCAACTAATGGCAAAGCCCACCACTGTCCTGATGCCGCCGCCGCTGCGTACGCAATAGTTCTTACTGGGTCATCAGCCATAGCTTTTGCAGTGTCTTCTACTGCATCGACAACTGGTATCAATATGTCATCTTGCACAAAATCGCCAACATCTTTTACAACATCGACAACACTGTCAACCACTTTTTTTATAGGTCTAAATATAGCTCCCATTAAAATCTCTCATTTAAAGGTTCTTTGCCAAGTCTTATATATACAACATACATACTATCTTCTGTCTTACCAACAGCAAATTCAGTGTCAGTATCTTGTAGTCTTTTATGTATGACACGCATAGCAGACAACAATGTGTCTCCTTCAAACTGTGACGTATAGTGTGTTATGCCTTGTTCTTGTATGTATGCTATATATCTTAGTATGTTCTTTATAAAGTTTCTACCTGTGTCTACGTTAAGAGGCCTACCTACCACTTTAGTTTTGTTCTTGTCTTTGCCTCTATGACCAATAAACACAGTATTGCCTATATTTACAACTTCACACCCGTCCATAGATGTTTCTTTGTGTATAGCCATTAACACTGATTGTATTGGCATTTCTCCAGTATTTAAATTGTTCACTGCCATAGTTATTATTTCGTGTATATCAAGTTGTTTTTGGTTACTATCTACAATCTGCACTACGACACCTCTAAGATGCTTGCAACTACATGCAGTCTGTTAGCTGTAGCAGCCGTTACTTTAAGTATTTCGCCAGTTTTTACAACTAACGGAGCAGTAATTAATTCTGTAGTGCCGTTAGCCGATATTGATTTGGTTTTAAATAAGCTAAATACAGCAGGAGAAGACTCTGCATCGGTTATAGTAACAGTTATTGTATCTGCGTTACCTGAATCTTCTGACACAAGTATTGATTTTACTATGGCTGTGGTCAAAGCAGGTGAAGTATACAGCACTGTTGCTCCATTGGATGTTAAGTCTTTCTTTGCATTTGTGTATGTATTAGGCATTAGCTTAAAAACCACCCCGTTGCTTCAGCTCTGTCAGTTATAATAGCATTTCTTAGACTTGTGTCTATCTGATTAAAGTATAAACGTAAAATACCATTAAACTGCTCTGCTTGTTGTTGATCGTACTCTGCAGGAGGATAAGGTAATGCTGGGGCACGGAACTCTACGCCATATCTTGTATTATCTACAGCCATTAACGCCTCCCATCAGGTCGTATGTCAAGGCGTGGCGTACCCATTTGCCATGTAACACCTGTAGCAGAAGACGAAAACTTCATCGATAACTGTCTTCCTCGCACTCTTATGTTTATTAAATCAGTAAACACTTCAACAGGAGACGTTGCTGTGCGTGTAACAGTCGCATTATTAACCCCACCCTCTGAAACAGGAGAGTTACGTCCAGAACCAGAACTAGCAAGGGCATGTAAAGTAATAGTTGCAGCTGGGCTTGATGCTGTAGAGCCATCAAAAGACACGTCAGGCACGACACGATTGACTAATGAAAATCTATCGCCATCTCCTATATCAAAATCAGAAGATTCTATGAACGCTGATATAGCCGCGGTGCTACCAGTTTGATTGTCATCTACACCTGTTTCGTGATCTACTAGGTTAAGATCATAAGTTGCTGCTAACGGAGTGTCACGCAAACCAGAGTCAATCCAAGCTGTACGGGCTAAAGTGCCGTAGTACCATATTTTATCCAAGTAATTATATATTACATATTTGTCTATATTAGTTTCTCCATCAGAGCAATAAAACCACCATATTTCATGAAAAGACTCATTAGTGCCTGAAAACACTTGGCCATATTGCGCAGTGTTAAAATCATTAAATACATACTTACGTACATCACATTTGAGTGGCTGAGTACGACCATCGTACATATAAAATTTGTCTTTACCCATCCAGTACGCAACACCATTTGCATATGATACAGCATTTTGAGACGAGATAGATATATTTTCTCCAACGAGCGTTGCTGCCCAGACCGCAGGTGCTCCAACATATTGCAGTGAATATAAAGAAGAATCTGTCCATACAAGAATTTCTTGCCGAGCCTGTGATGCAGCTACAATTTTAGTACCACGAGATAATCGCAGGCTACCCGCTTGGTTTGTAGCTGAAGGGGTCCAATTAGCTGCATCTTCTTGGTCTGACCATCTAAGTAATGTAGGATCTATAGAAGAGCTACCTATAGCATTAGTGCCAAAACAAAATACAAATCTGCTAATATCGGACACTAATATAAGATTTTGTAACAAAGGAACGTTAGACGCCCCACTAAGAGTAGATAGTTCAACAGCTCTAGTACTAACACCATTTGTAGCATCCCAATAATATATAGACCCTCCATCGTTTCCAAATACTAAATCTTCACCAAAGTTAGATTGAGACCAAAAACGAATTGCAGTTGTAGAAGATTCACCAACACCCCAAGTTCCTTGTCCCCAAGTTGCTGCACCCCAACCTGTGATTGGAACAGCAAAAGGATTTCCTACATTAATCTGATACGCGGCCGACACAGCGCCTCCACCTGTAGCACTAGAAGTAGCATTAGATGCTGCTGTAATGTTATATGTACCTACAGCTGTAGTAACAGAAAGACTAACTACAAATTCACCATCTATGGTAAGTCCGCCTACTGCTGACGCATTACTAAATGTAACGTAGTCACCGTTTTGATAGCCACCATTTGCATCTGTAACTGTGACAACTGCAGACCCAGATGTAGTGGTGAAAGGATTACTTAAAGATACAGTTGTACGTAGGGGGCTAACATCAAAATAAGTACCAATATTTTCTATATAAAACTTTAAATGAGTGCCTACACCAATAAGATTTTGACCTCCTAAAGTTACCCAGTTATGTAAAGAACGACATACTCCTTCAAAGGTAGAGGAAGATATCTGTTGCCAACCACCTATTTTTTCAGGTGTGCCTTGTCGAAACCGTATTTTGTCTCCGTCATAGTATCCACCTTCAGTTGTGTATCGTGTGCCTTCACGATTAATCCCAGGTTTTAATTTT
>Ga0209337_1001092_pt1 | contig 20963 bp, 34 predicted proteins | sample LinPmetageLP53_FD_184044 | JGI IMG/M metagenome (GOLD analysis project Ga0209337, IMG submission 184044) | Marine viral communities from the Pacific Ocean - LP-53 (SPAdes) (version 2) | ecosystem: Environmental > Aquatic > Marine > Oceanic | place: Pacific Ocean | collected 2010-02-08 | reverse complement strand
CTTGGTGATTTAATAGACGAGGATTAGTATGGGATGTGGAACACAAATAGTGCCGAACTTTAATGAGTACAATAAAATGTACAAAGAAGATAACAAAGCACCGGCACTTGAAATGAAAATGACAAAGCTATTAGCTCAGTCTGATAAGAATAATATTTATAAACCTAAGAAGAAAGCAAAGCCATAAGTTTTACTAGGTTTACTAGTTGTAACTTACTTGCGTTGTTGTCTCCACCCATTACTTTTTTGTTAGGTAATTGTGGTAGTATTTCTTTTAGCTTGTCTACTGGAAATACAAGACTACACACTAGCTCATTGTTAACAGTTAGATTGTGTACCCATAGGTCGGCCTCAGTTACTTCTATTCCGCTTGGCTTGCCATAGCTCTCGCTCTCTATACATATGTTTCCTGTTCTGGCCCATGTGTCCCTCTCCGTTTTAACTTCACACTTCTTAGCACCTGAAAACATATCATCAATGTACTCTTCCCACTGCTGACCAAACTCTAGGTCAACGTCAAACTTTTTTAATTCTTTTATGTCCTTACTTTTGTTTAGTGACATAGCTTCTCCATTTTGAATTCAATTCTACCACTATCAGACCAGTATTTTCTTGCTCTAATCATGGCTATCTGGTTGTCGTTATCATAATACTTACCTTCCAAACTATCTAATGTAGCTTTGACGTAGTTGTCTAAGTCTGCATTGTTATCACAGTGCTTGCCTTCTTTCTCTGCTTTCTTTTTCTTGGACATATGTTTAGGCAATTGCACATAAAAATCTAACTTAACATAAATCAAATCTGTTGTTGATGTAGCTTTGTATTCTTGAAGAAGCTCTGCAAATTCTTTTTTAAACTGAGTGTACTTCTTTGGAAAGTATGTAGACCATCGTGTAACTCTTGCTCTGCTAGCCACTACTGGTGCTATTGGAAAGGTAATCATTTAAGTAGCTCCTCTATCTGCCTTTCAATAAAGAACCTAGCCTTCCTTAAGTCTTCAATCTGTCCTTCACCTTTGTGTTTGTGTTCCCAGCGACATAGGTATTTGATTGCTGAAGCAGTTAGGTAGTTCATCTTCTGGTCTATTATAAAATCTATAACTTCTATCTTGCCCTTTGTGTAGTGGTTGGGCGAGTTCACTATATCTTCTGTCATTTGTTCCAATCCCTCCTCCATAAGTCTCTTGGTTTAGATTTCTTTTTTTTTAATTCTTGATAAAGTCTAGCAGTCCTGTCCAGTTGAACAAGACCACTAGCTTTTTTAGTTGGCTTACTTGTCTCCACTCATTATATCTTTGTCAAGTAGTTTCCAAATAATAGCAGCAGCAATAATTCCTGCCAGCCCAGCATTACCAAGTGTCCATACTATATTAAGTATAGAACTAATTACATCTCCAGTTAGGAATGCTACCTTCGAGCCGAAGATAACCTGTAATATAATTGATAAACTTATTAGTTTAATGCCAACGTCTATTGCACCATCAGCTCCTTTCATTATCTTATCTAACATACTTACTCCTTTATTATTTAACATTGGCTATACAAGCCATCCTTTCCTGAGAGCATCTAGCCACATAACAATGTACACTAGACAACCTGCAGAAATCATAGCTGATATAAACGCAAAGTATATAACAGCTCTCTTTAACAATCTCCTCATACTATTCTCCTAGCTTAATAATAACTATCTGAAGTGCCAGTATTAGCAACACAGTCCCTATCATTCTATCTCCCTTTCTTCTTCAACTAAGTCAACTAACTCACAGATACTTCCGGTACAGGCAAGTGTCTTAGTTCCTACTGTCATGTCTGTTAACTCATACTCACTAATTAAATCCCAGTCTACTGACTCAGGCATCTTACTAAGTAGCTCTTCATAAACATCTGCACTGCAGTCTTCATAAGGTGCTTGCTGATAGGAGTGGTCTGAGTGTGGTAAGAAAGAGACACCACTCATTTCATCAAAGTGTTTATACACCCAAGCCCCTACATCCATCCATTCATGTTCTCTCACACTTACAGTAACACTAGGCTTGTGCTCACAGTAGTATCTCTGGTATGTTAACCAAAGTTCTAGTTGTTCTATTGCAGTCCTATCGTCTCTAAGAACTGCACCCTCTGGTGCTTTCATTGGAAATGCAAAGACTTTGACACTGTTAGGCTTCATGACATCAACTTCACAAGGTATGCCTTGGTCTTCCATAAGTTGTGCGATAGGGTCTTTAGTGTCTGCTCTTACTCTTCTTATATAATAATCATTGTGTCTACTATGTATGCCACTAGCACTGTCAACTAACTGGCTGACTGTACCACTAGGTTTGATAGCAGTAGTAGCAGTGGCTTGACTAATCCCTAGCATCTCTGCCCACTCTTTATTTACCTTGACTGATTCTTTCTTCAAGTCTGATAAAAAGTCAGGCAAACTTCTCTTACCATAGTGTCCTCTGGTTACTTCACTTCTGCTCATAAAAGCATTGTCCATAATTCCTGTAAGACTAACACCAAGCAGTGCTTCTTCTTTAGTATTTTGCACCCACTTTGGTCTAAGTCTTTTTATGTCCGTAAGACTAGCTTGAAATGTCCCCAGTATGGTGGCTAATTTTACCTTACGGAGTATATCTTTCTGTGTGTCTTCTGCTCTGACCACTACCTCTGTTAAGTTGCAAAATTGACCATCTCTCAGGATTATTTCACTACATGGATTACAACCAAACTGATGGTTGCTATCTCTTCTTCCTATTGACTCTACTAATTTAGTGGCTGCTTCTCTATTAAAGATACCACGCTCACCTGATTTAGATTCATATAGAGATGTCCATTCTTTCATGAAGATACCAATGTCTGGTTTCTCTGTGTAGCACACACTGTTGTTACTTAGTGCCATCTCTGGTGTGTCTGACCACCACTGTCCAGACTTTGCACTACGCATACGTTCATCAGTTAGGTTGGATAGTGAGATGAGTGCTGACCTACGCACACCACCTACTACTACTACCTCTGCTATCTTACACATCATTCTATGGCATTCATAGCTAGTTAGCTTACGACCTACTGCATCTTTAAATAGGTTAGTAGAGAAATTAAACAAGTCAACAAGAGGTTCTGGTCCACTGGCTCTACCACCAAAGGTACTTAACCTTGCACCTTTTGGCCTTACTTTAGAAAAGTCCCACTTAGGCATCTCACCATCATACAAGTATGTAATTAGTTTACGGAACGCAGACTGCCAACCTTCTTTAGAATCCTGAACTACTATAATATCATCTACATCAAGTAATTTTTCTGGTACATCTGGTAGCTTTCTAACAAACTGTCGTTCAACACTAAAGCCTACACCAGTACCATGCATTAGAACATACAAGCATTCATCAAATGCTTTCCAGTGGTCAACACTTAGATAAGCACAGTTGTAACCAGCTATGTTATTTTCTTTTAAGGCTTTGCCTGCAGTCATGAGTGCTCTCATGCTTGGCATAACCTCAAGATTAAGCACTGCTTTTTCTAACATCTTTCTAGTTTTTGGCAACAACTCTTGCTCAGTGTTTTCTTTAAGGTGTTCTTCCATAAAATCAAAGTATCTAGCAACAGTCTCTTGCCACGTCTCTCTTCTCTTCTTATCAGGTAGCCACCTAGCGTACCTGCTTAGTGCTATAAAGTTTTGGTAATCACTTGGTAACTCGTTCATTCTTCCTCCATTGGGTCAATTTGTATGTCAACCATAGGGTCTCCATTATCATCATCATAATCTTTGTATCTTAACCTGCCCTGCCTGTGCATTAGCACCGCATCAGTAATTCCTTTGTTGTATGCTTGCTTGTGTGCAAAGTATATTGCAACTGCACCAGCAAACACCAGTCCAAAACTTAACATTAAGTATTCCATTCGTTCTCCTCAAAATCTTCTAAAAATCTATCTTGTTTTTCAATCAGCTTTCCTTCAAATGCGTTAAGCAGTTCTTCAGGTTCTATCTCTAGCTCATCACATATCAAGCACACATCAAATGTTGCAGCAATGTATGCTTTTAATTCAGGAAGTTGTTTCAAAAGTCAGCTCCAATTACATAGTAGTTAGTTATTTTTCCAGAAGGTATTGGTCTGGCATCTAAGTTTCCTTTGCCAAAACAATCCTCTTTAAATCCACAGAATGAACAAGTCATGCATAGCTTTTCTTCTGTCTTGGATTTATTCCAAGTAGTAGCATTGGCTAATCTCATGGGTGGTTTGTTTAGTTCCATCTTCTCTTTTAAACCAACAATGTAGTTGTCAATGTCTTGTTCAAGCTCTTGTTCACACAACTTAAGTGTTGATTTGTTTTTGTTTAAAGCTAGAAAATATCCTTTCTTTCTCTTGTCTGTCTTGCCGTAAGCAGACAGTTGTTTGATATATCCAAAGGCATCACCATCAATGCCATTCTCTTTAAACTTATTTTCCCAAGACCATGCACTAGCAGTTTTTATATCTACCAGTTCACCATCTATAGTGCAGTCTTGTGAGCCGTTAATACCCTTGACTGTATGTTTCTTCTGTTGCTCTGTAATCTCATGACCAGACAATTTAACAAGTGCAACAAGCACTGCTTCAAGAACATGCCCTTGTAAAAAAGTAAGGTATACCTCACCCTTTATTGGTTCGGGGGTGTGTCCATGGTAGTTGTACCACTGTGCTCTTTCACATCTTCCTATGCCTGACATCCTTAGATTACGATTGTCTTCTCTAGGTGTAAATGCATCCTTGATTGCTTCCTCAACTTCTCTGCCTGCTTGCATAGCAATTGAGTTTAAGTCTCCAGAATAATCCTTTGACTTCATGACATTATAGATGTCAGGTATCACTGTGTTTATAGACTTCATTGTCTTCTCCTCTCTTCTTAAAATTTAATGTAGTATTTTACCCTAATTAGTGTGTTTCATTCCAGCTTTTACCAACTTTGTATTCACCAGTTATGGGGCAGTTGAGTTTGTAATAGCCAGTGGTCTCTTCCATGGCCTGTACCACTAGATGTCCTATTGAATCTGCATCTTCGGGGTCACACTCTATCTGTATCTCATCATGTATAACACCGAGTTGTTTGTAGTCATAGTCTTTTGCAAGAGTGTGGAATATAACCCAAGCTCTCTTAGCTATGATAGAACCTGCACTCTGAAGTAAAAAGTTGAGTGCTGAATGTGGGCTACGCACATACACCTTGCGACCATCCAATGTTTTAATCCAGCCCTTCTTAGATGCCATCTCTATCTTCTTTCTTAATGTGGCAAGTGCTGGTGTGTTGGCTAGGAATTGTTCCTTAATCTTTTTGCCTAGTGTTTTACCACCACCACATATGTTACCTATCAGTGCATCACCACCTCCATACAGGTAAGCATAGATGAAACGCTTTGACTCATCTCTGGTGCTAAGTCCTGATGCTTTTTGATTTGCAGTGTGGATGTCACCACTGAGTATCTCTTCTGTATATGAAGCATCTTTCATGTAGTGGGCGAGACACCTGAGTTCTAATCCGGAAAGGTCAGCACCTACAATTACCTTGCCATTAGGCACAGTAAACAAACCACGCATCTCCTGTCCGTACTCCTTGTTGCTGGCAGTTACTTGTTGCAGGTTGGGATTACTGCTAGACATCCTGTGTGTTACAGTACCCATAGTGTGTACACGACAGTGTATTCTTCTTGTATCGTGGTTGTACTCATCTATCCAGCTACTCACCTGTCCCTGTCTCTTCTGCAACATAAGAAATCTAGCTATTACTTTAGCCTCTGGTATGTCAACATCCTTGAGTGTACTCTCATCAATCTTAGGTTGTCCTGTATCAGTAAAGATAGCAGGTTTCCAACCATAATGCATAAGGTGTCTGCCTACCTGCTGCCTGCTACCTAGGTTAAGCTCTGGGTAAATCCAGTAGCCGTAGTCTCCATCATCATTAGTGTAACAACCAAGGTCAACCTCTGTTTGATAATGCTTACTCCGTTTGTTGTCCTTAGTAAACCTATTAGCTACTGGTTTCTTAGACTTCCACACTGGTAGTGGTGCAAAGGACTGGTGTACCTGCTCCTCTGCATGTCTAAGGTCTCCATTAATATCTTGAAGCAATCCTATAGCACCTTGCAAATCAAAGTGCCAACCAGTTTTTTCTTGCAAGCTACAGTGCTTGCGTGTGTCGTACTCTAACCTCTTGGCATCTTGGCTAAGTTCCTTGAGCAACAGGTGTCTGTATAGTTTAGTTGTTATCTCTGTATCTCTTATACAATAGTCTAACATCTCCATACTAAACTTAGACCAGTCACTGTGGTCTCCCTTATCAAAGCCAAGACGCTCACCCCAAGAAGCCAGCGAATGTCCACCATCTCTCCTTGGCTTATCCAACTGACTAAGCACCATGGTGTCCTCTACCTTAACACAACTAAAATCTATGTTAAGGATTTGTTCTAGCACAGGAACATCAAAGCCAATGCCATTGTGAAACACAAGACAATCAGCCTCTGATTCCATCCAAGGCTTAAATAAATTAAGACAAGGACCAGAGAAAGTAATGATTTGTTTTGACTCCATGTTCTGCACTGCTATACACCATACAATACTAGCATCAATACCATCAGTTTCTATGTCGCAACTAAAAGTCCTCATCACCATGTCCTATGCTTGGGTCTTCACCCTTCTCCAGTCTCCCGGTAACTCCATTGAAGTGTGTCCATCCTGCCTCGCCAGTCTGTCCAGTCCTTCTCATTTTCGGGACACGAATGCGTGTGGAGTTCCTTGTGTAATCATCCTCTGCCAGCTTATCTCTTGAGAATAGTATGTTGGTGTGACAAGCCTGTGGTATAGCACCACTGCCCTTGACATCATACTCACATATCTTATGTGGGTGTCCACCATCATCAGGCTTTCTAGTGTGCGTACTCAGTATCACAGTTGCCTTGGTCTCCTTACATAGCTTGATAAATCTGTCCATAACTTCCTCAATGTTCTCATTAGATAAATTCTTTATTGCAGTGTGCAATGGGTCTACCAATATTACACTACATCCTATACCTTTAATGAAGTATCTTATCTTAGAAAACATTTCTTCTAAATCTACACTACCACCACCATCATTATGCAGTTGTATCTTTGAGGCAAATCCTATGTCTATAGCCTCGCTCATTATATTATCCACATTCAAATCATTTGGCTTGGTCAACTGCATATTCTCACCAGTGTGTACACTAACTACCTTCCTGATGGTCTCATCTATGTTATCCTCAACCATAAAGCAACCTATCTTTTCCTTGGTGTTGACTGCGAAGTGGTATATCAACTCATTGAGTATGGTAGTTTTACCTATACTGGTGTGTGCAATGATAGACACCAGCTCACCTCTAGCCACACCACCACGCATCATGGTGTTGAGGTTGCCGAATGAATCAGGCAATGGTATCAGCTCAGTGTCCTTATAGTGTAGCATAGCATTGTGCATATCCTCAAGTGTTGCTACTCCTGATACAGTAAATGGTTTAGCATCCTGCCACCACTCCTCAATGAAAGCCTTACCATCATTCTTCATGAGGTAATCACTAGCATCCTTGTGCTTGGCTAGTGTCAGTATCTTACATTTGTTAGGACCTAGTATGGGTGCTATCTTTTTTGCAGCACTACGGCCTGCCTCATCACTATCAAAACAGAGTATCACAGTCTCAAAAGAATCCAACCATTCTATGTTAGCCTTGATATTATCCACGCAGTTAGAACCATTGTTGACAGATACATGAGTGTACTTAGAGCCAAACATCTCATAGCAAGACATAGCATCTAGCTCACCCTCACATACAGTAACAAACTTACCTCCCGGTCTAAACAAATCCTGACCGAACAGTTTGTTACCCTTGCTGGTGTCACCAGTAGCAAAGAATCTTTTGTTGCTTACAAGTCTGGTCTTTATACCCACCATATCACCCTTCTGATTGTGGTATGGGTAGTGGTGCTTGATTACCTTGCCATCCTTATCCTTCTCTGCTTTCACCTTAAACTTCTCCAGTGTCTCAGCTCTGAGCTTCCTATCCGGCAAGCTATAGAAATCACCTCGGTACTCTGTTTGCCAGTCGTTTTTAACCGGGTTAATTTCAGTCTTTGGGTGGGCAGGGTAATCCGGATTGGTTAGTGGGCCGGGTGGATGCTCACTAAATCCATGTTCTCCACACGAAAAGCAATGTGTCTGGCCATCTGAATAGACAGCCATGTTGTCCTTACCTGTATCACCACCGCTGTTTGCACAGGTAGGGCACTGCTCTTTGTGGAGCAATTTGTTATCCATATTTTCTCCTCTCTTATAAAGTAAACAGGGCATCCGAAGATGCCCTTTGAGTATTGCTAGTTAGCTATTTAAAATTCACCATCTTGGTAATCTTCAACACCTTCTGCCTTCTCATCTACACGAATAGCCTCAAGATAAGTATATCCACTGTAGTCTCCCTTTCCTTGCTTGACCTTCATTGTTACTTGGTCTCCATACAGAGATAGGTGTCCAACATCTACCAGTTCCTTGTCTCTATTGTAAATCCTTGGTAGGTCAAACTCTATCTTGCGTCTTGCAGTGACTTGTGTGTTACCTTCGTACTCACTGGTTTTAAGACCTGCCTTCTCAGCAAGTTTCTTTCCAGACTTATCCAAAGCAATGGTGAGAGCATATCTCTCCGTACCTTTGTAGTTGTCTGGCTTAGTAACATGGTTGAATACCACCTTACCGGTTAATGTCATAGCTTCTGACATACACATCTCCTTTATAGTTAACATCAATGCCACATATCGTGGCTCTTATTAGCGGTTAGTACCACTAAGGAGTGCAACAGAAAAATATAGGAAAAACTGTTGCACATCTTAGTGATACTAGTGCTATCTTAGACATCTAAGTATACCTAGTATTCACTACTTACTACTAACAACTTGTACATCATAGGTAATCTTAGTTTGTCTAAGAGCAATAGTATAGCATACAAATATAGGTGTTACTTAGGTATGTCTGGTGTCCAGTCCGAAGTATTTAATTCTGACCTTCTCTTGCTTGCTTTTATTGCATCATCGAGCAGCATCTGACTGAATTGTATGTGTTCTCTCTCATATTCTTTGGTCTTCATGTACTCACTGGCCCATTCCATAGAAACAACATTGCCATACTCATCTGTATGTCCCTCTTCCTCGCACCACATCATGTAATCTTTAATCTTCATCGGTTTCCTCCTCATTAATATCAAAGTATATCTCTAAATGCTCTATTATATCATCAGTTTCTATGCCCTGTCCTGCTGATTGTTGCAATTCTTTTATAAGTTCTGGCACATCAATATGAAAACATTCTATTATGTCAGTTGTGTCTGAATTTATATCAGTAAGCATGTCATTCTCTATAAGATAAACAAGTATCTCTTGATACGAGTTGTTAGCGATGTTGCGTATCTCTCTATATGATGTCATTTTTTTCTCCTTGTGTGTATCCTATCCTCTAGGACTTTTAGTTTCTCATACATAGGCTTCATGCCCTCTACCTTTAAAAGAAAAGCATCCAAGGACTCTTGGTCTTTCACATCCTTCAGCTCTTCGTCTAATTTCAAACGCTTTTCAGCACACTCTTCCAAGTAATGCATGTAGTCTGTTAGTGCTTTCATTCCTGTAAACCTACCCTATCACTTATAATCCGTAGCATCTCCTCAGTTAAGTTTAGAGATGTACTTATTATGTGTATTGCTTCTTGCAATTCTTTAACCTGCTCTTCCATAGAGTCTATCTTCTCTTCAAGCCGGTCTGTGTAATATCTTATGTCTGTATCTACGTTAATATATGCCATTAAATTATTCCCTCCTTGCTTGTTGCGGTATAAACACAATGTTCTACCCAATCCATATCAATAATGCTATCACCTCTATCCATTAAATCAAGAGCTAAATGCCAGTCGCTTAGAGATGTTTGACCATCACCATTAAACTGCTCATGGTCAGCCCAATCTATAGCTATCTCATCTTCCGGACTATAGTATTTTTGTAATTGTTCTATTGCTTTTGATACTTTCATTTTATTCTCCCATATCTTTATTAATTATAGTTGTTGACTCATCACGCCACTTCTGTCTTAGCTTGTTTCTGTATCGCAAGAGTGCAACTCTTTCACCATAGGTCATGACTTTGCCATTCCTATCTGTCATGGTGTTGCCATTGACAACACCATCTAAATACTCAGGGTTTATTGGTGTACCCCAAGCAATCTTTACAGGCTCGCTTATCCATTCTAGCTTTGTATATCCGGGATTGCGTATATCACCTGACTTTAAAAAAATAATATCTATATCATCAATGACTGACAGTCTTCGCCAAGCACCAACTCTTGACAATCCTGTGCGTTCTTGTACTTCTCTAACAGTAGTCTCACTACCATCAGAGAGTACATAAATATCTTCTACTCCTCTACTCATTGGCAGCTCCCTTTATTTTAATCGTTGTTCTAGTTCATCAAAGAAATCGGGAACATTACATTCTCCATTATAAATAGAAAACCATACATCTTTTATCTCATCAATAGTAAAAGATTTATCAAGTTTCTTTTTTAAATCTCTGTTAATTTGTAATGCTTGATGATAAGCATTTTTATTATCGTTAGGGTTTGCCATCACTCACTCCCCCTTCTTAACAAAGCTAGTTTTTCTTTCTTGGATAGTTTGTCGATGCAAACCCATGACTCCTCGTGTTCATCATCTCTTTCTAGTGCTTCTTTCAAGGCTTCTTGCTCATCAAAATGATGTTCAAGTTTATGCTTCATTGATAAAGACATTTTCATTGCTCTCCTCCCATCCCACTGTTAAATTGTATTTCATGGCATACTCTCTGGCATCCTCCTCAAAAAGAAACTCCATCATCCTGTTGCCCTCATCGTCTGAGCAAACCCATATTTCTATTGGCTTTTTGGTCATATATCTCCTTAGTTTATGTTATGCAAACGTCTCCACGCTTGCCATGTGATTGATTGTACAAAGTTAGGGACTAAATCCAAATCTCTGGCAACCTCCTTGTAACATTCAGCAAAAAACTCATACTGAATATCTGTGAGTGACTGTTCTTTATCAGTGCATGTGCGACCTAGTGCAATACTAAGTGCATGCCTATCAACTGTCACATATCGCTTATCATCTGGGTATAAAAGGTTCATGAAAAAATTCTGAGTCTTGTTGCCATTCAGAATATCCCATATCTCACTGGCATGACCATCAGAGAATATAACTTGATTAGCTTTAGTCTTGAATTGAGTTATAGCACCACAATCTCCAGTCCTAATCTTTTTCTCAGCTATCTTTAAGTTACCTTCCCACTTTTGCCTTGGTGATAAGGCAGACACAACACCTAGAACTTTGGACAGAGGCACTTTACAGTGATAAAACTCTTCCCAATTTATAGTGCTAGATGTTGATATCTCCCTACACTTCCAGTGATTATCCCAATACCACAGATTTTCCTCGATAGCCTTACGCTTTATGTATATATGCTTGATATTTTTCTTGCATGTATGCATAGTAAGCGTATTGCCTTTGAAGACAATCTTTCGCTTCATATATCCTCCTTGAAATTAACCGGGTTAATCTAAAAGTACCATGTATGCGGTTGGATTTTTAACCCTAAACCAATCCAATGCAGTATCCATCATGTGCCATTGTCTCATGGCTTCACATCCTTTGATATAATCATAGACTGCTATTTCAATTGGCTCAAGCTCTACACTTTCACCACTATACACGTTTCTTACTTGCTCATGCTCACTGCCTACATGCAGTTGCTTGAGCCATACATCATCTTTCATGTGTTACCTCGCTTCTAGTTATAAAGAATATGGACTATCGCCCTCATGAGTAAATAGCAATAGCCCATATGCTTTACAACTACTAACAATTATCCATATTGAATAGCAGTTGTCAAGCGTTTTAAATATACTTCATCCAAATAGTTGCACCATCCTTGCAGGTATTACATATATACCATTGCAATCATCACAACATCTTTCCTCTTCATCGTCATTGATAGGCTCTGGATTGTTTCCATATCCCTCAAACTCTTTTTTGCATATACAACATTTATAAACTTCTGGATAAGCCATAGTATTAGTCCTCATTTTTAAATTTATCATTTATCTCATCATTAATGCCTTTATAAAAAGGTATCAAGGCACAAGATAAGCCAATTAAAACACATATTAATAAAAATATGTCAAACAAAAAATTGTTAATCATAAAATCTCCTTATCCGGAATTAACCGGGTTAATATCAAACAAAAAACCCCCGGTTAAGGGGGCTTTATTGCTAGCCATTTGTACCAGTTTTTAAATTAGCCGGTGCATTTAGCATGGTTTCATTTTGCTTTTGCTTCCATTTTTTCAATAAATCCAAAGCCATTTTTTGATTGGCTGGTGTCAATTGCTTAAATGAATTGATGTTTCGTTTCGTTAAATCATCAACTTTCGCTGGTGCAAAATGTTTCTTGATGTCAAAATAAGTAGTTTTTGAGTCAATAACTTTATTGGCTTTTATGTATCTACTTATAGTGCTTAAAACAGTAGCCGTTGAACCTTGCTTTTTAATAGCGTCTACCCTGTTGACATCTTTTCCCTCTACCTGTTTTTGTCGTAACCAGATATTGCCTTCCCTGTGAAAATTTAGCCATTTAGTTTCTAATTCCTTGGCATTAATGCCTTTGAATATAGCTACTAAATCGTTGCATTTCTCTGTTTTATTTAACTCTATGCCTTTTATATCTAAGGCACTTTTATTAAGCTCTAAAATGACAGAACGAAAGGGCGTGTTATACTTTTTTGCAGTAGGTGTACTAACCTGTAACAGTCTTTTTGACATTTGATTTTCCTATATTTAATGAACGTAGTTATGCCAGCACTAATGCATTATTGCCAAGTGCCTTACTAACTACTAATTTTTAAAGAACGAAATTAACCGGGTTAATCTCAACACCCTGTTTAAGCGATGCACTTCTCAAGGAAGTACCGCAATAATAATGTATGTTGATTTTATTGTCAAGCGTTTTCTTTTTATCTGGTGCAATTAATTTTTAAACGGCTTGAAATTAACCGGGTTAATCTCGAAGATATTTTCCTATATTAAAACTATGTATCTATTTATTATTATGTATTGGTATATATAAATCCCTGTATATGAATTGGTAACTATGAATTAACCTGTATGAATTACTGTACATGAATTGCTATGTATCTATGAATGTATATGTATACCTATGTATGAAGTCATATATATGTTTAAAGCCGGGAAAGTCGAGGCCACCCCACCCAAACGCCAATTTTTTATATCCGGGGAAACTGACCTGTGTACAAAATTCTAATTTTTTCAATGGCTTACCCAGATTTCGGGATAAGATTTCGGGATAAGAAAATAAATTCACTATAACTTAGATTATAAGGTATAATATTGTAGTATTTTTAAGAAAATCTAATGCAGTTACCTAGCAATCTCTAATGATGCAACACCCCTCCTACTAACAAATAAACAATCATTAGAATATTCTAGGTAAAAGCTAACAATATTTAATAATTTAGGGTATAATACTACATATGGCAAATAAGGGCAAAGTTACTGTACACTCTAAAGAAGAAATTAGAGAAATAGAAAAAGAATTAGAAGAAGAATTACGATATGCCGTAGCTTCTGCCAAGGGTATAGTACCAGCAGATGCTGTAATCAAATTAGAACGGAAGGTAGGTAGACCAACAGGAGGTTTGTCTGCAGAGAGTAAGAAAGCTGGTGGTAAAAAGTCTAGAATCAAAAGAGGACAGACGTATAAACCTACGGATGACGATTATTCTAAAGTAGAAGAGATGGTTACTATAGGCTTAGACCAGCATACAATAGCAAAAGTAATGGGCATTAGTAATGCTACTCTTACTAAATATTTTATGCACAATTTGCTGGTAGGCAAAGAGAAACGTACAGCAAGGGTTGCAGGCGTAGCCTATGAAATGGCAGTATCTGGAGAAAATCCTAGCATGACTACGTTTTGGCTAAAGACGCAAGCAGGCTGGAGTCCAAAACATACTGTTGTTGTAGAAGATAGACAGTTTGACATACAATGGGCCAAGGATGAAGCCGATATTGCAGACGCTAACCAGATGTTAAAGGATACTAACAGCAAGGTACACTAATTTATGCAAGAGGAGAGGAAACCTATAGTAATACCCTATACTCCTAGGGAATTACAAAGACATCTACACACTAACCTTAAAAGATTTAATGTTGTAGTATGTCATAGAAGGTTTGGCAAGACTGTATTTGCTGTAAACGAATTAATTAAATCTGCTGTACAAGATATAGGAGATGGTAAAAGAGCACCAAGGTATGCATACATTGCACCACTTTTTAAACAAGCTAAGACAGTTGCTTGGGATGAATTAAAAAGATTATGTGCTGTATTCCCGGATGTTAAATTTAATGAAGCCGAGCTTAGAGCCGACTTCTTAGGAGCTAGAATACAATTGTACGGAGCAGATAATTATGACACGCTTCGTGGAATTTATTTAGATGGGGTTGTGCTAGACGAGTTTGCCCAGATGAACCCAAAGATGTTCTCTGAGGTAGTAAGGCCAGCACTATCAGATAGGAAGGGGTATGCCATATTTATTGGTACACCAAAGGGAAAGAATGATTTTTATGATTTATACCACTCAGCACCAGAGAAGAAGGGATGGGCTAGATTCTTATACAAGGCGAGTGAAACAGGGATACTAGATGATGAAGAATTGGAGCTTGCGAAACAAGATATGGCAGAGACTGAATTTGAACAAGAATACGAGTGTTCTTGGTCTGCTGCACTTAGAGGTGCGTATTATGCTAAAGAGATTGAAACTTGCTATGAAGAAGACCGAGTGGGGAAAGTCCCTTATGACCCGGCTAAACAAGTAGTAACGAGCTGGGACTTAGGGGTTTCTGACGCAACCTCAATTTGGTTCTGTCAATTTATAGGAAAAGCAGTACACGTTATAGATTATTATGAGAACTCAAACGAAGGTTTGCCTCACTATATTGATGTTCTTAACAGGAAAGGTTATCATTACGGAGCACATATTGCACCTCACGATATTGTAGTTAGAGAATTTTCTACTGGTAAGTCAAGACGAGACCTAGCATTTGACCTAGGCATAGACTTTCAAGTAGCACCAAAGTTAAAAGTAATGGATGGTATTGATACTACCAGAACTTATTTAAACAAGTGTTGGTTTGATTTAGACAACACTAAGAAAGGATTAGAGGCATTACTACAGTATAGAAGTAGTTATGATGACAAGAAAAAGATTTGGTCACAACGACCAGTCCACGATTGGACATCACACGCTAGCGATGCTTTTCGGTATTTATGTGTAACAGATGTTGTGTTTACAGGTAATGATAGTGTCTGGGGCAAGGAACTCCCTAAGACTGATTTAAGTTGGATAGTATAGGAGAAGATATGAATCCGAAATGGTTAGAAAATAAAATACTAGAGATGTCACAGGACATTAAAGACCTTAAAGAAATAATGAAGGCAGTCTCTGCACCACCTCCACCTAAAGAAACAACATACCCTATTAATAAAGGTAAATAATTTATGGCTAAAATGACAAAGAGGGAGCTATCTGCTCACCTAGAGCAAGAGATTAACTCTGCTTTGGGTTACAAAGATGGCAAACTTACAGAGCAACGCTCAGACGCATTAGACCGATACTATGGTAAAAAGTATGGTAACGAGCAGGAAGGTCGTTCTCAGGTTGTCACTAGAGATGTAGCAGATGTAATCGAATGGATTATGCCTAGCCTTATGAAGATATTTACTTCAGGGGACAAGGTAGTACAGTTTGAACCGCAAGGTCCAGAAGATGTTGAGATGGCAAAGCAGTCTACAGATTATGTAAACTATGTCATTATGAGACAGAATCCGGGGTTTACAACAATATACTCGTGGTTTAAGGATGCACTGCTACAAAAAAATGGTGTTGTAAAACATTACTGGGATGACAGCAGTGAGACATTAAAAGAAGAATACAAGAATTTAACAGAAGAAGAATTTATGGCTTTGCTGTTAGATGATAGTGTAGAAGTAAAAGAACATACAGAAAATGGTGGTGAAGAAGATGTAATGTCTTTACAACCACAACAAGTAACACATGATGTTGTAGTAAATAGAACATATGAAGATGGGCAGGTTAGAATAGAACCTGTACCACCAGAAGAATTTTTAATTGACAAATATGCTAAGACAATAGATACCGCAAGGTTTGTTGCACATAGAGTTAAAAGAACTAAATCAGAATTAATAAAGCAAGGCTATCCTAAGAATAAAATAGAAAATGTATTTAGCAACGATGAAGCTGATTACAAAGCAGAAAGACTTTCTAGATTTTCTCACGAGCAAGACAATTCACCAGAAGGTGATATTGATGATGGAGTCTGGGTTACAGAGTGTTACTTAAGAGTAGACTTTGATAATGATGGAATAGCTGAACTAAGAAAAGTAACGAAGGTTGGAGACGAACTGTTAGATAATGAGGCTGTGGATAGTGTTCCCTTCTCCTCCCTTACACCTATCCCAATGCCTCATAAGTTCTATGGTCTGAGTATATATGACTTAATCTCTGACCTTCAACTAATTAAGACTACACTAATGCGTAACTTGTTAGACAATATGTATCTAACAAACAATGGGCGATATGAGGTAGTCGAAGGACAAGTAAATTTAGATGACCTAATGACTTCTAGACCGGGTGGTATTGTACGAGTGCGTACACCGGGTGCTGTTAACCCTCTGGGAACACCACAACTAGACCAGAACTCTTTTAATATGCTAGGGTATTTAGATAGTATTAGAGAAGAGCGAACTGGTGTTAGTAAGCAGTCAATGGGTCTATCTGAAGGTGGCTTAAAGTCACATCAAACTGCTACAGGCGTAGGTCAAGTAATGACTGCAGCACAGCAGAAGATAGAATTAATAGCTAGAATATTTGCTGAAACAGGAATGAAAGACTTAGCAAACTCTGTCTATATGCTAGTACAAAAATATGAAAAGCCTGAAAAGATAGTTAGGCTAAACAACACATGGACTACTTTATACCCACACGAGTGGAAAGAAAAGATGGATTGTGTAGCACAAGTTGGTTTAGGCTTTGGCAATAAAGACATGAACCTTATGCACTTAGGTAGGCTGTCGCAAACAATACAAATGATTGCACAACATCCACAAGCAGGTATGCTATTAAAGCCGAAGAATATATACAATCTAGTAGCAGAGCAAATAAAAGCTATGGGCATGAAGAATGTAGATGATTTTATTACAGACCCCGGAGATGCTGATGTTGCTCAACAACAAGGACCATCCCCAGAAGAACAAGCTAAACAAGCAGAAGCTCAACTTAGAGCTAAAGAAATAGAAGTTAAGATGCAAAAGATTCAACAAGAATCTGCAATAAGACAACAAGAAATGCAATTAGAAGCACAAATATCACAACAAGATTTAGAACTTAAGAAACAAGAAGCGTCTGTTGATATGCAAATTAAAGCACAAGAGTTGGAAATTAAAAAAGCAGAGCTTGCACTTAAACAACAAGAGCTTGTACTTGAACGAGAACAGGAACGAGCAGTTAAGATAGGGAGTTAAGAATGAACAAGGGAGAAGAGATAGCGAGGGCAGACCAAGCTAAACAAATTTTAGAACATCCTCTTTACATAGAGGCTTTAAGTACAGTAAAAGAAGCGTTGATAGACCATCTTTTAAATACTAAAGTGTCAGAAGAAATAGAAAGAGATAGGTTATATATAACAATTAAAGCATTAGATTTAGTACATCAACATATACAATCAGTGCTTGAAACTGGTAAACTTGCTGAGAAGGAGCAAGAATTTTTTAATTAAGCGTGAGGAGTAACCAATGGATTCTGCAGAGAACACCCAAGAAGTTGTAAATAATAATAGAGCACAAGCAGGTACAACTGCTGATGCACAAAATAAAATCCTAAGTATGTGGGACTCAAAAGAGCAAACCGCAAGCGAGGAAACCGATACCCCTGTAGACGAGGAAGTGGTAGAGGAAATAGAGGAAGCTGAAGAGGTAGAAGAAGAAGCCCCTGAATCTGAAGAAGAAGGACAAGCTGAAGAAGAAACTGAAGAAGAGGTAGCCGAAGAAGAAGAGTATGATGTAGTAGCTGAAGAAGACTTAAAGTATACAATAAAAGTAGATGGAGAGGAATTAGAAGTTGGTATAGATGAACTCAAGAATGGTTATCAAAGGCAGGCTGACTATACTCGTAAGTCTCAAGCACTAGCAGAGCAGCGTAAAGAAACAGAAGCAATTCAATCTGAGCGTATGCAGTTAGAGCAAGAGAGGCAAATGTACGCAAATGGTTTACAGATGTTGCAAGAGCAACAAAGTGCCAAGCTACAAGATTTTGAAAAAACTGACTGGAACACTTTAAAAGATGAAGACCCATATCAGTACATGCTTAAAAAAGATGAGTACAGAGACGCACAGGAACAAGTAAACAATGTAACGCAGCAACAAACTCTTATACAACAAGAGCAGCAACAAGCAGCACAAAAAGCTAGAGCACATTTTGTTCAACAAGAATACTCTAGATTAGTTAATGCTTTACCTGAATGGAATGATTCAAGTTCTACTATTAAAAGAGATGTACAAGAGTACGCTAAATCAGTAGGCTTTCTTCCAGAAGAGATTAACCAGTTAGCAGACCACCGCAGTGTTCTTATTATAAAGAAAGCTATGGAGTTTGACAAACTAACAACAAAGGTTGCTCCTAAAAAGAAAGCAGTAAAGAAAGTTCCTAAAGTACAAAAAGCTGGAAGAGGAAATTCAAATGAAGATGCAGCCAATGATGTAGCCAAGAAAAAGCGTGCAAGGTTGAGGAAGTCCGGCAAGCAAGATGATGCTGCTTCCTTATTTTATGATATGCTTTAAGGAGATAGGTAATGCCTACACAATTTAAAACATACGATGCAACTGCAATCCGTGAGGATTTGTCAGATGTCATCTATGATATTTCACCAACAGATACTCCATTCATGTCCAGCATTGCTGGCAAGGGTTCAGTATCTAACACTCTATTTGAGTGGCAAACAGATGCACTAGCTGCAGCTGTAATTAATAACTACCATGTGGAAGGAGCAGCAGCAGGTACTGCAGCTACTACTGCAACTACTCGTCTAACTAACCAAACACAAATTTCTAAGAAAGTTGTTGAGGTTACTGGAACTCACGAGACAGTTGATAACGCTGGTAAGAAATCTGAACTAGCTCACCAGCTAGCAAAGGCTTCTAAAGAACTAAAACGTGATATGGAAGGCTCACTATTAGCTGACAACGCAGCTGCTGCAGGTAATGCAACAACTGCTCGTGAGACTCGTGGTGCTGCCCATTGGATTACAACTAACGTAGTAGATGCTGGTTCTTCTAGCACTCACGCTGCAATGGTTGAAGCTGATGTTCTTTTAGCTGCGGAAAAAGTATGGACACAAGGCGGTGAAGCGTCAACTATCCTACTTGGTGCAACTAACAAGAAACTAATCACAGCTATGTCAGGTCGTGCTGATGCAATTCGCTCAGTAGCAGATAACAATATGACTATTCAAAACTCTGTAGATGTTTATGTATCAGACTTTGGTACTTACAACATTGTTATGGATAGATTCTGTGACCAAGACGTTGTATATTTCTTAGACCACGATATGTGGTCAGTCAACTACTTGCGTGATTTCCAAACAGTGGATATTGCAAAAGATGGTGACTCAGAAAAGAAAATGCTCTTAGTTGAGTATGGTCTACATTGTGGTAACGAAGCAGCAAATGCTAAGATACGCTACACAACTGGTTAATATAACCTAATAACCCACCCTAGGCAACTGGGGTGGTTTACTTTATGACAAGTCCAATTAAAACAGAAATAATATCAAATTTAGATGGAAGCATTACTATTGCTAGTGAGCAAAATGATAAAATAGTTAAGAAATTATCAGACTTAAACAGCAAAGAAAAGTTCCACAACAGAAGCACACAATACAAAGGTGACTCAGTAATGTCACACAAAGTAGCAAGCATACCCATGATTGTGGTAGAGCAGATGATGCGAGAAGGAATATGGGGAAATCAAGAAAGAATGAAAGTATGGATGAACGACCCAGCCAACGCTATGTGGCGAACTACTAAAGGAAAACTATAATGGCATTAGGTACATTTACAGAATTAAAAGACGCAGTAGCAGATTGGTTAGACAGGTCAGACTTGACTGCAAGGATACCAGATTTTATTGCACTAGCAGAAGCACGCATAAGCAGAGACTTACGCATACGACCTATGGAAGTAAGAAGTATAATGTACACAACATCAGGCCAAAAGTATTTTAATTTACCGGGTGGTTATTTGCAAATGCGTAACATTCAATTAAATACAAACCCTACTGCAGCTCTTGAGTACATTACCCCAGAAATGTTAGATAGGTTATATGGCAGTAGTGCTACTGGTAAACCTAGAGCTTACACTTTAATAGGTGATGAGATTCAATTGTCACCAGTACCTGATTCTGCTTATGAACTTGAGATGGCTTTTTATGAAAAGTTTACAGCATTAGGCGATGGTACATCAGGAACTGTAACAAGTAATTACTTAACTAAAAATGCACCAGATGTGTTATTATATGGTTCTCTTTTAGAAGCAGAGCCTTTTATTAAAAATGATGAAAGAGTAGCTGTGTGGTTAAACGGTTACAGCAATGCAATAGATAAATTACAAAAAGCAGACCACAATGATAGGCACTCTGGTTCAGCTATGAGAATAAGGAATATATACTCTGGGGTTGAAGGGTAATGGGTCAAAGCACTTGGGCTGCAGCAGATACTACTTGGGCAGCTAGTCCTTATACTTGGAGTGTTAGCACTTATCAAGTAGCAGCTAATATGACACA
>Ga0209337_1001091_pt1 | contig 20968 bp, 33 predicted proteins | sample LinPmetageLP53_FD_184044 | JGI IMG/M metagenome (GOLD analysis project Ga0209337, IMG submission 184044) | Marine viral communities from the Pacific Ocean - LP-53 (SPAdes) (version 2) | ecosystem: Environmental > Aquatic > Marine > Oceanic | place: Pacific Ocean | collected 2010-02-08 | reverse complement strand
AGATGCAAAAGATAAAGATGGCAATCAAATATATGTACAAGTATGGAATCCAGAAACTGAAGCAATGGAAGATACTGAAGAAAAGCTAGTAACTAGAGGATTAAAATTTGGAAAGACTGCAGAAGTAAATCATACTGCAGGAACTATACTTGCTAATACAGATTGGTATGTAACTAGAAAAACAGAACGAGAAGTAGATATTCCAGAAAATGTTGTTACACATAGGAATGCTATTGTTACTGAATGTAATAGAGTTGAAACAGCAATTGCAGAAGTTACAGATGTAGAATCTTTAATTAATGTAATGGAAGATGTTAAATGGAATATTTTGTAGCACAGTATGGTAGTAAGCTATCTTGTGTTATAGCTTCTATTCTTGGTGCATTATTTAATTATAATAAAAAGAAACTTAAAGGTAAAACACCTAGAGGTGGACACATTAAATGGTTAGTAGAAAGAAAAAGAGCTAGACAAGAACTAGGATTTACTTTAATACTAGCTGTAGTAACTGCTGAGTTTTTTATACCACCAATGCTACACATATTTAATTTAGGTATGCTTGCAGGACCAGCAATAGCATTCTTTATAGGGTATAGTGGAATGAGACTTCTTCCTGCTATAGAAAGTAAAATACATAATATTCTAGAGAAAGGATGGAAATGACACCACACGAAGAAATGAAATCACATGAAAAATTGTGTCTTGAGAGATATAATACAATTCATAAAAGATTAGATAGAATTGAAGTTATGTTAAATAAATTAGTGTGGGGTGCTTTAACAGGGTTTGGAGCCGTTGTAATAGCAGTACTAGTTCAAGCAATATGATAAGTATACTACAACATTTAATTCCAATTGGTTTAGGTTTTATTGCTAAACTAACAGCAATTAAATCAGAACAAGCTCATCAGCAACATCAAATGATGTTACAAGCTTTAGCAGCAAAAGAAGGTGCAATACAAAAAGCAAGAGAACATGCAAGTACAGAAGGTAAGATGGCTGCTTGGAATAGACGAATACTAATGTTTGCTATTCTTTCGTTAGTAGCTGTATATCCTTTAGCAGGAGTATTAGGTATAGATACAGTAGTTAAAATTGTAGAAGAACCTACTAGTTTTCTTTTTGGTATTTTTGAAATTGGAGGAGAAACTAAATTTGAAACAATTAAGGGACTCTATAAATTTGATGAAATATTTACGTGGGCTACTATGATTGTAGAGTTTTATTTTGGTGGACAACTAGCAAAAGGAAAATAAATGAAATCATTTATAAGTCTTTTAGCTTTTTTAACAGTTATGCCAGTAACACCTACAGTACTATTTATAATAACGTTGTGGAGTAGTATTTAATGCCTTATATGAGTAAAGGAAAACGAGACTATAAAAAAGAACTTAATTGGGAAAAGAAAAAGAAACCTAAAAGAGTTAAAGAAAGAGCTTCTCGTAATGCTGCACGAACTAAACTTGGTCTTAAAAAAGGAGATAAACGACACGCAGCACATAAGAATGATAATGCAATGGATAACAGGAAAAGTAACTTAAAAAAAGTATCTGCTAAAAAGAATTTAAGTAAAGAAGCAAAAAAGAAGAAACGTAACTTAACTAAAAGGAAAACTTAATATGCCTATGGTAAATGGAAAAAAGTACGCTTATACAGCAAAAGGTAAAATGGCAGCAGAAAAAGCTAAAAAGAAAAAGAAGAAAAAAAAGAAAACAATGACAATGAGAATAAGTAAAGGATATTAAAATGGATAAAGATAAAATGAAACCTCATATGATGTATTCTAAAGCTGGTAAAGGACAAATGGTATTTACAAAGAAAAAACATTTAGATTTAAAAGAAAAAGGATATACTCATATGAAACCTAAAAAGAAAAAGAAATAATGGCTAAAGATTCTAGATTAGCAAGAGCAGGAGTATCAGGGTTTAATAAACCTAAACGTACTCCTTCTCATCCTAAAAAATCACATGTAGTTGTAGCTAAAGAAGGTGATAAAGTTAAAACTATACGATTTGGAGAACAAGGTGCGTCTACTGCAGGTAAACCTAAAGCAGGAGAATCTGCAAGAATGAAAGCAAAGCGTAAATCATTTAAAGCTAGACATGGTAGAAATATATCTAAAGGTAAAATGTCAGCTGCATACTGGGCAGATAAAGTAAAATGGTAAAAAAGAAAAGTACAGTAAATAAAGCAGGTAATTACACTAAACCTACAATGCGTAAAAATCTTTTTAATAGGATTAAAGCAGGGAGTAAAGGAGGGAAGCCTGGACAGTGGTCAGCACGTAAAGCACAACTATTAGCTAAGCAATATAAATCTAAAGGTGGTGGTTATCGTGGCTAAAGCTAAATCACAGAAAAGTTTATCTAAGTGGTCAAAACAAAAGTGGAGAACTTCTGATGGTAAACCTAGTAAAGGTAAAAAAAGATATTTGCCTGATGCTGCATGGAATGCATTAAGTCCTGCAGAAAGAAAAGCAACTAATGCTGCTAAAAGAAAAGGCAATAAAAAAGGTAAACAACATGTGGCACAACCTAGAAAAGTAGCTAAAAAAGTAAGAAAGTATCGTACATAATAATAGGATAGATTAATGACATATTTAGAAATAGTTAATAGTGTACTTAGAAGACTTAGAGAAGAAGAAGTTTCTACTTTAGCTGAGAACGATTACTCTAAATTAATTGCAGATTTTGTTAATGTTTCAAAACAAGAAATAGAAAATGCATGGAACTGGAGAGTTCTTAGAAATACATTAACAGCTCGTACAGTTGATGGAATCTTTAATTATATTTTAGAAGATTCTACAACACGCTTTAGAGTACTTGATGTTTATAATGCTACTACTAAAAACTTTATGTACATAAGACCTAATGAGTGGATGGATGAAAGGTTTGCTTTTGTAGAAACTCCTGCTAAAGGTTCTCCTGCTTATTATGCTTTTAATGGAGTAACATCAGATGAAGATTCTCAAGTAGATTTATATCCTGTTCCAGATGGAGAATATATACTTAGATTTAATATAGTACAACCTCAAAAAGATTTAGTACTATCTACAGATACTCCTTTAGTATCTTCTCAATTAGTTATAGAATCTACTTTAGCTAAAGCTATAAGTGAAAGAGGAGAAGATGGTGGTAGTCCAGATCAAGAAATAAGATATAGAAATCTTTTATCAGATTATATTGCAATAGAAGCAGCTCAGAAACCTAATGAAACTATATGGCAGGCAGTTTAATGGCAGCTCCTTTACAATCAGTTAGTTTATTATCTCCAGGGTTTCTAGGTTTAAATACTCAAGATGCTAAAGTAGGTTTAGATAGTGGTTATGCTACTAGAGCTAATAATTGTATAATTGATCAGTTTGGTAGATTAGGATCTCGCCAAGGATATTCTTTATTAACAACAGATAGAGGAACATTAACTGCAAATGCATATATTGAATCTTTATTTGAATTTACAGATAACACAGGAAGTACAGAAATATTATCAGCAGGAGATGGAAAACTATTTAATGGTACTACTACATTAGTTCCTCAAAGTGTAAAAGCTGCTGATCAATCTACAGATGTATCAGTAACATTTACTGGTAATAGATGGCAGTTTTGTTCACTACCTAAAGGATCTGGAGCAGCTGCAGTTACTTATGCATTTGCTGCACAAAATGGTAATGAGTTACTAGTTAGAAGAAGAATTAGTGATACTGGTGCTTATATATTTCAAAAGGTAGGTACTTCAGGACATGGTACAGCTCCTACTGGAATTAGTTCTTTTGATCCAGATTGTGCTATATCTGCTTATGGTAGAATATGGACTGCAGGAGTTTCAGTTAATAAACATACTTTATTTTTTAGTGACCTATTAGATCCAACTAATTTTACTACTGGTAGTGCAGGTGTATTAGACATAAGTTCAGTAGTAGGTAATAAAGATGAAATTATAGGGTTAGCTAATCACAATGGATTTCTAGTAATATTTTGTAAAAATAATATTATAATATATCAAAATGCTGGAGATCCTCCTAATATTTCATTAGTAGATACTATAGTAGGTGTTGGCTGTGTTTCTAGAGATTCTATTCAAGCTACTGGTACTGATTTAATTTTCTTATCACAGTCTGGTATTAGATCTTTACGAAGAACAGTACAAGAAAAATCTTTACCTATGAGAGAACTATCTTTAAATATTAGAGATGACGTGGTTGATTACTTAGCATTAGAACCTAATTTAAATGCAATAAAAGCATCTTACTTTGAACGAGAAGCTTTTTATATTTTAACATTTCCTTCATCTAAACTTATGATTTATGTAGATTTAAGGACAGAGCTTCCAAATGGAAGTGCTAGAATTACTACTTGGAGTATAGATAATGGTGATGTTTTTAAAACATATTTAGCTACATCAGATAGAAAGTTACTTGTAGGAGTTCCGAATGGTATAGGAGAATATACAGGAAATAAAGATAATCAAAAAAGTTATGAACTTGCTTATAAATCTCCATTTTCTGATGTTGGTGGAGGAGTAGTTAAAAAGTTTTTAAAAAAAGCTAAGTTATTAGTAATAGGATCTGGTACACAAGACTTTGTATTTGGTTATGGTTATGACTACACTTTAAATCCTAGAACTATAGTATTAGCTAGAGACTTAGGTACAGGAGATTTTACAAAATTTGGAACTTCTACTGCTTTATATGCAGTTAGTAGATACTCTTCAGTAGGTATTGGAGTGCAAGAAATAAAAGTTCCTCTAGGAGGATCTGGAGAAACATTTGCATTTACAATTAATGCTACAATTGATGATGATGCAGTAAGTGTACAAAAAATAGATTTGTTCTTAAAAACAGGGAAAACTTCATAATGACTAATTATACAAAAACAACAAACTTTTTAGCAAAGGACTCATTACCTGACTCTGATACTAATAAGATTATTAGAGGATCTGAATTTGATACTGAATTTAATAATTTAGTTACATCAGTAGCAACAAAAGCAAATACAGCTTCTCCTACATTAACAGGAACACCTGCTGCACCTACTGCAGTAGCATCTACTAATTCTACTCAAGTAGCTACAACAGCATATGTAACTACTGCAGTAGCAAATGCTATACCAGCAGGTACAATTGTATTATGGTCTGGGGCTACTTCTGCTATACCAACAGGTTGGCTAATCTGTAATGGTACTAGTAGTACTCCTGATTTAAGAAATAGATTTGTAGTAGGTGCTGGGTCTACATATTCAGTAGATGCAACAGGTGGTAGTGCAGATGCTTCATTACCAAGCCATACTCACACTGCTACTGTTACAGACCCTGGACATAACCATACTTTTACACAACCTGTAAATGAAGATGGAGGTGGTTCTGGAGAGTCAGAAGTTCAGAATACAACTACAGGAACTACAAGTACAGCAACAACAGGAATTACAGTAGCTAACTCTACTGAGGGTGTAACAGCTACTAATGCTAATTTACCCCCATACTATGCATTAGCATACATAATGAAATCTTAAGGAGATTGAAGTGATTGACAAAATAATAGGAGCAATTACAGGAACTACTGCAGCAGCTAAAAAAGCAGCAGCGGAAACTAAAGCTGCAGCTGACTTAGCTAAATTTAAACCTTTTGATATAAAAGGTTCTATTTTTAGTGATGTTGAGTTTGGTGATGATACAGCAACATATACATTATCTCCAGAACTAGCTAAAATTAGGGATAGTTTTTTTGAGGGAGCTGATTATTTTGGTGGTATGGTACCAGGAGCTAGAGCAGATGCTGATAGAATTAGTGATTTTTCTACAAGATTATTTGATGATTCTACTAGAGGAGATAGAAAAACTAGAGTTGGAGAAGCCTATAGAGAAATTATTGATTTACTAGAACCTCAACGCATGAGAGAACAAACAGGTTTAGCTAATAATTTATTTAATATGGGAACAGAAGGTTTAGGCATGGCATCAGGAACTGGAGGTTATACTAACCCAGCTCGTATGGATTATTTAACTTCTCTTAACAGAGAAAATAGTAACATACTTTATGATGTTAAAGATAGAGTGTATAATCAAGATGTAGCTGATCAAAACCGTGCTATAGGTATGATGGGTTTAGCTCCTCAAATTGCATCTAATCCTTATAATTATGCTAATCAAATGTTTGGATATGGATCTGGAGTTGAATTACAAGGTCAACAACCTATGATGTTAGGTATGAACTTTGGAGCAATGGCTCAACCAGGTAGAATGGCTCAAGCACAAGGTTATGGACAAGCAGCTCAATATCCATTAAATGCTTCATTAGCTAATATAGGTATGTTTACAAACTTACTAGGTACAGGTTTAGAATCTGGTGGTGTATTTAGACCAGGAACTGCTCCCAAAGCAGATTAATTTAAAAGGAAAAATTATGGCATTAACAATTGAAAAATTATTTAACTTTGATGAAAGACTACAAGCACAGGAGTTATTAAATCAAAGGTCAGATGCTACTGCTAGTGCTGGAGCTCCTACAGGATATGGTCCTATTTTAGCAGGTGTAAATAAGATAGGTAGAAATACTTTAGGTAGAGGTGGAATATTTGGTTCTGAAGATCCATTACTAAGAGATAAAACAGCTGTTGATAATGCTTTATTTTCAATTAATAAAACTTTATCAAAAGAAGAAATGGGAGATCCTAGTAAAGTATATCCTGCTTTAATGGATGCAATGAGACAAAGTGGCGTATCTGCTAAATATATATTAGGTTTACAAAATGTAATGGCAGATCAACAATATAAAAAAGCAACTACAGATGCCGCTTTGATGACAGCAGAAAATGCAAAAGGTCTAAAAGTAGCAGATTATTCACGAAAGCAAGCTGAAAAAAATATGGATCAGAATAGAGATCATTATCGCATAGTAAATGATAATTATAATGATGAACAATCTACCCAATATGGAGACTCTGATAGATTTGCTAGAGGTATTGGAAGCGATGATCCTGATTTAATTAGAAATGTTTATCAAAAACTTCATAGAGAAATATTATTAATGACTTCTAAAGATGAATATGGTAATACAATACCTTTATTTACTCCTGGTCAAGCTCAAAAAATGACAGAGTCTGTACTTAGCATGAAAAAGAAAGATACGGATGGTAAAGAAACTAAAGAATATAAATATATTGATAAAGGCATGAAATATAATCCTTTTACAAAAACTGAAATTAACTTACCTTCTAATATGTTAAACGAAATTAAAACATTAATACAACAAGAAATGGGAGTTGAAGTTAATACAAAAGATTCTGGAATGCCTCCGGGACTTGATAAAAAAGATCAAGAAGCTTATAATTATGCAATAGATAGATTAAATAAAGATCCTGGAGATAAAGCTGCTCGTCAAATTTTAAATTTCCTTAATACTCAAAAGACTCCTTAATATGGAATTTGATCCTAATGCATATTTAGAATCAAAAGGTGTGTCTGTAGCTATGCCTACTGAAAAAACATCTTTTGATGCTAATGCCTATCTTGCTCAAAATGATCCAGATTATTATAAAAAAATCTTTACTAAAGAACCTTCATTAGGTGATCAATTACATGATGGTTTTATAGGAGAAATAGGAGCCTTAAATGATTTTTTTGCAGCTGTTATAGGAGAGTTTCAGACAAGTGCTGTAGGTGTTCCTATTGCAGCAGGCTTAGATTATGTTTATTCTAAAGCTAATCTTTGGAATGAAGGAAGAATATTAGAAGATAAAATAGAAAAAGGTATTCATACAAAAGAAGATTTATATAAATTAGTTGATTTAGATAAAAATGCTACGTTTAAAGCATCTGCTGAAAGAGCTGATAAAAATATAAGAGAAAGTGCTGTTTTTCTTAATCCAAGTAAAAACTCTGACTTATTTATGGATTACTATACATCTAAAATAAGTAAACAAAAAAATGATGAATGGAAAGAAGTTCAAAAAGATTTACAAAATTTAAAAGATAAATCTGTAACAGGTAGAGCATTATCTTGGTTAGGTGAAAATATTCTAGGAATAGCTAAAGAAGTTGAGGTAGATACAGGACTTCCTTCTGAATTAGGTGTTGCATTTACTGAAATGGCTATGCTTAAATCTAATACTATTGCAAAACCTATAATAAATATTGGAGGAAAAGTTTCATCTGGTACAGGTTTAACAGGAACTATTAAAAGAATAACAGGTAATTCAGACTTAGCACAAATAAATAAAGCTATTGAAGCTAGATCTAAATTAGGTTATGATTCAAAACACTTACAAGAGTATAAAAATGCAGCTACTTTTGGTAAAGTAACACAAACAGATAAAGGTATTCCATTTGATTTTCCTCCAGAAAACTTTGTAAAAGAAGCTTTACAGTCATCTACAAATAGACGTTTTGCTAAAGAAGCTAGGGATGTTAAAACAGAAGAGCAAGCAGCTTCAATTAATGAACTTGCTGGTAGAGGACAACAAAAATTAGATAATTCTTATACTACTCTTATTCAAATGTCTTTAACTACTAAACTTAATAAACTTTTTGGTAAAAACAAAGAAGCTCATAATAAAGTATATGATGATATTGTAGATTATATGACATGGGATTCTACTATGAGAGGTAAAAGACCTACTCTAACTAAAGTAGAAAGACAAATATATAATGATATATTTAAACCTGCTATGAAAGACTATAATGCTCTTATAAAAAAATTACATAAAGCAGGTAAATTAGAAAAAGATATTATTATTAATGCTAATAAAACAGGTAAAATTTTTCCTAGACGAATGTTACAAAAACGTGAAGGGTTCTTTAAAAATGTTTTAGGTGATAAATTTAAAATTAATGATCCTTTTGGTAGAAGACGTACTGCTGCAGATGCTTTATCAGGTAGGGCATATTTTACTTTATTTAATCCTTTAACTAGACAACGACAAGTAATAGCTCTTGATGTGAATCCTAATCAAATAGGAGGACCTACTACAACTGTTTTAAAAGCTACTAAAAATGCAAAAGGTGAGAAAGTTTTTGTTAAAGACAGAGCATTAACTGAATTAAATAATCAAAGTGGGGGTATATCTAAATCAGGAGATAAATTAGGTCCTCTTGAAGTTAGAGAAGCTACTAGAAAAGAATTAAGAAATCAAACAAAGTTACAATATGTAGCAGAGTCTCCTGCTGTTCTTTTTGATCGTCTTGCAGAATTAAAACAAATAGAAAGAGATTTAGTTTTTGAAACAAATTTTAAAAAATCTAAATATTTTAAAGAAAACGCTGTTAAACTTAAACCAGGAGAAAGAGCTCCTGAAGGGTTTAAAAAAGTTACTGAAGATTTAACTCAATCATATAAAGATTTAGATAAATATTATTATAAAGATAGAACAGCAGAAATATTAGAAGATGCTAATAGACCTAGACCAAAGAATGTTTTAACAAAAGTATCAGATGCTCTTGTTAAAAACATGATGCTTAACCCTATTCCTCACATGCACAACGAGCTTATTCACTTTTACTCTACAAAAGGGTTTATGAGAACCTGGAGTCCTAAAGCAAGAGCTTTGTTTAAAGAAGATATGATGTGGGCAGAAAAACAAGTTTCAGAGTTTGGAGAAGTATACAGAGAAGCCTTAAGAAATAACTCTTCTATGATGTCTACTAATATTAAAAATACTACAATTTTAGATAGTATATTTAGACAAAACCATAAAGATTTTTATAGTACTCCTACGTCTTCAAGTGCTTCTTTTTTTGCTAAAGCAGATAAAATAATGAATAGACAAGTAGGTGAGACCTACGGTAGGCTTTCTAATTTTTCTCAGAACTCAATGTGGCATACTCGTGATGTTATGTTTATGATGCTTCTTAAACAAAAACAAAGACAGTATCCTAATCTTACAATGAAACAACAAATACAATTAGTTGAATCACATTTACCTAGCTATCGTATTCCTATACGAGTAGGTGAAAAAGTGTTAGGTGCTCAATTATCTAGGGTTTTATCTAAAATATTGCAAAATCAAAGTGTAGTTATTTTTGCTAGATATAAACATGGTATGGTTAGTTCTGGACTTAATACATTACGTGATATAATGGCTCCATTAGATGCTCCATTAAGAAAAGGAGGGTTAGAAAAAGTAGCTGATTTTATAGGAGCTAAAGATGTAGCTAAAGGAAGAACAATTAAAGAACAATTTAAAGATGGAGCTGACTCAGGATTAGCACTAGCGTCAGCATCATTAATTATTTATCCTATATTAGATGCACTATTTAGAGAACTATTTAATGCTGATGATGGTTATATGAGAAGAGCTGGTATACTTCACGTATTAGATACTTCATTTAAAGTTGGAGAAGGCAGTAAAGATCCCTATGCATTATTTCAAAACTTAGCTACTATAAATCCTACTCTAACATTAGGAGCAGAATTATTATTAAATACTACATTCTACAATGGAAGAGAAATATATAATGTAAATGATCCAGCACAATACATAGCAAGAGACGTTCTTAAAAAACTTGGAACAAGTATTCCATTAGCTTCTCAAATTGTTAATGCAGATGGACCAAATGAAAGAGTATTAAGTAGACAAATTGACTTTAAAATTAAAACGAGAGACCAAGCAAGGTCTGAAGAACGTAGAAAAAAACGTAGAGAGTCTAGACAAAGAGAACTTGAGTTACGTAGAAAATATAACCTTCCTGAACAATAATTTTAGTTATAATAGCTTCTAGTAAGCTCTTTACTACTTAACTGGTACTTTAGTATCAAATATAGTGAAAAGCTTACTATAGCTCTTAAAATAGTGTTATAAAGGATTTTGTTGTTTTTTAGGTTTTTTAGCCTCTCTTTTAGGCTTATCTCGGTTTCCCATGTTTAATTCTCCAAATTGTTTAGCATTAGGTTTACTATTAAGAAGTATTTCAAAGAAATTATTCATTGTTAATAAACCAAGCACATTGTATTCTTAATATAAAAACATCTATTAAAAAATAACCTATGCGTTTATCATCTATTTGACCTTCTGTGAGTTCAACACCTACTTGAACTCCACAGATAGGACCTATTGAGATTGTCATATTTCACAGTTTCCTCCAGTACATGCTAATGTTTGAGCACCTACTGTATTATCATCTATTTCTACAAATTGACTCCAATCTATAGACTTAGGGGTTTTCTTATATAATGCTTCATATTCTTCTTTTGTAGCATCTTGATAAGGAGCTTGTACATAAGTATGATCACTATGAGGTAAGAAAGATATACCTGAGATTTCATCAAAATGTTTCCATACCCAAGCACCTACTTCCATCCATTCATTATCTTTAACAGAAATAGTAACAGAAGGTTTATGCTCACACCAATGTCTTTGATATACTAACCAGTTTTCCATTTGTTCAATAGCTGTCATATCGTTTCTAGTAACTGCTCCTTTGGGTGCTTTCATAGGAAAGCTAAACACTGCAGTTGAGTCAGGTCTATACTGTTCATCTTCTACTTGCACCCCTCTATCTTTTAAGAATTCATAGATAGGATCTTTTTTATCCATACGGATAGTTCTTATGTAATAGTCGTTATGACGAGCATGTATGCCGCTAGAACTGTCAACAAGCTGAGAGACAGTCCCAGAAGGTTTAACACACGTAATACTTTTTGATCGTGGGATGTCAAGTAAGTCTGCGTACTTATGATTTGTTTTTCTTGCATGATCTCGTAACCTTTCTAATAATTTTGGATCTGGATTAGATGTTATTTTAGCATCCATAATACCTGTTAATGAAACACCTAATAATCTTTCTTCCATTGTATTATCTTTCCATTCATGAGATAAGAATTTAAAGTTTGATAATGTAGATTGAATTGTACCTAGTATTGTAGCAATTTTAACTTTCTTAGTGAGTGTAGCTTCTGTATCACCTTGTCTTACAACTACTTCTGTTAAGTTACAAAACTGTTTGTCACGTAATATAATCTCACTACATGGATTTGTACCGTAGTTTAGATCTTTAACTCTACCTTGTTTAGCTGCTTGTTTTTGTGCAGCAACTCTGTTGAATATACCACGTTCTCCTGACTTAGATTTAACTAAGGATACCCATTCATCCATGAATGTTTCCATATCAGGTTTTTCTGTATAAGCAACTGAGTTATTAGCTAATCCACGGTATGCAAAATCATTGTACCAGGCACCCATTTTAGCTTCTCTCATTCTTTTGTCAGTTAGATTTGATAACGAAATAAGAGCAGATCTTCTGACTCCTCCTACAACCACTATTTCACCTACCATACATATGATATCATGGACTTCTAAGGAATTTAATTTACGTCCTTTAGCATGATTAAAAGATTCTATAACAAAATCAAACAATCGTTTAAGAGGTTCCGGTCCACTGGCTCTACCACCAAAGGTTTTGAGCCTAGCTCCAGCTGGTCTGACCTGGGAGTAGTCCACTGTAGGTATATCACCTTCCCATAGGGATGATAAGAGTTTCTTAAATGCCTTTGCCCAGCCGAGCTTGCTGTCACCAACAACGATAGTATCGTCACATTTATTAATATCTTCTGGTATAACTGGTAATTTATTAATTTCTTGTCTTTCACAACTAAATCCTACTCCTGTACCGTTCATTAATATATATAAAGCCTCTGAAAAAGCTCGTTTATTATTAATAGCGAGGTAAGAACAATTGTAAGCTGCAATATTGTCTCTTTCACAAGCCTCTCCTGCTGACATAAGAAGTCTCATAGATGGCATTACATCTAAATTTAATACAGCTTCTCTAATTTCTTTATGTTCTTTAAGATTGGGGACTTTTGTTTTAATATAAGATATTAATCTATCTACTGTTTCTGTCCAATTTTCTCTTCTATTTTCTTTTGGTAGATACCTTGCGTATCTTGATAATCCTATAACGTCTTGATAGACGGAGGGTAAGTTACTCATAATCGTGCATTTCCTCTATATTTTCGTTTGCAAAATCTTTAAAATAATCAATATTTTCCTCTATTTTATCTCTAAAATGTTCAACAATTTCGTCTGATGTGACATTTAGCATTTCAATAAGAGTAGTTTCTTCGACTCTTTTAAGCTCGTTTAGTATTTCTTCAAAAGTAAGCAATGTATGACCGACCTTTCCAATTAAATGTGGTACTTAAATTCTAAATCTTTGGGAAGATGAATGTATTCTTCTAATAAACATCGTGTTGATGTAGCTTTAGGGTGATGTTTCTTAACATGTTCGTAAGCTTGAGTACAGTTAACAAAATGTCCTATGTATTTCCAATCACTTGGACCTACTGGTGTAAGCATAATACTAATTACCATTACGTAATGAATCATTATTAGTGTCCTTATGTAGTTCTTTTAATAATTCTAAGTAGTGTATACATTTATCTAAGTCTTGATGACCACCCTTATGTTTCCATCTAACAATATATTTAATAATACATCCTTCTATAAAAGGTATGTTATTTTTATGTATAAAATCTATAGGTTGAATCTTATAATCTTTGTAATGAGATCCACCTATTTGTTTTTTATTAGCTTTATCCATATTATACCACATCCTTTATAAAAAGTCAAGCAAATTTTTCTTTTAAGTATTTCATTGACACTGCCATCTCATCGAAGCTACCATCTTTAACATCATGGAGCATATAAATTCCTCTCCAATGCTGGTTAGTTTGATGTGATAAATACTCTTCATCATGTACATAAGCACTACCTGATATAATAGCTGTCATTTCTGTACCATCAGCTCGTCTACCATAAGCTATTTGTCTACCTTGTTGATGACCTGCAAAGCAAGACATATGTTTCTTAGTTAAGAGAGCATTAGCTGAAGTAACCGGTCTACCCATGACACCAGAAGCAAAATAGTGAGAGTAAGCAATGCCGTTGATACTAATAACGTCCAAATAAGGAACAACAGTCCAGCCAAATTCTTCATATTTTAGATCTCCTAAGTCTACAAGACCTTCTAGTTTTCTATCATACTCAACTGACCTAGTAATTCTATCTTCATGGTTACCTAATGTAAGTACCATCTTAGGTTTGTAAAGTTTCTTTTTAGATCTTGCTAGTTTTTTATTTAAACGTTTGATAGGTTCGAGTAATATTTCCATTCCTTTTAACGCAGCACGTATATCAGCTTTGTATGTTCTACCCTCAAATGATTTCTTACCTGTATCATATGAAGAAAGGCTAGGCATATCTGCAAAGTCTCCTATATGTACAATTACATCTGGTTGTTTTTCAGCAGCATACTGTCCTATCCAACGCAAGTAGTCCAGGCTAATGCCTGGCTTTACTTGAGTATCTGGGATTACTAAATGCTTCATTGTAATGTCTCCTTAAGTTTAACATTCATTTCAGATTCATTCATTTCATCATCAGTAGCTTTAATTATACCTTCTCTCATTAAAGCTTTAACTGCATAATTTATTAAAAATTCATTTTCATTTTTATCAACTTTGAAATCAAAGTCAACACTACCATCGTCATTCTCTACTAAGTTTTTTATAATCATTTATCCAATCCTTTCTAAAGTCTAGCCACATGAACCCTTCTTTTTCAGCCCATTGCCAGTATGTTGTTTTACTACGTTTGGTTATCTTGTTGTCTGGATTCATAAACAAGAATATTATGGTGACTTCAGGATTACATTCTTTAAACCAAACCATCTTTTGTCTAGTAGCTAAATCAAGTTTACCTTTAGCTTCTATGTAGACATTCTTTGCCATTTTAAAATCAGGATTATATTTCCTATATTTAATAGGTTGAATATAATTGATTACATCTGGCTCATATTTAACTGACGGAAAATTTGTCTTGAGGATCTTCCATGCTTTCTCCTCCAGTTTGCTTTTGAAATTCATTAAATCTATCCTTCCAGTTATCTTCTAAGTATCGTTTCATCCATAAGCATGATGCATTACGAATAAATCTGTTATCGTCATTATATAAATCTTGCACAATAATAAACATTTCTTCAGGTGTTTCACAACCTGATAACATTTGTTTAGATTTTTTATCACCTAAACCTTTAATACCTACAACATTATCTGAAGAATCTCCTTTTATGCATTGTTCAAAGAATAGACGAAGACCTTCTAATTCTGTTTGTTCTACAAATTTATCAGGTCTTGTCCAGTTCTTACCACTAATTTCCCATGAGAAATGTTTGCCAGGAACTTGTAATAAATCTTTATCAAGAGTACAAATGATTGTATCTTCAGTTTGATTTATTGACATTTCATCATCAGCTTCCAACCCTTCTCTAGCTGTTTCAGCTCCCATTTTTTCTAGTGCATAATCTTTAAGAGCTTGAAGATGCTTAGGTTTAGGTGCTGTCCTATTAGCTTTGTAAGTAGGTAATACATCTTTACGAAAGTTAATAGGACTTGAAAGAAAAGCACGGTATTCTGTTGCTTCTGTTTTCTCAATAATACTATCTAATAGCTGTTCTGCTCTATAGATAGCAATACCTAAGTCATCATTCTCAGCACTTGCAGCACTTCGAAAACACACTAGATCATGGTCAATTAGTGCTTTCATTAGATTAGTACATCGTCTGTGAAGTCATCAATAGATGTCGTTCCTACAGTTCCTAGTACATAACCTTCATACAGCTTTGCTAGACTGATTACGTCATTAGCTGTAGCTTTACTACCATCAACTGCAAAGGTAGCTACTGCATTAGAAAGAGACGACTGACGTACAATCATTACTTGCCTAGCGGCTCTTTCATCCTTAGTTTCATAATTACTACCTGTAACCCTTGTTGTGTTAGCAGGTTTGACTGAACTGCCTGACGTTGCCTGGGTATCTAGTTCACCATCAGCAAGTATCTTTGTCCATTGCCAGTAACCATTATCATCTTTCTTAGTAGCTACATTAACGCTGTCTCCTTTAGTCCAAGACTGAGCTGCTTTAAAAACATCTGGTGCACTGAACGACATTAGCTTCTTTGATTGAGCTTGACCTTGTTCATTCTTGTAAGTTATTTCAATAGATTGATACTGCCTACCATTCTTTGCAGAATGTGTATTTAAACTACCTACATCAATTACATTAATTTGCATTTATAATCTCCAAGTTACCCCATGATGGTCCAATTTGACATTCAACTCTCATGGGAAGGTTGAACTTTTTTCCGAATAACTTTTCAAAGTTTTCAGGTACGTCATTAAAACATTTGTCTACTACTTTAACTATACTATTATTATCCCATACTTTTTCATCAAAGTCAAGCATTATTGAATCATGTACTGTATTAATTAATTTAACACCCGGTTTGTTTTTAAGTCTGTTTCTTAATGATACTCTAGCAATTGTCATTAAGTCAGCACCTAAACCTTGAACAGGATAATTTAGTATTCGTGTTCGAGGATACTTTAGATTACCTTGACTATTTATTTCAGGCTTGTAATCATATCTTCGTCCTGTAGGCATAACCAAATATTGATCTCGTTTTGCACGAAAGAATATTTCATCATGCCACTTTTTTAATCCATTGTACTTTATATAAAATTCATCAATTACATTTTGCCAAAAAGATTCATTACCTATATCTTTAAAGTTGTGGTCGTTTGCGTATGAGTACGCACTCCCACCATAGATTAATCTAAATACAAAAGTCTTAGCTGTAAGTCTATCTGGTAATCTAAATCTTTTTTGATTATCAGAATGTTGATCTACTTCATTTAGTATCTCTTTGATAGCTGTACTATCTTGAGATAAGTAAGTAGCACCTACCCATTCTAATTGTTTTGCATCTGCATTAAGTATCATAGTAAATTGTTTCCGTGTAATGTTATCATTGCTCGTATCTCTCTTTGAGCTTCTTTACTAAGTTTACCAAGAGTACAAGCTACACCATCTTCAACTAACATATGACTAAACTCAACTGAAACAAAATGTTGATGTGCTTCTTCTTGAGCTTGTTGTTCCCAGTTATCTTTTTCATCTTCTTCTGGAATAAGATAATCAGTTTTCATTTAGTTCTCCTGTAAATGTGGAATATCTATAAAAGGTACTGGATCAATTGCTGGTAGTGGTGCTTCATCAGCAATTAGATGATCCCAAGAATATATAGCACTATCTGATTTATTATATACTGTTAAAGCAAAACTAAAAATAATTAAAAATCCTACTATATAATATGTTAAATTGCTTTTCATATTATCTCCTTAAAGTTACTAGTGAATAAAGTTTTTATTTCTCCATCAAAGTTTTGTAAGTTAGGTTTACTACTACTTAACCTACCTGTTTTTGCTACACATTGATTTAGTTGTCCATGTATTTTTCCTTTAGTCCAGTTCATCTGGTCTGTTAGTTTTGTCAGTCCATAATAATATGTTGACATTCGTTTTTCTAAAGTTGCTCTAGTAAGTAATATGTTTAGAATTTCTTGAGCTTCTTTAGTTCCTTTAAGACTTTTGAGAGTCTTTTCGTCAGTTGAGTACAGACCTTCTTTAGATAACTCTGTACCTGCAATAGGTGGAACACGTCTTCCCATTGGAATTGTGTAATCTTCCCATTTAAATTTAGGCTGGTCTTTTTTAGGACCTGTCTTATACGTTCCAGCAGGTATCTGACGCTTAGATTTAATTGCTCCACCATAAAGGAAAGCACTAAGATGATCCACACTATTGGGATTAAAATCATCGTACTTGTGATAATTGTGTAATCTATTATTAAGCTTACTAATTTGTTCTTCGAGTTCTTGTCCAAGTGTATTACTCCAGTCATATTCAAAGTTAAGTCCATTGTATTCCATTTCTTGTAGAACCATTAGGTCTTGATTATGTAATGACACCAAACGTTTTAGTTCTGGACGTTTGTCAAGTTCTTTCATTTGTTTGTACATAATTTTTTCAGTAAGTTCTACATCTTGTATTAAGTACTCTTCCAAGATTTCCTTTGGAATCTTGTCAGTATCTATATTGTTTTTCCAATAGTTTTCTTTTACTTCATCTAGTTTAGTTCCAAGTTCATAGTACTCTGCTACTCTATTAAGAGAAGGATATGGATTAGCTTGATTGTCAAGTATGAATTGTACTAATTGACAATCCCATATTCTTTTATCTTTGAATACTATACCATATCTTTGTAACCAATGCAAGTCAAATTTAATGTTAAACCCTACAAGCACATCTGCATCATTCACAGCGATTTGAATGTCTTCTAGCAATTCCTTGTAGGGGTCAACGGAGTATTCAATATCATATACTTTTTTACCAGACAAACCAACATACATAAGTTTATTAGTCTGGTCAAATGCATTACCTTTATTACTAATAGTTGTTTCTACATCTAGTGTCAAGTATTTCATTGGTCTACATACCTCGCTGTTTCTGGTTTAATAATTACAGATTGATTACCATGTCGTAAATCTGGTAATGAATCTGAGTCTCCTAGTAATTTGTTCTTACTTATATTTAAGAATCTCATATGGCTGGTGTTGTCTTGTTCTTTACCAATACCAAGTATCCAATCAGCTTCACCTTGCTTCGCAGTCTTGCTGCTATCAACATCATCCATTGTTAACCACAGTTTATTTTCTGCAGTACCTCCAGCTTGTGATACTGCAATTACTGGAGCATATGTTTTAGCTAACTCTCTAGCCCATTGATACAATTGTTTTAGTTGTAAGTCATGTCTGTCTGACTTGAATCCTTTTATCTTATCCATTTGGTCAAAGATAATTAATGATGGATTAGATTCTTTTAGTATCTGTTCTATTCTACCAGTACTAGATGAATCTTCAAAGTCATATATTTTTATTCTGTTGCCTGTCATGTCTTTGTACTTGGTACTATTGTCTTCTATACTATCAAATAATTCTTTACTTGTCAAGTTTAGTGCTGCTTGATAACAACGAATAGCAACCTTCTTACCTTGTTCTTCATTGTTAAACCATATGATATCACCTTCTGTATGTTGAACCATATGAGTTATCTCTGAAGCTAAGAACGTAGTCTTACCTGTCTCTGGTCTAGCAAAGATAAAACCAAAGTCACCTTTACGTAGTGAACCTAGAGACTTGTTAAGCCAGTTCAGTCTCCATCTCAATCCTGGTGTACCTATCTGAGCTTTGTGTAAGTCAGCTAGTTCCATGTTAACGGGGTCAGGCTGGTCTACTTCTACTTCTTGATGTTCAAAGTTAGAAAACTTTTCCATAAGTTCTTTAACATCAGCACTACCTTCTTCTACATCTAAAGCAAGTTTAGCTATATCACCAGCAAGGGATCTTCTTCTATGTTCTTCAAGAAGATTTGTAATGCTGTCTATATTTTCTATTTCTTCTGTTAAGATTCTATCAAGTAACTCTGATAGTTCTAGTCTTTCAGAATCTTGTAATAAATAATTAGTATTGTATTCTATTAGTAGTTCTAGTTTAGTAATAGTATCTTTATCATGTTTATTATAATAACTATCAACTACTAAAAATAATTTATATATATTAGTATAATTATTTTTAATATAATTTATATTAACATACTTATAATATTTTGTCCAGTACTTTTTGTCTAAACAAAATAGATTTAATATTAATTCTTCAACCATGTATTAATCTCCGTTTCATTATACTCTTTAGGGTCTAGTGGTGTAATGATAGCTTTACTAGTTATCCCTAAACTTCTTAGTCTGTTTTTAATTTGAACAGCATGTCTCGCTTTATCTCTGTCTAACCACACATAGATTTTTGAATATCTATCTGCTAGGTTAGACTCTATCTTTTTAGATAGGTTACTACCTAACAAAGGCAATGCAGAATAATCTTTAGTTCTAGCTATTTTGATAGCTGACAAAACATCTTCTACTAAAATTATTGTACCACCCTTTCCATATATTGTCAAGGGTTTAACACCATTACTTTTGTATTTTTGACTACTAAATCCAAAGTTTCTACCTTGCCAATAGTCTTTAGTTTGAATTAGTACAAGTACTTTAGATGTATTACTCCATTTAATTTTGTACTTGTCTATTTCATTTTGAGTTATGTTGTATTTCAACAACCATTGCATAGCTTCTTGAGGTATATCAGTAGTCGTAGTAATGCCCTGCAATTCATTGAGAATTACAGTTCTATTAATACGTGTTCTTAGACTATTAGTATCTGTTTTCTTTACATAATAACCACAACCAAAGCAATATTGATGGTCATCATAGTCGCCTAAATTATCTTTACTACCACACTTGGGGCATGGCAGATGACCTAAAAATAAACTCATAATTAACTACCTGAAAATTGATTAGGAGATGTTTCTGTTTCATCATCAACATGTTTCAGATCTTCTCTTTCAATTGAAGCAAACTCTTCTTCTATTTCAATATAACAATCGTTACACATATCAATAAATTGACCTGTTGTACTATCTTTTCTGGTAGCTTCAAAATCAGATAAGGATTTATTACACGCTATACATCTCATCTTTACTTCTCCATTTATAATATTTTTCGCAATTACGCACTCACTGCCTAAAGGCATTCGTGCTTATTCCTCGTTAAAATAAACAGTATAACATACTGTAAATTAAAAGTCAAAAGATTTATTCCAACTGTATGTTTCAGCATCTTCCCACTTATCTATTACAGATACTGGTACGTTTTCTAAAACAAACGGAGTGTTATAATCACCATCAACTATAGTAGCTTTCTTACCTTTGATTTGTTCTACTTCAAACCATTCACCTTTCTTAACAACATGAGACTTATCACCTTTACCATGTATATACTCTTCAGTACATACAATCCAATCACCTTCTCTATGTTTACAATTGGAAGAGCTGACTGGTGAAGGAAGCGTATTTCGATTGAACTTATTGAATTTATCCCAGTTGTAATATTTATTCATAATTGGTTCAGGTTTCTTGTAACTGTTGTTACTGTACCATACACCATTGTTCCAATGACCTTTCTCTTCATTCATGATACGATAGTTACCATGTCTGTCAAGAAAGACTAGCTTACTGTAGCCAATTACA
>Ga0209337_1001090_pt1 | contig 20975 bp, 21 predicted proteins | sample LinPmetageLP53_FD_184044 | JGI IMG/M metagenome (GOLD analysis project Ga0209337, IMG submission 184044) | Marine viral communities from the Pacific Ocean - LP-53 (SPAdes) (version 2) | ecosystem: Environmental > Aquatic > Marine > Oceanic | place: Pacific Ocean | collected 2010-02-08 | reverse complement strand
CATTTTGACCAGCCGAAACCCTACTCCTAACCCCCCACCCCTCCTTAAAGATGAGGTATTGCTACCACTATCACAGGCTCTGGCACTAATATCCATCTGCTAACTGCACTAACTAATGGTAGTAATTAAAGCACCACGTAATCTTATGATCTTCTGTGCTATCACAGGAAATCTCAACAACGTGGTGCGTGACAAAAAAATGGGGATAACGTGATTGCTATCCCCATCTAGTACTTAAGCTGTTCTGCGTCTGTATTCTTTTCTTTGTTCTTGAACAGTTATCCAATCTTGAAGCTCGGGAACTCTACCATGAATAGCAATGAAGCTCGAGTCTAGTGCTTGATATACTATCTTAGCTAAAGCCATTCTCGCTTCAGCTTGCTTCTTATATCTTTCAAGGTTCTCTATCTGAGGGTCATCATCATTTGGTGTCCCGTTTTTCTTAGCCTTATAAGCTTCAAATCCTAGCCTATCAGAAGTATCAGCTATGATTTTCTTATTCGCTTGAATCTTTAACCAAGAATCGTACCCTAATTCCGACAACATTCTAGTTGCTGTCTTATTAATTATCTCTTTCGTCTCTCCCACCGGGATATAACTATGAGATTGGACTACGTGATCTACAGCTTCTGCAAAGTCTTGCTCGAAGTTAGAGTCTTTAGTTTTAGTAGCTTTATAAGCCATGGTGTTTCTCCTCTTTAGGTTATGGACAAAACGTCCAAGGTTAAAGGAAATAGGAATAAAATAAACTAAAGAACTAAATTGGGGGGAGGGACTCCCCCTCTTCCTTAGGGGGGAACCGATTTAGTTCTTCCTCTTGGGTATAGTTTATTTTACCACTTTTCCTATTGTATTGTTCTTGGATAACGTCTTTGCCATAGCCTAAAGAGGAGAAACACCATGCTTATAAAGCGTACTAAAACAAATACTCTAACTTCGGGCAAGACTTTACAGAAGATGCAGGTCACGTAGTCCGAGATTATAGTTATATACTTCTTACGCCGTCAGGCGTAACCCGACCCTTGTGGGAGAACGAAAGAGATCATTAATAACTTGATGACAGCAACTATAATGTTTTCGGAATTATCCAAAGGGTACTATTCTTGGTTAAAGATTCACACGACAGCGAATAATATTAGCATAGCGACACTTCTGATAGGATAGGATTTGAAGCTTATAAGGCTTAGTTAAACACACCAAATGATGATGGCACTCAGCATAGACAACATTCAAAGATATAAGAAGCAAGCTGAACGACAATGGCTTTTCTTAAAGATAAGATAGTATATCAAGCACTAGGCACTAGCGGAATCTATTCATGGTAGAGTTTCCGAGCTTCGAAGCATTTGTTCTGTTCACGAACAAAGAAACTAATACAGACTTCAAAGCAGAACAGCGGACTAGATGTGGGATAGCAATCACGTTATCCACACTTTTTTTGTCTAAGCAGAGATTTAGGGTGATAGCACAGAAGATCATAAGATTACCAAATAAATATGCGTGAGCGTCTTCGCTCACTCCTTCTAATCTGCAACAATCACGTTATCTGCAGTCTTGGTGTTGACGAAAGGAATGTGGCTTGGTAGTAGTTAGGTACACCTGTTAATTAAACGTAAGGAAGTACAAACATGACGAATGCTCTTAAGACAACTAAGCCACATACTGATTATGTCCTCACGGACAAACAGAGTAAGTTTGTTGATAACATGTTAGCATCTAATTGTTCAAGGACTCAATCAGCTATTGATGCTGGTTATAGCCCTAAGTCTGCTCATGTAGAAGCCAGTAGGTTATGTAGGAACAGCAACGTGTTACAGGCATTATATGATAGAACAATCAGTAGCTTAAGTGTTGATGCTGTTAGAGCTCTAGCAACTGTTAGTTCTCTATCACAAGATGCTAAGTCTGAGTACGTTAAGCTCGAGGCAAGCAAAGACATTATGGATAGAGCAGGACTAAGGGTAGTAGAGGAGGAAACTAGTAAGCTAGGGAACGACATCACAGTTAAGATTGACCTGTCAGGAAATTAATTCTTCCCCCCGAAGGGAGGGAGGAGGGGGGTTGAAAACTCGCCCCCGACCTATAGTGACTGGTCTAGCTCAAGCATTATTTAGATCCAAATAGTTTTTTTTTGTGCGTAGAGGTTCGAATATTAAGAGGTTAGTTTTTATTAATTAAGGAATTGTAATGGCATTAACAGTAAAACAAAAGGCGACTTTAAAGAAACATAGTGTACACCATAGCTCTAAGCACATGAAAGAAATGAAAGTGTCTATGAACAAGGGTGTAAGTTTTACAAAAGCACATAAGAGTGCATTAAAAAAGGTAGGCAAGTAATGAATATGGCATTAAAACAAAAAATTCTTAACATAGCTAAAAAGAAAAAAGAGGAACAAAATACTAAAAATAAAAAACGTGCAGAACAAGCTGGAAAAAGAAATCTAGAACAACAAAAAAAACGAGGTAAGTAAGTAATGGCTAAACCAAAACCGAAACCAAAGCCTAAACCCAAACCATCTTATTAGGAAATTATTTTTATGGCTTCTAAAGGTTTATATTATAACATTAATCAAAGGAAGAAGAAGGGTACGAGTAGGTCTAAGAAAAACTCTACTGTGTCTGATAAGGCTTATGCCAACATGCAGGCTGGCTTTCCTAAGAAGAAGTCGTTAATTACATGAGAAAAGAACACAAGAATCCTAAAGGAGGTCTATCAGCTAAAGGCAGGGCGCACTTTAAAAGAAAAGAAGGCAGTAATTTAAAAGCTCCTGTTAAAGCTGGTACTAATCCAAGACGTATAAGCTTTGCCTGTAGGTTCGCAGGTATGGCTGGCCCTGAAAAGGATAAGAAGGGAAGACCTACTAGACTAAAGCTTGCATTAAAAGCCTGGGGCTTTGGTAGTAAAGCAAGTGCAAGTAAGTTTTGTCAAACACATAAAAAGAGTTAGAAAGGAAGTCCTATGCCATTATCACACGCAGTCATCAAATCGGCTTTAGCACGTAACGCTAAACAAAAAAGAAAGAGTGAGGGAGGTCTTACAGCTAAGAACAAAGCTATGGCAATCCCTGAAATGAGAACAGACCTTAATAGTAAAATGCCAAGTAATATAATAGCTGGTAAAGTCCCAAGTAATAGTGTAACTGGTATGGCAACATCTAATAGAAATAAGCCTGTACAAAAAACTAAAAGAGCAGCACCTTCTAATCCTAGTGGCAGTATAAGAACAGCAAAAACTAGTGGCGTTAACTTTATTATTAATAAGAAAAAGAAAGCAAAAAAAACTCAGTCTAATTCACCACGATTACCTAACTATAGAGCTTAGTCTATGAGTTTTACTAATCAGCTAAGTGTGCTTGATTTAAACAGGCTAAGAAAAATTGTTGCTAACGTACAGCTTAAACATTATCCTTCTGGGTATCTTACACCTTATGAGATAGATAAGTTTATAGATGCAATGGGGCCTGAAGTTGCAGGCAATCTTATTAAGCATTACACGGATGCAGGTAAAGTTTGACCGACTTTGCTTATAAACCTCAAGGGAATGTCCTAAAAAATTTCTTATCGGACAATACATTCTTTAGAGGAATACGAGGCCCAGTAGGTTCTGGTAAGTCTGTTGCCTGTTGTGTTGAGATATTACGAAGAGCCTTGCAACAAGAGAAAGATGCTAATGGTATTCGTAAAACAAGAGTCGCTGTTGTAAGAAACACTAATCCTCAACTACGAACAACAACAATTAAGACATGGCTAGATTGGTTTCCTGAAGCAGACTGGGGTAAAATGAACTGGTCGCCTCCTTATACACACAGAATTAAACGTGGTGATATAGACTTGGAAGTTATCTTCCTAGCCTTAGATAGACCAGATGATGTAAAGAAACTCTTGTCCTTAGAGCTGACATTTATATTCTTTAATGAAAGTAGAGAGATAGCCAAACCTATTATAGATGCAGGCACTATGAGAGTTGGAAGATATCCTTCTATGAAAGATGGTGGCCCTACATGGTATGGGGTTATAGCCGATACAAATGCACCAGACGAAGATCATTGGTGGAGCGTTATGTCTGGAGATGCTCCAGCACCAGAACATTTTAGTAGAGAAGAAACGCTTATGCTTGTTAAGCCTGACAACTGGAAATTTTTTACACAGCCAGCAGGCATGATAGAAGAAAGAGATGGGAATGGAGAAGTTTCTAAATACACAATTAGTACTAAAGCAGAGAACATAAAAAACTTAACTTCTGATTACTACCATAACATTATACGTGGTAAGACAAAATCATGGATTGATGTGTACGTTATGAACAAACTTGGTAGCATTGAAGATGGTAAAGCTATCTATAAGGATTTTTCAAGAGAGGTTCATGTAGCAAAAGATGGTATTATACCAGCAGAAGGTGTGCCTTACTATGTAGGAATTGACTTTGGGCTAACTCCTGCCTGTGTATTTGCACAACAGATAAGAGGCAGATGGTTAATCTTGCATGAGATTGTTGCACAGGATATGGGTATGGTTAGATTTGCAGAAGTCCTAAGACAGGAAATGCAAGGGAAGTTTGCCAATTTACCTCTTGCTAGAATCTATGGAGATCCTGCTGGCGACTTTAGAGCGCAGACAGATGAGAGTACACCCTTTCAAATTATGAGAGGAGCTGGTATTTATGCACAACCTGCACCAAGCAATGATGTATCTCTACGTTTAGAAAGTGTGCGTGCGCCTTTAAATAGAATGATTGAAGGAATAAGTGGAATGTTAATTGATTTCCGCTGTAAGCATTTGGTTAAAGGATTTGAAGGTGGGTATCAATACAAGCGTATGCAGGTGTCAGGAGAAAGATATGCAGACAAACCTGATAAGAATCACTACTCTCATGTGCATGATGCATTACAATATTTGCTATTAGGAGCAGGAGAAGGTAGGCTTCTTACACAAGGCAAAGAACAAAAAGTTGTACAGGCTAAAAGAGAATTTGACGTATTTACAAGAGAGCCTAAAAAAATTGTGCGTAGACGACAAAGTATATTCCAACGTAGGAATGGTATGTTTTAAAACTAACAAAGGAGAATTATTATGTGTATGGGAGCAAGATCATCACCAGCGCCAGTACAACAATTAGCACCACCAGACCCATCTATAGCTAGACGAGAAGAAGAACAAGCTTCTGAAAAAATGGCTAATCAACAAAAAGATGTTAAGAAAAGAAAAAAAGTTGCTTATGGAATGGGTGGAAGTTCAAGCCTTATAAATTCTACTGGAGCAGGATTCTTAGGAGCTGGAGAAAGTCCTACATTAGGAGCGTAAAAATATGCCTATTATGATGCCTAACCCAACATCTCTTATAGGTGAGCCTATTGAGAGAATGATTGAAAAGTACAAACGTGCTAATACAATTAAAGAACAATGGCGACCAGTCTTTGAAGAATGTTATGAGTATGCAATGCCAGCTAGAGAAAGCTTTTATGCTACCTCTGCTGGCAGTAATCGTACAGATAAGATCTTTGATGAAACTGCTGTAACAGGAGTACAAGAATTTGCTTCCCGTTTACAAGCAGGTATTGTTCCTAACTATGCAAGGTGGGCTGATTTTGTTGCTGGCACAGAAGTACCAGAAGAAGAAAGGGCAGAAGTTAACGCACAACTAGATAACATTACTAGTTATATCTTTGAGGTAATACAGAACTCTAACTTCTCACAAGAAGTCCATGAGTCATTTTTAGATTTAGCTGTTGGTACTGGTGGTTTGTTAATAGAAGAAGGTGACGCTACACATCCTGTAAGATTTACTGCTGTACCTTTACCACATCTTACTTTAGATGTCGGGCCTTCTGATGCAATCGATTGTGTGTATCGTGACAGAAACATTAGAGCATCTAATATCTTAGTTGCTTATCCAGAAGCAGACTTACCTATGGATATAAAAAAGGATTTGACACAAGGCAAGGATATGTATTGCCATTTAGTAGAAGGTGTGCATCAAGATTACACAGACATTAATGTAGAAGCGTATATATATACTGTCTTTTCTGTTAAACATAAACATATTCTAGTACAAAAAAGATTTGAAGGACAGGGTAGTAACCCATATGTTGTCTTCAGATGGGGTAAAAGTTCTGGAGAAATATGGGGAAGAGGGCCTTTGTTAAACACAATGCCTGCTGTTAAGACTACTAATCTTGTAATAGAATTAATACTAGAGAATGCACAGATGGCTATATCTGGAATGTACCAACTAGAAGATGATGGCATTATTAATGTAGATACAATACAACTGTTGCCCGGAACGATTATTCCTAGAGCGGCAGGAAGTCGTGGACTAGAACCAGTTGCACAGGCAGGTAACTTTAGTGTTGCTGACTTAGTTTTAAAAGACATGCGTAATAATATTCGTAAAGCTTTGTATAACGAAACGCTTGGTGATCCAAACAAAACACCTATGTCTGCTACAGAAGTAGCGGAAAGAATGGCAGACCTATCTAAACAAATAGGATCAGCATTTGGTAGGTTGCAAGCGGAGATGGTTCAGCCAGTATTGCAAAGAGTTGTGCATATATTAAAGAAGCAAGGTCGTATTACTTTGCCTGTTATTAATGGACAAGAAGTAAAAATACAATCAACATCTCCATTAGCTCAAGCGCAGGCTAACCAAGATGTATCTTCTTTTAATAGATTTCTTGAATTAGTGCAGGCTCGCTTTGGCCCACAATTAATTAACGGATTAATTGACACTAACGAAGCAACAGCTTATCTTGCAAACAAGCTTGGAATTCCTGAGAAGTTAATCAGGACTCCAGAAGAACAACAACAAATGGTTGAGCAAATGTTGAAAATGCAACAGGCACAACAACAACAACAACCACAACAAGGGCAGATGCCTCCAGATGGACAGCAATAAAGATAAAAAAGTAACAAGTATTGATGGTCATAATCGTTCAACAGAGCGAGAAAAAGAAATTAATGACCATTTTGTTACTACTTTTTCTGCACCATCAGGTAAAAAAGTTCTACAATATTTAAGATCTATTACTATAGAAAGTGTTGCAGGGCCTAATATATCTGATACAGAGCTAAGACATAGAGAAGGCATGAGGTTTGTTGTAGGTTTAATTGAAACAAGGATAAAGGGTGGTGAATATGAGCGAAACAAATCTAAGTGAACCAGCAGAACAACCAGAATCAGAGCCAACAACAGAGGGATTACTTGACGGAGCAGGAGAAAGTATACCAACTACTGAAAGACCAGAGTGGCTACCACAAAAATTTTGGTCAGAAAATGGAGAAGCAGACTACGAAGGTATGGCAAAATCTTATAGTGAACTTGAAACTTTTGTCGGTAAAAAATCTGAAGATATGGAAGCAGAAGTTATTGCAAAGCTTGAAAAAGAAGTAGCTGAAGGATTACCAGAAGAACCTAGTGGTTATGCTGTACCTGAAATGCCAGAAGGTGTTAATGCAGACAATCCTTTAATGGATAGTTGGAAAGATTATTGCCATAATAATGGTATAGATCAAGATGGATTTAACTCTGGCATAGAAATGTTTATGCAAAATGGTATGAATGTAGGGCCAAACCTAGAAGAAGAGATGGGCAAACTTGGTGATAATGCTAAAGCAAGGACAGAAGCAGTAGGTTTTTGGGTTAATAAAAACTTTACTCCTGAAGAAGGTAAGGCTATAGAGCAAATGGCTACGACAGCAGATGGTGTTAAAGCTTTAGAACGCATGATGGAAAGCCAAAAATCTAATATTGGCAACAACTTAGATGTAGCATCAACAAGAAAAACTAGAAAAGACTTAGAAGAAATGATGTTAGACCCTCGTTACTCTAATCCGTCAAAAAGAGATGCGGCTTATGTTAAACAAATAGACGAAGCTTTTTCTAAAATGTTTGGATAGTTTTGTATTTTGTATCTCCGTCTATTAGAAAAGACGCAGTACATATAGCAAGGAACATGCGTAAAGAAGATGTTGTTGAATGCGAAGTCTTTAACAAAACTCCTTTGCAAGCTATTAATACTGCAATGGTTATGAAAGATAACCAGACTCTTACTTTATATAAAGATAAAGAACCTGTTCTAATAGGTGGAGTTGTACCTGATGGGTTAAAAGTGGCTACAATATGGGTGCTTGCTACAGAAAAAGCCTTCGATAACCCAGTAACTATAGGCAAAATGGCTGTTAAATGGGTAAGTTATGTAACAATTCCCTTTGATAAAGTACACAATTTGGTGTGGAAAGAGAACAAAAAAGCTATTAACCTATTGATTTTATTAGGTTTTACTGTGTCAACTAAACCAATTACCATACAAAATAAAATATTTTATTACTTTGTGCGTAGATTTGCTAATTAAAATTAGTAAATATCTAATCGTAGACCAAGTTTAAATTGAGTAAGGCCCATTAGGATAACCTTATAGAGAGCGAACTTGATAATCTCGTTCATTAACTTAATTTAAATGGAGGGCAATTATGTCTTTATCAATAGACCAAGCTTTCATTAAGCAGTTCGAGAGTGATGTCCATGTAGCATTTCAACGCATGGGTTCAAAACTTCAAGGAACGCTTCGTGTAAAACCAAACGTACAAGGTAGTCAAACTCGTTTCCAAAAAGTTGGAAAAGGTACTGCTGTTCAAAAATCAAGACATGGTCAAGTACCAGTTATGAATTTAGATCACACTAATGTAGAAGTAACATTAGCTGATTACTATTCTGCTGACTATGTAGACAGTCTTGACGAACTAAAAACCAACATTGACGAAAGATCAATAGTAGCGCAATCTTCTGCTGGTGCATTAGGAAGAAAAGTTGACGAATTAATATGTACAGCTCTTGATGGAACTTCAAACGTACAAGCTGAATCAGGTTCTGCAAGATTAACTCAAGCTAAAATTAACGCAGTTTTTGCTGGCATGGGTGAGAATGATGTGCCTGATGATGGGGATAGATACTTTATTGTTTCTCCTGATCAATGGATAGATCTTCTAGCTATATCTGCTTTTACTAATGCTGATTTTATTGGCCCAGATGAATTGCCATACAAAGGCGGAATGGTAGCTAAAAGATGGCTAGGATTCCTTTGGATGACATTCTCAGGATTGCCATTAGCAAGTGGTAAACGTCAAGCATTTGCATATCATAGAGCTGGTGCTGGTGTGGCTATAGCCGCAGATGTTCGAACAGAGATTAACTATATCCCTGAAAGAGTATCTAATCTAATAACTGCATATATGAGCATGGGCGTTGTCTTAATTGACGATACTGCTGTATATGAAGTACAATCAGCAGAATAAGGAGAGATATAAATGGCTTATACAGCAACAACATTATTCAAAATCGGAGGTGCTAACCCTGCTCTTTGGATATATCACTCAACTGATGCAATAAGTGCAATAGTAGCTTCAGGTTATTTTAGCACTTCAACAAATTCGTTGAAACAAAATGATGTTATTTTGTGTGTTGGCGCAACAGGAGGAACACGAACAATAGATGCTATTGTTGTTGCTTCAGCAACAGGTGCGGCTACTGTTACAACAATTAACGGAACATAACATTAACAGATTATAGAGGGGAGTTAACCCTCCTCTCTATTTTATAAGGATTTCAAATGGCTACTACCGATATTGATATATGCGCAAGAGCATTAATAATGATAGGAGCAGAGCCAATTACTAGTTTTTCAGACGGAACTACGGAAAGTAAAGTAGCTTCTAATCTTTATACAGATACAATTAAGAACTTAATTTCTAGTTATCGTTGGAGATTTGCTAGTAAACAGGCACAATTATCACGATTAACAGATGCTCCTGACGCAATATGGGATGCTTCTTATCAACTTCCCTCTGATATGCTTACTTTACATACACTTTTAGTTAACGACAGAACTATAAAATACAATAGATATGGTGATATGGCTTATTGTAATGCAACAGCAACAGATAAAGTTTTTGCAGACTACACTTTTTATGATGAAGGTGTAACTAATCCAGCTATATTGTTTCCAGCTTATTTTGTATACACAGCAGAACTAACTTTAGCGGCATTGTTTGCTTTTGCAGTAGCGCAAAATGCAGAACTAAGTACTGCTTTAGATAATAAAGCGGCTAGACAATTAGCTTTTTCTAGGAATATGGACAGTCAACAAAACACAACTAAGAAATTTGTTACATCAAGATTTATTAATAATAGAAACAGTAAAAGCTCTTCACAGCTTGAAGGCATAGTGGAGGATTAAGTGATTGGCATTAAAGAGTAGCGTAAATAAACTTAGACAACTTAAAACTAGTTTTGCTAGTGGAGAGTTAGACCCATTAATGACTATGAGAAGTGATACTACTGCTTATAACAATGGTGCTAAACGATTAAGAAATATGAATATACTACCTCAAGGAGGCTGTGAAAGAAGAGCAGGCACTAAATTATTAACAGCTTTAAATGGTAATGCACGCTTAGTTGCGTTTGATTTTGATGACAATGAACAGTACATAGTAGCTTTTGGACACACAAGAGCAGACATTTATTATTTAGAAACTGATACAGTAGTAGCTAGTCTTACTTCTTGCCCCTGGACTACTGCTAATATTTTTGAATTAAACATAGCGCAAGCAGGAGATACTATGATTGTTTGCCATCCTACTATGGCAACACAAGTTTTAGCTAGAACAAGTCTAACAGCTTTTAATACCTCTAATTTTGCTTTTGATGGTGATGATGAGAATGTTTTTCAACCTTATTATAAATTTGCCGCGGCTGGTTCTACTTTAGCTGTTAATGGTATATCAGGATCTAAAACAGTTACATCTAGTGTTGATCATTTTACAGCAAACCATGTTAATACCTACCTTAAAATAAACAAAACCTCTTTAAAAATTACTGGAGTAACTAATCCTACTACAGCAACAGCAACTATATTTGGAACATTAGACAAAGAACTAATAGAAAATGCTTTAACAAGCAGTAATGGATCAAAGCTTATAACTATAGAAGATCCGTTGCATGGTTTTGTAGATGGAGCAACAGTAACTATTACTGGCTCTAATTCTATTGCTGGAATAGCGGCTACAGAAATTAATACTAGCCACAGTATAACAGTTAATAATGCAGATCAGTATCAAATTACAGTAGGAGGAAGTGCTAATGCTAATGCTACTACTGCTGGAGGAGGCCCTTTAATAAAAATAAGTGCCGCAAATGGTACTAATACAGAATGGAAAGAACAAAGTTTTTCTGCTGAAAGAGGGTATCCTGCAAGTACAACATTCCATGATGGCAGACTTTGGTTTGGAGGTTCTCGATCACAGCCTGATTGGTTATGGTCGTCTAAAGTTAATTACTATTTTAATTTTGACACAGGCGCAGGAGAAGATGACGAAAGCATACAGAGTTCTATAGGTATGGATAGAGTGGCAGATATACGACATTTAATATCTAATAGGCACTTACAAGTGTTTACAGCTAATGCTGAATTTTATTGTCCTCAAGGTGAAACAACTGTGTTAACGCCAGAAAATTTTAACATACGAAGACAAACAACTTTTGGATCAAACTTTGTTAACGCTAAAGCATTTGACGGAGGAACAATTTTTGTCCAAAAAAGTGGTAGGACAATAAGAGAGTTGCTATTTACTGATACTGAACTTTCTTATTCAGCTAATAGTTTATCTTTATTGTCTACACATTTAATACAAACACCTATAGATTTAGCAATTTTTGGTGGCTCAAGCAGTAGACCAGAACAATATGCTTTGTTTGTTAATACAGATGGAACAATAGCTAACTTTCATTCTGTAAGAACAGAAAAATTAGCAGGGTGGACACAATGGGAAAGCACATTACAAAACGCTACATGCACTATAGTCTTAACTGATTACGCTAATATAGCTGTAGGATCTAAAGTTGTTCTTTATAAAAATGACGGAACTTCTGTTACGTTTACTTCTAATACAGCATCTCCATCTACAAATGAATTTAGAACACAGACTAATAATAACACGTCAGCTACAAATTTAAAAAACACTATTAATGCTCATGCAGATTTTACTGCTACTGTTTCTACTAATACAGTTACAGTAACAAGGGTAGCTCAAGGAAATCAAAACCTAGTTAATCTTTCTACAGATACAACAAGGTTAACTGTTATTAATTTTTCAGGGGGAATCGCAAGTTTCCAAAGTGCGGAGGCTGTAGGAACAAGATGTTTCTTTACTGTACTTAGAAACGGAAGTTATTTCTTAGAAGAATTAGGAGATTCAACGTCTACATTAGATCATTCTACTACAAAAACACTTACAAGTGCAGGCTTAACATTCTCTGGTTTAACAGCTTACAATAACAAGACTGTTAAGGTTCGGTCAGGAACGTACTACCTAGGGGAGTTTGCAGTTAATGGGTCAGGTGTATTAACTCTTAGTGCTGGCATGGAATGTAACGTCATTACTGTGGGTTATGACTATGTTGTAGAAGCAGAAACTATGCCAGTAGAAGCTGTATTAAGTACAGGAAGTTTACGAGGACAACCTAAAAGAATATCAAGAGTTATTATGGGGTTAGATAGTTCGTTATCTTCTACCTTAGAAGGCTCGCAAATTACACTAAGACAGGTAACAGATGATTTTTCTATTGCTCCTAATGCCTTTACTGGACTGAAAGAATTTTATGTATTAGGTTACAAAAGAGATAACAGTATCTCAATAAAACAAACCGACCCTTTACCTATGAGGATAACGGGCTTAATTATGGAGTATGGTTTCTAATGTGCGAAGCAACAACATTAATGTTAATCTCCGCAGGTGTAAGTGCTTACGGACAATACCAACAATCTCAAGCGCAAGCAGATTCTATAGAAGCACAAGCGGCAGTTGATAGAAGAAATGCAGAAATACGTAATCAACAACTTGAAGAAGATGCGGCAGTTGAAAGAATAAGAGCGCATGATGAAGAACAGTCTAGAAGAGCAAGATTAACTGAAAGCCTTGCTGGTATGAGAGCAATGAATAAAGGAAGAGATAGTGAAAGTTTTAATGCTATGACAACAGCAGATGTAGATGCTTATAAATTTGACATTAATCAAATACGTTTAGGTGCTGGCATAGCGCAAAGTCGTATAGCTTCTCAAATACAAGTTAACAAAAACTCTGTAGCTAATGCAGGCTATGGTGCAGGCGCAGTAAGAAAAGCAGGAATGTTTAGTGCGGCAGGAACATTAATAGGTGCAGGAGCAGAATATAAACGATCTAATGTTGCTGGGACTAAAACAAAACAAAAAACTTCTTACGCAGGATAAGGGAATATAATGGTAGAAAGATATAGCAAATCAATAGCAAGAAGAACATTAAGCAATCTTCCTAAAGTTACACCTAAAGATGCAAGAGTTAACAATAATGAAGCGCAAGCTTGGGGACAAGTAGCTCAAACAGGAAGAGCTTTGTTTTCACAATTTGCTCAATATGCAAGAGAAGATGCAAAAACTAAAGCTATTAATGACGCTGAAGGTGTTGAGTTTGAAAGAAATGATGCTGGAATTACTTTAAAACCACCTCCTATGGAAGAAGGAGGATCTATTTATCAAGAAGCTTATAAGTCTGTAGTTGGGAATATGTATAAAAGAGAGGTTAAAACAGACATAGAATCCAGATTGTCTGAAATATATTCTACTAATTTAAGAGATCCTGAAGTAATGTCTAGTAAATTAGAAACAAGTCTTAGCGCTATTATTGAAAATGTTGCTCCTCAAAATCAACAAGAAATGGCTAGAATAGGTAGAGATTATATTACTAGTTATGAAAAAAGTGCTTACTCACAAAGAGAGAATTTTCTTTTTAATCAAAAAATAAATTCAATGAAAAAGGAAGAAGAAACATTATATGACACAATATTGTCAAGTAATGACCCTATTATTTTAGAACAAAGTACAAATAGATTAAATCAAAATTTACAAGATCAAGTAGAAATAGGAGTTATTCACCCAAGAGATGCAGAAACAGCAAAGAATACTTTAAATTATTTACAGTCTTTTAAAACTGTTCAAGGTGTATTAAGCACAAGAAGCGAAATTGATAATAAATTAATAAATGATCCAAGTTTGTATCTTGAAATGGCAGAAATGCTAAAGGGTTGGGATGGCAAATTAGGTGGCTCTGTTGACATAGAAGATGGAGATGGGAATGTAATTACCTATACTAGAGAAAGTCTTGAAAAATTAATTCCTGTTCCTGCATTAAGAGCAAAAATGGCGCAAGCACTTATTAATAGAGCAACGGCTTTAAGTGTAGGAGAAGGATTAAATGCTCAACAAAAATCAGATATAAAGCTAAACCAACATTTTTTTGAAAAAAGAAACAAAGGAGATTTAAATGATTTTACTGTTACAAAAAAACAGAAAGCAATCTTCTGGCAAAATGCTATAGATGGCGCTATTAAAGAGATGAACATAAAGGGAATGGATGGTTTAAACACTTTAATACCTGATATAGCTAAATTAAAAACAGTTGATGCAATAAACATTATTGCAGGCTTTTCTACATTAATGACAGAAACTGGGTATTTACCAGAGCCTGCTATTGCTTTATTAAATAATATAGGTAGTGCTACTGGTGATGAATTAGCTAATTTTTATGTGCCTTTCTATAATGTAATTAAAAATAATAAGGTATTAGAACAATTATTTCTTGATAGTAATGATATTGATATTAAGACTAGAGGTAAATTAGCAGTTATAGAATCTATAGCTGATTTAAATGGTGATCCTCAAAACAACAAAAAAATATTTAATGAAGTAGCAATTATGTTAAAAGATGCTACTGATGTAAATCTTACTAAAAACCTAGAGTTTATTCTTGGGGATAGTTTAAATACAGATTCTAAAGGCATGCCATTAGCAGGTGCTAATTTACCTTTTAGATATATGGTTAGCTACATTACAAAAAATCAACAAGCTTTAGATGTTAATTTACAATCTTTTTCTTCACCTGATTTTAAAGCACTAGTTTTTAAAAAAATGACAGCTTACTTAACAGAATTTAATGGTAACTTTAATGCAAAAGATTTAAATAAAGCTATAGAATTAGGCGTTAAAGACGCAATGAAAAACACTACTACTTTTGAAAAGCATGGAGTTGGAGGAAGAGACCAAATAGATAACTGGGAAGGTCATTTACAACCATTTTTAACTTCCAATGGTGCAAAAGTTACTCATAAAGATATGCAAAGAATAATGCCTAACAATACTGAAATTAATCAAATAATTGCTGTTCAAAATAACGCAGAAGAATTTGGAACAGACAAAAATACTGCTGTTTTAGGGTATTATGCAAAGAAAATATTAGAAGCACAATTAGAAACAGAGATACCACTATTTACCCAAGATATTAATATTAGGTCAGCAGAAGAATCTCATATAGGTGTTTTTAAATCAGAGGATATAGTGGGTGCATTAGGAGGATTAGCTGGTGACAAAGATCCTTATGATCCAGAAATGGGAGAAAACATTTCTATTGATTATAAAGGTAAAAACATAGCTTTAATTTATGGAAAGACTTTTTTCTTTGATAAAAGAGATGGTACTAACGATTATGCCATGATACTTATTGATGATACTGGAGCGGCTAATGAAGTTACAGGCGTAGTGCAAGATGCAGAAGGAAAAGAAATATTATTTAATATAGCAGCTATAAGTCAAAAACAAAAAGCAGAAGCAGGAATTGTTCAAGATGTATTAGATTTAGAAAATCGTTTATTAGAGTTAAACAAAGCTGTTAGAGCAGAAGAGCAAACTTATGCAAATACAGATCCTATTTCTAGCCAAGGAAATACAGACTCTATATCTAATCGAGTTGCTTTTGGAAACGAAAAGGCAAAACAAAAAGCATTAAATGAACTAGAAAGAAACAGAAAAAAAATAGACGCATTAAAAAAAGAACTTCTTACAAGAGGCTATACTACTAAAGAAATAAAAAAAGAAACTGTTGTTCCTAATAAAAAGATGGTAACTACACCTTTAACAACAGGCGAACCTATTGTTAAAACTGTTTCTGATATAGTTGCTAATATTTTGCCAGCAGGAAATGCAGAAAATACATCTATGTTTATGCAAAGAATTTCCAGAACAGAAAGTGATCATGGTTTAAATAAAGATACTTATGTAGGTTCAAATAATGATTTAGGCATATGGCAAAACAAATCTGAGTTAAAAGAAATACAAAATAAAATAAAAACAAAAGAAGGTGGAGGAATACTTTTTGACAATATTGCTACTATGGAAAAAGGCATTCAAGAATATATACCAAAATTTTCTATTGCAAAATTAACAGAAGAAGATTTAAAAATTCCTCTTGTTAGTGCTGTTATAGCTAGATTAGTTTTTTCTTATAAAACATCAGAGGCTATTCCTGCAAGCTTAGAAGAACAAGCTGAGTATTGGAAAGAATATTATAACACACCTTTAGGCAAAGGAACTGTAGCAGATTTTATTAGTAAAAACTTTATAGAATTAGGTATGTAAACTATGGCAGATTTTAATCCTAATCCTTTATGGGGGTTTTCGCCTCAAACACCTGAAGATTCTCCTACATGGTGGGGTGATGTAAGTGACAATTTGTCTTTAGTTTATGCTCCTCTTTCAAACAAACTTGCTAATTTTGCATTTCCTAAAGATGAAAATTATACTTTAGATACAGAAGCTTTAGATTCATATCCTGCTTATATGTGGGAAGATTTGTTTGATGCTGAAAGTGATGCAGAATTTGCCAATATAGTTAAGATGAACACAGAAATGTCTGAGATTAGAAAAAGACTGTCTATTAACAATTCAGTAACATCTATGCTAATGGCAGGATTATTAGATCCAATTAACTTAGTACCAATTCCAGGTGCTATAGGTATGGGTTTTATTAAAGCAGGAAGAAGAGCTGTTCCAGCAATAGCAGGCTTAACAAGTGTGCAAGAAACTTGGAGAGCGCATAGAGATCCTACTCATACAGGTCTTGAAGCAGTAGGAGCAATAGCAGGAAGTGCTTTTTTTGGAGGACTGCTTACTGGAACAATAGGACATTTAACAAGAGGAATGAATGTAGGAAAAATAGGAAGTGATTTTGAGCAAGCAATGAGATTTGAAGAAGGCTTGCCTTCTACTTATGCTAAAGGAAAAAAAGGAATAAATGGTCATGAAACAATTTTTATTAAAGAAAGAGAGCTTAATTTAAAAGGCAGATCTCCTTTAGAGTTTAATGAATTAATAAATGCAGGTAGACCTAAAGGTACTGGAAAACCTGATCCTTTATCTAAAGTAGAAGGTAGTAATTTTGATGAATCAATAGCACCTGTAGCTTTAGGTTATGAAAAAACTGCTAATATAGGAGTTCTTGCTAGGTTAATGACTAGATTTGGTAGCCCTATAGCAAGTCGTAATGCTCAAAAACTTATGTCTGATATGGGTGTTATTACTCGTAATGTAAAAGAAGGTGGTGTCGCTATAGGAGGAGAAGGAAGTGTTCTTCTTAATGATGCAAACTGGATTTTTGCAAGAGCTTCTATTGTAAAAAAAATGCAAGACGATTGGACTAAATATAAAAGTGGAAGAACTACAGAACCAGCTAGATTAGCAGGTATGCCTATTGCTAAATGGTTAGAACAAGTAAATCAATTTGCAAGTAGAGATAAAAGTAAATACGATTTTGAAACTTATTCAAGAGAAGTGTTTAGAACAATAGCTAGAGCCTCAGACAAAACAAGAACAGTAAACAAAAAATCTGTAGATTATGGTAAAATAATTCATGAATCTCCTGATATAGAAGCATCAGCTAATTTTATAGCTAAAGAATTAAAAAAAGCAGGAGATGCTGGAGAAGAAGCTGGTATATTTAGAACAGAAGACGGCATTAAAAAATCATTCCAAGACGATATAAAAGAATACACTACCTATTATATGCAGTATTTAGATTTAAATAAAATAAAAAATCTTACACCACACCAAATAGCTTTAAAAAGATTAAACGAAAGATTTATAGTTAAATTGTTAAACGACATGGAAGAAAAAGAAATCTATGTTATGAGGTTAATGGGTAAAAAACAAGACGCAGGAACTAAAGTAGAAGAAATATTAGAAACAATAGCAAAAAGAAAAGAAGAAAATGTTAGAAGATATAAAGATTTAATTAACGAAGAAATAATGCAAACAAAGAAAAAAAAGAACTTAATAGGAGAAATAGAAGACCATATAAAACAAAGCTTACAAGATCAAAAAGATTTGTTATCTGCATTAGACAGCACTTATCATACAAGAGGTTTAACTAAAGACCAATTAGAATTAAGAAATACTATAATTAAAAGATTGTTTGAAGTTTATGGATTGCAAGATGTAAAAGCAAAACCTATTAAAGCTAAAGGAACTGCAAAACAAGAACAGTTATTAAAAGATTTAAACGACCAAATAAAAAGACCAAGAAGCTCTAGCGCACAAAATTACATGGATGATTTATTAAGAAAAATAGATCAGCCTGCTTCTGAATCACAAGAAAGATATATAGCTAATTTACAAAAAACTATTGAAGGAAAACATTTTTCTAAAGGTAATCTTATGGCTCCAAACGAAGCGCATTACCTAACAAGAATATGGAATGAAGGTGCTATAAGAGATAATTACGATAGTTTTGTTAAAATGATTATGATTCCGTATCTTGAAAAATCCCCTTCTGGAAAGCTTAGAAGAATTTTAGAAACTAAACCAGAACCTAATGCTACTAAACAAGAAATAGCAGACCTAGAAATAGTTAAAGAACAGGCTCTTAAAGATAAAGCTCAAGAAATAACAAACAAACTAATAAACGAATCAGGTGATATGAATTTTGATAACATGCATGGTAAAGGGCAAGCACGTTTTTTTATGAAAAGAGATTTAGATATGCCTAATTATCATCTATTAAAAGAACATAATGGTATGGCAGATTTTATAGAAACAGATATTAGAGCTGTAACATCTACTTATTTTACTAAATTTGGCCCATCTATTGAAATGGCTAAGATGTTTAAAGGTGACAGATTAGGTGAAAGAATGATTAGAGAGTCTATTTATGATGTTGCTTTGAGAAGTGCAGATGAAATTAATGCTAAAGGTTTAAAAACTTTTACAAAAAAACTAATGAAATATGAAGATGATTTTAATATAGCTGTAGATGCTACGTTAGGAAGAATAGGTAATCCTGCAACTAATGGCTCTGCTAGTAATCAATTAGTAAAAGTAGGTATGCAATTAGCACAAATGGCTATGATGGGTAAAGTAGTTATAGCTTCATTAGCAGATCCAGCTAAAATTATTTTATCAAGAGGTATGCGAGATACTTTTGGAAGATATTTTAAATCATGGGCTATTGATTTAGATGAACGTGGTATGGCTAAAGCGGCTAAAGTAGATTTAGAGGTCACTTCTGAAGCTATGAATGTTATATTAAACACAGCTAGATATAGAATTATGCAAGCAGATTCTATGGGTAATTATGGCAATAGAAAACTAGGTAAACTAGGCGATAAAGCAACAGGAATAGTAGACGAATTATCTACTGGTTTTTATAACATGAACTTACTTAATTCTTGGACAGACACTTTTAAAGGGTGGGTAGGTATTATGTCTGCTGATAGAATTTTAAGAAGTGGCGCACGTTTAGCTGATAAAAAAGGTGGGCCAATGACTAAAGACGAAGTTTTTGATTTAGATATTTTAAGACAATATGGTTTATCACAAGAAGATTTAATTGTTATGCACAAAGCTTGGAAAAAAGCTAAAGGCAAACGTGGTAAAGAAATATATTATTCTAATGTTCAAGAATGGGGAGATGATGTAGATCCTGATATAGTTAGAAAATACATTACTGCTATTAGAGCAGATCAAATTAACACTATTATAACCCCAACTAACGCAGATAAAGCGGCATTAGCTCATGGTATTGTAGGCAGAGGAGCGCAAAGAAGACAGCACAATTTGTTTAAAATGCCTATTCAGTTTATGTCTTGGAGTTTTGCGGCAAACAATAAAATTATAATATCTTCCTTGCAAGGGCGCAACAAAGGACAAATGTCTGGTATGGTAGCTATGGTAGCTTTAGGATTTATGTCTGATTATTTAAGAAATCCTAGTTATTGGAAACAAAAAGATTGGCAAGAAAAAATTGTTAAAGGTGTAGAATACTCAGGATTAACATCTTATTGGTTAGATATATCTAATACTATTGAAATTATGTCTGATAATAAATTTGGCATAAGACCTATGTTAGGTAGTGAAAATCCTTTTGCTGGAGATTTAGGAGATACAGTATCCGAACCATTTGGTCCATTAGGTAGTATGGGTGCTGATGTAATAAGAATGTTAACAGACTCTAAATTAACAGATAATAGAAGAGCATCTATAATAAGACGTTTAATGCCTTACAATAATTTGTTTTATGCAGACTGGTTATTTAAAGGAGCGCAAAAAAATATAATGGGAACAAATTAATTGTGCGTAGTAATATGATCTAAAAGGAGGTTTTATACCATCATGGCAATAATAGTAAATGACACAACACCTAGAAACCAATACACCGCAACTGCTGGTCAGACTGCGTTTACGTATTCTTTTGAAATTTTTGAGGTAACAGATTTAAAAGTTTATAATGGAGAAAGTCTTTTAACTTACGCTTCTAGTCCTGCTAATGGAGCGCAATATTCTGTTAGTAATGCTGGAGTAACAGGTGGTGGTGTAGTTACATTAGGTTCTGGTGGAGCAAGTAATGGAAATGTAATAACTATTATAAGAGATATACCTGTTAAAAGAACAACAGATTTTCCTAGTTCAGGGCCATTTAATATTGATAGTTTAAATACAGATTTAGATAAAATTATAGCAATTATTAGTGAACGTGAAAATGAAATTACTAGAGCTTTACAACTAAGCGATACAGATACTACAACTACTATGACTTTACCTATTACAGCAACAAGAGCTAGTAAGCTA
>Ga0209337_1001089_pt1 | contig 20978 bp, 42 predicted proteins | sample LinPmetageLP53_FD_184044 | JGI IMG/M metagenome (GOLD analysis project Ga0209337, IMG submission 184044) | Marine viral communities from the Pacific Ocean - LP-53 (SPAdes) (version 2) | ecosystem: Environmental > Aquatic > Marine > Oceanic | place: Pacific Ocean | collected 2010-02-08 | reverse complement strand
AGCAGTTGCTAGCAGGTCAAAGCCTGCATAGAGAGCAAGTAAAAGAACACGCATTACTTAACTGTCAACTCTTGGATAACTTGACCAATTGCAGTGGTGCCAGCGCCGCCAGCAGTAATTGACATTGCTCCATCAGTTGCGATTAAGCCAGCCAATGTTCCAGCCACACCGCCAGAAGTTGTCGTTGTATTTCCGAATGTAGGCAATGCTGGGACTACTCCGGCGGTAACTGTTGTTGAGAGAACAGTTGGCGTATTGTCTCCGCCTATAAACGACTCTGAATATGTAAAGCTGTCGCCAGCAGTAGTAATAGTAAACTCGCCAGGAGTGTAACCAAGAGCGGTCCCGGCGCTATGACTCCCGAACTTAGGAGCAGTACCCAGAGTGACGTTAGAACCAGATACAGATAATGTGCTCGGGATCCTTGTTGCTTGGGACGCTGCTCCATCAACAGTTAGCGAAATGCTGGATTGGATCTTGTGCGTGATGTCCGCCGAAGCAGGACTTATCGCAAACAATGTTAGGCACGATACAAAAATAAAACGTCTCATTTGGGCTTAGACGTAGGGGTTTGTTCCTTAATTGTAGGCTCTTCTTTTTTTGCTTTCTTGTTTGCGCCAACAGCTAGACCAAAGGAAGCTGCCGTTCCACTCAATATGGAAGCTGGGTAGGTGGGATCAAGAGACTGTTTGAAGACACCAAGGTAATTTGCGGTCAGGATTGCCATTGCCCAGCCGAGCAGCACAACCTTGATGACATCACCCAATCTTGAGTTGTCGTTTTCTTGCTCTTGCTTAACCTGTTCTTCTGCCATGATGAAACAACGCTATTGGTCGGATGGTGGTTGAAATCTGGGCTGCTGTTGCTGGAGCGTCAATAGGCGTAGCGGCTAGTGGTGTGCGGGGAGCAAACCGCCAAGGCCAAGACGGCAGAGATTCTTTGGTACGCCTCACATCAGCTGTGGATAATTTAGCGAGCCGTATGGATGTTCTCCACGCTGATCTGCGCGTAAGAGATCAAGAGCTATTCGCTCGAATCTCAGACCTAGAGCAGAATGTTGCCAGGCTTGAGGGTCATCAGAACCGCGTCTAGAATTTCGGCAAATGCAGTGTTCCCATGCTGTTACTTCTAAGGCCAATTCTGTTTGCGTTCATCAAGTCACCAGCGGTAAAACAGCTGTTGATGGATTGTCTGATCAAGATCAGCAAGCAAACCGACAACCAGCTTGATGACGTTGCTTGCAAGTATGTGCAGGATCTACTCTTCCCTGGAGGACGGGTTGAAAAGTAAATGTGGATTTGGGTCGTAATCGTGGTTTTATCGTTACTGCCTTTCTTCCATTGGTTTCGTGGCACTCCTCACCAACTTGCCGCTATTAAAGAGCTTGAGGACTCCTTGCCTGAAGGGTTACTTGATGACGATGCCGCTTGGGTTGATGCGTGGAAAGCATCAGGCATTGACCAACAGGTCTACACGCCTTATTTCAGCCAACTCGATAATGCCAGTGGCGAGGGCTATAGAGAGTGTTTTAGTTCAGCAGCAGCAATGGTTGCCGCGTTTTACAGGAAGGTTGAAACAGATGATGAATACAATTACGTCCGCCAAGGCTTTGGAGATTCAACTGTCATTGGAGCGCAAATTGAAACGCTGAAGACTTTGGGTCTGAATGTTGAGTTTCGGATTGACGGCGATGCCGAAATGATTGAGATGGAAATCGAAATGGGAAGACCTGTTTTGGTTGGCTGGTTGCATAAGGGTGATTTGTCACAGGGAGAGCAGCCACAATGCGACAGCGGCAACTGCGGCCATTGGTCTTTGATCACTGGCTATAAAGGCAAGAACAGCAATAACCCAAGTTGGGTCATGCAAGATCCACGAGGCAAGCCTGATCTACTGCGAGGCGGTCATTCGAGTTCTACAGGAGGTGAGCAAATAGAAGTAAGACAATCCGAATTTAGTTCGCGTTGGGAAGTTGATGGTGTTGGAACGGGCTGGGTGATTTTGGTCGATGAAAGCTAAGGTACGTTTTTACCTATAAAGCGTGGCAGTCCTTTGCGATTGGGAGATTCGTGCGCGTTGTGAAAACAGCCAAATGGTGTGGCCCTTCAATCCAGAGCTGATCAACCCAGCCAGCCTTGACGTAGTGCTTGGCAATTTCTTGATGGTTGAGTCTCCAACAAATAAAGACCTGTTTCGGGTAGACATCAAGAAGGCAACGAAGGATGACCCATACCTGCTTTCGCCCGGCGGCTTTTGCTTGGCTGAGACACGTGAGTGCTTTAATCTCCCGGACGACATCTCCGCTCAGTTTGTACTCAAGTCAAGCCGTGCCAGAGAAGGCCTTAATCATCTTCTTGCTGGTTGGTGCGATCCAGGCTGGCACGGAAGCAAGCTCACTCTCGAATTAAAGAATGAACGTCGTTACCACGATTTGCCCCTGTACCCAGGACTCAAGATTGGTCAGATGGTCTTTCACCTAATGAACAACGTGCCAATGCATAGCTATGCCCTAACCGGCAACTACAACAACCATGGGACCGTTATGCCAAGCGTTGCATGAACTGGGGCTACATCAGCGCGTTGTGGACGACAGTCGTAATGAACTGCGTTCAACCCGTCAATTGGGAAGCTTGCTTGCCAGTGCAGGACTGGTTATTTCCGGCTATAGGTGATTACATACGGTTCAAAACGGAGGAACCCTATGCCTCTGAACGACGAACCTTACGATCCCTTCAGGGAGTCGATGGATTGGATGATCGTTGAGCAAAGCCTTGAAGAAGAACTAATGGTGGAAAGGACAGTTAGAGAAATCAATGACTGCAATGACTTTGATGCTGTAAAAGGTGTCTGTACCGCTTTAGTTCGCCAGAACTGGCATCAGTCAAAGATGCTTAAGCAAGCAGTCGGGCGAATAGCAGTGATGGACTACGAAGACTCTTTCCTCGAATAAGCCTGCACAGCCTGCTCATACAGCCATTTGGCCTGCCAGTCTTGTCTGTGATACTGGACTGTCCCGGCATAAGAGACTTCCCACACCCACTCACCGTCTTTCAGGATCTTCTCAATTTTTGGCGTTGGCATTCTTAAATTGATCCACGTACATGATGGCTTGCCAATAGTCCCAAGAGAAACGGCACACCTCACCCTTTGGTTTGCAACTTTTGTAGATAGCTTCGCCCCTCGCATCGACTCCTTGGATGATGTAGTAACCATTTCCACAATCAATTGCATCAATCGGTATTTCGCCAGAAGTAGGCACAGTCTTTTGCGAAACTCCCACCTGTCATTCTCCCTTCGAGACAGCCGACATTGCAGTCAGCCTTGATTACTTCCCAGTGTATGCACTGCATGCAGCGTGGTCTGTCATCTTCAAGAGATCTTGCATCGGCGTAAAGCTGCTCCGCTTCAAGGATGGCTTGTTCTGGCTTGGTAGCAGTCAGAGGCAACAAGACTTGCTTGTGTTTGGTTTTTATCTTGGCTCGCCATGAACCATGGTCTTCTGTGACTACCAGTCGACCAGCGTGATAGCGATAAGAAGCCATGAATTACTTCTCAGGTGATGTAAGGCCAAGATATCTCCACATCTCTTGCCCAGATGTCATCATCAATTAACCGTTTTGACACATAATCCCTGAAGACCTGCTGCAAATCGGTTTTACTCATATTTAACTCCGCAGCCTGTACCGCTACGTTTGTTTGCCCCTCATAAAGCTCATCCAGCGCGTCTTCTAGTGATTTCACTTGGCCTGAGCATTTAAAGCACAAATGATCGTGCAGATCAATGGTTCTACCTGTGAACGCGGAATGTCGTACCGGCGGTTGACAGCGTCAATAGCTTGATCGATGGAGTCACGACCCTTGGAATAGTGCTTAGGTTTAATCTCAGGGACAGGTGCAGGCTGATTGGCTTCACTCAACACTCGAGCCCTAAGTAGCTCCTGGCGAGTGATACCACGCTTAAGTGCCTCTTCATTCAAGAGGTCGCGCTCTTCTTCTGTCAGGCGAACATCGACGCGCACGGGATAGGTGCGATTGCAATCAGGCATTTGAAAAGTTAAGAGATGGATTCTTTGTTGAGCTGACGAAATGCGTCTTGCCTCGCTTCGTTCATCATTTTGTCTGCAGCCATAGGCCCAAGATGATTGGCAAGCCTTTGACGCAGAAATACCAAATGGTACTCATCTACTTTCAGGAGATCATGCTCTCTAACTTGAGAAACACGCTTAAGAAATTTCTCGCAGACTTTTAGCTTAATACTGATCTTTTTTAGCAGACCAGACTCAGCCGTGTCCCAATCTCTTTCCATTGTTTGCGTCATACGCGCAATGGCTAAATTAAGTTCTTGCTCAAGCAATAAGCAATCACTCCGATTCAACCCTTGCAAGTCCTTTACATAAAGGACTCGACCAAGGCTGTCGCTTTCGTAAAAAGGGTCAAACATTTAGGTAAGGGGTACTAAGTCAGCAGTATACCCACAAGGACTTGCAGATACACGGTTTTAGCTGCTCATGGCAGCGTGATCTTGATGACTCTACCAGCCTCATTCACACTCGCAAGTGGATTGGACCTTTGAATCATCCAGACACCAACCTTGGCAATAGGTGACATCTCAAGTTTAAATTTTTGAGACGGTAGTGGTTCAAGGTGCTGAACTACCCAGGCCGGTGGTTGGACTAGCCAGACCGGGCGATCACTGCCCAGCCTGACCATTGATAGTCCCATTCGTTCAAGCATTCTTAGTAAAGGCATCAATAACTTTCTGTTGATCTGCTACGAGTTCCATGGCTTCCCAGTAACCATCCATGATCCGTTTGAGATGCAAGGTCGGGATCGTCACATGAGAGTCATCGCCTAAGTCTTCAAGGGCGCTGTCTAAGCACCCTTTGATGAACTCAGCTGGAGAGTTCGGGATTTTCACCTTAAAAAATGTCCTCCTCTGTGTCCTTCACAACAACCCCACCAGTGGTTTGCGCCAAGTTAGCGGCAGCAGTGTTGACAGAACAGGCTTCAGAGGGTTGCTGCAACGTTTCAGCATGCGCAGAAATGGCTTGCGCTTCTTTTGCTTCTTGCGCAGCTAGTAGCGTCTTGTAGTTAGGTGTGTACTGAAGGCTCAAATACTTCTTGCCAGAAGAAGACGTCTTTGCCCAGCCAGCAACTTTGATTGGGATCACGACATCGTTTAAGTAGCTGTCATGTTTCAGGTCGGTCCCGCTTGCGTATTGCAGGTACTCGGCTAATGCGTACAACTGCCCCTTTGGGATGCTTAGCGTCCCCTCAAAATTTGGGTAGTTCTTGCCGGGGTCATACTTGTCGCCTTTTTGCTCCTGGTGCTGCTCAGCTGAAACCTTGAAGACACTGGAGTTGAACTTAAATTCCATGATTTACTCGGGGGTGATGGTTTTGGTGGTTTCGTACTGCTCTATGTCGGACAACTTGTAGAGCACCTTGTTCTGAAGCTTGATAAACGGGGGCCCAGATCCCGCCGCACGCCACCTAGCAAGAGTTTGCCGGTGGCACTGCCAGCGTTCAGCAAGGTTTGATTCAGTCAAAAAAGTCATCAGAGTCATCGGAGACTGGCTCCGGTTCGGTTTTAGGAGTTGAAAGTTTCTCGTTGAGACGATCAAGCGTTGTGGATGGTGCAGCCGGTGGTGATTCGGCTACATCAACTTGAACGTCGATCACTTCATTCTCCTCCACGCTTTGAATACCCAAGATCAAATCTGGAATATGAAAGCGCCCAAAAGCACTAGCAGCTCTGTAGCGCAGCATGGTCTGAGGCATTGTGCGCCACTTGCTGTTCTTCGTCCAGCCCTCATCTTTAGCCATTTGCATGGTGATTTTCGGTCCTGAGACCTGCTTAGATCCGGTTTTAAAGGTTGCAAAACACTGGCAGGAATCTTCTGACTCTCGATAGTCAAAATCCTCAAAGCGACCGCAGCCTTTAATCAATCCAATAATGAACTGACTGCTCCAGCTGGGACGACCATGAATCACATTCAGGTTTTGCATCACCTGAAAAGCACTCATGCCCATCCGATTGGCAATCTCCATCGCCACGATGCAATTCGACAATCCAGCCTGGCCTTGATACTGAATAGGCACCAACTTGCTGTCGGCTAATGAAGCCGCCATTCGCTGCGCAGATTCAAACGAAGCAACATTCGAATAGATCGAGCCCTGCTGCGTCCTGACTAATGCGTGTTCGTCACTCATAAATAAATAGGTAAAGGGACATTGATCGGGGGTTGACACGCCTGGCCAGCAATGAGGCACTCCGCACTGTTATCCCCCGTTGAATCATCTTCTTTTCTTGTATACCTCCCAAAAAGCTTGCTCAAGATGCGTAAGTTTTGGTGAATCAAGGACCAAGGCAGCAAGAGCATTTGCCTTTGCTTCAGCGATCACATCCTGCGGTCTTGTACCCCAGGTCAAATGGCGTCCTGATGGCATGTCAATACAGCTGAATGGGTTCAGACGCAGGCATAGCACCGTCCTCGCGAGGCAGCATCCACTTCGGCAGAGATATCATCTCTGCCTGACTTGAATAGCCCGGATAGATGCCGGTGTTCTTCCATTTGGCAATATTCAGCAAGTCCTCTCGGGCTTGTTCCATGCCAATGCGGATGCAGTCTGAGTCAGCTACATAGACAGCTGTCGAAAACGGACGTTGTTTCTCAGTCGCAATGAAGATGAAAGCTTCAGGACGGCGGCCAGTAGCCTTCTCGACCACTTCCAAATACCAAGCCGCTTGGACGTGATAGCGAAAACTTGCAAGGCTTTTCTTGAAACCATTAGGTGAGGCATCGGTGGTGGTTTTGATGTCAATGATCAGGCTGCCGTCATCCAACATGAAGTCAGGACGGCATTTAAGTTCCAGATCCGTGTCGCCAGTGTCTTTGCAGAAAAAGCTTTGCTCTGATTTACCTAGAAGTTCACCGCCAAGAAGTCCAGAGGCTGCAGGGTGTTCTCTGACGCTAAGCATCATTTGATCAAGAGCATATGAATCGCTGTGATTCAAAATGATCTTGCCTTCGTGCTCTTTAGCAAACTCTTTTCCAGCCTTTGTGGCCTTGCTTGTGATGTCCTTTGGCATGCGAACAGCCACCTGAGAGAAGTCCTCACCAGGCAAGACTGCAGCATGAAAAGCAGTACCGAAGCTGAAAGCCGCAGTTGACTCCCGTGGTGGGCCATAGAGCATATCGTGTAGATGCTTGCCACTTTTGCGTGCAGCATCGAGCTTGCTTTTTGAGATCGCCTCATGGGCGTGATACTCGGCGTTTGTTAATTGGGTAAGCATAAGCAGCTTGTCGCTTGCAGGCTCATCGTATACCATGAGCACGCATCACGCAACTTCGATGCCCTTACGTCCTTATCAATTACAAGCAGTAGCAGACCTCCGCTGGGCTTTCGGTCAAGGTCGTCGCTCCTCACTACTTGTCATGCCTACTGGGTCTGGCAAGACTGTCGTCTTCGTTGAAATTGCACGTAGCGCAACGATCAAAAGCAAGTCCACTCTCATCCTTGTTCACCGCCGTGAACTCATCAAGCAAGCCTCATCCAAGCTCACTGCTGCAGGTGTACAGCACGGCATCATCGCTGCAGGCTTCACGCCCTCAGAACACAAGGTACAAATCGCCTCAGTTCAGACACTTGTACGTCGCTTAACAACTACTGACTTCAATCCAGACCTGATCATCATTGATGAAGCACACCATGCAGTAGCTGGCTCTTGGGACAAAATTACCGCCCAGTTCAGTCACGCCAGGAAAATTGGCGTCACCGCTACTCCCAGCCGATTAGACGGTCGCGGCCTTGGCAGCCACTTCGACACCCTCGTGTCAGGGCCTTCCGTCGAACAGCTCGTAAATGGTGGCTTTCTGTCGCCGCACAAGGTCTTCGCTCCGCCAATGCTCGCAGATCTGTCCCAAGTAAAAACTCGAGCGGGTGACTACGCAAATGATCAGCTTTCTCAGGCGATGGATCGCCCCACAATTACTGGTTCTGCCTGCGATTGTTACCGTCGCTTCGCTGACGGCTTACCTGCTATTGCTTTCTGCTGCTCCGTAAAACACGCATCCTCTGTTTGTGAGTCTTTCAAAGCAGCTGGGTATCGCGCAAAGCTCGTCACAGGCAACATGCCCATGGATGAACGTGATGAAGCGATCTCCGGTCTTGCCGATGGTCGCACTCAAGTCCTCTGCTCCGTTGATGTCGTCTCAGAAGGCACTGATGTACCAGCAGTCTCCGCAGCAATTCTCCTCAGACCAACTCAGTCAGAGTCGCTGTACTTGCAGCAAGTTGGACGGATCCTCCGGCCTCAAAATGGCAAGATCGCAATTGTTCTGGATCACGTTGGCAGCACTGTCAAACATGGCTTTGTTGATGATCGCCGCGATTGGTCGTTAGACAGCAAGCCAAAAAGGCAACGCAAGGACGAACCAGCACCATCAGTGCGGCAGTGCCCAAAATGCTTTGCAGCCTTCAAGCCGCAGCCTGAATGCCCATGCTGTGGTCACGTCTTCAAAGAGAAGACTCGCGAGCTTGCACACAAGGACGGCGAATTACAAGAGATGCGTCGGGAAGCTTCTGCTGAACGCCGTGAACGCAAAAAAGCACAGGCAATGGCGCGAACCTTGCCTGAACTTCTTGCACTAGCCAAAAAGAAGGGATACAAGTCCGGCTGGGCTTACAAGATCTTTTATGGGAGGAAGTATTAAGGTCCAGTTCTTAATCGTGGAACTGGAAAGCGATGGCGGTAAGGCGTAGAGCGTAGAGGCGAAGAGAGCCGCGATGAGACGAAACGCAGTAAGTTGCAGGGCGTCGAGGTGAACTAGGACTTATTGACGTTGCCTAGATAAAATACTTTTGGCCAAGTTCTTAATCGTGGAACTTGGAAGCGATGGCAATAAGAAACAGGGAGGTGCGTAGGGACGAGTTACAACGCAGAACGAAGAAGCAAGAAGCGGGGTTAGAGCCTGGGACTTATTGGCATTGCCCAGACATCAATTGTCTTCTGGTGGGCGCAGTTTTGGAAGCTTTCCGCCTTGCTTGTGCAGGCTTATTGCTTGCTTCTTAGCACCCTCAGCAGCACTTGATATAAAAGCATGTTTAGCTTGATTCACACTTAGCTGATCGCATTGAGACGGACTAAGATTGCCTTGATCAATAGCAGTAAACATTCTCCTTGTGTTGTTTTTGTGTTTTCTTAGCCCTTGATTAGCTTGGCTGTCCAAGTAACCAACAGCTTGATCATCGGTTAAAACGATCAAAACACCCTTTGACTCGCGAAGCACCATCTCCTTGCCAATTGACTTAAGGGCAGAGTCAAGCCATTCCTTTACATTTACAAAAACGAACTGATCGTCTTTGTTTCGCGTGTCACCAAACAAGATGTCCCACATTTCGCTGACCTTTTCAGCAGTGATGCTGTCACCTTTTTTGATGGCTCTCCAGTCAATGCCTGCAATTTCGAGAGGCAAGTCTTTAGGTTGTTTGCGTTTCATTTACTCAAACCTCCTCAATTTCTGTAATATCAGTGACCTCAAAGCGTCCATAACGTGGTCGCCAAGTACCAAGACCCTCTGACTTTCCAGCCATTTTCATAATTCTTCGTAGCTGATCTGTTCCCATAATTTCGTCATCAAGCATCAGTTCAAACTGCACAGACCAATCAGGAATCAATAGCCTGTTAACCCAGACGCCTCTACCCGTAAAACTGCAAAGCTGAAATTTAGGAGTACGACTGTTGAACATCTCAACAGCATCTTTCGGGCCGTCATACTCAATGAATGGATTGTTTGTTACCACAATCGCACGAAGAGTGTCTTTACCCAATTTCCATTTGGTAGCCGCATTCCTCATGCAACGCTGAAAATTTGCTCCAGGCAGATAAGGATCAGCAAAATTCTCAAATCCAACATTGTTCTCGTTTTCGTCAACTGCGACATCGCCCTCCTTGTTCCAATATCCACTGAAAAGCCAGTCCAAAGTTCGCACAGCTCTGTGTACTCCCTCAGTTTTTGACTTGCCTTTCTTGTCGGTGAAATACGCCTTCATTGGCTGAAATCGACCAAGAGGGTCAGCGTAGGCAACGTTTGAAAGAAGAAGACCTGCAGTGCCTTTTACAGACACCTGCAATAAACGCATAGACATGGATTAACTCCAAGTTTAAAAAGGTAAGTAGCCGGTTTTATCGTTACCGGCAAACGATTGGATAGAGACGATGAACTGTGAGTCGCAGAGCGAGTCGGGGCGTCGTTTGTGAGCAGGCTTAAGCCCGCCATAGCTTTCTATAGCATTAATCATCTCCTGTCAACTCAAGGCAGCAAAATTCCCTGAATCCGCAGCAGCGACTAACCTGCCTGCATGGCCAACATCGAGACCAACATCCAGCAGCGGATTCGTCTCGCACTTGGCACAGACCCAAATGTGCGCTTATTTAGGAACCAAGTCGGCCAGCTCCCTGATCCCCGGACTGGTCGACCCGTTCAGTTCGGGCTCGCTAAGGGCTCGGCTGATCTGGTTGGTTTTAAGACAATCACTATTACTCCCGACATGGTCGGGCAGCAGATTGCACAGTTTGTCAGCCTTGAAGTGAAGACTCCTAACGGTCGTCTCACCACTCCTCAGCAAAACTGGCTACATGCTGTAAAAACTGCTGGTGCTATCGCTGGGGTCGCTAGATCACCAGAAGACGCTATCCGCCTGTTAGGCGCCTGAATCTTGATGTCGTGATTGCATCTCCTGAATTTTCAGGTACATTGCCCCCAGCGAAACCCAAGCGCAACCCATGCAGCCTGATAGCGCCAATAGGCGCACCATCACTCTTGACATCCCTCAACCTTTGATCAACTGGCTCGACCAGCGCGCTAAAACTCTGACAATCTCTCGCTCTGCCTTAGTCCGTCAGATCATCGCCGCCGCAAAAGCTGGCGATGAAAACTGATTTTCAAAAACGCTTAAAAGAAAACTATCTCAAGCGCCTTGAGGACTGGTTGACCGACGACCTCGTCTATTACTACCTGACTGGCGAGTCGATCGAGTTCAAATCGCTTGATCATGCATTGCGTCAAACCCTCTTAGAGAAAGCTTGGAGGGAGTTCCCAGAGCGTTTGGCTTACATCCAGAGAAAGCTTAAGCGCAAAGAATTTAGGTCTAAAAAACAAGTCCAGCAATTTGTACTCAAAGTCAAGTGAATAAAACAATTGATCTCGCTCAGGGGCGGTGGCCCTTGATTCTTGGTGCCGTCGCAGGTGTCAGTGCCGAGCAGCTAACAGACAAGCACGGGCCATGTCCGCTCTGCGGGGGCAAAGACCGCTATCGCTTTGATGACAAAGACGGCTCTGGCTCTTGGTTCTGCAATAAGTGCGGTGGCAAGGATCACAACGGAGGTGCAGGGGCAGGCATGGACCTGCTGATGCGAAAAATGAATTTAGAGTTCAAAGACGCCATCGTTGAAGTTGAGCGTTTTCTAGGCATCGAAAAGAAGCCTGCCGAGCCGCCTGTTAAAGGTGCTGAAAACGTCTGGTATTACAGCGACAACTTTTTGGTCGCTCGTTTTCCAGGGAAGAGATATAGACCATTTCTCTATGACGGCCGGGCATGGAAGCCAGGTGTTATTAATGCGCCAAGACCTCTCCTTAATCACGCCAAAATCAAGGCGTGCTCCAAGACAGTAATCATCACTGAAGGGGAGAAAGCATGCGATGCAGCAGCAAAGCTGTTCCCTGACTTCATCGCCACAACTTGGTCGTCAGGCTGCAAAGCATTTCGCAAGACTGATTTTTCCATCCTTGTCGGGCACACAGTCCTGCTTTGGCCGGATGCTGACGCTCCTGGGCTGCAAGCAATGGATCAAGTGGCGCAAATGCTGCTAAAGCTTGGTGTGCAAAAGATCGCAATCATTGATCCGCCAGACAATGTTCCTGCTGGCTGGGATCTTGCCGATGCATCTTGGACTCCAGATGAGGCTCTTGAGTACGCAAGAAGTCATAAGCAAATTGCAGAGCCATTGCCTGCAGAAGCCGAACAGCAATCAATCCCTGACCCCCCAAGTGAGCCTGAGCCGTCAGAAATAGAGTCCGGTTCCTACTTCACCTCCCTTGGCTTTGACGCTGACGCATATTTTTATCAGCCTCACGGCACTGGTCAGGTGACAAGGCTTTCAAGGGCTGCACACACCTCCACCAACCTGGTCTCTCTAGCGCCGCTTGAATTTTGGGAAGCATGGGCACCTAACGGAAAAGGTGCTGTTGATTGGGTAAGAGCTGCGTCAATGCTCTTTCAGCTTGGGGCTGATCAAGGCGTGTATGACCCATTAAGGATTAGAGGGCGTGGGGCATGGTGGGACAAAGGTCGCACAGTGCTCCATCTTGGCGATCGTTTGATCGCTGATGACAAGATTCAGCCAGTCAATGAGCTTTTTGAATCGCGCTACATCTATCAGCGATTGTCAAAACTTGAAGGTCACGGCACCACGAGCCCTCTTTCTGACGCGGAAGCCTTTCACACTCTCTCAATTGCCGAGCAGTTTCTTTGGGAAAATCCAACCTCTGGAATGCTCTTGGCTGGGTGGGTTGCACTTGCCCCAATCTGCGGGGCGCTGCAATGGCGCCCACACATCTGGCTGACTGCAGCGGCTGGATCCGGGAAGTCCGCCATCCTTGATCGCTTCGTTCATCCATTGCTCTCGGATATGGGGCTCTTTGTCGTTGGCAACACGACTGAAGCAGGCATCCGTCAGTCACTTCGATCAGATGCAATGCCAATTATTTTTGACGAGGCCGAGTCGAACGAGAGAGCCGACCAGCTCAGAATGCAAAACATCCTCTCACTGGCCAGGGTTGCGTCTTCTGAATCTCAAGCCACAGCTATCAAGGGCAGCTCTACAGGCGAGGCCAACCGCTTCCATGTCCGCTCAATGTTCATGATGTCGTCAATATCTACACACTTAAAACAAGGCGCAGATCGTTCACGCTTTGCTCAGTTGACCTTAAAAAATCCAGCCTCGATACAGGATGAGGCTAAAAGGTCTAAGCACTGGGAAGTGCTCGACAGCATGCTTGACTCTCATATAACACGGGAATATGGCAGGGCTTTAATTAATAGAACTGTTCAACTTATTCCTGTCATAAGAGAAAACAACAAAATTTTCTCCCGTGCTTTTGCTGACATTCATGGCAGCCAGCGCCAAGGCGATCAATATGGAACACTTCTTGCTGGCGCCTGGTCACTGCAAAGCTCTGAAGTTATTAGCGAGGCTGATGCCATTGCAATTATTAAGGCTAATAATTTTGATGACTTTGCTGAGCAAACAGAAGTTTCCGATGAAGATAAATGCTTGCAACACATCCTTCAGCATCAGCTAAGGATTGAAGGAGACTCCCGGACACTCACAAGGTCAGTGGGCGAGCTGATCGAAGTAGTGATGGGCAAGGTCAATGATTTTGATCTTGACAAGGGAGAAGCTGTCAGGGCACTGGGCAGGCATGGCTTGAAAGTTGAAAGCGATGAACGATGCCTCTACGTCAGCAATAGCTCCAAAGGTCTTTCAGCAATCCTTGCTGACACGTCATGGGCGAACTGCTACACAACCATGCTCAGGAGGCTCAAGGGGTCTTCTGTAGGGGGCGGAAGGCATTTCTCTGGTATTGGCAAGCCCTCCAGGACTACAAAGATCGAGATTGACAAGATATAGGCATTACGTCATTACGGTGGCAATAACGGGGTCCGTAATGGTCAAACCCACTGCGCTGCAGCTGATCTAAGCATTCCATAACGATATTACGGTAAATAAGGCATATATACATATACATGCAAGAGAGGACAAGGGGGTGAGAAGGCAGGGAGACTCTCTCTTATATATATATATATTTTAGTGTAATATCGTTAGTTATAAGGGCAGAACCCTTGGAGCAGAAGGGCTTTTGGCATAACGGTGACCGTTATGGGTGCGTAATGACCGTAATATCCCAGTCGGCGTCTTGATTTTGCCAAGACTCGCTACCGTGCGGTTACGAGACCCGAGAGGTATTGGTTATGGCGGCAACTATTACCCACAACATTGATGCTGTTCTCAAAGGATTAGATCTGTACGCCAGAACCAAGGTGCCTAAGGCCGCAAGGGTCGCTATCGGCAGGCTTGGTTTCGATATTGCAAATAAGTTTGTGCCTGATCGCATGAACATGGTTTTTGAAAGGCCGAACCAGTTCACGTTGAAAAGCTTGAACTACAAAGTTGTTTCTAACTACGAAGTTCAACTCGACTTTAGAAAAGATGTTGGCAAAGGAAATGATCCTGCCAGGTATTTATATCCGTCAACGGTTGGCGGTCCTGCCTACGAAACAAAGTTCAGCCGTTACCTTCACGCGGCTGGCATTGCTCCTCCGAGCTATTACCCAGTTCCCGTTCGCAGCAATTTGAAACTGAACAGCTATGGGAAGCCATCTCAAGGCGAATACACCAAAGCTTGGAATGGACTGCAGTCGCGTTATGGGAGCAAATCAAAAGGTGCTTACCGCTATTTCTCAGTGCCCGACATGAGACCTGGAGGGCAGTCGGGAGGAATGAGGTTCAGGTCTGTCAGTGCAAGGAGCAATCGCTTAGGCAACGGCATCTATCGAGTGAAGGGCTCCAAAGGAAAAGACACTCTTGATCTGCAGCTGCTGTTCACCTATGCCAAATCGAAGCCAAGGACACCCAAGATCTTTGACTACCAAAGCTTTGTGGCAAAAGTGGTCGAGAGAAGAGCGGAAGGCACGTTCCGAAGGGCATTTAAGGAAGCTTTGAAATAGCCATTGCCATGACCGACAGCAGGCCATATGATCACGGCTTACCCATGATCTTTACCCAGATGTCTGTCGCCTCTTTGCGCGACGAGGTCCGCAATGCGGATGCGGCATATCGCGCAGGTACTCCTGTGATGTCCGACGAAGACTTTGATGCGCTGGTGAAGCAGCTGCAGGCAGTAGCTCCGCATGCCCCTGAACTGCAGAAGCCTGGTGGCGGGACAGCTTTATTGAGTCTGGACAACAGGCCGTTCAGCGAATGGATGGAGAGGTTGCCTGAAGGCACGCCATTGATCGTGCAACCAAAGATTGACGGATGTGCAGTCGCTCTGCGTTATGTCGACGGCAAGCTTGATTCCGCTTGGACGAGGTCAGGCCGTAGCGCAATGCCTGCTGTAAGTCTTGTGCCTTCAATCCCAAGGACGATCGAGGCAATTGGTGTAGTGCAAGTGAATGGTGAGCTGTATGACGTTGATCCGGAGTGTTCGCAGAAGAATGCTGCGCGATCACTGAACAAGACGCCTGGTGGTGATGGCTTGGTGTTTATGGCTTACACGCTGGTTGATGCTGAGGCAAATGAGCTGACCTCATTGCAGGTGATTAGTGAGTGGGGATTCCTAGTGCCTGACACCTTGGTTTGCACTCGGCCTGAGGAGGTTGAGGTGTTGCACCAACGCTGGAAGATGAGAGATCTGTTCGAGTCTTTGCCTACTGACGGGATTGTGGTGAAGGTGTTTATGCACGATCTGCAGCGTGAGCTTGGCGCTGACAGAAGGTGCCCTTTGTGGGCGTTGGCGATGAAGAAGTTTTGAATTGTCGTACGTGCAACTCGAACAACACCCGCGTTACCACCACTGAGAGCAGGCAAGACATAATTTGGCGGTATTGCCGTTGCCTCGATTGTGGAGAGAGGTTCAAGACTGTTGAGCGTTATGCATACGCAAAGCGCACCCCATTGGGCTTGAACCCACCACTCAAGGGCTGCGATAACTACAACTCGAGGTTTGCTCCGGCGGACATCGTGGCTATACGCAGCCTTTCCGAGGATGGACTAACCGGAGCGCAGATCGCGTTGAGGTATGGCTGTGACCGATCAACGATCCACAAGATCGTCAATTACAAGACTTACACGGACGAGTATTGACGCGCAGCCGATAGCCCTGTAGGATTTGCACATGCCCAAGGGCATTACCCAATCTTGATTTATTCGTGAACGCTTCTACCTTCCGCCAAGCTTTAGAGCTAGGCCAAAACATTCTTGTCAAATCAAAGTTCGACGATCTCTGGCTTTCATTTCGTGGCGTTCCCTTGTCGGAAGAGATCGATGCCTCCACAGAGGTTCTGATCCTTAAAGGCAACGGCTATGTCGGCAATGGAAAGGACTACATGAAACTTGAGCGTGCAGGCCAGGATCTTGAGATGTATGCAGCCAACATCAAGGGTTGGCAAGTCACCAAGCCATGGAAGGTGGACTAATGGATTTCACCAACAAAGAGCGCGGGCTTCTAGTCGATGCCATCACCTGGGAGCTAGAGATGTTCGCCCGAATGTCTAGCTCGCCACGTCATGAAATGCTCCGAGACCTTCAGGAGCGCCTACAAAAAGCAATTGATGAAACCGATGACTGACTCAGACAAGGCAACAATGCACATGCTTCAGCGTGCGATGAACGTCGACCACTACCTGCTGGTCAACTGGGACGATATCGTCAAAATCAAACGGCTTTTGAGGAAGGCATCGCGCAATCATCTGGTGGATGTGCTTGACGGGTTGCTTGAGGTCCAGGCTTCTTCGGTGCCTGAAGACTTCAAGGGGCCATTGATCCACCAGAACATGGTGGCGGGCTTCCCGCCATCGATGCTGAAAGTTTCGATTGAGTCGGAGACTTGCGAGGATGTGGTTTAAGGAGACTCGCAAGGGTCCGGTTTTCTAGGGGGTCGGAGACTCGCAAGGGGTCGGTTTTATAGGGGTTCTTTTTTTCACACTCACACACACAAAAAATCCGATTTTCACTAGTACATTTGTACTACCACAAAAAGTGTCATTATTGCAAATGATTCTCATTATCAATAACTAAATCTTTTTTGCAATAATACTTTCGCCTCTAAGTGACAGTAGCTGAAAAAAGTTGATGTAAAGAATCAATTACGATTGCGTCGTAAATTAAAAACAATCAATTACGATTGCGTCGTGAAAATATCACTATCTAATATTTTGTTGTCGAGGTTCGTGTTAGTTAGTGTTGTTTTAGTTTTTGACACTAACTGTCGCCGCGCCGCCGCGCGCCTCTCAGCGCGCCATCGGTGGGCCAGTGCTGACACCCTGCCGCCGCCCCCATGGGGTCGCCTAGTGGGCCGCGCGCCGCGCTGACCGCGACCCGATCCGACAGCGCCGCCCCATGCGCGCGTGAAATATTAAGAAATATAAAATATTCGCAGATGCGCGCGAATGTTCGCTAATGTTGTTCTATGCGCGGGCATGCCCGCGTGTTACCCCCTACTGATTACCCCTATGACCGGCCACCGCGACCTCCTCGCCGTGATCCGCGCCTACATGGCAAACGATGACGCCGACGGCCTAGCCGACGACCTTCTGATCACTCTTCAGCTTGACGACGACCAACTAGACCAGCTCAGCGACCTCAGAGATGGCCTCTGATCCCACCCACCACCCCGCCACCGTGCGGGGTTATTTTTTTGGCCGCAATGTTCAGCAATTCGATTTTTTTTGCTGGGGAAATTTTGCAACTCGATTTTTTTTGGTTGCGCAATTTTGCAGGTTTGAAAAATTTTGATTTTGCAATTTAGGAGCTTTAAAAATTTTGGTTTTGACTTATAGGGACTTTAAAAATCCTGCGAAAAATGGCCGGCATGAAGTGTGCCAATCGAACAGGTGTCACGCAACGGGTTCCACTTTTGACCCCTAGCGGCAACAATTCACTCAAGCGGCAAAACCGCTGAAAATTTACCCCCTTTCAAAATGTCCCTTTCTTCTCAACTCCGCGCCGACCTTGACTCAGTCGCTGCCGCCCTCGCCACCTGTGATTCAATCCTGAACCGCAAGACCGAGGAACAAGAGGCCGCCGAATGGCTCGAGAATTTCAGCCGCTGGGCCGACTAATCACCCGCCCCCTCTCACGGGGGGGCGCCCCCCTTACCCCTTACCCCCTATTTCAAAATGTCAAATCTTCATCCATCCACAGCTCCTCACATTCGCCGCGCTATTGCGCGCCGTGAGCGCCGCGAGAAATTCGCCCGCGTCGCCCTGTTCAGCGCCTCGGCCGCTGTTTGCCTGCTCTCCATTTTTCCCCTCGTCTCCATTGCTCAGGACAAGGGCGACAGGTTCCAAGCTATGGCCACGGCCGCGATTATGGGTTGCGCCTTTACCGGCGCAGCGTCCCTAGTGGCCGCCGCTGGATCAGCGAGCGAGGCGTGATCATGGAAGCCATCACCACCATTACGGCCGCGATCCTGGCCCTGATCATCCTCCCGGTCCTGATCCTGCTGTGGGCCACTGAGAGCCCACAACAGCGCGCGCGCCGCATGCGCGCCGCCGGTCAATCCTTCCGCGCCATTGGGGCCGCCCTCGGCGTCTCCCATACAACCGCGCGCCGCTGGTGTCTCGCATGATCAACCCCTCTGCCATCATGGCCGCGCCATTCGCGGCCGCCTCTCTTGCCCTGCCTGCCACCCCACCTGTTGCCGCCGCCGACTTATGGCGCGAGGGTGTCCATCTTGAGTGGTGGGAGCTGTCCGACCTGCTGCAGGAGTGCACAGGGTGGACAGTCAAGCCCGGCCACTGTCCAGACGATCCCGACGAGGTGGGCCACTGGCTCATCGATCCGTCTGGCGATCCTGAGGGCGAAATCTGGCCCGGTCCTGATACGGACGATCTAGAGAGTTTCGTCGGCTGGCGTATTGACGAGGCGCTAGGCGCTCTCGACTCCTGACCCCTTGCCCCCTATTTCAAAATGTCATCCCATCCCTTTCGCTACGTTCCCGGTTGCTCCGTTGAGTACCGGGGGCCGACTAACACTCAAGGCGGCAAGTGGGCCGCCGTAATCAAGCGCGGCCGCGATCGCTCCTCCCAGTATCGCGCCACTCTTCCATTCGCCGCAGGTCCAGATGCTGCCGCCCGCGCCGCCGTTGCGCGGCTTAATTCTGAGCTACTAGCGGATCGCCCGCGCGCTGAGCATTGGGTCGTCCTAGGTGCCGCGCTGTCGATGGATGGCGGCGATCGCTACGCCTACCCCGTAGGCCCTCCCAATCTGGCTGAGGTGCTGCCCCTAGCGGCCCCCTAGGGCGCCTAAGACTTGCGGCCCTTTAGTTATTACCCCTTACACAGAAATGCCCTCACTCATCCACGCGGCCACCCCCGGCGCGATACCCCTAGACGTGCGAAATCTCCTCGCGCGGTTCGGGTTCAGCCTGCCGAAACTGCTCACCACGTCAAACCCCAAGACGATGAAAGGCGAGGCCCTCGGCCATGGTCGCGGGCTCATCCTTCATCATTTGCCAGCTAAAGCCCTGGCCCGCGCCATCACGCCGGGCAACGAGGGCAGCACCACCGCGCGGGGGTTCATCCCCTCCCTGCTGGAACTAGCCGAGCGGGAGGGCCTCACCGCCGCCGCGCTGGCCCATAATGGTTGTCCCTGGGCGACTGCAGGCTGCGGATCTGCAGAGGGTGGTTGTCTTAATTTTTCTGGACACGGCGGGCTTGGGTCGACAGTCTCAGCGGCTAGGGGCCGTCGCACCCTCGGCATGATCTGGGACCCCGAAATTTATGCGCGGGCTATCCTTTGGAGCATCGCCCGCCATTACGCCGCCGCTCGGCTCGCGGGTGAGACTTTGGCCGTGAGATTACGCGGCACCGATGAGGGGCCGAATAGTTCCGGGGGATGGCATGGAATGCCGGTCCACATCACCCCAGGCGAGGCGCTAAGCCTTCGCGAGCGGTACGGCTTCGAGACCAGCCCCCACACCGCCGCGCCGATCACAGAACGCCTTGCGGCGAATCCTGGCTTGACTGCATACGAATATTGCAAGGCCCCTGTAGGCGGCCCCCTCGGCTTGATCGCGCAGCGCGCCGCCGGGGTGGATGTCACAGCATCATTCGCGGCCGATCGGCCCACAGCATGCCGCGACGGTCTCGCGGCCTTGCGCGAGGGCTTCCGCCTTGCCATTCCGGTGGCCATAAAGAAGGGCGCGCCGATCCCGGATCGCGTCACCATCCTCTCAGGGCTTGACTCCATCACGGTCCCCAGCATCGATGGAGATCTAAGCGACCACAGGTACAGGGATGGATTCGGTGCAGTAATCCTGCGCACTAAAACCAGCCGAGGCGCTGGCGCGGTGGCCGACCTGTTCAGCCTTCGCGGCCACGACTCAGCACAGCCCCTGGCAGATGGCGCCGTCACCCTGTCCTGGCTCGGCTGAGACTTGCGCCCCCTTAGTTATGGGCCCATACGGGCCCGCTGAGACTCACACCCCCTCGCCCCCTGCCCCCTGCCCTCTCACACGGGGTGGGGGGATTTTTCATGCATGGGGCCAGGACGGCCGGCAGCGCGCGCCGCAGTCGTCCCCACGGGCCCACAGCCGCCTACAGGGCGCCGCTCGCCCTTGCTCACTGCTGAGCGCCCCTGAGAGGCCCTGAGAGGCCACGAGAGGCCATGGGGGTGGGATTGCGCCTGCTGCGAGGCTGAGGCTTCTCCCTGGCCCGTCTAGGCGCCTCTGAGAGCGGCCATGGCTCACAACGCCGCCCCCTTGCGCGCCCTCGCGCCCTGAGGCGCGCCCTCGCGCGTTTATATACGCGCGCACGCCCCCGCACGCTCCCGCACGCCCTCGCGTCTCCAATACCGCGCGCACGCGCACGCGGCCCCATGGGATCGCACGCGCGCACGATCACGCGCACGCGCGCGCATAACATCGCGCCCTTATGTATAATTATATATAAGAATGCAGCAAGATAGATCAACATCGAGAAATGAGACAAGGAGCTAATTCTTTACATCGAAAAGTGTCAGATAAAAATGTATGTTACCATCTACAATCAATATGTGTTGATGTTAAATGTATTTAGCAATCACTATATATAAAATAGAGCGACATGTAGGATTGTCGATGTAAGATTGATACTAACTGCCTGTAGTAAAAAGGTACTATCCAGCGTTTCCAGTGCGAGGTCTTTCGAAG
>Ga0209337_1001088_pt1 | contig 20997 bp, 24 predicted proteins | sample LinPmetageLP53_FD_184044 | JGI IMG/M metagenome (GOLD analysis project Ga0209337, IMG submission 184044) | Marine viral communities from the Pacific Ocean - LP-53 (SPAdes) (version 2) | ecosystem: Environmental > Aquatic > Marine > Oceanic | place: Pacific Ocean | collected 2010-02-08 | reverse complement strand
GTTCCCAATCATCTATACCTATATATCGAAAAGAGGCTTTGAGAAAATCTCTAATAGAATATTTTTCTCCAGTTGCTATAACATAATCATCTGGTTTATCTTGTTGCAACATTAACCACATTGCCTTTACATAATCGGGAGCATATCCCCAATCTCTTTCAGCATCTAAATTACCTAATGTAATATGATCTGCTAGTCCTAGTTTAATTTTAGCTACACCATCAGATATTTTTCTTGTCACAAATTCAATGCCTCTTCTTTCACTTTCATGATTGAATAATATACCTGAACATGCAAACATATTATAAGATTCTCTATAATTTTTAGTTATCCAATGTCCGTATAATTTAGAAACACCATATGGACTTCTTGGGTAAAAAGGAGTATCTTCGGTTGCGGGATTTTCAATCATTCTACCAAACATTTCAGATGAGCTTGCTTGGTAAAATTTAATTTTAGGATTGAATTCTCTTATTGCCTCTAAAACTCTTAATACCCCTAACCCTGTGACGTTACTTGTTTGTTCAGGTGTATTCCAACTTTCACCAACAAAGGACTGTGCTGCTAAGTTATAAACTTCATTAGGGTTAGATTCTTTAAGACACCTAAGTAGTGAATTTTGGTCTGTCATATCACCAGTTAATACAGTGATTTGGTCTTCTAAATGTTTTGTATTAATATTATTTACATAGGATGAACGTCGTTCCATCCCATAAACTTTATATCCTTTATTTAATAAAAAGTCGGCTAAATGACTTCCATCCATACCGCTTATTCCTGTTATTAAAGCTGTTTTCATATTATTTTTTTATTTTATTTTTTATTATAGCTCTACCTTCTAATTTTTCCCAATCACGTTCGGGTCTGACTTTTAAATTTGTATCCCAAACACCTTTAAGTGTGCTCATGTTTATTTTTTTCTTTTCACCAAATGAAATCATTGCTTGAACATCTTTAGGAAAACAACTCCCACCAAAACCAAATTTACCATCAGGGCCTGGAACAGACATATGTGAATAACCTATTCTACCATCACGAATAAATCCCTCAATAGCCATATCCCAATCAACACCACATTTATCCGATATTAATCTCATTTCATTTAAAAATGATACTTTAGTAGCAAAATAACAATTATTCATATATTTAATCATTTCAGCTGTTTCAAAGTTAGTTTCAATACACGGCACACTATCACCAAATCTCCATTTATATAATTCAGCTACTCTTGCTGTGTTTCGCTTTCTACCACCTAAGATAAATCGTGATTGATTAATAAAGTCAAACTTTGCAGAACGTTCAGTTAAAAACTCAGGATTAAAAACTATATTTAAATTAGTAAACTTTTTACATAATTTAGAAGTAGTGCCGGGTATAATTGTAGATCTAATTAAGATAATGTTATCTTTTCTTTTATTAACTACTTGAATATCTTGTAAAACAGATTCTAATATCCCCAAATGTATACTACCATCTGTGTTAGAAGGTGTAGGTACAGATAAAAATATAAAATCAGATTCATTGACTGTTTCTTCCAAATTATGTATACCCTTTGTAGGATCTTTATCATATATTTTAACTTGAGTATCACACCCCGTTTGAGCTGAGAAACCAAACTCAACAGCTGATCCTACAAATCCTCTTCCTATTATTCCAATTCTTTTCATTATATATTATTTAAAATAATTACCTATTATTAGGTTATGTACATCCCTTTTAGGTGATGTCCACTCTTTTACTAATAAAATTCCATCAATAGTTTTCATTAAAAATGAAAAATCATTAAATATTTTTAATATTTCCCCCACTTTATACTTTTGATCTTTATATAAAGTATAACTAAAAGGATAGGCTTCCCATATAGTTACTTTTTCATTATTATAAAACAAAAAAGCTCCTGGAAACGGGTGGGATACACCTCTTATTAAATTAAAAATTTCATTTGTGTTTTTTAATAAATTTATTTTACCATCATTTGCTTTTCTTTTAGGAAAAAAACTTTCGGGTAAATTTTTATCTTGTTCTTGTAGTTGTATATTATTAGACTGGTAGTCAGTAATTAAATTATTTATTGTTTTTTCTGCATCTATTATACTTTTTAATCTTACAGAACTTATAGTGTCCCAAGATAGTATATCTAGTTTTGTTGTAGAATAGATAAGCCCATCATCTGGGTTTTCATTATATTTAAAACAATGATTATATACCTGTTTAAAATTTAATATAATTGACCAATTAATTGGGGATCTACCCTTTCCAAACGGTAAACCTAAAGGACTAGCATGAAATCCAAATACACCATGTTTAAATTTACCTAAAACATATTGTGGTATTATTCGTTGCCAGCCATAAACTATACCTATATCAAAGGTATTATTATTGAAAAATTCTTTACATTCATCAGTAGAAAAAGTATAACTGTTAGCTCCAAAACATTTTGTATTAGATTTAATTAAAGTATTAAGATTTTTACCTCCTGAAATATTATAATTATTTATTTCATTATCATCTAAAGTAATTACAAGATCTATACTATCTTTAAATTTACAATAAAGATCATAAGTATCTGTTTTTACTCCAAAAAGTACTACTTTATAGTGTGAAGTTTTTGCATTCATTATTTATTGAATGTTTTAATTCAAGATTTCTTTCTTTTATTAATGTTTTAAAATTTTTATCATTATCAAATCCCTTTTTAGTCCAACTATAGGGGTGGGTTAATAATTGTAATTTATTTACTGGTTTTAAATCTAGGGGATGACCATAATTCCATTTATGTTGTGAATCTGCTAAATATGTTATATTTAAATTATCTAAATCTTCAGTTAAATGAAAATATTTTTTATCATAAGTATTTATTATGTTATGCACATTTAAATTTAATTCTAAATATTCTCTTTTGGGTCTATGAAATGAAAATCTATCAATAACAAAACCTGTTAACCCACTTAATATATTAATATCATTTTGGATATATGAGTCTATATATTTGGTATCTTTTAAAGCATTCATATGAGCGTGTAGTCCTATTTTATGACCCATACCTACTATTGATTCAATTTTAGATAAATTTTTATCTGAAAAAGTATTATAACAATTATTTCGTATCTGAAACATATAACTTGTTTCAATGCCCAATGAATGTTCATATAATGCTAAATCATGAGCTCTATCTATAGAAAATTCTACATCATGTCTTATAACACAAAACTTTTCTGTATCTTCTGTTACTTCAATATAATCTAGTATAGGTAAATATTTTTGAATTGAAGATATTATCTCTCCATATTCCTTAAAACTAAACTTATTATACATTATTTATATAATTTTTAATCCATGTAGCTAAATCTCCTTGAGGATCCCAACCTAACTCCTCTTGTACTTTTGTATTGTCAGCTAATGTTTCAAATGGTTCTATTCTTTTTTCACCATACTTTTTCTTACCACCAAACATGTCAGCTACTTCATTTACTGAAAAGTTATCTCCATTTCCTATATTAAAAACTCCCCCATTTAATTTATCTTCATGTGAAGCAGCTAATATATTTGCTTCAACTACATCTCCAACATATGTAAAATCTCTTCTTTGATTACCCCCATTTACTATGTTTAGTTTTTCACCTTTTTGCATTTGCTCAATAAACACAGCTATAACTGTTTTATAAGCTCCTCCAAAGTTCATTTGTTCGCCATAAACATTAAAATATCGTAATGATACCGTATCTAAACCATAAACTTCACTAAACATTTTACAATACTGCTCACCAACATATTTTTGTAAACCATATGGAGATAAAGGATTAGTAGGTGCATCTTCAGGAGTTGGTAGTATGTCAGTATTTCCATAAGCTGAACTACTAGCACTATATACTACTCTTTTTATACCTGTTTTATATGCTGCAAATAATACATTTAAAGTTCCATTTATATTTACTTCATTAAAAGATATTGGATCTTCAATTGATGGTTGAACTCTTGCTAATGCTGCTAAATGAAATATAACATCAGCTCCTTTCATATTATACATTAAGTCAAAAGTTGATGATTTTGATATATCACATTGAATGAATTTTGCTTTTGGATTAATATTTTCTTTTTTACCAGTAGATAAATTGTCTAGTACTGTGACTTTAACCCCTTGTTCTATTAGTTTATTTACTAAATTTGAACCTATAAAACCAGCTCCTCCTGTTACTATTGCTTTTTTCATAATATTTTTATTTTATTATTTTTAATCATGTAATTGATATATTCTTTTTCCTTAATAGGAATGTGATCTGAGGTTGGATTTAGTTTATATTTATTTTTACCATATTCTGCAGTTTCATCTTCAAAATAATGTTGTGTATCATATTTAACATCAAAAGAATCAAAACCATAAAGGAAAACTTCGTTAAAATGATGAATAGCAAAATGCATACCCATAACTCCTGTTGAAGGCCATTTAGGGGAAAAATTAACTATACTATTAATATCTTCTTCATATTCTGAAGGTATAAATTCAATATTTGTATATTGTGATTCTATCGCATTAACAAACACATTATTAAACTTAAATTTAGGCATAGCTACTAATACTAGTTCGTACAAATCTTTTTTAGATATACCTAACTTAGTTTCGGTTATATGTAAATCATTTACAATCCAATAGTCACAACGGGTACCTACATATTTAGAAAAATCATCTTTATATTCAGAACCATCCAAATCAAACTTCCATCTATTAAATCTAATTACTTTATCAAATTCATTAGAGTCAATTCTTTTCCCCATTTCTTTTTCTATGGCTGAGGGACCATTTCCTATCAACAGTGCTTTACTCATTATTTAATAATTTATCGTATTTTTGGGTATTATTTGAATCATTTGTCCTGTTATTATTATGGATTCTATATCTATAAAGAGGCATTCTTAGATGGTAGGTTTTGTACTTTTCATTAAATCTATTTTGTAACTCATGTCCTTCTCTCATTTTATATTCTTCATTATAAAAACCTAAATTAGCTAATGATTCATAAGTATACATTACACCACATGCTATAAATTCTTTTTCAGAATTATGCCTACTTAAAATTACATTAGTATCATCTACTTTAAAATAATCACATGCTACAGCTTGATAATTACAATCACTATTTATAATTCTAGGACCTGTGTTAGATTCTAAAAATTTAGATAAAACATATAAATAATGGCTTGATACGTAATCATCACAATCTACCCTTACAAAATATTTAGCCGTGGATGTTTTTAATATCTTATTAAGAGATGTAGGTAACCCATAATTTTTATGATTATTAATTAAACGAATATTTATATTATTTTTAAATATTTTAGTAATATCGTCTAGTTTTTCTTCAGGATCATCATTAACAACTACAACTTCAAATTTAGATTTATCTAAAGTTTGATTAGATAAACTTCTTAAACACCGATGTAACCATTCTTTTTGTTTGTAACAACATACTCCTACTGTGATATCATACATAATTTTAATATTGTTTTAAGTGCTTTTTCTTGACTTTCTACTGTACATCCTGCTACATGTGGTGTAATAATTAAATTCCTAAAATCCAAATTCATTTCAAGTAATGGAGAATCTTTTAATTTATTTATATTTTGTTCATTACATAAAACATCACAGCTATAGAATATATCTTTATTTTTAATTAATTTAGCTACATATTTTTCATCTACAACTTCTCCTCTTGATGTATTTACAACTATTAAAGGTTTTTTAAACCCTTCAAGAAATTTATCAGTAATTAAATTTACTGTTTCAGAAGTTAAATAACAATTTAAAGATAATATATCTGAATCATATAATTCACTAATATCACTGCAGCCTCCTTCTACATAAGGATCATAAAATTTAAAACCCATATCAAAGGCATCAGCATATTTTTTTAATTTTCGACCAATCCTACCAAATCCTATAACTCCTAATTTTTTCCCACTTAATTCATTTGACCTTAAAAAACTTTCATTTGATGGTTCTCTCCAATTAGTAACATAATTTAATGATTCTGAGAATTTTCTTAAAGAATTCATTATATGTAACCAAGTAAATTCGGCTGATGCTGTTATAGATTCTAATCCCTCTCTATCATCAAGTAAACAAAAATATCTGATATTATTTTTATCTAAATAATCTGTATCCATATGATTGACTCCTGTTGAGGGGGTGCCTACTACTTTAAGGTTTTTAAATTGATTAAAGTAATTTTCATCTAAAAACTTATTAATTCCTGGATTAACTATTAAACACTCAGGATCGTTAGATAAATTAAGATCCTTTATTATATTTTGGTCCATAAAATCATAGGGACATTCTAATTTTATTTTCATTTATTTTCTTTTAGTAAAACTTCAGCTAATTTAAAATCTAACATAGTATCTACATTTACGGAAACATTTTCATCCATAATATAAGCTTTACTAACATCCCCATGTCTTGAAAATTTTTCAACTATACAATCTCTAGTCATAGAATATATAGCACCGTTTCTAAGATAACATAGCTCTAAATCTTGTCTTCTACTTGCTTCTCCCTCAGGATACTCACTACAAAAATCATATATTTGTCCATTAATTATTCTTTTCATTCTAACAGGATGTTTATCTTGCATTTGTACAACAGATATAACACTATCTGCTCCTGTTGATATTAATTGGTTAAAGGCTTCCTGTATGTGGAGAGATGTTCTAAGTGGGGCTACACAAGGTAATTCTATAACATAATCATATTTTATATTATATATTTTTTCACATTCTAAAACAGCGTGTTTAACACAATCTCTAGATAACACTGTATCTCCTGACAATTCATCTGGTCTTAAAAACGGGGTTTTTGCGCCATAATTTTTAGATATTTTAGATATTTCGGGAGAATCTGTACTTACGATATAATCCGTGAATATGCCACTAGTTAGCGCAGCTTCTATGGTGTGTGCTATTAAAGGCTTTCCATTAATAGATTTTATGTTTTTTTTAGGGATTCCCTTGGAACCCCCTCTTGCTAATGTTAATCCTAATACATTCATATATTTTAATTTTTTTGTTTTGTAAAACACCAACGTTCATGGCCTTCTGAGGTTATATAATATTCAAAGTAACCACTTTTATCTTTAAAAAATTCCTCTATAGCTATTCTAGCTCCAGGATATTTATGAGAATAATATTCATCAAATACAATAACTCCATTATCAACTATATTTTTATATAAATTATCAAGACATGTTAAATAACTTTCATATAAATCACAATCTAAATGAAGTAAGCTAATTTTTTTATTAAAATTAGAGGTAGTATCTGAAAATATTCCTTTAATAAGATTAACATTAGAAAAATGTTTAACATTTTTAAAAATATTATTTATTTGTTCAAAATAACCTCCTTCTAAATGATCTAAAGATTTAAAATTATTAGTTCTTTTTTTTGCTTTTTTTAAATGGTCTTCTGAGATTAAACCATCTTTATATAGGTTTTTAAATCTTTTAGGAAGATCATTAGGGTGATGTTCTAAAACTGGAAATCCTTCAAAACTATCCATCCCATATATATTTTTATTAAGATAAAAATGTTGACAATATAATGCTACAGGAAGTAGGGTACCACCCTCAAAAGTACCACATTCAACATAATCTCCCTCTAGATCTTTTAATTGTTGCATTTTCTCTAATAAAAGACATATATTATTTCCTGAAGTTATATTAAATTTATTTAATGATTGAGTTTTAATAAACTTACAGTTAGTTAAATGAGTTTTGGTGAAGTTTTTATTATTTACCATTATTTATTTTATTATGTATATTTTCTAATTGATTACCATATTCCCTTAATATTTTTAGTTCATTTAAATCCATAGAACCTATATGGTCATTTCCCATATCTGATCTGTTTAAGGTAAAGTGTTTTTCTATAACTTTAGCACCTAATGATATATTATGAAGAGCGTATGCTACACCATATGAATGGTCACTTAAACCTATTATATTATTATCATATTTAAGATTTTTTAAATCCATAAAGCTAGTTGGATATTTTGAAATACAATTTAAATATTTAATATTAGGTCCTTTAAAGGGTAAACCATCTTTTTCCCAAAAACCTAATGAAATATAGACTGGTTTTTTTGTATCTATAATATCTAAACATAATGATGGTTCTGCTATAACAGTTCTGCTTGCTACTTTATATAAATTTACATTTAGGGTTTCACACCATTCTAATTTTTCTTCATCAAACACAGAAGCAAAAAATTCAATATTATAATAATCACATATTTCTTTTAATGTTTTAACTTGTCCAAATGAAAATTCATTTTTCTTTCGAGATTCATCACCAAAAACTCTAACAGAATTATATAATTGAAATTTAGCATAATCAGCTCCTCCTATTGAAGATTGTCTAATTAATTCTTCCATTTTTCGAAAATCACCATTATGGTTTATTCCTATTTCAGATATTATTTTCATAACTTTTATTTTTAATTAATATAAAAAAATTAATTAAGGTAATCAAATTTTTATTAAATCATTTTCAAATGTGTCTAACCCATGAATAGTTATTTTTAAATTACCAACTTCAAATTCATCCCCAAAATCTTCTTCAAGTATTATATTATCCTGTAAAATTTCAGGTAGTTGTTGAATATACTGAAAATCCTGTTGTAGAAATTTATTACCATCTATTTCAACTAATACTTGGTTTTGTTTTTCATTATCATAAGGTTTAATTTTTTCTTTTAAATCAAAAGATGTATTTTGATCTTCATTATACACATAATTTTGTCCTAAAAGAGGATCAACATATACATTACTACACCAAGGTTCTAACATTTGTATTAAATTATCTTTTATATTTTTCAGTATGAGGCCTATATCATATTTAGGTGTAACTATAGGTTTCATTAGGGGAGTATGTTTAACTATACTACCCCATTTACGAATAAATTCCATAGTAGATTTATTCATATCTTTTTTCCATTGTTCATGGCGCTTTTCATCACCATCAAAACTGCCTGCACCCCTACCTGTTAAATGGTAAACTAAACTATTCCATGGTTGGATAAAATTAAAACCATCTAAATACATTCTATTAAATACATCACTATCTTCTCTACATGAATGCATTATAGGATCATGACCACCTAAAGTAAAAAATTCATCTTTATACATCATCCAAGGAGCAAATATACCTTCTGTTATTTTTGTCTCCCCCAGATGTCCTTCAACATATTTATTGAATTCTTTATTTTTAAATTCTTCAGGCCACATTCCAAAGTCAAGCAATATTTTTTCACCTGCGTTAGGGTGAAGAGGGGGTTCAACTCGAGTTGAACACACAACTGTTTTAGGTTTTAGGTGTTTAAAAGCTTTTAAATCAGCATCTTTACCTAACATCATGTCTGCATGGAATATCATAAAAATATCTGTTGATGACTTTTTGATACAAAAGTCGTAAGCCATTCCTATACCATATAATTCTTTTCCTAATTTTGGATTTATATAATATTCTAATTTATATTTATCTTTTACTTCTTCCAACCAATTAACAGTGCCATCTTCATCTTGGTCTACAAATATTATAATATTGTGATCTTTACGATGTGCATTTTTCCTTATTGATGGTATACATGTTTTTAAATAACGTAAATTATTTTTACTTGGTATACAAAATGTTATTTTATCCATATTGGTTTATTATTTTTGATATTCTTATTATGTCTTCTTCTTTTATTTGTAAATGTATAGGTAAAGTTAATAGTTGTTTTGATAATTTATGAGCATTAGGACAAGTACCATAAGCATAATTATACATTTTATAAGTTGTATTATCTACATAATGTACACCTGGATAAATGTCTTCGCCATATAGTTTATTTATTAATGATTCTCTATTTTTTTCATCAACTAATATTTGAAATAAATGTTTTGATGATTTTTCAGTATACCAACTATCTTTAACTGTATTTATATTATTAAGTGAATTATTATATAAATCTGCTATTGTGTTTCTATAGTCATTATCATGGTCTAGGTATTTTAATTGAACTAATCCCATAGAAGCCATAATTGAATTCCCGTGATATTTAAATCCTATATGGGGGACATCATATTTCCATTTATATGATCCTTTAGTACTTCTAGAATAAGTATCTTTATCTATACCTAACCAAGATAATTGTCTTGCTAATTTATCATCTTCTTCATCTTTAAAACATATCATTCCACTATCTGCTGTAGGTAAGTTTTTTACTGCTTGAAAACTAAATATAGTTACATCTGCTTCTTTTCCCACATGTTCGGTGCTATACCCTATTCCTTTAAATGTATTTTTAATTTTTGTCCCCGACATATGAGCAGCATCTAAAATTAATTTTAGATTATATTTTTCACATATATGTTTTATTTCTAATAATTTTCCTGTATTACCCCCCATACCTACAAACATAATAGCTTTTGTTTTAGATGTAATTTGTTTTTCAACAGATTTAGGGTCTAAACATAAAAATTCATCTACATCTGCAAATACTGGTTTTAATCTTTCATACATTATAGCATGGTTTGTAGATATAAAAGTAAGAGGTGTTGTGATTATTTCATCACCATCATTCCAACTGTATTTATTTTTAAATAAATTTAATGCTAAATGTAAACCCACTGTGTTAGATGCTATAAAATGGGCATAAGATAAGTTTGTGTATTTTTTCCAGGCTTCTTCAAATTCAATTGTTTTAAAACCCATTCCTGCCCATCCTTTGTCTAAGCATTCTTTTATTGTGTTTAATATTTCGTCTGTCCTATATTTAGGCTTCAGTACGTTTATCTTCTTCGTATTCATAACCATCTATTAAAAATTGTTGAGGTATATTAAAAGGTTTAGTTTCGCTGTCTTGGGGCAAATCAACATTGCCTCTCCCACATTCAACCATCCATTTTGATTTTCTGTATGTGTTAGATAACCATTTAAATGCATTTTGGCCAAAATATTTTGTGAACTTGTAAGCATTTAAATAAAGTGAAGTATTACCAAAAGGATCTATTAATACAAATTCTGTTCCGTCTTCTTTTATTCCATTACTTAAAGGTTTATTAACATATTCAAATCCATTTATTAATTTGATATGTTTCCATTTAGTAGCTAAAAAACTTCCCCTAATGGATAAACAGCTTACTTTTTCATCAAACATATGTTGATTTTCAGGTCTAACATAATCGACCCATCTGTCTTTAGTTTTTAACCAATAACTTAATCTTGCTTCTTCTTTAGGACTCATGTCATATGGGTAATTAAATCCATTACCTATAATTTTAACTGTATCATTAGATAAATGTTTCTGACAGACTTCAATAAATCCCCAATCTTTAATAACCATATCATCTTGAATGCAGAATACATAATCATTATCATCAAATTCTAAATCGTTAAATGCTTTATTATAAACTCCCCATTCTAAACCTACATTTTCATATAATTTCCATTTAAAATTATCTTTTATTAAAGGGATAGGATCTTTATGACATGCCCAAAAGACACTTATATCTTTATTATTTTCATTAAGGTATTTTAATTCTTCAATAAATTGAGTTTGACCCTTTTTATTATCAAATTCGTCAAACCACCAACCACATATTATTATTTTTATATTACTCATAATTTAATTCTATTAGGTGAACCATCAATAATGGGCATTGATTTTACAAAATCATTTTCATCATTTTCAGACATTTTACCATATTTTTTTACAAATTCATTCATACTGTTTATTTCTATGTCTGATAGTTCTTTTGGTCTTTTAGTTAAATCATCATCAGGAAATCTACTAGCTCTAGAAGCAAAATGAAAAAGTAAAGATTCAGAAGTTAATATAAATTTAAAACCTTCATTTTGCATTCTAATAAATAAATCCATATCTTCACAATAAGCAGGTGCAAATCTATCATCATTACCCCCTATATAATCCCAATCTTTTTTTCTTATTAATCCACTAACTCCTTCTCCTTTTCTTACAGTAAATTTATTTAGTTTACGGAATTCTTTACACCAATCTAAAAAATATTCTTCATCAAAATTATGATGGTATTCTCCAAATTCATCTAATGGAACAAAAACAGTCCCAATTCTTGGTTGATCATTAAATATATCAGGTTGAACCCTTTGACCAAATACAATTCCTCTATCTTTACCTACATTTTTTTCAAAACATTTAAGTAATTCTAAATCCCAATCTTCAGCAACATATAAATCAGATTGTAAAAAGTTAATAAACTCTGTTTTTACTTTATGAGCACAGAAATTCATTCCTCCACCTATTCCCCTACGAATTTTATTGTTGGGTTCTACATAAACTTCTAAATTGTATTTTTCTTTATTTTCTTCTAACCATTCATTAGTTCCATCAGTACAGTTTTCAGCATATACTACAAATGGAGAATCTTTAAAATGACTATTTTTTCTAACTGATTTTATTAGAAGTTTTAAATAATGATAATTATTATACGTTGATACGCAATTTGTTATTTCACTCATAATTCTATTCTTGGTATTGATTCGTGTGCTGGATTTCTATCTGATATTATATTTAATTCTACTTTTTTAGATAATAACCATTTATTTAAATATTCTGTTGATTCTACTACTGTATTTACTTCATGAAAATTCATGGGGGTAGGGGCATAAGCCATTTTGTCTGATGTATCTTCATAAAAATGATCTTGCCATACATCTTCTTTAAGGTTATTTCCTTTAAATTTACTAACATCACCTATATCCCAACCTAAAGTTACAATTTTTTTAACACCTAAATATAAAGCTAAATGTATTACAGTTTCATACATTATACCAGGACCATACATTCTATTCATAGTTTTATCTAGGGTAAAATTATCAAAACTAAGTTTACCTGCTTGTGATTCATTTATTCTTTTAACTATATCACGCTCATGGTTCCCCGTAACAGGTAACATTAGTTCGCATTTAAGATTATTTTTTAATATCATTTCTGAATGAAATTGTTCAAATATTTCCCAAACTACTATGTTATTAACCCCATCATAATTGTAAGGTTGAAAATTAGTGAAATTTAATACATGAAAATCCGCTATTTCTCTTAAAACATTAAATGATTGTTTAATACTAATTACTAGTTTATTATTAAGTTTTTCTTTTAAATATTCTTGTGTGTAATTTTTTAAAGAGGGACCTGCTGATACAATGTAGCAAGTTTCATCTTTATATGAATCTTTTAATAATTTTAATCTATCAGGAATATCTTCATGTTGACGAATATCATCTATTAAATTATAAGTATTTTTATGCATTATTTAAAAAATTTAACGTTGTAACCCAATTACTAAATCTATATCCTTTATCATCTATATAAAAAGATGCTCTAGGTTTCTCACAAGTAATTTCATGTATATATTGTAATAAATTGTGTTGAGATAGCCACTCTTCTATTAATTGTTTTCCTGATTTTAGGTTAATAAGGGGTCTATCTGGTTTTACTTTACAAGTAAAAATAACTATTTCGTATTTTTTACTTAATTGTTCTAATGCTTCTTTAGTGCCCTGTATCGGTTTATCATATACAGTCCCATCAAAAAAGCCCTTAGAATTTTTATGTATCACACCGTCAAAATCAATTGCAATTTGATTTTTATTTTCTTGTGATTGTTTATTATTATATTTTATTAAATCCATATTTTTCTATAACCTTTATATCTTCGGGGTAATCTACAGCATATGATACTTTATCTACCTCTAACATTTTTACTTTAATTCCTTTTTCTATACAACGAACAATTTCAATATCCTCATAATTTTCAAGTGGTGTCTTTTTAGTGTCATAAAATTCTTGTAGTTGTTTTTTGCTAAAAGCATAAATACATACTTGTTTCATAATATTGTTTACTTTGTATTTTTTAGAACCAGGTAAGGGATTTCTACTAGAATAAATTAAATTATTATTTAAATCACAAATTATTTTTGGTATTTTTTTATCTAAAGCATCTTCATCCTTATGTAATTTAGACATACAATTAATAACATGGTTGGGGTTATCTTGTTTTAACTTAATAGCATTTTTTATATCGCCAGAATCTATCATGGGTTCATCTCCCTGCACATTAACAAAGATATCTGCGTTTATTTCGTATGATGCTTCTGCTACTCTATCAGTACCTGTTAGGCAAGAATCTGATGTTATTATTACTTTATATCCGGATTTTTTTACTACGTTAGCTATTTTTAGATTTTCAGTTGCTACATAGACATTATCTTTACCTATAGCTTGTTCTGCTTTTTCAGCTACATGTAATATCATTTCTTTATTATTGATTTTAGCTAAAGGTTTGCCTGGAAATCTACTTGATTTATATCTAGCGGGAATAACAACTACAGCACGTTGAGTCTTTAAATTTTCCAATTTTGTTTTATCATATAAATGACATTCTGTTAGATTGTTTATGGCCTTTAATAATTGTGAAGAATCTAAATTGGATTGATTTAAATCTTGCATGTAAAGAGGATGTATGTGTTCTTTACCTGCTCTATGGTATAAAGTATTAGTACCCCAACCATAATAAGACTTCATTTTATTAAATTTATCAATACATTCTAATAGGTCGAAATCTATATCTCCTCTATGTGTTAATAATTGTTCTGTTGTAACATTCCCTACACCACGACCCATACCTGTTAGTGTTCCATCAATGTATGTTGCTCCCTGGTCTATAGCCTCTAAACAATTAGCAAAAGCTAATCCCATATTATCATGTGTATGAATACCATTAATGTTATATTTACTAAATAAATTTCTAACATTTTTGGGATATAGGGCACCATAGCTGTCTGCTATGTATGTTGCTTTAAGGTTTAAATTTTTAGTTGTTTTAATATATTCTTTAATTTCTCCATCTAATACCTTAGAAATAGCCATTAAATTGCATATTACATCATAACCTAAATTTTGTAGTATTTTTACTATTTGGGGTATATAATGTATTTCATTATACTTAGCTGCTACTCTACATATTTTGAATACTGTTGAAGGTTTTATGATGTCTTTAATTAGGGGTTCATTCACTTTACCATCTATGATATAATCTTTTACATCGATCATAAAAGCTAAATTTGCTTTAATTTTAAAATCTATAATAGAAGAAATAAATCCATCATTACATTTTCTGTAGGGTCCTCCTATAACAGGAGATTTATAACCTAATTCTATAATGTCTACCCCATTATTATCTAAAGTTTTAACTAATAACTTTACTAGTTTTGGGTTAAATTTCCAATCAGTATAATATCCTCCATCTCTAAGGGTACAATCTAAAATTTTAAATGACATTATATTTTATTTTTAAAAATTTCTAATTCTTTATTATAATTTATAGTTGATTTTTCTCTCATATTGTTTTGGTTGTTATTTCTATGAAAAAATTTATCCATACTATAAGTTCTATATACTCTATCTTCTTTTACAATAACATCATTTAGAATAAACTGTTGTATATCGTATTTCTTTTGTTTTAACATGTTGGATGCAGTTGACACAAAAGTATCGTCTAACCCATAATGTCCTAAACTATCTGGAATGTCTATTAATTCAAGTAAATTTTTACTAAAAACATTAAACCAACCACCCCCAAATTTTATATAAGGTAATTTAATTAATTTTATGTCGGTAGGTTCATGTTCAAATACTTGGTATGGATTTTTTAACCATTGTTTGTTTTCTCTATCTATATTTCTATAGTCTGGGTGTGATATTACATCCCAACTAGGATCCCATAACTGAAATATTTGGGGGGATATTATACAATATTTTGATTTTATTTCATTTATAGCTTGTTCTATATAATATAAAATAATTTCAGGAAATATTAAATCTGTATCTAGATAAATAATATGTGTAGTTCCATCATCTTCTCTTATTGCATTTCTTCTTACTGTATTGCATCCTGTTTGTTCTTTTGATATTTTGTGTTGGTTTAAAAAGGGACTTCTTTCAAAAATTAAATTAAATTTTTCAATACAAAATTCACGAGTTAATTTTGATTTATCCCAATTAGTGTCTTCAGAAGATACATTTAATGTAAAATCTAATATAAACTTTTTGGAATCAATAAATCGTGATGATCTTTTAAGTTGGTCAACTATCCATGTAACTTGGTCAAGTTCATTAGGTAAACAATGTAAAACTATTTTTATCATATTGTTTCATAAAAAGCATTTTGTTTTTCCTGTCTACCTATATCTTTTGGATGGTATAAAGCAAATTTTTCTTCCGCTGGAAGATTTGCAAATTTAGTATAACCTTTTAACTGTTCGTGTACTGGTTTTATCCAATATATTTCTTCTTTATTTCTATATATTCTCATTTGCCAATCGGGAAAATTAACCCATCTCTCTTCATTTAATTTCCAACCCCATTTAGCAACATGTTCATCTGTAATACCTGCTACTGTATTTACTCTAGGGACCCAAAAGGCTTCTGTGTCTTCATTTGCTTCTAATATAAATGGTAAAGCTTCTATTAAATATTCGTTTGGTATTTCATCTGCGTCTATTTGAAATATCCAATCACCATCACATTGTTTATTTAGATTATTTTTATATACTGCAAAATTTTTAGATAATGCACATTGTGTTAATCTATATTCGACTGCTGGATGTATTTCGTATTTTTCACAAACATTCCAAACTTTTTCTGTTGAATTATCTTTATCCATTTGGACTACAACTTGGTCCTTTAATCTTTTATGTTTAAATAGAAATGTTAATAGTTTATCTATTTCCTTATACTCATTGCATACTGTGATTGCATAACTTATTTTCATAACTTCATATATATTTCGTCATCTGGTTTAGTGTAACTACCCAACTGTAATTCTTCACAATCACTTTTTTTAACTGCTACTACTATGTCGTGTTTATCTTTACTACCTGATAATACTTTAGCTGTGTAGTATTCTCCAAAATCATTTATTACTTCGAATACCCATCCTTCTTTATAGGATGAAAATTGATATTCTAGATTACTTTGTTTTACTCTTATTAGTGTCATTTATAAGGGGTTTAGTAAACATTCCTAATTCTTCAGCAGCGTCCATAAATTCTAATTTCATAAATCTTTTTTTACCTTTCATATCCATTCTTTTTTTATAAAAAGTTCCTGGATTATTAGGATCAGGATATTTTTTTTGTTCTTCTTTAGGTATATTTATTGCTTTTACTACTGTCCATCCCCATTTATTTATTCCTTCAATAGGTTCTGGAAATATCATACCCTGTTCGGGCATTGTAATAGCAGTAGGGAACCAAGCCAAATCATTATGTATTTGTTTTAAGTCTTTAATTAAATCTGCTGTTAATTCTTCAGTTTGTTGGAGAGTTTCGCTATCTTTAGTCATTGTAGTATTTGTGGTAAAACCACAGGTCATACAAAGCCATGTTTTTAGGGGTCCATCTTGTGTTGTAAATTCAGATTCATAACATGCATTGCTCTTACAACAAGGACAGTCTACTAATTTATCTTGTGTTTGTTTCATTATGCTTTTACTTTTTTAAGTTTAGGTAATTTTAATTTAGTTGTTTTTTTTAATTTTGGTAATTGTAATTGTTGGTGTTGTGGCGCCGCCTCAACTTTAGGTAACAAATTACTTAACTTTTCAGCCATTTTGTCAAAACTAAAATTATCTTTTATATATTGTGTTTGTTTACGTGAATTTTCCCAATATTTTTTATATTTTTTAAATACATCTTTTAGGGCAGCACGTGCTATTTTTGTGTCGATGTTAAACCATTGGGAATCTTTTAATAAAAATTGATTAGATGCTGAATCATGTAAATTTTTAAGTTCACCTCCTATTAAACAATTATATTTAGGGTTAATAAAATCTATATGTCCACCCCAATTAGTTGTGATTGTAGGTTTACCTGTTATAGCCCCTTCAAGTAAAGGTCTGCCAAATCCTTCACCTTTTGTAAAGGATACCATTGCTTTTATTTTAGGATCATTATTTAATAAATTCATCTCTTTATCTGTCATTTCCCCGTGTAGGAGATAAATGTTTGGTAAATTACCGGGTACCTGATCTTTTACTGCATGAATTCTTTTAATCATTTCTTCTTTATCTAATAAAGAATAATTAACTTGATTAGATTTTAAAATTAAAGCTGGTTTTTTGTTAGAAGAAGTATTAAAAGTTTCTAAAAAAGTTTTTATTAATAAAGCTGTATTTTTTCTATCTTCTCCAAGAATACCAGGTAACCAGTGTCCCGTGTATAAAAAACAGAAATCTTCTTTTATATTATCTAATAAACCTGATTTTTTAGGATTTTTATAATACTTATTTAAATCTAATCCCTCAAATAATACTTCTATAGGTTTTTCTAATTTTAATGTTCCTATTGATTTCTTACTGTTTTTATCTATCTTATCAAAATTAGAATTTTGAGCTACTAATTTAGAATGTTCTGAAGAAACTAAATTTAAATCCATCCTATTACTACCCTCAATAAATTCTCCCGGATATATGGTTGTTTCAATTCCCGCAGATATTCCTATATTAAAATTACCTACAGATTGAAATTCATTTGGTACTGTTATTTGCATCCATATGTCTGGTTTTTGTTGAAGTTGACTTATAAAACGTTGTCTTAAAGGATCATCTTGTGATAAAGCATTCCAAGGAGTATCACCCCATCGTTGGGGCATAATTTTAATATCCCATTCTTTATCTTTTACTTGAATAAGGGCTTTTACAAAATCTCTTGATCTTGCTCCATAACCTGAAAATGTGTCAATTGGACACGATATTATACATACTGGTTTCATATTGAGTTTATTTCTTTTATAAATTCTGGTGTTAAACTAATTGGTTGGGGGATGGAATTATCTAATTTAGTACTGTCGTCTATTTTAGTAATATTAAATCGTGGTTTTGGTGTCCATTTTTTAAATAAATTATCTATATTATCTATAAATCTTTGGCCCATTTTTGCTGAGGTAAATCCTGATTCATCTGATAATACCCATCCTCTACCTTTTAATCCTCTTTTTGTTCTTTCTTCAGGATCCATTTTATAAGTCTTCATTAAAGCAATTGCAGCATCTTCAATTGAACATTGACTTGAAAAAATATAAGGAGTTAAAGGTGAACCCTTTACTGAACGAGTTTTAGGAAATATGGGCATTGCCCATTCACCACATTTTTTATACTTACCATCTGTATTTGAGGGATGTTCTGTGGAAAAATTAATCCAATTACCCTTTTCATCTTCAAAGCGCATTTGATCTTGCATACCACCTTGTACAGGTGCTATAATCATTCTACCTGCTGTTAAAGATTCGGTTAAACCTAATCCCCAACCTTCATTATCTGTCATAAACATATGAGCATCAGAACAATTATATAAATAGTTTAATTCCTTTTCATTAAATTTTTTAGTGTTAATTTTAATATTATGAATTTTAGAATTACAAAGAGCACCAATTACAGCGGGTAAGTCAGTACCATGTTCACTAACAGCTTCTGTGTGCATTATTAATAGACATTTTTTGGCTTTTTCTTGAGGAAGTTGATCTAAAAAAGTTCTCCAAGATAGAATAATGTCAGATGGGTTTTTTCTTCTAATATTTCTACTATTCCATAGTACTATAAAATCATATTCTTCTTTTTCTAAAAAATTATCTTTCCAAGCTTCAAATTCAAAGTCATTTATAATAGGAAAAAACTTTTTTTCATCTATACCATGAGGAACATATTTTATTGCCCAATCTGGTTTTGGATGATCTTTAAGTACATTTTTAACTAAATTTGTTGTTTGTTTAGAAATACAAAGTAACATATCATCTGAACGGTAAAATTCTCTATTCCACATGGGGTAAGGTAAATCATCCCATATAGTATAAAATATCATAGGTATTTTTTGTCTAATTTCGTTTTCCATTTGATATAACCAAATCCAATAACGAGGATCTGTAAAATGCATGATAGCGTCTGGTTTTTCTTGCTGAATTAAACCTCTTACTACACTAGCGTTTCCATAACCCTCTGATGCTATAACTTTTACAGATGCATCTTCTATGTTTATTATTCTATTAATGTCTGCAGAAATATCAAATCCTTTTCCCTTGTCAGGGTGATTTACTGCTCCTCCTAAATTAACCCAATTAAAATAATGGGCTGTATTTAGTATTATTTCTCTGGATTGATTTCCCACACCACTTTGGGTACGAATGTCGTCTGATAATAATAATATTTTTTTACGTTGATCTTTTGGGATATAACCTTTTTTCATGTAACCTTTATTTTTTTTTAATTATAAACTACCACTTATTGTTAATTCTGTGTGGTTGTGAATTTTTTTACGAAATTCATCGTCTGTTAAGTATAGGTGTACTGCTCTATTTGCTAATTTTTGGAGGTTAAATTTGTAACGTATTGATGAAACCTTAAAATCTTCAAATAGATGATCTACTAACTTTACACTTGTTAATTTTAAATTGCCTTTTGCCATAACATTTGATTTATTGTATATTCACATATACATATATCAATCTTCAAAAAACCCACTAGTATCATCAGGAGTTTTTAGACCTTGTCTTTTGGCATGTTTAAGTGCATTGTCTACTATTCCTTTTAATTCTCTAGGTAATTTTTTAGATGGTAATTCTTTTATAACTTCTTTTTCAACTATTACTTCTTTTTCAACAGGTACCTCCACTATTTTTTCAATTTCAATTGGTACTTCTTTAATTATTTCTTTTGTAATAACTTTTGGTTTATAAACCTCGTAATCTTTGGGGTCTTCTGCTATTCCTTTGATATGCGCAAAAGCCATATTAGCAGCAATCACCATTGCAATAGCTAGTGGATCAAACACAAATATAATTAATAACATAAACCAATTAACTATTTGTCCCATTGATTTACCGGTTAATTCAGACATATATTTAAGTGGACCAAGTTCACGCGCAGATTC
>Ga0209337_1001087_pt1 | contig 21010 bp, 29 predicted proteins | sample LinPmetageLP53_FD_184044 | JGI IMG/M metagenome (GOLD analysis project Ga0209337, IMG submission 184044) | Marine viral communities from the Pacific Ocean - LP-53 (SPAdes) (version 2) | ecosystem: Environmental > Aquatic > Marine > Oceanic | place: Pacific Ocean | collected 2010-02-08 | reverse complement strand
TCATGCCGTGGGCGTGAGCTAGCGCCAGGAGTCCAGCGTGGGTTGGGTATTTCTTCCCCTGAAGCTCGACTACGCTGCCAGCGGGCAGGGCGTCCAGGGTGATCGGTTCGTTGGTCTTAGCTGTCGGCATATCGTCCTCCTTAAAGGGGCTTATGTTGGTCGTTGTACTCGTTGACTTCTTCATTCAGCATCTCGGCCAGGCGCTGCATACGCTGGACGAAGAAGGGCATCGCGGCCCCAGGTGCAGGGCACTCGTCTGCTTGCTTTGCCAGGTCGCTCAGTATCGTCGCGATCGTCGAGACTGTGGCGGTTAGTTTGCTATCGGCTTCCATGTTGTTCGTCCTTGGGTTGTGGCCCCCGTAGGGGCCGTTGGTGGTTAGCGCCGTGCGCGTGCGTGGAAACCCGCTACGGCTTGATCGGCTGTATCGTAATCATTCCGAAGATAGCACCCTGCTGTGTCTCCGGTGCGGCCATCGTTAGCGCGCCAAGTCACGAACTCGACACCGTCAGAAGTCTCTAAGGTGCACAAGAAGACCCAAAGGTGACGATCGTCGGCGTGAACGCTGACGCGACTTGCAGCGATGAGGTGAGCGCCGCGCGGCAGCGTCGAGCACTCCTCGCGCAGTTCGTCGCCTGGGTCGATTTGTAGCGTGTCACAGCCGTGCTCGAGCCGCATGGCTGGGTTGAAGAACTTGGCAAAGGTTTCGCGCGCTGTCTGTTTTGCTGTCGTGATGTTCATGTTGTTCGTCCTTGGTGTTTGGCTTGATTGCCTGACACTTCGTTTATACTCCAGCGCGATATCGCTGTGAAGTATATTCTCAAAGAAAGATGAAGATAAGCCCCGACGACACCGCGCCGCCGGAGCTTGGCACAGCGTTCAGTTGATCCCCATCACCCGTATGCTGTGCCGTCCCTTTACCCTTTGTAGCCGTCGCGCGCCCAGCCGCCGCCCTCCAAGCGGAAGCTGGTGCGGCTTACCTGCTTGGTCATCCTCACCAGCTTGTTGACGGTGTCGGCGCACTTCTGGCACGTTGGTGCTGGATCGTCGTGCTTCTGGAGTTGCTCCACCTGGGTGGCACACTCCGAACATCGGTATTCATACAATGGCATCAAGCTCTCGCTCCGCTTGTTTGAGTTCTCGGTGACCCTTCTGTATCTCAGCAATCCACTGGTGGTCAATGAACTCAGGGTACCGCTCGTTCTGTGCGTCCAGGCATCGCTGGCTGAATGCCAGTGACTCTCGCATGAGCAGAACCCGCTCGTGCAACTGTTGCCTGATGGTGGGCCGTGGGGGCACCTCTATCTTCGGCCAGTGCCGTGGCAGGCCCTTGGCCTTGGGCTCGAGCTTGGCGCGCTCCTGGTCGTACTTGTCCAGCTTCTTGGTGTGCTCGTTGTCGCCAATCATGCCGCCACCATCGCAATCATGATGACGGTCCAGATCACAGCGCCGAGGATATCAGTGGCGGTCATGCTTCACGTCCTTCGGCTATCTTGCGGCACTTCAGGCAGACCTTGTATTTCTGTCCTGCCGTAACAAAGTGAGACGCTGCATTTGGGTTTCCTCCAAAGCCGTCATAGCTCAACCTCACGCTAGTGAACTGACCAGGCGTATATGAGCCACACAGCGCGTCATCCTGACTTCCGTGGTCGAACAGATGCAGCGTTGTCTTCGACCGGGTGGTGCCAGCGCTGTGGCCGTACAACCATCTGTCAAGTGCTTCACACTCAGGTACATCGGGCGCGTTGATATCTAGGCCCAGCATCTCACCCGGATCGCCTGGGAAGGTGACTGTAGCTTTGAACTTCATGACGTCACCGCATCTTTGCCAGCGGCATCAAGCGCGTTGAATCGCTGGCGCATCTCGTATGTTGCAGACTCCGGTACCCAGTACTCTGTCCCGATCTTCGCAGCTTGCTTAAGCGTGACCCGGCTTGAATCGATGTATGCAAAGATCTGAGCAAATGCGTGCCATTTGTCGCAAGCTCCAGCCGCGTAGAGCCGGAAGTAGCAATCGATCTCTGGTATCGCTTCGTGCCTGTACATCTCCGCGCCGCATTGTGAACATGCGATAGCGTCCCAGCCTCCAAATGCTACAGCAGCAGTATTATTACATTCGCCGCAGGTAACGTCGCAGACGTAGCCCCCACCCATGCTTATCCGCTTGTTTTTGAGGAACGCCTCGGCCCGCTTGGTGCGGTTTGGGTTTGCGTTTATTGCTCTGAATCTGTTGATTGCTTGAGTGCTCATGTTGTTCGTCCTTAGGTTGTGGCCCCCGTGGGGGCCGGTGAGGGCTATGCCCAGCGAATAGTCACAGTCCATAGCTTCGAGATCACACCGCCAGCACGCACCGTCGTTGGTTGCACTGTCACTTTGGTCGTGTCTCCTGGTGGCTGTTCGGCGACCATTCTGGCGCGCTCTGCTCGTGCTTGGTGCTCGAATGAGAAAAGCATGATGCTACCGTTTTGACCTTCGATTGCTGCGTTCATTTTGTTCGTCCTTGGTGTGTGGCTTGATTGCCTGACCCCTTTATAATCCAGGATTATAGCCGTGGGGGAAGTTTCTTTGATTTACCTGCCAGAAAGATGACCGAATGCAGAGACGTACAACCATTAGAAAGATCAAAGAAAAACGCCCCGACTCAGCAGAGGGCATGAGACGAGGCGCGCCAGAGGACGAACAATGGCTAAAATGTGGGGCGATACTACCTGCAGCGGGCTCCGGTGGCCTGGCATACTGCGGCCATATCTTGTGACAGCTTGTTGAGTTGCTTGGCGTTCTCCATGACTACAGCCTCGAGTCGCGCCATGCGCTCAGTGTTCTGGCTGACCATCACCTTGGTGCTGCTGGACTCGGCCTGCTTGACCTCGAGCACGCGCACGCGCTCCTCAACCTCTTCGCTCTCTTGGGCTGTTGCCTCGAGCGTAAAGATGAGCCCGCCAAGCGAGATCAGCAGCGGTATACCCGCGATCATTAGTTTGGATGCCATGTCATCACCTGCCTGCATTATAGGCATATCCCGCTCCTGCTGTCACTATCGCAAAAAGTACAATCATCTCACCGCGACCAAGCCACCGCTGTGCCGCTGGTCGTTCATACCATGGCCCAGGCTCAAGCTCTGTGGCAAGTCTGTCACGGTACCAGTCACGCTCAGTCTCGAGCAGAGTCAGGTCCAGCGCGTTCAGTCGCTCGGTCGCCTCGTGGTACTCCTCAAGCTGTAGCAGATAGGCCACCTGAGTCGGCGGCATGATCACCGCTGTGCATCGGGCGGTCCCCTCAGGGCTGAACATTGCGGGAGGAAGTACACCGCCAGCCCTGAGAGGTGTGGCCTGGAGGCATTCACCTGGGGACGCGTCCCGTTGTACCGGTACAGCAAGACCTCCAGCCCACCCGACTGCTATCAGCAGCATCATCGCTATCACTTTGATCTTCTCTCTGACGCCCTGTTGGCGAGGGCTGCCAACTCATCAGCGGCGTCCTCACTCTTCAGAGCGTCGTCTATCGTGTCCAGGTTGCGCTGTGCTGCGTCTTCGATGGCAGCGCGAGCGTGCACAGTGGCGACTTGCTCAGGCGGCGCTGTGGGGCGCTTCTTGAGCTTGTCACGCTTGCGGATCACGCACTGCGAGACAATGGCCAGAATACCGACCACCCCCGCGACTACCCAGCCCAGCGCGTCAACCATTACTTGCCCTTGATCGCTGCTGCCATTGCGGGAGCAGCTTGGCCAGCGATGTAGCTGATGGCGATCATGACCCACTGGTCACCGTCGATCTTGTCAGCCAGGAGCAGCGCGCACGAAGCCGCGAACACTGTCATCCGTCGGTAGCTGATACGCTCTGTGGCGCTGAATAGCTTGTTGAATATCTTGCTCATCTCATACCTCTCTCGTTGATGCCCAAGCGTCAATACCTGAAGCGAGCGCCCTGCCGATGGAAGACAAACCCTCTCTCGTCAAGAGGTCGGCGTGGGCTGGGTTGTCCATGAAGCACGGCTCGAAACAAATGCCGAGCGGCTGCATGATGCCTCCGATGGTGCCAAATGCTGCGCGCGTCCAGTCGTCTGGCTTGGCTGCTATGCACTTCGCACCGTTGATCTCTGGTGCCACCATCCTAAGCTGGGTGGCGATACGGGCCGCAAGCTCAGGACCGCCGCGTGAGCGATGGTCAAAGAATACGGCGCCGTAGTCTCCTCCGCCTGTATTCAGGTGAAGCGATACATACACCTGGGGCGTACCAGCGGGGAACGTGCCAGCGTATTGATTGACCCGTCTGTGTCTGTCGCTGTACCAGCCGTCTGATATCGGGATCACTGTGTGCCCCATCTCAATCAGCGCCGCCTCACAGGCCAGGCCATAGCGAGCCGTGAGCATAGCTTCACGCTCGAAGATCGAGACAGTACCATCACTATCCAGATCAGCGCTCGCGCCTCGGTCTTCAGCTTTGCGGCCCGGCTTGCCACTATGCTGCCGGTCTAAGTAAACAACGCATCTCATAGCGGCAGGTACACATCAGGGGCGATGTCGCAAAAGTCCTTAGAGCCGATGTTGGTGTGCGATGCAGTCCAACTGTCACCGCCGTTCGTGCTGGTGAAAACATCGCCTGAAGAGCACACTGCAACCCATGTGCTGCCATCGGTGCTGATGCCCTTAAAGTTGCCGTGCGAGGTGCTGTCAGGTGCGACCTGTACGTTGTTCTCATCCATCGTGATCGACTTACCGTCGACATCGAACGTCCACTTTTTGTTGGACCCGACGCAGACCACCCGGCCCTGATACGCTGCAGACTGTGTCTGAGTGTCGAAGGCGTTCCCGCCGCTCGTTAGGGTCGTTTCATTAGACCAGTCTGTAAGATCCGAAACAGCCGCCGCGAATACAAACGCATCATTAGTATCGACACCCGCAACCAGAGTGTTGTTCGTAAAGTGGAGCGCGCGGATATTGCCGGGATCTGCGTTGCTTGAGTTTAGCAGCGTATGTATCAAGCTCCACGATCCTGACGCTCCGTCTTGAGTACTCTGCCAGATCTTATTTTCTTGGGCGAACCACCACGTCCCCGCCCCATTCTGAGCAAGGGCATAGATTCCAGTCGTCGTGATTCCAGATACACTACTGAGATCAATGGTGTCCCAGGTTGAACCGTTGGTAGAGCGTCGGATGTCCTTTGAGTTCATACCGCCTACAGCGATCCATACGCCATTCCCCCACTGGATAGCGAACGCACGCCCGGAAATGTTGTTTCCGTCTGAGTCAGTGTTAACGCCCGTCCATGGTGCAGCGGTTGGATCGTCGTGGTGGGCAAGCTCGCAACCGTCAGTCTGTGGACTGGCTACCCAGTATGCATTTCCGGACCCATCCTTACCGAAGGCCACGTGGATATAATCGTTATTACTGCCAGGATGTGGGCTCTGACCACCGGAGAAGCTGTCATACGTTGCCCAACTATTCCCAGCCAAAAGGTCTGAGTTCGATACCGTTGAGATTTTCCGATCATCTTGGATACCGACCCAGATGGTCGCGCCGGAGGAGGGCTTGTCATTGCCGCACACCTTGCCTGGTGTCACTCCCGCTATCTTGGCAACATCCGCCGCAGCTATGCCGTCTATCTTTACGTAATCAGGCATCCTACAACTCAATCCAGGTGTGGTCAGGGTTGAAGTAGATCACCCCAGATGTGTCGATTGCATGGCCTACGATTCTCACGAAGTCTCCGCCAGCGCTTGGACGCGTGAAGTCAATCTCACCGGCTGCCTCGCTGACATAGCAGGGCTGACCCGGTGAGTGTGAGCCTTCAATGAAGCTGTTGAGCTTGAAGAATCCACGCACCAGCAGACCATCACTGACCGCAGTGCCCAGGGCAATCGCCAGCAGTCCGCTCGTCAGTGCTTCGGTGTCTGCGTCGGCATACTTCCAGACTGCTGACGAGTTCATCACCATCAGCCGACCGGCCGAAAGGGTGTCGGTGCCATCTTCGGTTCCAAGGATGACCACGTCACCCACGCCCGTGTCATTCGCCAGCGCTGCCACGCCGCCGTAATAGGTTGAGGTGCCTGACGCGCTGTGACGCTGTGCAGTGATAGCGCTCTGAGCACTTGATCCGCTGCTGCCTGGGACGCCTACCGTGACGATCACGTCGCCGCTGGCTGCGTTACCCGTGCCGAGACCACCGCCGATCGTCAGGCTCTTGCCTGCGGTGTCGGTGCCCGACTCAGTCGCCGCGCCAATGGTCGCGTTGTTCGCGTCTGATGCGGTGCCAAGCGTGATGTCTCCGCCCGTGACGGTCAGGTCAGAACTTAGAGACATCGAGGTTGCAGTCACATCGAAAGAGCCGTCAATGCTGAAGGTTAGATCCGCGTTGGCTCCGTCGTCGTCAGTTGTGGTCAGCGTAGTCGCACCGGCTGCACCCGTGGCAATCGTGCAGTTATCACCAGAGTCAGCGCTGCTGACCATCTTGATATCAACGCCACCATCTGCAACATCCATAAACAGACCCTGATTAAAGTCTGCACCTGTAGCTGTGATATCCAAGCCTCTCGTCGTCGTGTTGCCGGGACCGCTACCGGTGGCAACAATCTCAGCACCTTTGATCAAGGTCACACCGGCCGCAGCCGCGTGCGTCAATGTTGGTGTGACTTGGAGCCCGGTCATCACGTTGGTGCCGTTGGTGGCTGTGGTGTTGTCCATGTCTACACGAACACCAATCATGGTGTTATTAGACGTGCTCGCTCCAGTTTTATCCAGATCAATATCAAGCCCGACGGTAGTGGACGCATCAGTGACGCTGAAGTTCTGATCGACCGTCATACCTGTCGCTGCTGTCACGGTTGTCGTCAGTGCTCCAGTGCCCACGGCGCCCGTCGTTGTGATCGCACCTGAGCCCACATCGATAGACGTGAATCCGCTTGTGATTGAACCAGCGTTCAGCGCTCCAACTGCGGTCAAGCTCGCTTGATGTTGGGTCACGTTGCTGGCTGCTATGCGAGCGTCTGCGAATGTGCCGCTTGTGATCTTGCTCGTTGGCAGCGCTGCCACGTAATCGTTAGCGATCGCTGTGCCTTGCCAGGTGCCTGTCCCGATAGTGCCGACCGAGGAGATCTGCGTCTGCGCTGCATCGACCGCTATGGTGGCTGTGCCGCTTGAATAGCTGACGGTGGCACCAGTACCACCCGCAACGATGACGGCGCCCTTGTTCGACGCTGAAGACTCTTCAGCAGCGACCGTGATAGTCTGCCCTGAGTGCGTCACATCGACACCCTCGCCACCTGCGAACGTCAAGGTCTCACTGTCCAGATCGACTGATGAGCTACCGGCTGTGTCCGTGGTGAAGTCCAGATCCGAGGATGTAGCGACCGAGTCAACGTAAGCCTTGATAGACTGCTGGCTCGCAATCGCGGTTGCACTATTGCTGCTCATGTCGTCTTCATCTGCAAACGACTTGCCGCTAAGCAGGTTCAGTTCTGCCGTAGTGACGCTCGCGCCATCGAGGATCTCTAGCTCAGCCTCAGTGATCGCAGCGCTACCGATAGTAAAGCCGGTAGCAGTGATCACGCCATCAACGTCAAGCGCTGTGGCTGGTGAGTCTGTGCCAATTCCGACCTTGCTATTGGTCACCACCAGGTCATCATCAGCGCCAGAGCGCAGATGGATCTTCGCTGCTGTGCTGTTGGTCCTGCCCAGGCGTATAGAGTCGACGCCGTCATCACCAATGTGCATGTTGTTCGTGGCTCGGATCTTCAGTGATCCAGCCGTTGTGATGTGGGATGTGGAGATGCCATCGGGTGTGAGTGCGATGTCGCTGACGTTCAGGTCAGTAGGCGTCAGGGTTAGGTCTCCACTGCTGGCGCCTGTCGCTGTCGTCGTGGCCAGAACAAATGAATCAGCGCTTTCGTCCCAGATCAGTGCTGCATTGTTGCCCGTTGATCCGCGCTCAATGATGATCCCAGAGTCCGCGCCCGTGCTGGCGCCGTTGGCCAACTCAATCAGCCTGTCTGTAATCTGCGTGTTTGTGGTTTCGATGCTCGTGAGTGTGCCGCTGACTGTAAGCGATCCATCAACCTCGAGGTCTCCGAACGTGTTGCCGTTGTATTCTTTCATGGTCTAACCCTCGATGACGACGGTGCAGACCGTGCTTGCTGTGGCGCTGGCGACGTAGATCGAGCCGATGCCGTTGGAGACGTTGATGCCGTCGCCCAGGCTCATCTCAGCCCATGCATTAGCTGCAACGTCTGCAAAGTGCGCGTTTATGGCTGAGCCGTCTGTGCCCTCGAATGCGACCTTGCCCGCGTTACTCGCGAACTTGATTGACACCTTGACGGCTGTGGATGGGATCACCACTTGGGTGGCCTCGTTGACTGAGGATGAGAGCGTGAAGCGGAGCGCGTCGGGGTACTGTGCGCCGTCGAAGGTTTGAGCCATGGGAGATTCTCCGTTTAGATATAGGGGTTAGCTTTCTGGGGTAGTCTGGTGAACTCTACTGTCGTTGAAAAGTCATTCCAGTTGACGTTGACGTTGGTGACCATCATGGCAGAGTCTGACAGGGTCTTGAGTCCCGTGCCGTATGTCGCCGCTGTGAGGTCGTACAGGTAGTCCGAGGAGATTGAGCACACATCACCAGGCGCAAGCTCTGCCCATCGCCAGCCTCTGAGGTTCAGCGTGTAGCTCTCTGGTACGCGCTTGTACCAAGCGTCCAGCCTGCTCCGCATGTGGGTCTGAGCGTTGGTCTGATTGCTCGCGTGGTCCTCGTCATTGAAGACCACAGTTTCTAAGCGTCCAACGTCGTCGTCAGTGCTGGGAAGGGTGACCGGGAACTCATAGCTGCCACCACCGCCGAACCAGGTCACGTTCACGTTGCTGATTGCAGACTTGGAATCGCTGTTGTACTGCTCGTATCGGTCGAGCGATATGATGTCTGTATCATTGATCTCATAGTCTAGGTAAAGGGGGATCAAGGAGTCATCAAGCATGTGCTGCACGAAACGCCAAGACAGCCCGCCCTCCTTGATGACGATCCAGGCGCCGAATCTGCCCATGAACTTTTGAAGCTCGCGGATCGGATTGGAGATCGTCTTCTGGCTGACCCAGTCCGCTTTGAATGCTTGGTACTTGCCCCAGCGCGTCTTCCATCTGTCCCAGTCTGTGGTATTAAATATGCCCTCATAGAAGCCAAGGCCCATGTTGTGGTTTGGGCCGTTCATGCTTCCACGTGGCAGATCTTCATCAATCATGTAGCGCTCTGCTATCGTCGGCAGATCCTCAAAGATGTAGTCAACGTGACTGATCTTTGAAGCAGCGCCCATGTTCACAGGGCCAGCAGTGCCGATAACTGTTGCCGCAACGCCTGTGGATTTTTGATAAACGTTCAGAATCCGGCGCGGTGTTGATGTGTGCTGAATGCCGTTGTACTTGAGATAGAACGGTTGGCCGGTCTCTGGCTCGCAATAGAGCAATCCCTGTGCGCCTGTTGCTTCGTCTTGAAAGATAGCGCTGGCTGACGCAGTAGGTATTTCGATGAAGTTTTCAAGCACGTTCCAGTCACTCGATATCGCTGATTGCTTGACGCCGCCAAATAGCGGCTGGGCGATTCTTGCGCCGCGTCCTCTCGCTGACTGTAGCGCTGACAAGTGATCGCCGAACGTCATGGTCCAGTCATTCTCAGACCCTGACAAGCCCTGATATTGATACAGACCCATTGTATTCCAGCCGCCCGAACTGGTGCCCTCAAATGCCACCTTGAAGTAACAGAGCATTCCGCGCGGTATTTTCTTAGCCACCAGCGCAGCCACAGCAGGTGACGCCAGCTTGACCCGTATGCCGCCCGCTCGGCTGCTCCAAGAGCCCACAGACACAGAATGACCGGCGCCGGATACGTTGGCTATAGAGTGAGGCACGTCGCCCTCTCTGCCGTCACCAGCATGGCTGTGCAGCACGTAGCGCGTAGGCACGTAATCACCGAAGCTTGACAGCAACTCCGTCGTCTGGAAGTCCAGCGCGAACATGGGAGATCCGCCGACATCGAGCTTGCGCTTAAATGCATCCGTCCACGCCATCACACTAGCCCAAGCGTTTCAAGCATCGTGCGAATTGGGCTGTCTGGCTCTTCGTCTGCCTTGCCTATGTCGAGCCACGCAGGCAGGTCACTCAGGCCATCACCAGGCATACTAATGTCGGCCGATGTCCCGCCTACGATAGAGTCGATAGTGCGCCCGCCGGACGGAGTGATTGTCGTCGAGTCTTCCGCGTACAACTCGCGCAGGTGCGCAGGGTAGACCTCACAGTTGACATCCCAGGTCCAGCTTATGCGATGGTCATGGGTGAGCGCTGCGTTAGTCTCAGATGCGTTGCGGTAGAGCACCGGGAAGAAGTCACGATGCCTAAACAACGTGGGACCGCTGTGCGCGTAGAGCAGTGGCGTCTTGATCGTTAGCACCTTGGTGGTCGCGTTGTAGCTGTGCACTCGCACCTCTTCACGCTTGGCATCAGCCCCAAAGCTCTCGACCAGCAGCACATCATTCTCAGCGGGTGCTGTTGAACTCATCGAGTCGAACAGGGGATCCTTCATCTGGTAGACTTCGGTCGTCGTTGTGCCGTATATGTCGCCGGTTTTCTTGATTCCAAACGCTGCATATGTCTTGGCCGTGTCGACGGTAAACGAGACTGAGCCACCGCGCTCCATGTGGTCAGCCATGGTGTAGAGCTTTTCGGCTAACTGGTTGTCAGTGAATCGCTCGTTGATGATTCTGACGGACATGCCCACCCGCCGATTAACGCGAGACAGCCGACCGCCGACGCTCACCCCGTCGTGGCTGACACGGTAGGGCCTGATCTGTAGATCACTGATGATCTCACCGAGGTCCACAGTCTGACGCGGACGCACCGACGTGTCCGGGTGTGGATAATAGTAAAATGCAGAGTTGCCCATGGATCAACCTACCGACGCTGAAGGTGCGTTAAATATGTCAAGCTCACGCCCGCCGCCGAAGCTGCCAAGCTCTCGCTGGAGCATCCTGGCGAGTCCGTCGATGGCGTTGGGGTCGACGACGTTGGTGGATATGTTCACCGCTTGCCCGGTGTTGATGTTGCTTGCGCCAGCCATCACCGCCTGAGTAGATGCTCCGCTTGTGGGCACGATTCGTTCACCAGCGTGGAGCATATGAATGCCGCTCTGCCTGACTATGCCGCCCGTCTGGAATGGGTTGATAGCGTCAAGGAACTTGCCCAGGTACTTCTTGATAGTCTTCCAAATTTTGCCGAGCGCTCTGAATGCTCCCTTAGCAATGATAACCGGCAGTTTGACGAACACTGACAGCAGGATTTTGGGTATTGCCTTCAGGATTCCACCGAGGATCTCCGGCAGCGCTTCGATCAGGATCTCTGGAACAACGCCGATCAACTCAGGCAGCACCTCTACCAGACCAATAATAAAGCCATCAATGAAGTCCTTGATCATAGTCTTGACGCCTTCGGACCCCATCTTTCCAAGGTCAGATATCGCTGATATAATGCCGCCAGCAGGGCCAGCAGCGGACAACGCGGCACCAGGGCCAGCGGTGATCATTCCGATCCCACCAGAGACAGCACCCAAAGCCTCTCCTGTTTTGGCTTTCTTTTCGACGTCCAGTTGTGCCTGTATTCCCTCACCCATGTCAGCCATAGTCTCGAGCGCTGCCACCTTGGTCTCTGCGAATGCTGCCACCGCTTCAGGGCCAAGAGCCGCCGCCTCGGCTTCTGCTTGTGCCATCTGCGTCGATAGCTCGACGAGACCGCGCGCCATCTCTTCTGACTTGCTTGCCGCTGGGTTCAGCGCGACCCGCATACTCTTGACCGACTGCGCGAATGCCTTGCTGCTCTGATCAAACGCCTTCTGCGCATCGCTTGGGCCCTTGGCCTCGCCCTTTTCGCCAGCCCCGGACGTTGCGATCAGTTGCGTCGCGGGCCCCTTGGCGCCTGTTCCAGCCGTCCCAGCCGTCGCCTCCATGGCTGCCATGCCGGTCTGTACTGCGCGCTCCACAGCGCCAACCAGGCCACCCTCAGCGAACAGTTCAGCCGCTTCAGTCAATGTGCCCTTGAGTCCAATCTTTAGCGTGTTCATCGCCGAAGCTGCGCGCTCAGATGCCTTCTCAAAGTTGCCCGCAAAGACATCGCCAAGGGCTTTACCCAGGCCCATGATCGCAACCAGTAGATCTGTGATCGTGTTGGTGATCACACCAAAGGACCGCCGCCCCACGTCCATCACGTTCTTGAACATCTCAGACAGGCCAAGCATGGTGGCCGTCAGCACCTTCATGCCGTGGGCAGCGCCGCCAGACTTGCCGCCGATACTGGCCAGCAGGTTCTCCATCGCCTTCTCTGATACAAGACCAAAGTTTGCAAGCTCACGCTGGAGATCACCCGCCGCCTTGGCCGCATTAGGGCCGACGCTTACGCCGAACTTCTCAGCCTGTTTCACAAACTCGTCAAGCTCAGTCCCAGACAGCGCCTGAAGCAAGCCCGTTCCAGCCTCGCCGAATAGCTGAGTTGCGAGTGCCGATTGCTTGGTTGCGCCCTCGACGTTCATCAGGCTCTCAAGCGATTCCTTGAGCACAGCATCCGAAGACCTCAGATCACCGTTCGCGTCAAGCACGCTGATGCCAAGCTGCTCGAACGCGATCTTAGCCTCACCGGTACCGCGCGCCACATCGTCCATCCGCTTAGGCAGTTGGACAAGCCCCGTCGCGAGGTTGGCAAGCTCCAGCCCGCTACCTTCAGCGGCAAGCCTCAAGCCTGCAATTGTCGCAGTTGTTAGGCCTGTCTTGGTCGCTGTATCGGCCAACTCATTACGGCTATCGGTGAGGCCTTTGATCATCTTGCCAAGCCCAGCAGCGACGCCGAGCGCAGCAGTGCCAAGCATCAGCATGCTCTTGCCAGAGATCTTGAACCCCTCGCCCGCTTGCTTGGCTGCCTTGCCTGCCTGCTCCGCTGCCTTGCCAGTACCCTTCAGAGGGCCTGACGCTTTATCCTCGAGGACGAGCGCCAGCTTGATTACGTCACCTGCCACGCTTCACCCCTTCATGATCACGCAAGGGAAGATCGGCATACCAGCCTTCCCGATAGTTTCCATCATACGCGTCGACTGCATGTCACGCTCCCTATAGACCAGCATTGCCAGTCCAAGTTCGTAGGGGTCAAGCTCAAGGATCTCATGCGGAAGTCTTCCGTACATTCTTGCGAGTTCGCCGATTGCCAGAAGCATTTCCGGGTTCGCCTCGAAAGCTGGCAAGCCGCTTAGCAGCCTCCTCCGAATCGGTAGAGAGTGACATGATGCGGGCAAACAGTGAGTCAACCACACCAGGCGGCAGACCCCCGACCCAGAGGACGCCGGCGTCAGCGTCTTGGCGCGTTGAGTCGATCACAAGCTTGAGATCGTCCCAGTTGCCCTCGCCATCGCCCACCGCATAGCAGCCCGCCGCAACGGTGGCCTCTTGCAGTGATGCCAGGTCACTGGCTTGCTTGGGTGTGATGCGGTGCATCACGTCCTCCATCTCGACATCGTCGCCGGCTGCCATCTCTGGGGTCGCCATTGCTAAAGCTGCAAACCCTACCTTGGCGAGGTCGGCGCTGCATATCCGTCTGACCTTCCAAATCAGTCCGGCAGCTTCGACCTCGTCCGTGGTTGAGTTCTCGATTGCGTGTAAAATGCCCATAGTTTCCTCCCGTGAGCTTGTTATCAGCCGCCTGTCGCGCCGCTGTTCGTGTTGACCACAACGATGCTGCAACCTTCGTCCGTGCCGTCGCTCTGGCCAATGAACGTGATTGACTGCTGGATGACGTTGCCGTCACTCACAGGGTCAGACGCTTGGCTGATGTAGGCGTTGTGGACGTTGATGGTAAAGGTCTTGGACCCAGCGGTGAAGACGATAGCGATGTCAGACTCAGTGTCTGCAATGAACGCGCTGTACAGTGCGTCATCAACCTCGACGGTGACAGCAAGCTCGACAGACTGGAAGTCCGCGCGGAGTGGCTGCTTGGTCGCTGCTGATCCGAGGTGCATACGGGTCGCCAGTGCGTTGTTGATCGTCAGGTTCAGATCAACGAGGTCATAGTTGACGCTGTTGAAGCTAAGCTGACCAGCGTGACTGTGGAGCACCGGAGTGTCACCAGCGCCGAAGCTGGGCGTTGGAGCCGAGCCACGCGCTGAGGATGTCTGTGCGATGACCTCAGCGTCTATGCTGAGGACACCACCGGCAGCCACAGCCAGGCTGGCTGTCGATACACGGCAACCCTCGAAGACCTCGCTGGTGCCTGTGCCTCGGACGTTCTCAATGGTCAGACCAGTCTGGAGATCGTCGGCGAACGTGTAGGTATGTGTATACGGCCCTGAGCCCGTAGTCGCTGAAGTGCCCATGATGCCTTCGAGAAGCATACCTACGTTTTCGTATGTAGCCTCTACGCTGAATGATCCACCGGCCAGATCGGTCTGGACGTACCTGGATCGACGCATAGCGCCAGCCGAGCCGACGCGCAGGTTGGGCCGTGGCACCTTTTCGATAGTGCGTGTGAGCGCGCTGCTGATGGCTGGACGCCAGTTGACGCGCGACACTGCTGTGCCCCATGTTGATTCTTTGCCGAAGCCGAGGGCCGCCCCTCTGCCGTGATAGATTGATGCCATGATAGGGCTCCGTTTAGCTTGGTTGGATTACGTCTTGGACGCGAATAGTTGCTCTAAAGTCAAGGATGCGACCGCTGGTTAGCGTCACATCAAGTACAGCCGTGTAGTTCGTCCCACTGTTACCAGCGCGCACCGTCGTGCGAACGTAGGCAGGGCCGATCATGCGAAGCTCACCCAGCACCACCATCGCAGAATCTGAGGTGCCGTTGGTGCCGTATTGCAGGTCATAGGTCACGCTTGCGATCTCGTCGAGCGCTCTGCTGTTCTGGCTTGGAACGCTGCGCTTGGCAAGCACGCCGGTGAGATCCCACCACAGATGAATGCGGTCGCCTGATGCTTTGTGGATCTCGGCGCGTGGGTTGGTTGCGCCTGGTGTCTCAGGTCCGCACTTGACCATCCGCTGCGAGCCGCTGCCAGGTGCGCCGATCTCGATGTACCCGGTCTTGGGGTTCTGAGGGCTGAAGGCTGTGACCGCTGTGGACTTGCTGCTGGCTCCCCAGTACAACCAGGCCACGATGGCTGATGTGGTGCTGCTTGCTGACAGGTTGTCGATCTCGATTGTAGCTGTCCGGGTGGTGGCGTTGAAGCTGGCCACGTCGAAGGTCAGCAGCGTCTGTCCGTCTGCGTCAGTGACGCGGATATCGGCGCCGCCGTTGGCTCCGTCGACGTTCTCCCAGAAGCGGGTGAAGTCACCAGGCACCGTAGCGGTCACGTCAATGGTCGAGGCGCCTGAGTGATTGTCAATCAGGATCGGCGCTCGGTGCGTCCAGTCGCTATCGTACCAACTCATTCAAGCCCCCGCCGTCTCAGTGTATCGGACAGTAAGTATCAGGACAGCCATGCCCATACCAGGGCGATCCATCTCCGCGCCGTCGTAAGCTGTGGCCTCAATCTCTACGTCTCGCGCGTTGCCGTCGAGCGACCTGTCAGACTCAAGCGCACGCATGATGTCATCCTGTAAGTCCATAGCATCGAGCAGCGCGATCCCTGGCGCGGCGCTGGTAGCACCAACCCACGCCTCGATCTGTATCTTCATCTCTCTGTCATAGCGCGTCAGCACCGTTCTACCGGCTGTCTGTGCCGTTGTGACGCCGTTCGCAAAAATATAGACCCCAGGCACCCGGGTAGGCGCGAAACTCTCTCCTATGCATACCTGGTCCGATCCGCTGAGGTCGTAGGTATACGAGCCGGAACCATTGCAGTTCTGGATCTGGTCCTGCACCCGCAGCATGATGGCGCGTTCAGCCCCCAATGCCCACCGTCCTTAAGCTCTTGCGAACTTCCTTGATCAGATCGTGGGGCACGCCCTTGGCGGCCGATGCTCGTGACGGTGCCAGGTATGGGCGCTTGGGCATGATGAACGAGGTATGCCGCGTCTTGACTACCCCGCCATACTCGTGGATAGCGGCGTATGGTACGCGCTTGCTGCCAGCCTTAATGATAGCGCTGACGCCTGTGCGGGTCTTGCGCGTGCTTGGCTTGATGCTGTTTCTGAGAAAGCCAGTACGCACAAACAGAGCCACGCCCGATGTCTTGCGCTTGCCTCCTCGCTCCATCGCCAGCGCTGCGCGGTTAGCAACTCGGACCAGTACGTTGGTCATCTCGCCAGTCCTGACGAGCGTGCCGATGCTGGTGCTAAACTCCTCGGGTGTCATGGTCGCCATCTCAGCCAACCCAGACAGACGCCTGCCGGTACGGCTGGAGCGCTTGCGTCACCTCGGCCAGTAGACCGAGATCGTTGACGTTGATTGTGCCGCCACCCTGGGCGACGCTGGTGCGTCCTACGTGGTCGCGTCCTTGGAACCAGTGCGCCACCTGTAGACCAGCAGCGTGCTTGATAGCCTCGGGCACTGTAGTCCACCCGATGACGGCGATGACCTTGATGGCGCGCGTGGTCTTGGACCAACTGCCGTGGATGCTTGCGTCCTTGAGTTGTACCAAGCCCTCATCACCGAAGACGGTGTAATCAGACGCAGCCACAAGCTCTGTTGATGCGTAGTTGCGGTCAGGGTCGTCGTGGATGCTTGTGACGGACTGCACTGGCAGGAAGGGCAACTGAAGCCCCAGGCCGCCAGGTCCGTCGACGTAGATGGTGTGGCTTGTATCCTCCAGCGTTGGGTTCCCACCAACAGCCGGAGCAGGCAAGCCAATGTACGCAGCAAAGACCGCGTCGGCACGTGCTATCAATGTGCTGATAGTCGTGTCCTCGGCGGTGCCGGTGATCCCCCTGATATACAGGCGGGCCTCTGCTGCGGTCATGATGGCCATGGTTAGTCGGCCTTCTTCTTGCTGGCCTTCTTAGCCTTGGGGGCTGTCAGCCATGCTGGCACCTCGGCGCCCTCGAGCACCTCGATGTCTCGCGTCTCACCGGGTGTCCAGTGTACGCCGTTAGGCCATTCGCCAACCTTGGATGCTTGAAGCTTCACTTGGTCACCTTCTTGGCCTTAGAAGCCCCGCTACGCTTGTCCGGGGACTTCACGGCGCGGGACTTCTTAGGGGCAGCGACAGCCGACCCCACTGGTTCAAACGCATCACCGAAGTCGGCAAGCATACGCTTAGCCTCGTCGGCAGATACTTCACGCTCATCACCTGGCTGCCACGAGCCTGACGGCCCGCGATAGACGGCGGTGTGTGCGAATCCTTTGAATCGTAGGGTCGGCATATCAGTCTCCTTAGATGTTGAATGCGTAGGCAACAGCCTTGCTTGATGCTTCCATGCACTTGAACACGCAGCGACGGGTCGCAACCACGTCAACAACGCCGTTCACGATCTCACGCTGGAGGTCGATGGTCATGGGCTTGTAGTTACCCATCACATATGCGTCACGGTTGACGATGCAATATCCTGTCGTCGCGCTTGAGCCTGTGTAGAGACCAGTTGTGTGCATGTCGTTTGTCATGAAGTCCGATGGGACGACAGCCATTCCGCCGATGCTCGCAACCTGACCGGTCAGAACTTGAGCCTGTGGTCCGAGCTTGTCGATCGTAGCGACCTCGTCGATGGCCAGCAACTTCTCCAGGTAGTACTCAGGTGAGCATACAAGGGCGAGGTTGGAGCCGACGCCGTGGGCACCGTCCATCAGCGCGCGTGTAGTCAAGATTCCGTTGTAATGATCGGAGTCTGAGCTAGCATCGCGAGTTGATGACACGTCGAACGCTTGAGCTCGAAGGCCCAAAAATGCCGAGCGGTGATCGTCTGACCCGCCAAGGCCAGAAGCATTCCAGCGCGCTCTTGGATTCCAAGACGCGATTGTGTCCTGGTGGCTGCCGGCGGTGTCGCCGTTGATGATGGCGTCTTCAACGGCTGACGCGATAGCATCGGCGAGTGAGGCGCGGGCATAATCGAGACCGGCCACGACTGAGTCGACGCTAGCATCTTCATCAATCTGGATCCGAGCGGCGAGACTTCGGGCAGTCATGCTGACCTGACTTGTGACATCATCCTCAGCGGTGATGGTTCCATAAACTGCCGAAACCGACTTAAGGTAAGGCTTGACCTTGAGAGTCAAGAATGGCAGGCGGAGTTCCTTGCCAGGCATGGCCATCGAACTGAAGAGAGCCTCAACAGCGCGCGGCGTATACAGCTTAGTCATAAGCTCAGGCAAAATAAGGTCGGGCACCCAGTCCCCACCAGTACCGCTGCTATCGACAAATGCTCTGCGTACAGCGTCTGGAGCGCTTGCCATGTGTGCGTTAAGCTTGGCGTCGAGTGTTCCGACGTTGCCGCTCTTAAGCATCAGCTTGGCGAGGTTACGGTCATCGACGAGTTGCTTGAACTCAGCGTGCCATTGACCACGGTCAGCAGTGTCTGAAGCCATGCCAGTCACATCAAGCTTGCCGTCTGAATCGACGAACTTGCGAAGGGTAGCCTCGCGCTCTGATACGGTGACAACCCGTGGCGCATCAAGCTCGGCCAGCTTCTGCTGTACGTCCTTGAGGGCTGCGGACTTGCTTTCCATGTTCTCTTTGAGATCACGGTTAGATTCCTGGAGGCGCTTCTGCTCTGTCTTTAGATCTGACAATACCTTGAGGGCGTCGTCGCGTGTCTTGATGGTGTCCATGAGTATCTCCTGATGGAACGGGTTGGGCTACGCGCCCAGGTTGAAAAGTGCTTCAAAGCCGTCAGGCTCTTCGGCGGGGGTAGAGTCATTGACGAACAGATCCAGACCGCGCTGTACATCCTCGTCATCTTGTGTGCCGAGCAGCGTGAGCAGTTCATCGCGCACCATAGAGCGGAGCGCCATCTGCTTCTCGTCCTCGTCGTCATCGTAGGCCTCAGCCTCTGGCGCGTCGTCGATCTCGACGGGCGTCTCCTCGTCTTCTACGGGCTCAACGGCATCAAGCTTGTAGGTAATCGTTACGGTGCCAGCGTCAGCATCCTCGACAACCTCAAGCACGTGCTTGCCCTCGATGTCTGGTATGGCTGGGGTCTCTGTGTCGAGTGACCAGCGCTTGGCGCGTACGGCAAGGGCGTGGGGGTTTGCTGGTATAGCCACGGCGGAGACCTCGAGGAGGGAGTTGTTTTCAAAGAAGAATCCGCCACCCTTGGCCTGATAGGCGTCGTGGTCGGTGGGTAGCTTGGAGCGCTCGGTGCTCTTGCCCGGTGCGAAGCCCACACTGAACGCCTGCATGAAGCCTTGGCGGTACTGGTTAGCAAGACGCTTGCCCAGCGGGTTGGTGTCGCTCTCGTCGAACTGCACACGCATCATCAGGGTGTCACCGACCAAGTCGATCTCTACTGCCTTGCCTACCACGGGACCGTCATAATCGTGGCCATGCATGATCACCGGGTTCGACCTAAACGTGTCCAGATCCCAAGAGGGTGCGACGACATCTCCATAACGATCGACGTCGGGAGTGCTTGCAATGGCTGTGACTGTGCCGTCATCGGCTTTCTCAGCCTTGCATACCAGTGTCCTAAATACGTGCTTCATTAGTCGATCACCTTGCCGACGACAGCGCACCGGCAGTTAATGTCCTGCGCACCGATTCCGAACTCGCCAGGGGCGTTCGCGGTTGCGCCGTTGCTCTTGAATACGCCCTCAGTTCGTACCGTCTGACCGTCGAGCGCTGCGTGCTCTGGTCTGACCTTGCCGTCCCTGGCGCTGAGCCATTGCTTGTCAACCCGCAGCCCTGACTCTTCGACCTTGCGGAAAGCATCGACGGCAGCGGCGTTTGACAGCTTTGTGGTTTCAGTCCTGGCTATCATCAGCGCCCGCGATGGCGAGAAGCCAGAAGCCTGAACGATCGATTGCTGCATCTGCGGGAGTGTTAGCTGCTGCTCGAGGCCGGCGTTGACTGCATCGCGCACGGCCTGTGCGGTAGTGTCGAGAACCTTGTCCTGCATCGCTTTGATCTGTGCCAGCGCTTGACGCTCGATCTCATCGGAATCAATCAGCACATCTGCATCAATCGATCGCGCTGCCTCAGCAAACGCATCCTTGAGGCTCTTGCGGTACAGCGGACGGAACAACGCCAGCAACTGCTCACGCTCGTAGGCTTCATCTAAGATGCGGTCGAGCGTCTTGTCATCGATTGCCTTGGTGATGCCCTTGGTGCCAAGCTCTTTCTTCAGCCGCTTGCTGATGCGTGCTGCCTGTGCGCGTAGATAGCGGCGCATGGTCAGCGCCATCTTGCGCTCTGCTGGTCCGTGTACGCGCTTGATGAAGCTGCGCCAGACCGTAGCGCGGCCCTCTTCGGTGTCGAGGTCGCGGGTCTGTGTCTCATTCTGGCCATCGATGACAAGCCAGCGCACGAGCGGATCAAGACACATGACGCCCGACCGGGTGAGCAGTTGGTCAAGGTAGGCCCTGACCTCTCCGTCACTCTCGATCTCTTCAGGAATAGCGCGCGCACCCGCCACGATGTCAGCGGCTTGCTGTTGGCTAATAGACGGAAACGCAACACCGATCAGCGAAATGGCTGCGTCGATCGTTATGCCACCAGCAGAGACAACCGCGAGGATCTCAAGCAGTGACGCAATCTGTGCGCCGTTCAGAGCTTGCGCGCTGACTGGCTGGTCGGTGTCCACTGCTGTCGGTGCTGCGAAGTCACTGGGCTCGGCTGCCTGGTCATCGCTGACCTCAGCGCCATCATCGACCTCGGCCACGTCAAGCTGGTCAAAGCCCTCGAGCGCGGCAGCTTCTGACAGGCTCACACCCATCAGCCACCAAGCTTGAACTCTGTTGACCCGCTCGGTGCGTGACTCCTGAAGTGCATCGACCTCGCTGAAGTCATGAACTACCCGGACGGTCTCGGAGTCTGGGAACATGCGAGCCAAGCGCGTCAACTCGTTGTCGATCAGAGCGGCGCGGCCCTGGAGGCCTTCCCAGTATAAACGGCCCTGAGCCATCGCTGTGGCGTAGTTGGCGTT
>Ga0209337_1001086_pt1 | contig 21023 bp, 26 predicted proteins | sample LinPmetageLP53_FD_184044 | JGI IMG/M metagenome (GOLD analysis project Ga0209337, IMG submission 184044) | Marine viral communities from the Pacific Ocean - LP-53 (SPAdes) (version 2) | ecosystem: Environmental > Aquatic > Marine > Oceanic | place: Pacific Ocean | collected 2010-02-08 | reverse complement strand
GGCAAGAGGTTAAGTTTCAAAGACTTTTGAAGCTAAAAAGAAACTTTCTTGGCCCTTACCTTAATAAAACAGCCCGAGACAGAGTTTTCAAATGAAAATGCGCTTTTTCAAAGAAAGAGTCCTTGCGACACTCGTTATGTTGACTCTGCTCTTTGCTTGCGCAGCAATAGACAGCACAATTCGCACAAAAGGGACATCTCAAGTAGAAAAACAAGAAGAAGTCATTGTTATTCTCTATTCTACAGAGTGGTGCCATTGGTGCAAGACAGCAAAAGCGTTTATGAGGGATAATAATATTAAATTTATTGAAAAAGACCCGAATAAAGCTAAAGATTTTAAAGAATTAACCGATTTAGCTATAAAAACAGGTGTAGATCTTGAAAAACTCAACGCTGTTCCCCTTTTTATTATAAAAAGTAAAATAATCATAGGATTTAACCCTAAAGAGATACTATGTATGGTGTCTAATAAAGATTGTAAGACTAATTTTACCAGATCAATGCAATCTTTCTAATATAGGGGACGCAAAGTGATGGATTATTTCGTTGTTTCTAAAAGTCACAAAGGTTTAGCCGAAGTGATATCTAAAATATTTGAATACGACAAGAACGTTAAGGTTATTTACGATAGAAGAGAAGGACAGCAAGATAATGTTCATCAGTTTGACCGAAGAACCCTTAACAAGTTTGACAAAATAAACTAAAATTATACTACACTAACAAATAGGAGTATATAATGTCAGTCGTGAATACATCAAACGAAGCAGTTTCCTTGCTAATTCAAGGGGTTCAGCTAGCTCAACAGAGGGGCGCTTTCCAGCTTGAAGAAGCTAGTCTGCTGTCTGACGCCGTATCTTTCTTAAACGGCTCGCAAACGACGCCTGAGAGCCTTGTTGAGACGGGTACAGACACAACAGACGACACTGAAGCTGTAGAAACTACAGAAACGGATGATGATTAAAGTCCTGTCCTTGTGTGCGGCGCTGTTAGCACCAGAATCTTCGGGCCAAGATCCCCACGGAAGGTCAGCGCACTTAGAATTAGACGCAGATTTCAATACTTCGTACTCTGCATGCATTGCTACACTTAAACAAGCTAGGAAATACAAGATAGATCCCTTTGTTTCTGCAGCACTGATGTATCGAACTACAAAGTTTTCACCGAAATTAGCAAAATCATCTTCAATTTTCAGAAGAATCTCTGAAAACTATGGTTGTCAAAGTCATTCTGCACAGTTCATTAAAAGCTCGTGTAGTCCTTTTATGCTTTTTGCTCCAAGTTTTGTAACAATCCTTGAAAAAAGCAAAAGACATGTGTCGGCACCTGAAAATTACAGGACGTCTTTAAGGAGATTCTTACGAAATGACAGAAAATCGGCAAGAATTGTTGAAAATATGGCAAAACGCTTTGCAGATGTTTATTCTCGAACTCATTCAGGCTTTGTCTGGCGTAGTCCGTTCCAAGCAGAAGGAGAATTTGATGAAGAAGCTGATCAACTCTTCCATGATTTGAACCAACCCCAACCATACGACTCTCATGTTTCTAATTTACATCGACAAATGGAAGGAGAGATTCAAATTTTGCATGCAATTTTTGGAAATCACTACAGAATTGAAGCTACAGCCAATAATAATCAGATTCCAGAGTATCTTATCCATGTAGACTACCAGAATTTAAAACAATTCCTTTGGTACATAGCTGGAAACACGGCTGGACCGTATAAACCAACGTCTTTGCAGGAGTATGATGGCCAAAGGTTTGTTTTGCAGTTTAGATCGCCTAGAATGAGGGTTATTTTGAGTCCCATGGGAGTGAATTTATTCAGTATAATGATAAAATGGTAAAATAAGCAACTTTTTCCACTAGTTATTTTTAGAGGATAACTGTATGTGGGATTTTTTGAAATTCTTAAGAGAATTTAAGAAGCCAAAAGTGGCAAACGAACAAAAACGTCCATTTTTACAGATTAGAAAACCTAAACCTCTCCAAAAAAAGACAAAAGTCGAAGAAGAATCGAAAGTGATCGTAATTGACTTGGTGGATGAAGAATGTCCAACCGAAGAATAATAACACTTATATATCTTTTGGTTGTCTTAAACATTATGGACGCTTCTGTTACAATTATGTCCATAAACGCTGGCATTGCTGAGGAAATTAACCCTATTATGGCGTTTTTCTTAGAAAAACACGTATTATGGTTCATTTTGGTCAAGTTTGCGGCTGTTTTTGGAGCTTGTTATGTTTTTTGGACTCTTAGGGCTGAAAAAACAGCACAATTAGGTCTAAAAATATCCGTTGGAGCTTATTTGTTACTTTTATCCTACTTTTGTATAGAACTCCTATAGTTACTAATATAGATGTATAAAACCTTGAAATATTTGCTGTTTTTCTTAATTTCGGCCTGTGGGACGATGGATTTCGCCCCTTCGCCGACAAAACAGCCATTAGAGGACACTCAAACGTTGCCTCCGCCAATACCTGATGTATTTACGTTACTTGACATCCCAATTCACGACCCATTAGCTGATTTCACAGCAGAGTACAAAGATAGTTGTCTAACAAAAGTATTTTTGAGATGCCCTCCTTATACTGAGTATTGGATTGCGGAAGCTTGGATGGATGTTTGCGATGGTAACGCCATTATTGATATAGCAAATTGCAAATGGAAACATGATTGCGATCCTCTAGATCCTATGATTGTCAATAATCAGCCATGTCAAATGCCTGACGGCAGTCCGGGTATCTTAGATGTATACTGTGATAAAGGTAAAGTTCAGGTTACAGATTGTAGCCCCTGTACAGAAGAGATCTGCGACGGTAAAGACAATGACTGTGATGGTGAAATCGATGAAGGTGTTTATACATGTGAAACCGAGTGCGGGAATGGACCTGCCTATTGTGTGGATGGGGAACTTATATGTGAAGCTGAGGGTCCGGGCGAAGAAGTCTGCGATTGGATTGATAATGACTGTGATGGAGAGATTGACGAAGGCCAGAGAAACGCTTGTGATGAATGTGGCACAGTACCAGAAGAGGTTTGTGATACTCTAGACAATGATTGTGACGGGAACACTGATGAGGACTTGCTGCAAGAATGCGAAACTGTATGCGGCGTCGGATATGAAACTTGTGTTTTTGGTGTTTGGGCTTCTTGCACAGCCAAACTGCCATGGCCAGAGATATGCAACGGCGAAGACGATGATTGCAACGGATTAGTTGATGACGGAATCGATTGCGAGTGCAGTATCCAAGATGTTGGGATTTTAATTCCGTGTATGGAACCTCCTTTAATCTGCGGCCAAGGATATAAATCTTGCGAATGTGCAAATGAAGAATGCACTGAATTTACAATGTCAGAATGTAAGACTGCTTGTTCTATTTTTAATTTACAACCATGCGACCCTTTAAAGGGAATGGTTTTTCCAGAAATTTGTAACAACTGGGATGACAATTGTAACTTCTTGATTGATGAGGACTTAGCTAAAGCTTGTTATAATGGCCCTCCTGAAACTTTAGACGTTGGTGAGTGTATCGCTGGTGAGTTAACATGTTACGCTGGAAACTGGGGCACTCTTGTCGACATGGGAGGCGGTCAGATATTCATGGAGGATTACTGTGACGGTGAAGTAATTCCAAAAGAGGAGATCTGTAACGGAAAGGACGACGACTGTGACGGAGTGATAGAAGAAGAGCTTAGCGAAACTGATATCTTATTTGTTATCGACTTATCTGGTTCTATGATGGATGAGATCGATGCGGTTATCTCTGCGCTAACTTCTTTCTCTTTATCTTATCAAGACGAGCCTAATATTAATTGGGCTCTCGTTGTCGGTCCAACCCATAATACCACAGTGTATAAAGAAAAACTTCACCTTAAGACCAATATGGGGCCTTTTAGTAATTTCTTAGCTGCTGTCCAAGATATCGATAATACGCCTCTTAACGGTGGTCTAGAGCCGCTTTATGACGCTATATATCTATCTCTATTAAATGTCTGTGATCCGACAATGCTTGAATATCAAGTATCGGACCTTCAGTGGAGATACTCTAACATATCCGATCCTGTCATTGCCGCATGGGAAGTGAACTGGAGAGAAGATGCAAGTAGAGTTATAGTTGTGTTTACTGACGAGATGGGGCAATCGTTCTTAGCACCGCCCGGAGGGTCGACCACAAAAGGTGATGCGATATCACAAGAGATTGTAGTTAGCGCTATTAATGGAACAGAAGATCTGAAAGTTTTTGTATTCTCTCCGGAAGGAACAAAGGTATTCGACGCTTCTAAATATATTAATGGGTCATGGACACAATGGCCTGCTGGCTGGCAAGCTCTCACTACCGCTGGTGACGTAGGAGAGTGGTATCAAATCACACCGGACGCCTCCGTTATGTTCAATCATTTAATGCAAGTTCTTGAAGATACTGCCTGTTCTGTTTCTGACGAGTAATTATACTCATGGCAACTTTTCATGTAACCCCAACTGGTAGTGACTCTAATGATGGCTCGAATTCTTTCGATGCCTCTTTTGCATCGATCAACGCAGCGATTCAAGCTTGCTCTGTATCTTTCGGAGACGGGTGGGACCAAAATTTAATCAATGTTTATTCTAGTGCATCAGGCGATGCTACATATTATGGAAAACACGCATCATATAATTCTAACACAATCAATACGATGCAGGGAAACAAGTATGGTTCAACTATCGTCGCTGCTGGTCCACACACGGTTATACTGGATTGTAATGGTAAAACGCGAGGAGCTTACTTATCACATTATAGCACAGTTCGTGGTTTTTACTTTACATCTTCACAAGTCTCTGGTCAGACAACTGACTCTACTATTGAGGTTCCTACTCAAACTCACAACGCCCGCGTCGAAGATTGCACCTTTGACAATTGTACGGACACTGACTCTGTTTGTGTTGACCCGGGTGGATCTGGTCGCGACCGATATTCAAATTGGGTTAAAAGATGTACGTTTAAAAATTTAGATTGCACATCTGCCCTTGTCGGTCCACCAAATGACACTAGCATTTTTGAATCTATTTTGATTCATGATTGCACTTTTGACTTTGAAGCTGTTAAATATATTGGGAATAGTTCAAACTTTGGGTTATTAAGGCACATCACAGTCGACAACTGCACGACCGGTCGTCACGTAATCGCATCTGGTAAAGCTGATATACGTAACTGTATTGTAAGTAACTGTGCGGTCAACTCATCATATAGATTCTATGACGTGTTCAACAGTGCGGAAGTGGATAACTGTCTTGCGTTTAACAATACTACTGTATCAGGAAACTTTTTTGCATCTGGCGACACACGAAACAACTGTAAATTAGATGACCCTGCTTATACTGACCGATCCGGCAAAGATTTTTCTTTAACAACAGACTCTCCCGCAAAGTTGACTGGTATTGCTCCTGCGCGAGCTAGTATCGGCGCAACTGGCGTAGTCTTTGATGTCAACAGCGGCTCTTTTCCAGACCCGCCAAGTATGGGCGCAATTAAGTTTACAGCCGCCGCTACCCCAGTCAGTGAAAAGTTTAATCTAAAAGGCGCGAGTCTTACCATGGCCGGCGGCAGCTTTTCACTGTCCAGTTAAATAGACTTATACTGTTTTAACAACTACTTATTAGGGAAATGAGTTCTATAATCAAAAATAACTCAAATTATGATCTTTCTCAATTGACTTCGTTGGTGAATGAATACTACCCTTATGCTAAAGATGCAATGGGGTTCAGTAATGATCCAGCTATTATTTTTGAATCTGATTTAGATAATGCTGCGAATCCTTTAGGAAAAACAGCACACTATAATCCTTCTGATTCTTCTGTTACAATATATGTAGATAATCGTCACCCCAAGGACATTATGCGCTCTTTAAATCACGAATTAGTGCACCATAAACAGAATTGTCAAGGAAAATTTGAGAATTTAGGACCAACAGAAGAGGGATATGCGCAATCTGATCCCTATTTAAGAGAGATGGAAGAGGAAGCCTATATGGACATGACCTTCCGAGATTGGGAAAATCAAAGAAACATCAAGGAGAAAAAAACGATGAACCTCAACGAAGAAAAGCTTCGCGCAGTTATTAAGGAAGCAATTGAAAAAGCTCTTGGAGAGCAAACCACAACAGACACACCAGAGCAGACAGTTGCAGAAAATGAAAGCACTGTTGCCGAGGAGAACGAAGAAATTGAAGAAGGTGCTAAACCAGACTTTCTTGATCTTGACAAAGACGGCGATACAGAAGAGTCGATGAAAGACGCGGCTGATGACGTTGAGGAAAACCTTAATGAAAATGGTGAAATTCCTATGACTATTAATGGTATCTTTGCTCCTAATCACTACTGTGTTCACCATGGTGGCGTAAATCACGATGGAGCCACAAAGATGGCAGAAGCAATTAGCCACAATTATAACGAAGAGATTGGTCGCGTAACTCATTATGATATGAAGTTAGAAGATGGCACCATCCTTGAAGGTGTTGCATTCGAAGACATCCAAGTGACAAACGCTTCCTTGGCTGAAGGTCACGGTCATCCTATGAAAAGAGATGACGAAGAGGAAGAAGAAGCATCCGAAGAGGTTGTTGAAGAAACAACTGAGGAGATCACAGAGAAAACCGAAGAGGAAGTTACAGAAACCCCTATTAAAGAATGGTACAATGGTTCACTCTACGGAAAGCTTTTAAAAGAATACACAAAGAAGAGGTAATTATGGGTAAACGTAAGGCTGCAAAGATGGCTCTGCTTAAAGCAGGCGATGTGCAAGGTATGACGCAAGAGATCGAGGCTCTCACTCAAACAATTGAGAATCTGCAGGTACTTTTGAGTCGTGAGACAGAGAAGGTAGGTCGCCTTGAAGCAAAGGTGACTAGTATTGAAGCAACACAAACAAAAACTGTTCGTGCCGGTACTATAAAAAAAGCCAAAGCTTCCACTACAAAAAAAGCTAAAGCGAAAACCAATACTATAACGGAAACCGTAACGGAAACAACAGAGGGATAATTTAAATGGGTGGAGTAGCTGGACATATGTCGCATCTGCACGAAGATCCAGAGCTAACATTCAAAGAGATCAAAGATGTTTTCGCCATGGCTTCCAATGGTGAGTTAGAAGGTACCGAAAAGACAGACGGTCAAAATCTGTTTATTTCTTATTCCGTGCAAACCGGAAGAGCCAAAGCCGCTAGAAATAAAGGCAATATCAAATCCGGCGGAATGACCGCTGAAGAGTTGGCTCAGAAGTTTGCTGGTCGCGGGGCGCTGGAGTCCGCATTTGTTGATTCATTTAAAACATTTGAAAAGGCGGTTCAGTCACTTGATCCGGAAGCTCAAATGGCAATATTTGGTCCGAATGCGGATATATATTATAATGCAGAGATTCAGGATCCTAGAACTGCAAATATAATCAATTATGATACAAAAACTCTTAATATTCATCAAGTAGGTCACGCCGAGTTTGATAGAGAGTCCGGAACTATAAAAGATATTGATGTGTCGAAGAACGTGCGAGCTTTGGACAGAGCTTTAAATCAAATGCAGTCCGCAATTGAAAAAGAAGAGTATAACGTCCAGAGAAATGCCATTAAACGCCTCAGAGGTCTTGATGATGACAGAGCTTTGAACGTTGCTGTTGAGAGACTCGAAAAAGAGATAAATAAGTACGGAATTAGCGATAGACAGACGATTTCTGACTATATTATCGCAAAAATCGTCCCTTTTATCGAAAAACAGGTCGAATTACCCGAAAAAAACAAGAAATTGCTCATAAAACGCATATTTGGCGTCAAAGGAGTCGGTTTTAACCAAGTTGTAAAGGGTCTAGACCGTGAAAGTAAGGAGATTGTAAGAGGTATCGTTAAAAGCTCAAAAGACCTTTTAAAGAACTCAACCCTCCAAATTGAGGACATTATTCATGATTTTGCCGTAGAAATGCTCAAGGGACTGCACAGTGCCTTTATTCTAGACAACACCAAGGAGGTGATTAGACTTAGAAACAAAGTTTCACAAGCAATTCGGGCAATTGAAGCTTCTGATAACGTAGAAGCACTCAAAATTCTTCAACTGCAGATGAGAAAACTCAAAAGCATTGAAGGGATCTCTACTGCAGTTGAAGGTTTTGTGTTTGATTATAATGGAAAGACTTATAAGTTCACAGGTAACTTTGCGCCCGCAAATCAAATCTTAGGGCTTTTCCGGTATGGAAGAGGGAATGTTCCTGCTTTGCAGGCTTTGGACGAAGAGGGGGCCTCTGAGGGCCTCTATGAGGCCGATCTTGACCTCTGCGATGAACTTATCGCTGTAATTCCGGGAGCCTTCAAGCCTCCGCACCGTGGACACTACGATATGATAGAACATTATAGTAGTATTGTTGGCTCTGCTGGAAAAGTGTTTGTTTTGATTTCTCCATTAGCTGCAAGTGAAAGAAAAGGCTTTGACGCGGAAACTCAAGCTGATGTTGGAGTAGCTCAGTCGAAAGCACTTTGGGACATGTACACAAGCAATCTTCCAAATGTAACAGTTGTGGTATCTTCAATGAGATCTCCTGTTAGAGCGGCTTACGAATTCACCGGTGATGATGGAAATCTGAAAGGTAACGAATGTGTTATTCTCGGCGCAAGCACAAAAGGTGGAGATCAAGCTCGTTTTGCTCGCGACGTTCAGGCTTATGCAAAAGAAGGCGTGAGAGTTATGAACCCAATGGAATATGCTTTTGATCCAAAAGAGCAATTAAACGCTACGAACATGAGACAGGCTGCAAAGGCCCAAAACATCGATGCGCTTCTTTCGTTCCTCCCAAAACATGTCCTCCAATATCAAGATGAAATAATCAGACTGTTTGGAATCAGCGAAGGTGGGCCGGCTGAGATGACTTTAGAACAAAAACTTATTAAGTTAGTTGAATCTGAATTTCAAAAGAAAATGAAAAAACATCTTAAGAAGGCTCATTCTGTTTATTTAGATGGCGGACCTCAAGATCCGGGATCCTCTTTCCCAAATAAACGACCAAAAGTTTCAAATGCATTTTTGGCAAAAGAAGCTGAGGAGAATCTTGAGAGTAAAATAAGAAAAGCTCTCAAAGATGAAGGCGGTGCCGCAGGAATGGGTGCTCTCGAAGATCACACCAAAAGTAGTGAAGAGAAAATCAAGAACGCTATCAAAGGAATGCAAGATGTTGGTCTTCATAAAAATGGGGATTATATCCTAGATGATGAAAAGCAAATCGATGTAGAAAAAAACATGGAAGAAGTATCTTCAATGGCTGGAGGTAATGTAGCCGGCCATGCAGCGGCAACCTTCCCGGGCTCAGATGTTGAAAAAGAAAATGAAGATGAGAAAAAGAAATCTCACACTTTAGAAGAAGAAGCTGAGCTTATTGAGGGTGTTATGAACTATTTATTAAGGCAAAATGGAGCAATATAATGGAAATCGATAGACTTAATTTCGCTCAAGAGCAAATGCTCAGAAAACAAATTAGAAAAGCAATCAATATCGTCAAAGAAAAAAGAGATGCTGGAATGAAAGAACAACTTCTTGAAGAAGCTAAACTTCGTCAAGTGATTCGTAATCTTATTTCTGAGACAACAGTTGGAGCAGGAGTACCTGAGAAGATGACTGGTAGAAACCAGCTTGAGAAGGTGCTTAAAGAAATTATTAAGATTCTCGAAGAAGAGTTTAAACAACTCACCACCAGTACTGAGCAGAGAACTTCTTTTAAAAATCATATCCTTAACGCTGTTAAGAATCTGTTAGCTACAGAAAGAGTTGGCCCAGAAGAAGACGGTGTTGTCGAAGATCCTATTGCTGAGCAAGAGATTGATATTGAAGTTGGTGATGAAGAAGACGAAGCTTTTATCGATGTTAGACCAGACGCTGAGCAAGAGATTGAAGTATCTCCTGAGGATGAATTCGGAATTGAGGGTGAAGATAAAACTGGTAGAAACTTTGCTTATGACGCATTCAAAAGAATTGAAAATCAAATCATGAAAGGTTACGAGAAACTTGATACTCCTGAGGATCGTGATATCTTTTACGACTATCTTTTAATTAATTTGGATCTTTATTTCAAAAAGTTTGAAGATGAACTTCAGCAAGAATTACCAGAACCTAGCGTACCAGAGCCAGCAAATGAACCTGAAGAGACGCCTGATTTCAGTGATGATCTTAATCTATAGGTCTTAACAAAATTTAAAATATATGCTACCCTATCTATTAACTACTGGTTAACTTGGTTAGCTTTAATAAACAAAGTAAATTGAATAAAAAGACTCAAGGAAAAAACAGACAGTCTTCTTTAAGTAAAAAACTTCAAAAACAAAGTAAAAGTACTGACGAGTTTGAAGTTATGTTAAATAACTTAAGTCTTGAAGAAGTCATTGGTCTGAAACTAGAATTAGCAGCTAAAGCGGCTGGAGGTATGCTTTATGGTTTACCAATTTGGTATTCTCTAAAAAACATTACTAACGATGCTGTTTTAAAGTATGCATACTCAGCTACATCAACTAAGATGGAGGCTGCTAGATTTCTTGGATTAGATAAAAATAGGTTTAATCAACTGGTTAAAAAATATCAGATCGAATCTTACTTCGAAGAAAAAGATTGACTTTAACTTTTTTTTAAGCTATATTATTATGTAAACAAATTGAGGAAAGTAAATGAATTAGTTATATTTTTATGTCCTGAAGAAAGGAGACGCAAGTCGTTGGACATCTTTCTATGAGTATCCTTCAAATGTCGGTTTTCATTGTCTCTAACGAAATCCAGCTATTGTAATGCGAAATGTGAAGAGAGGCTAGTATGGCTTTGGAGCGAGAGAAAAGCCAACTCATAGATATATACTTAAATTAATTTTAAAAATAGGTTATTATTAGTGAATTGAACCCTAAGGGTGGACTTTGCTGACAGAGGGTTTGGGCTGTTCAGCGCTTTTTATATGGAGAAAAGAAAAAATGAGTGATTTTGATTTCGTAGATCATTACGGTGCAGAGGTTGAGCAGACCGGTGGTGATTTATTACCTGAAAATACAGCTATATCAGCTTTAAATGTTGGCTTCGTCGGCATTGGAGGCGGAGGCGGGAAGCTTGCAAAAGCTTTTATCGATATTGGATTTAGCAAGACTCTGTTGGTTAATACCACAGAGAAAGACCAACCTGAAGGCGTAGAAGCTCAGCACCTTGTGTTGATTCCTGATTCAGATGGTGTTGGTAAGGATGTTAACTTTGGAAAGAAAGTTCTTAAAGACAATGGAACTGTAGTTGAGGATGCATTGCGCACAAAACTTGGAAAGGTTGATTGGCTTTTCGTTCTGGCCGGAGGCGGCGGTGGTACCGGTTCTGCTTCTGGAGCATTAAAGGATGTCTTCGCAAGATATCTTAAATCAGTACAAGCAACAGGCACTGTTGTTTATGTAGTAACAGTTCCGACCGCACAAGAATCACTTAACGATACAATTAATGAAAATGCAAATTCATTGCTTAAGGACGTTTCTGCACTCCCTCACATCGCTCTTAGTAATGAAAAGCAAGTTCAAATGCTCAGAGGTAAAGTTGGCATGCTCAATCTTTATCCCGCAGCGAACACCGCTTTTGCTAAGATGCTAGCTCAAGTTTTTAAATTATCCTCTGAGACTTCTCCAATTCAGACGTTTGATTCGAAAGATCTTGAGAAATGTCTTATGACAAAGAAGAGAATGATACTTGGTACAACTTTGGTCACAGACCCCTCAGACTCAAATCTTGGGGCTTCGATATTCCAGAACTGTATTAAGCGTTCTCCTTGTCCAGTGCCACGAGGAAAGCCAGATACTGGCTCGATTCTTTTTGTAATCACACCAGAAATGGCAAATGATCCAGAAATTAGTAAACATATCGACGCTGCGACTGCATATGTCGGTGGTAGAACAAAGACTCTCTTTTCTGGAGTATATATAAAGGAAGGTCTTCCCGGCCTTATTGCAATCATGTCAATGAGTGGCTTAGAATGGAAGTAGAAGCAGAACCAGAAGTAAGGAAGCAAGGTCGTCCATGGACGGTCAGTCGTAAATTTGTTTCGTTTGAAGAAGCTGATAGTGAACGCACGAGAATCATTACAGAAGGTACTCATCAAGCTAAAGTCAGAAGACGCGAGAATGATAAGTTTGTTGTAAAATCGAGGAAACTTAAGAATGAAGAACAACAAGGTAACTGATTGGTTTGATGAGGTGCGGTCAGCACCTAACCCATGGGAAGAAGCTAAACCTAAATTAACCAATAAGGAAATTCAAAAAGCCGCAGAAATCTACAAAAGCTTTGTTGATCCAAGAAATCAAAGTCCTCTTTATCATATAATCAAAAATAAATGCCACAAGGAAACCTTCAATGCTTGGTGGCGCTTAGTATGTGGTCACAACCGAAATGCGGTTGATCATCCTTATACTATTGAACAGTATATACAAGATAAAGAACTTAAATGCCCCAATGCTCCTTGCTATTGTGGGGCCTGTTCCTGTTAAGAAGATACTTGACAAATGCTGTGTAGGTGTGTTAGTATAGTAGCATGCCCTCTTAGCTCAGTTGGATAGAGCAACGGACTTCTAATCCGTAGGTCATTGGTTCGAATCCAATAGAGGGTGCTACTCATTTAAATTAAAAGGAAAAAAATGAATTGTGGAAAGGTTACTATTGTCGAAGGAATCATCGGAGCGGGTAAAAGCACCTTCTCTAAAGAATTAAGTCAAGCACTTGGGGAGGACACGTTGTTGCTCCTTGAACCTGACGAGAAAGATAACGCCAACCCTTATCTATCCTCCTTTTATGAAAATCAAAGCCGATGGGCGTTTACGATGCAGGTTCATCTTCTTCAAGCTCGGTATAAGATGCACTTAAATGCGCAGTGGCACTCGATCAACGGAAACGGCAATGCTGTGCTGGATCGATCTTATTTTGGAGATACAGCCTTTGCCAGACTTCAGATTAAGAACGGCTCTATGAGTGAAAACGAGTTTGAGACTTATAGAAACATATATCACTCAATGACTTCCACCGTGCTTCTTCCAAATTTTTGTGTGCATCTGATGGTAAACCCCATTGTCGCTATTGACAGAATCAAGGCAAGAATGGAGAAGGAAACCGGTAGGAAATGCGAGACAACAATCGATGTAGGCTATCTTTACAATTTATATGAAGAGAATGTCAATATGATTAATGTCTTAAGAAATCAAGGAGTCAATATTATCGAGGTACCATGGGATCAAGAAAGAGATAACAAGGATTCTAGGGCCGAAATTGTAGAGAAGGTAGCACAACAAATTCTTTCGGCACCCTCGCCTTCTCCATTTTTAGACTTACACCGAAGAACAATTTAAACCAAGCCTCCTTAGCTCAGTTGGTAGAGCAGTTGATTTGTAATCATCAGGTCGTAGGTTCGAATCCTATAGGAGGCTCCTAGTTATATAAGGGGTAAATGCGAATGAACGCAGACGAGATACTTTTTTGGACAACTTGTCTCAGTATATCGATATATCTCTCACTCTTTTACCAATCTGAAAAATAACTTGACTTTTAACTTCTAAACTGATAGAGTATTACTATGAAAGAACATAACTTAGGCTATGCATGTATCAACATGGAACTATCCAATGCGCCCAAAGCCAAGCGCGTTACTACCAATCGCTCAATGATCAAGCGTACCTTCAAAGCCAGAGGGCTTAAATACGCCTCTGAGCTAGCTTTAGCCAACTGCAAAGATCTTATTAAGATCCTTCAGTGGAATGAGCGTCGTAACATTCGGTTCTTCAGGATATCCTCGGATCTGTTTCCATGGTCGTCAGAATACAGATTGTCAGATCTTCCAGATTATGAAGAGATCTGTGGTGTACTTCAAGACGCCGGCGATTATATCGAAGACCACGGCCATCGTATCACTAGTCATCCCGGTCCATTCAACAAACTTACTTCCCCTTCCGAGCGGGTTGTAATCAATACTATCAAAGACTTAGAAACACACGGAGAGGTCTTTGACATGCTTGGTTTGTCCCGTACACCGTTCAACAAGCTTAACATTCATGTCGGAGCGCATTATAATGATAAGCCTATGGCTGTCGACAACTTTTGTCGCAACTTTGAACGTCTATCCCCAGCAGTCCAATCTAGGTTGACTGTTGAGAACGACGACAAAGCCTCTCTCTATTCAACTCGTGAACTTTGCGAAGATGTATATACGCGCATCGGAATTCCCGTTGTGCATGATCTTCATCATCATTTATTTTGCACTGGCGATTTGACTAACAAAGAAGCTTTGTCTTTAGCTGTCAAGACTTGGGGCGACGTCAAGCCCGTAGTACACTATTCACAATCTAGACCTGATGAACAAAACGATCCAAAAATTCGCCCTAATGCTCATTCTGATTCGTACTGGCTTCCTGTTAATACGTTCGGCCACGATGTCGATGTTATGCTCGAATGCAAACACAAAGAGATCGGACTATTCAAAATGAAAGATCTTTTGCTGGAAAAAAACAGAGTTGAAAAGAATTATCAAGTAGTTTGAACTACTTAAAGTTATGAAGAAGTTACTCGAAAGTTGGCGAAAAGTAGTGGAACAATCAGGAAAGCTTCCCTGCCCCCCGGCCACACAAGACTTAGAACTCAATACAAAGAACAGAGACGCTGCAATTCAGGCCGAACATATTCAGTATGGTCCTTTGAACTTAGATGATCAAGAATATTGGACAAATGCAGCCGAACATTGGAATACTGATCCAGAGGTTGCAAAGAAATCTCGTTGCGGTAATTGTATCGCTTTTGATATATCTCCCAGAATGCTTGAGTGCCTTCCGGGACCAGTGTCTGAACCAATTGAGGACGCAGAAGGAAAGCTTGGTTACTGCTGGATGCATCACTTTAAATGCCACTCAGCAAGATCATGTTATACTTGGGCAGCCGGCGGTCCTATCTCCGAGGACAAGACGTCAAACGAGTGGCAAGAGAAAAACACTAGTGGTCTTCAAGAAGAAGACGAACAATATCAAGCTTCCAGTCGCGAGGACAGAGAAGAAGACGCAGAAGAACTGGGTATTGATCTAGAAGAAAAGAAAGACGACCGATGCACTCGTATTGCAAAACGTAAGTATGATGTTTGGCCATCCGCATATGCTTCAGGAGCAGTTGTGAGGTGTCGACAAGGTAAAATTTGGAAAGGCGTTAGCGAAAGTCGACTTAGAGAAATCATCGAAGAAGAACTTGAATCTTTTTTAAAAGAGAAAGAGGGTCTTCATAAATGGTTCTCTCGACAAGGCGGAAAAGGCAAGTCAAAAGGATGGGTGGATTGTAACACTTGTCGAAAAGACAAGAAAACAGGAAAAAAGACTTGTAAATCTTGTGGGAGAAAAGAAGGCGAAAAGAGAGCAAAATATCCTTCCTGCCGGCCAACACCAGCAGCCTGCGATTCAAAAGGCAAAGGAAAGAAGTGGGGTAAAAAGAAATGAAAATCACCAAAGCAAGAATTAGAGAATTAATCCGCGAAGAGTTAAAAAATAGCTTATCAGAAACAACACCAGAAGATGAAGCTACGGCATTTAACAACATGATTCGTGAAACAGCCCAGAGTCTATCACAAACTCACAACACATTAAGCCCTGTTCAACAAGAGGCTTACGAGAATCTTTTAATGCAAGCTGCAAGCTCTTTATCTGATCGCAGAGAAGAGAAGATGGGTTTAGAAGAAGAGTATTATCACATCACAGACGCAACTTATGAGGACGGCTCAGTTGCAGAAGACCTTGAATTTTGGGATGATGTAATCGAAGAAGCAGAATATCAAGGCCGAAAGGTTACTTTAAATAAGCCAATGAGAGGCGATGTAAAGAAATCTAAGGTTTATGTAAAAAACGCAAAAGGTAATGTCGTTAAGGTTAATTTTGGTGATCCAAATATGAGAATCAAGAAATCAAACCCAAAACGACGTAAGTCTTTTAGAGCACGACACAATTGTGACAATCCGGGTCCAAAATGGAAGGCTAGATATTGGTCCTGTAAAGCTTGGTAATTTATGGTATAATTACTGAATATGATAGATGATCGGAAAATACTACTTTTAAATTCTGATTATCGTGCGCTCCGGTTTGTAAATTGGAGCCGAGCCTTAAAATTGATGTACCGAGGAAAAGTAGATATTGTATCCGAATGGGAAGATATGGTGATCAGGTCAATCGATGGCACTATCTCTCTTCCATCGACCTTAAGACTGAAAACCCGAGTTCACTATTTCCGAAAGAAAGTTAACTTTTCAAAAGCAATGGTCAAACGTAGGGACAATTACACATGCCAATACTGCGGTAAGTCTCCCTCAAAGAAAAACACAACAATCGACCACATTATACCAGTTTCAAAAGGCGGAGAGACGACTTATGAGAATTGTGTGACAGCTTGTTATAAATGTAATAACAAAAAAAACAACAATCTATTATCTCAGATCGATATGAAGCTTTTAAGCAAACCAGCTAAGCCGCTGTATGATTTATATTATGGATTGTATCCATCAAAAATTCTTCATCCAGACTGGAAGATGTTTCTCGTAAAAAAAGTAACAGAGCCTCATGTGTGAAGTTTTCTTCTTAACTTGTTCTGAAATTAGTGTATACTAATAATATGAAAAATGAGAAACCATGCTTACCGGCAGAACTAGAAGCAATTATAACAATACTGATTGCGTCTGCTTTACTTCTTTGTATAGCTAGCAACAATATGGCCATGGCCCTGCCACTTCTTGTGGGAATGGTATTCTTAAAAAAGCACGCAATGAAATGTTTTGATAGGAAATTAGATAAATTCTATTTCTATACATACCTACTATCAAGCATATTGTTAGCAATACTGCTTTTACTACAATAAACTAAGGAGTTAATTTTGGACGAAGATTATTTTTGGGCAGCGGGACGTAGAAAGGTTACCCCGACGCCCCCACCGCTATCTGCTCATACCACATCACCCACAAATGTGACAAGAGACAAAGATCATATTGTTGACGTTGTTAACAACACCATCTATTTTTATTCAGAGGTTAGTCGACCGAAGATTTTGGAATTAAACAAGAATATTAATAGTTTAGGAACCAACCTTGTTAACCAAACGAACCTTTTGAAAACAAAAGTGCCCGGAAACATTTACCTTCACATTAATAGCTTTGGAGGAAGCGTGTTTGCCGGCCTTTCTGCCGTTGACACCATCCAAGCATCAAATGTGCCTGTTTGTACGCTTGTAGAGGGTTGTGCGGCCTCCGCAGCCACCCTTATGAGCATCGTCGGAACTAGAAGAGCAATTCGAAAGAACTCTTTCATGCTAATTCACCAACTTTCTTCAGGAATGTGGGGAAAGTATGAAGAGCAGAAAGATCAAATGCAAAACAACGATCTTATCATGGAGGTTATTAAAGGTCTTTATGATAAACACACAAAGATTCCAAAGAAGAAGCTTCGCGAGATTCTCAAAAGAGATGTCTGGTTCGATGCAGAGACTTGTTTAGAATACGGACTAGTCGACGAGATCGTTTAGTTATTCATTAACTTTTGCAACAAAGCTTTTCTGTTGGCATGCTCTAAGATGTAATCAACAATCTCTCTGTGAGTTGGAGAAAGAGAAAGAAAAGGGAATCTAATGTGAGCAGAGTGGATCATACCGATAAGCTCTCCATTTTTGTTAAAGATTCCTGAACCTGAACTTCCACCAATAGCTGGGATTGTGTAAATTGCTTTCCCGCCGTAAGCTATACCACTATAATGTCCATGTAAGATAGGAATCATCTCATCATCGAACACGCCAAGAGGTGCTGCTAGATTTAAAGCACCATCTCCTTGTTGAGGAGAAAGTTGAGCTACCTTAACAGGAGGACGATAAAAGCCGGGTGCATATGCTACGCACATATCTTCACACATTGTGAATGCTATTGTCTTAGCCTTAAATCTATTTTTATTAATATCCATAACGATGAACTCTTGTTTCGTGACTATCGCACCAGCATCTTTAAATCTAGCGATTATATCACTATCATCACAAACATGACCTGCGGTAAAGATATAAGAACCATCATTATCGTTTTTGATTACGAATCCAGAACCGGAAGATACCATTGCTTTGGTAAAGCAGTCCTTGGGGTCCGTAGGATCACAAATTTTTACCTCTATAATCTTCTCTATCTTAACAAATGATGTTCTCGGCAGAACGCCCCCTACATCACTATCCTCTCCCCATGGCGCGTGGTTACAAGCCGTAGCTGCACCACAAGCGGTGAAAAGAAAAAGTATAACAAAAAACTTACAAAAAACTCTGAACATTACGAACCCTCCTTTATTTAACTAGAAAAGAATAGGATTAATCGAAAATAAAAGACTATATACCCTCATGAGATGAGAGGTATCATGCTTAATTTTATTAAATATTCAGTCACTTTGTTCGCTACAACAACACTGCTCGCTTCCGCCGCAGTTTGTTCTTTTTGCTCTTGTGCTTCACAAGCCAGCGCCACCAAAGAAGCCATCGCGCTTGAAATAGTTACAAACGATCACGAAAACCATCGCAATCATTTCTATATGCCCTTTGGTTTTGATAAGGAAGAAAACGAGAACAGAGCTTACATGATGAATGTAGTTGTCTACAACTCAGAAGGGAAAGTAGAAACCGTATACGAACCAATCGTAAAAGATTCAGGTTCTTATTGCAAGTAGAATACTGTTTTTTGTTCTAATTAGAGTATAAACCAAGGTGAATTATGCCTAAAAAAACTTATGTTCTAGATACAAATGTTTACTTGACCGATGCAACTGCGATAAGCTCGTTCGGCAATAACGATATTCTAATTCCTTTAAAAGTATTAGAAGAAATAGATAAACACAAAAAACGCCAAGATAGCGTTGGCTTGAATGCACGCCATATTATCCGCACGTTAGACGAGCTTCGAGCAAAGGGTAGTCTGAAAAAAGGCGTACGTATTGATAAAGGCAGGGGTCTTGTTTATGCTCGTCCTCAAAACTTGTCGGTATTACCACAAGAGTTGGATAAAAGCGATGCGGACAACACAATTATCTCAACGGCTTTAGCAGAGAAAAGAGATAATCCAAAGAAACAAATTATTGTTGTTACCCGAGACATCAACATGCGTATCAAGTGCGATGCTCTTGATTTACCATCTGAAGACTTTGTTGTAGATCAGGTTGTAAGGGATAGCGAGCACCTTTATTCTGGCTATGCCGAGCTTTTGGTCGACGATCAGGTAATTGATCGCTTCTATAACGGCGAAGATATAGACGTTACAGAAGAAGAGTTATTAGCTCACCCAAATCAACTTATAATGATGGTGTCAAACTCCAATAACAACAAAACTGCCATTGCAAAGTTTTTAGGATATGAAAACCCATTAGAAAAGATTGTTAATTATGATTCTGTTTGGGGAGTACGTTCTAGAAACAAAGAACAAGCTTTCGCAATAGACTGCCTTATGAATCCAGAAATCCAAGTGGTTAGCTTGGTTGGTAAAGCTGGTAGTGGAAAGACCTTGTTGTCTATCGCAGCCGGCCTTGAGCAAGTTTTAGAAAACGATCACCAAAATTATAAAAAAATTATTGTTTCTCGACCAATTCAACCAATGGGTAAAGATCTTGGATATCTTCCGGGAACAATGGAAGAGAAGATGGCACCATGGCTTATGCCTATGCAAGATAACTTAGAATTCCTTATGAGCGATAAGAGAACATTAGATCTTTATATTGATAACGGCACTATTGAAGTTGAAGCTTTGACTTATATTCGAGGTCGTTCTATTGCAAATACTTTTTTAATTATTGACGAAGCTCAACAGTTAACAAAACATGAAATAAAGACTATACTTACAAGAGTTGGTGAAGGAACCAAGATCGTTTTTACTGGCGATATCGAACAAATTGATAATGTGTATGTAGATGAGACTTCAAATGGTCTGACATATATTGTTGAAAAGTTCAAGGAATATGATTTAGCCGGTCACATCACTCTTAGAAAAGGTGAGCGTTCAAAAGTTGCGACACTAGCTGCAAAAGTATTATAAGGATAAAAAATGGCAGATATTAAATTTGAAGAGAACGATCTCGACACGACAACAACTCTTGAAGAGGTTGTAGAACCTGAGAACAATCTTAAGGAAATGTTGGTGAATTACGTAGGTGAGCAACATAATCCAGAAGATGACAACATTACGGTACATATGATTGTGGAAACTTTAGCAAAAGAGTTTCCTGAGTTTGTATTGGCCGTCGCGGAAGAGAATTTCCTGAGAGGCTACCAGCAAGCTCTGCATGATGTAGACAGCGGATATCCAGCCGATCTCCAAAATATTCTTCAAAGAACCCCAGCGGGAACCCAAAGTGAAGAACAGAAGTAATATTGAGAACTTCTTACTTGAATCACATAATCGAAGCTTAAAAGATAGTAAAGAACACACCCTTCACGGAACAGTGTTAGTTTCTATTGTTGATGCGCTTCCTGAGAATGTTGATATTAGAAAAGTTCTTCACACAATAGAGAACTCAATACCAGAGCACTTAGTTTACGGCATTGATTCAATATATGTCGAGCATCTAGAAGACTTTGACAAAAGAAATCTTAATGCTTTATACAAAAGTGGCACGATATATGTCACTAATTTTCAAGATGATGAAGACGATATGATTGATGACATCGTTCATGAAATCGCTCACTCTGTGGAATCCCTATACAAGCTAGGCTTATATCAAGACTTAGATATCGTAAATGAGTTTTTAGGAAAAAAGAAAAGAATGCTTGACTTATTGAAACAAGAAGGTTATAATATAGATGATCAAGAATATAATAATGTTGATTTCTCTAAGCAATTTGATGATTTCTTATATAAACAAGTTGGGTATCCGGTATTATCTAGTCTTACAAAAGGCTTGTTTTTAAGTCCATATTCTTCAACCTCTGTTAGAGAATACTTTGCAGTCGGGTTTGAAAGCTACTTTCTTAAAGATAGACAGTATGTGAAAACAATG